>Ga0209797_10001876_pt1 | contig 10595 bp, 9 predicted proteins | sample DOMMetBare3Fresh_2_FD_187472 | JGI IMG/M metagenome (GOLD analysis project Ga0209797, IMG submission 187472) | Wetland sediment microbial communities from St. Louis River estuary, USA, under dissolved organic matter induced mercury methylation -... | ecosystem: Environmental > Aquatic >...
CGGTCAGCGCGCCGCCATCGTGCAGGTTGATGCCGATCCAGTCCCAGCCGACGGCCTGCGCATCGAGCAGGCTGTCGCTCCATTCGTGATCCAGCCATGCGCTACCGCGCACGGCCCGCGCCTGCCCGCCCAGGAGCAACTCGCCGCTGACTGCGAGTTGCGGCTGGCTGTAGTAGTGGCTGGCCTGCGCTGGATCGGGGCCCTTGCGGCTGAAGCCGGCCTGGCCTTGCAGCAGCAGCGGCTGGGTGGTGGCCAGCGTCAGGCGGCAGCCGAACCCGGCGCGGTCGTCGGCAAACGCGGCGCGGTACACGCTACCGGCCGGTGCCGCGCTGCGCTCGAAGTGCCAGCCACCCAGTTGCAACCGGGTGTCGGTCAGCGACGCGGCTGCGCGCGCAGCGTTCTCGTCGCCACTCCAGCGTGCGATGCGTTCGGCGTGCAACAAGCGCCGGCCTGCCAGATCGGTCACCGCGGCATGGGCGAAGAGCAACTGGCGCGCGGCGAAGCGGCTGGTCGAGCCGAGCGCCAGGCCGGTGCGCGAGCGGAAGAACGTGACCTGGAAACCGAAGGCAGGGGCGCCTGCGGGCGCATCGATCGTTTGCAGCCACCCGGTGGCGTACCACCATTCGATGCGCGAATCCAGGTGGGCACCGAAATCGCGCGGGAAGGCGAGCGTTGCGGGCTGCGCCGCCGGTGCCGACGATCCGGTTTGCGCTCGCACCGTCGCGGCCGCGGCCGCGAGCGCCAACAGGCTGCGGCGCGCGATCACCAGTCCTCCTTGACGGCCGCCACTGCGTCCTGCGAGGCGGCGGCGCGCGCGCTGAACGCAGCGGTCGCACTGCCGGCCACGAGCACCGCGGCCGTCAGCGTGGCCAGCCGGCCCCAGGGCAGCAGCATGTCCATTGTCCAGTGAAAACTCTGCGGGTTGACCACGTGCACCAGCACCACCGCGACAGCCAGCCCGAGCACCAGACCGGCGAGCGCGCCGGCCGCCGTCCAGGCCGCGCCTTCGCCGGCGACCACGCCGACGATCTGCGCACGGGTCAGTCCCAGATGTACCAGCAGGCCGAACTCGCGCCGCCGCGCCAGCACCTGCGCCGAGAAACTGGCTGCGATGCCGGCCAGCCCGATCGCGATCGCCACCGCCTGCAGGTAATAGGTGACGGCAAAGCTGCGGTCGAAGATCGACAGCGACAGCACGCGCAGCTGCGTCGTTGCCGAGAACTCGAGCAGCGACGGCTCACCAGCCAAGTGCCTCAGCGCCTGCTGCAGATCGTCGATGCGCGCGCCGGGTGCGAGCCAGAGCGCGAGATCGTTGCGGCGCGTATCGCCGGTGAGGCCCTGGTAGACGTCGACATCGATGGCCACGGCGCCGAACTGGCGCGCGTAGTCGCGCCACACACCGAGCACGGCGACGCGCACCGGCGTGCCGCCGAGCGGCAGCGACAAGGTGCTGCCGGCCGGCGTGTCATACAGCGCTGCCATCGCTTCGCTGACATAGACGGCGGGCAGCCCGGCCTGCGCCGACGACAGCGGCAGCGGCGGCGCCAGCAGCGGCAGGCTGCGCGCGGGATCGGCCAGCGGCCGCGCGATCAGGCTCACCACCGGCCGCGCGGGGTCGATCGCCAGCGCGCGCACACGCGACGCCTCGACACGGGCCACGCCGGGCAGCGTGGCCACTGCATCGACGAACGCCGGCGGCAGGAAGGCCTGGTCGCTGGCCGCACTGCTCGCCGCGCTGCGCGCATACAGGTCGGCCGGCAGCACCTGGTCGAGCCAACGCGACACACCGTCGCGAAAACTCGCCACCATCACCGTCAATGCAACGGCCAGCGCAAGGCTGGCCACGACACCGGCGACGGCGACGGTGGCGGCGTCGCGTTCATGACGCGCCCTTTGAACCGCCAGCAGCAGCAGCGGCGACGTCGGCGTCATCGTGATTGCGAGCAGGGCGTTGATCAGCGCCGGCACGCAGGCGATGCCGCCGACCAGCAGCAGCGCCACCGAGGCATAGGCGGCGATCGGCAGGCCGGCGATCGGCGGCGAAAAGGCCAGCAGCGCGCCCGCGACCAGCAGCACCGGCCCGCGCCAGGCAGCCGCGGGCGTGCGCTGCGCGCCGCCGAGCCCCTTCAGTGCCTGTGCTGGCGCCAGCTGCGCGGCCTGGCGTGCCGGCAGCCAACCCCCGACCATCGCCGCCACGGTGCCCAGCGCTGCGAAGGCCAGCGCCGCCGGCCACGAGAAAGCCAGCGTGGGTGCCACACCGGGGAAGTAACCACCACCCAGGTCGCCGGCCAGCCAGCGCAGGGCCAGCAATGCCAGCAGCGTGCCGCCGGCGATGCCGAGTGCGCTGCCGGCGACGCCGAGCAGGGCGCACTCGGAACGCACGAGGCGGCCGCGCTCGGAGGCCGAGAGGCCGAGCACGCCGAGCAATGCCAGCCCCGGCGTGCGCTGTGCGACCGACAACGCCAGCACCGAGAAGACCAGGAACGCGCCGACGAACAGCGCCACCAACGCCAGCACCGTCAGGTTGACGCGGTAGGCACGCGAGACGTTGGCCACACGCTGCGCCGCGTCGTCGGCCGCGGCGAGTGTCCAGCCCGCCGGCAGCGTGGCGGCCAGGGCTTCGATGCGCGCACCGGTGGCCAGGCGCAGGTCGATGCGCGTGAGCCGGCCATCGAAGCCGAAATGCGTTTGCGCACCGGCGATGTCGATCACCGCCAGCGCCACGCCGCCGGCGGCAACGCTGCCGGCGATGCGCAGTGGCAGCGTCGCCATGCCACGTTGCACGCGCAGCGTGTCGCCGGCGCGCAGGCCGAGGCGCTGCTGCGCCGTGGCATTGAGGAACACAGCGTCGGGGTCCAAGGCGGCGCCGCGGTCGTCGTCCGCGGCTGTTCGAGGCAGCAACGCCGGGGCCACGGTCGCCACCTGCAACGCGTCGACGCCGACCAGCTTCAGCACCACGCGCTGGCCGTCGCTGCCCAGCGCGTAGGTATCGATCTCGACCACCGGGCTGGCCAGCGTGACAGCCGGCTGGTTCGCCAATGCGTCGTACAGCGCGTCGTCGCAGCCCTCGCGCTGGCGGCAGGCCAGCGCGGCATCGGGTTCGCCGTTCACTGCGCGCACGGCGGCGGCGAACTCACCGAGTGCGGATTGGTTGATCAGGTGTACCGAGAACGCCAACGCCACGCCCAGGGCCACCGCCAGCAAGGCCAGCGCCTGGCGGAACGGGTGCGCGCGCCACTCGGGCAGCGTCAGTGCGCGCAGCAGCGCCAGGACGCTCATCAGGGTACCTTCGTGCTGTGCACTCCGGATTTCGCCCTTGCGGCGGCCCGGCGTGCTCATGCGTCGTCGATGCCGTGTGCCGACAGGCGCAGCACGCGGTCGGCGCGCGCAGCGGCGCCCTTCGAGTGCGTCACCAGCACGCAGGCGGCGCCCTCGGCGCGAACCTGCGCTGCCAGCAGGTCCATCACCCTGTCTGCGGTATCGGGGTCGAGGTTGCCGGTGGGCTCGTCGGCGAGCACCAGCGGCGGCCGGTGCACCAGCGCGCGGGCGATCGCCACCCGCTGCAACTGGCCACCCGACAGCGTGCGCGGCAGCCGCGCGTCGAAGCCGGCGAGTCCGACTGCGGCCAGCATCTCGCCCACCCGGGACGCAGCAGGGCGGCCAAGCAGCAACAGCGGCAGCGCCACGTTCTGTGCCACCGTCAGATGCGGCAATACATGGAAGGCCTGGAACACGAATCCGACGTTGGCGCGCCGCCAGTGGGCCAGTGCGGTGTCGGCAAGACCCTGCAACGTGCGGCCCGCGAGCTCGACGCGACCAGCGCTCGGGGCGTCGAGCCCGGCCAGCGCGTTGAGCAGCGTCGACTTGCCGACACCCGATTCGCCGAGCACGGCCACCACCTCGCCGTGGGCCACTTCGAAGGACACCTGCTCGAACACCGGCGCCGCGCCATAGTGCTTGGCCAGTTGTTCGACACGCAGCAGCACCTTCGTCATGAATCCCGCCACTGTTCGATGATCGCCGTCACCTGGCCCGACACGTCGTCGGCATCGCAGGCCACGACCTTGCGCTGCATGCCGCGCAGCCAGGTCAGCTGGCGCTTGGCCAGCTGGCGCGTCGCGGCAATGCCGCGTTCGCGCACGGCGGCGTGCAAGGCGTCGCCCGCGAGGCTTTCGTCGAGTGCAGCCCAGGCCTGGCGGTAGCCGACGCAGCGCATCGACGGCAGGCCGGCATGCAGGTCGCCGCGTGTGCGCAGGCCGCGCACTTCATCGATCAGGCCTCGCGCGAGCATGGCGTCGAAGCGAGCCGCGATGCGCTCGTGCAACCAGGGTCGCGACAAGGGCTCGAGCGCGATCAGCGCTGCCGGCTGCGCCGCGCGCGGCGCCGTGTGAAAACTCGACAGGGTGCGTCCGCTGATCCGGAAGACCTCGAGGGCGCGCCCGATGCGCTGGGCGTCGGTCGGCGGCAATCGCGCGGCGCTGGCCGGGTCGATGCGTGCGAGTTCGGCGTGCAACGCCGGCCAGCCGCGCGCAAAGGCCTCGGCCTCGAGCACGGCGCGCACGGTCAGGTCTGCGGCGGGCAGGGCATCCAGACCATCGCTCAGGATCTTGAAGTACAGCATCGTGCCGCCGACCAGCAGCGGCAGCCGGCCGCGGCCTCTGATCTCGTCGACCAAGCGCGTCGCGTCGGCCGCGAACTGCGCCGCCGAATAGGCCTCGCGAGGGTCGAGGATGTCGATCAGGTGGTGCGGCACGGCAGCGCGCTCGGCCGGACTCGGTTTGGCCGTGCCGATGTCCATGCCGCGGTAGACCAGCGCCGAATCGACGCTGATGATTTCCAGCGGCATGCGCTCGGCCAGTGCCATTGCGATCGCACTCTTGCCGCTGGCCGTCGGACCGGCCAATCCCACCCACGAAGCTTTCTTCATTCCACCCTGATCGGCACGCCGTGCCGCTGCACCAATGTCCAGCCGATCGCGGTGGTGACCACGCCCCAGAACGCGATGCCCGAGGCCATGGGCCGCAACGTGCCGTCCATCGCGTATCCGAGCCACAGGCCGACCGCGAATGCCGTCAACGCCAACACGCAACCAGCCAGCGCAGAAGCCACTCCGGCCATCCGCGGAAACGGGCCGACAGCGCCGGCCTGGCCGCAGGGCTGATGGATGCCATGGCCGAACGCGTAGAGCCACTGCGCACCGAGCACCAGCGGCACCGTGGCCAGCGACGGCACCGTTGCGCACAGCAGCATGCCCATGGCACCGGCCAGCGTGAACACCGCGCCGCGCCGTACTGCGCCGAGCAAACCCAGGCGCAGTAGCCAGCGGCGGCAGAAGAAGGTGCCGAGCACATACGACAACGAGCCCGAGGCCATGGCCAGGCCGTACTGCGCCGGTGTCAGGCCGAGCACCTCGATATACGCGAACGACGACGCCGCGAGCAATGTGAACAGGCCGCCGTAGGTGGCCGTGACCAACAGTGTCCAGGCGCGAAACGTCGGGTGCGCCAGCACGTGCGCAGCGTTGCCGACCAGCGTCGGGCCGTGCAGTGCGCGCGGGTCGCGCGTGGCCAGCGTCTCCGGCAGCGCGCGCCAGACGAAGACCAGCACGACGGCGGCAAAGCCGGCCACTGCGGCCAGCGCGCTGCGCCAGCCCAGCGCCATCGCCAGCACGCCGCCCAGCAGCGGCGAGGCGACTGCCAGCGCGCCCAGGCCAGACAGGCCGAGCGACATCACGTGCGTGCCCTGCTCAGGCTCGTACAGATCACGCACCATCGCGCGGGCGCAAACCACGGCGGCGGCCATCGTTGCGCCCTGCGCAGCACGCCAGAAGATCAGCCAGCCGATGTGGCCCGCCACCGTGGCACCGATGCTCGCCAACACCAATAGCACCAGGCTGCCCAGCAACACCGGACGGCGGCCATAGCGGTCGGCCACCGGGCCCCAGACCAGCTGCGAGAGCCCGAAAGCCAGGATCAACGCCGACATCGTCAACTGCGTTGCGCTCATCGGCGCGGCGAACTCGCGCGCCAACAGTGGCAGTGCGGGCAGGTACAGATCGGTCATCACCGGCTGCAGGCCCAGCAGCAGCGCCAGGGCAATCGCGGCCGTGTGCGGTGCCAGCACGGCTGTGCGTGCGGCGGTCGCAACGGCCGGGGTGGCGCTGCGCGCCATGAAGTCGTTCATGCGTCGAGCGTACCAGCCGGTTGCATCCCTACACGCGGTGCGGGGCCGCCGGGTTAGGATGCCCGTCCGACAACCCTTGGAGCCCGACCCATGACGACACGCACCAAACGCACGCTGGCCACGCTGGTGGCCATGAGCCTGAGCTTTGCTGGCCTGGCACAGGCCGCACCAATCACGACAGCCACCCCGGCGCTCATCGGCACCGAACAGGCGGCCGCCGCGCAGTCGGGTCGCGTGCTGCTCGAGCAGACGCTCGCCCGCGCCGACGTCGTGGCCGGGCTGCAGGCCCGCGGTGTCAGCGTCGAGTCCGCTCGTGAGCGCGTGGCCGCCCTGACCGACGTCGAAGCGGCGCATGTGGCTGCGCAGATCGACCAGGCTCCGGCCGGCGGCGACGCGCTCGGCGTGATCCTGACCATCTTCGTCATCCTGCTGATCACCGACATCCTCGGCTTCACCAAGGTCTTCCCGTTCACGCGCACGATTCGGTAACTGGCGGCCCCAAAACGCCGACGCCGTCACCTCCGCAGGCGAGCGTGGGCTATGTGGCGACCCGGCGCGCGCCGGGGTTTCGCGTCCATCTGCCAAGGCGGGCGTGGTTGCTCGGCGCCACGGCTTCATGCCTGACCGGCGGCTGCGCGGTCCTTGCCGAACCGCCGCAGACGGTGGCGCTTGCGTTGACGCCGCCCGCGAGGCTGCCGCCACGCACCGAGTTGCGCGACGTGCCGTTCTTCCCGCAGACGCCGTACCACTGCGGACCGGCGGCGCTGGCAACGGTGCTGGTGCATGCGGGTCTCTCGGCGACGCCGGAACAACTGGCCGACGCCGTGTTCCTGCCGGCACGCGATGGTGCGCTGCAGACCGAGATGCTGGCTGCAGCGCGGCGCTTCGGCGCGATGGCGGTGCCCTTGCCGCCGCAGCTGTCGGCTTTGTTCACCGACATTGCGGCCGGCCATGCTGTGGTGGTGCTGCAGAACCTCGGGCTGGCGTGGGTGCCGCGCTGGCACTATGCCGTGGTGGTCGGATACGACCTCGCGGCGCGCGAGCTGGTGTTGCGCAGCGGCACGACCGAGCGCGAGCTGATGGGCTTCACGCTGTTCGAGCGCACCTGGGCGCGTGGATCGTACTGGGCCTTCGTGGCACTGCCACCCGGCAGCCTGCCGGCGAGTGCCGGTGAAGTCGATGCGTTGCAGGCCGCGATCGGGTTCGAGCGCGTCGCCCCGCCTACGCAGGCGCTGCGCGCCTACGACAGCATCGTCCAGCGCTGGCCGAACAACCTCCTCGCTGGCCTGGGCCAGGGCAACGCACGCTTTGCCGGCGGCGACCTGGCCGGCGCCGCGCAGGCCTTCGAGCGCGTGGCCACGCAACACGACAGCGCAGCCGCCTGGCACAACCTCGCCGCGGTGCGACTGCGCGCCGGAGATCGTGCCGCAGCGCAACTGGCGGCCGAACGCGCGCTGAACCGAGCCCAGAACGCCGAGCCGCAATGGCTGTCTGCGGCGACTGCGATGCTGGCGCAGACGCGGGCCAGGCCCTAAAGAAACGACTCGTCGCTGCGCAGGTAGCGCCACTGCCCCGCTGGCAGCTTGCCGAGCACCACGCTGCCGATGCGCACGCGCTTCAAGCCCAGCACCTCCAGGCCGACGAGCTCGCACATGCGGCGGATCTGGCGCTTGCGGCCTTCACGCAGAACGAAGCGCAACTGGTCTTCGTTGGCCCAGCTGACCTTGGCCGGCTTCAGGGGTTGGCCGTCGAGTTCGAGGCCGTGTTCAAGCCGCGCAATGTCTTCCGGCGGCACGGGGCCGGGTTCAATGCGGCGAACGCGGACCAGGTATTCCTTTTCGACGCGCGAGTCCTCGCCGATGAGCGCCTTGGCCACGCGGCCGTCTTGCGTCAGCACCAGCAGGCCCACCGAATCGATGTCGAGCCGGCCGGCCGGCGCCAGGTGGCGCAGGTGGCCAACGTGGAAGGAGATGCCGCGGTCTTCGGGCCAGCGGTTCTCGGGCTTGACCAGCACCACCGCGGGCTCGTAACCGTCTTCGGCCTGGCCGCTGACGTAGCCCACGGGCTTGTTGAGGATGATCGTCACCCGTTGGGCCTGTTCGGTGCGCGCGCGCGCGTCGATATCGATGCGCGCCTCGGGCCCGATGCGCTGGCCGAGCACGGCCAGCTTGCCGTCCACGCGCACCCAGCCCGCGGCGATCCAGTCGTCGGCTTCACGGCGCGATGCAATGCCGCGTGCGGTCATGTACTTGGACAGCCGATCGCCCTCGCGCACCGGCACGGCAGCGGGACGAGGCGGTGCACGGCCCGTGGAAGTTGCGTTGCGCGCCGCGGCGTCGCGGCGCGACGCTGGCGCCTCGCCGCGCTCCGGGAGTCGCGGTCGGCGCGGCGCCGCAGGGCCACGCAGGGGCGCATCGCGGCGGACGTCGCGTTGCGCATCCGGCCGCGGGTCGCGCCCCGTCCCGCGCTTTGGATCGCTTCGCCGGGGTGATTCAGCTTGAGGCTCGGTGCCAGGGGCAGGGCGCCGGTTCGGCGCCGTGCGCGCTGCGCGCTCGGCCTGCGCCTCGGCCAGCGTGCGCTGCTTGCGCGGCGCGGCAATACCGCGCACGGGGCCACGCGGTTCGGTACGCGACCGCTCCGCGGGCGGCTTTTCTTTCTTGAGTTTGAGTGTGGCCATGGTCAGGGGGTCGCGCGCAAGCCGAACAGCTCGTCGATCGCGTCGCGGTAGGCCGCCTGGCCGACCGCGTTGGTGTTGTGGTGTGTGCCACCCTCGACGAGCACGAAGCGCTTGGGCGCGTGTGCGCGCTCGTACAGCGCGCGGCCGAGGGTGGGCTGGATCTGGCGATCCTGGCTGCCGTGTACCACCAGCAATGGCGCTTTCACGCGTGCGATCTGCGTGCCGGCGTCAAAGCGTTGCGTGATCAACGGCGCGACCGGCAGCCAGCCCCAGGCCATAGTCTTCACGACGTCGGGAATCGACGGGAAGCTGCCTTCGACGATCAGGCCGGCGGCGTCGTCGACGTCACCGGCCAGACGCACGGCGATGGCGCTGCCCAGCGAATGGCCGAACAGGTAGCGCTTGGATCGTGGATGCTGCGCGGCCAGCCATTGCCAGGCGGCCAGCGCATCTTCATGCGCACTGGCTTCCGAAGGCAGTGCCGCCGAGCTTTGGCCGAAGCCGCGGTAATCGATGCCGAGCACCGCGAAGCCGAGCTCGTGCATGCGGCGCATGCGCTGCGCGCTCGAGCGCACGTCCCAGCGCGCACCGTGCAGATACAGCAGCACCGGGGCGTCTGACCGCGGCTGCGCCAGCCAGAGGCCATGCAGCCTGGCGGGGGTGGCTTCGGCTTCGCGCGGAGTGAAGGCGATCCACACATCGCTCATGCCTTGCGCCGCGGCAGCGCCGCCGGCCCAGGTGCGGTCGCTGGGTTGGAAGATCCATTCGCGCTGTTTCTCGTCGAGCGTCGCGCAGCCGGCCAGGGCAAACAGCAGGCCAAGCGCCGCGCCCAGCGCGATGCGCAACGGATGTCGGGAAATGAAGGTGCGGTTCATGCGGGCCACGATGGCAACCGGTAGTCGGTCAGAGCTTGTGAGTCGACAACAGCAAACTGGTTTCAGTGCTGGCGATGCCATCGATCAGACGGATGCGGCCGAGCACGCGGTCGAAGGATTCGAGATTCTCGGCCCGCAACTCGGCCACGATGTCCCAGCGGCCGTTGGTGGAGTGCAGGGCTTCGACGGCCGGGTCGCCGCGCAAGGTGCGCAGCACCGCTTCGCCGCGGTTGCCCTCGACGGCAATGGTGGTCAGCGCACGGATGCGGTGCTCCTCGGCCTGCGGCTTCAGGCGCACGGTATAGCCGGCGATCGTGCCCGCCGCTTCCAGCTTGGCCAACCGGTTCTGCACCGTGCCCCGCGCCACCTTGAGCTGCTTGGCCAGCGCGGCCACGGGCGCGCGGGCGTTGCTGCGGAGCAGGGCGATGAGTTGGTGGTCGGTGTCGTCCATCGGTGCGAAGCGATCTAAATGCCAGGCGATGGTGCCATTATGACCAGTTTGATTGACGATCTGAGCAGGATGTTGGCTTTTCTTTGGCTCAGGGCCTAAAGACAATCGTCTCAACGAATATCCGGAGACAAACCCGTGGTCGACTACATCGGCGTTGCCGACATCCAGCGCCTGGTCCATGGCCAGGGCGTGGCCCGCTTCATCGAGCGCCTGGCCGGCGAGATCGAGGCCGACTATGCCCGCTGGGCCGAGTTCGAGAAGTCGGCCCGCGTTGCCAGCCATTCCGAGGTCGGCGTGATCGAGCTGATGCCGACCAGCGATGGTCAGTTCTATTCGTTCAAGTACGTCAATGGCCACCCGAAGAACACCGCGGCCGGTTTGCTGACGGTCACCGCATTCGGCGTGCTCG
>Ga0209797_10001877_pt1 | contig 10589 bp, 10 predicted proteins | sample DOMMetBare3Fresh_2_FD_187472 | JGI IMG/M metagenome (GOLD analysis project Ga0209797, IMG submission 187472) | Wetland sediment microbial communities from St. Louis River estuary, USA, under dissolved organic matter induced mercury methylation -... | ecosystem: Environmental > Aquatic >...
CCTACAATAACAATATGTGTTTTTGGAAAAGCACAACTTAATCTTGCATTGCCTTCATTTTCTGTAACAGCAACAGCTCCAACATCGGCTAAAATAAAATTAGCACCGGTAACTCCTACTTCTGCCTGTACATATTTTTCACGCAAAATTTTTCTGGCTACTAATGTTAATTGTTCAGGAGTGGCATTTGGATCAGTACCTAATTTTTGAGCAAATAATTTAGCTACATCTTCTTTGCTTTTATGCATAGCCGGTGTAACAATATGATAAGGTGGTTCACCATCCAGTTGTTGAATGTATTCACCTAAATCTGTTTCAACACTTTCAATATGGTTCTTTTCTAAAAATTCATTTAAATGAATTTCTTCTGTGGCCATGCTCTTGCTCTTCACCAACGTTTTGCAATTTTTTGCCTGGCATATTTTTAATATTTCTTCACAAGCCTGTAGAGCATTTTCAGCCCAAATAACCTTTCCGCCACGTCGTGTAAACTGCAATTCAAATTCTTCGAGTTGCTGATCCAATGTTTCCAGTGCACGCCATTTTATATTCTTTGCCCGTTCACGTGCAGTAAGTAATTGTGTAAACTGCTGTTTTCCTTCAGGCACTTTTGAATTATACTTGCCTATGTTGAAATTAATTGTTCGCCGGTGATCTAAATCAGCCGCTTTGATTGTACTCTTTGCTAAAAATTTTGAAGCCGTTTCACTCATAAAAATAAAATTAACTTATAAGGCTCATTAATTAAAAGTTATATCAAAGTTTGTTTCCGTTTCATGATAAATTGGATCTTTTTGATACCTCATTTATTCTAGTGCATATTTCTCTTTTCGTTGTAATACTGTTCTGCAATCTGACAAAGTACTTCATAAAAATCCTCACCGTATTTCCGAATCAATGCATCCTTCAAAAAAACATAAACAGGTATTTTCAGTTTTTCTCCCAATGCACAACCGGGATTGCACATGGGATCTCTTGGTTCATAATTAATATATTCCTGGTTGGTGAGTTTACTTTTCCCGATTTTAATTGGATATAAATGACAGGAGATAGGTTTCTTCCATTTTGTTTTCCCTTCATTGTATACTTGTTCAAACGAACATTTTACTATTCCTTTTTCATCAACCAATCCATACACACACATACCATTGCTGATGGTTGGCGTTACCCATCCGAATTCCCTGTCGTAAACATAATTTCCTTCCTGCTCTATAATTCGAATAGATTCATCGTTTAATAAATGTTTTACTATTTGATAAGCTTCATTCACCTCTTTTAGTTCATCATTGGTTAATGGAGCACCGGCATCCCCATCAATACAACAGCCACCTTTACATTTGTTTAAATCACAAACAAACTGTTCTTCCACAACCTGGTCACTGATTGAAATATGATCAATAACTATCATTCACTGCTTTTGGCAAAGATAAGTGCAGGTAGTGGATTCGCTTGGTAAATGCTTTTCAGCAACCTGTTTATAAAAAAGAGTAATAAAAGACTTGATTATGCATAACTAAATCAAATCAATTCTTCCATTTCAATGTTTCAATCAGGTGCTGCATGTCTTTATATAAAAACTGTTCAACCGGTTGTATGGAATCATAATTAGGAGTGGCATCAAAATATAAAGCACCTCTCAGAAAATGTTTGGCACTGTCTGTTACAAAAAATTGTTTTCCTGTTGCTGCATTTCCTCCCACATCAAAAATAAAACCTGTAACACCCTGTCCGCCTTTAACAGGAATTTCATCAATAGAAGTAGCTTTCAATGTATGCTTATTGGTCATTTTAAAAGCATCCTGTACCAGTAAATCAAATTTATTTTTTCCGCCAATGGTTTTATAACTCAGATACATTCTTCCGCCCAGTGTTGGGAAATCCAGATTCACCCAGAACGGATTTTCCGGCTGGTCTTCAAAAAAAGTACTGTCTTTAATTACTTTACCATAAACAGGATATTCAAATGAATAAGGATAACCGGCTTCATCAAATAAAACATATTTTTTCTCAGGTAAATTGATTTGAAAATAACCTTTGGGCCTGGGCCGTGGATCAGAATTACATGAAGAAAAATAAATAGCAATAAGTAAAATGTAAAAAAAAGGTTGAGTTTGAAATTTCATTTTTTAATTCAGCTTGGGTTTGATAGTCACTTTTACTTTTTCAATTCTGTTTCGGGCTGCTTCAATTACTGTAAACTGGAAATCACCTGTCTCAATTACATCATTTACTTTGGGCAGTTTTTCACCCAGTTCAAGAATTAAACCAGCTAATGATTCGCTATCGCCTCTTACCAATTCAAATGTATCTGTTGGAATATTCATTGTGCGGCACACATCATGAATCATGGTTTTTCCTTCAAAAATATAATTGTACTCATCAATTTTTTTATTGATGCTTTCTTCATCATCAAACTCATCTTTAATTTCTCCGATTATTTCTTCAATGATATCTTCCATAGTAACAATCCCACTTGTGCCTCCAAATTCATCTACCGCAATTGCAAAATGGATACGTTTATGCTGAAATTCTTTTAGCAGATCTTCTATCAGCTTTTGCTCAGGCACAAAAAACGGTGTACGCATTAATTGCTGCCAGTGAAATTCATTCGAATCGTTTAAATGTTGTAGTAAATCTTTGGTATGTAAAATTCCCACTACCTCATCCAGGTTGTTTTTATAAACCGGAAGCCTGCTGTAATGCAGTTCTTCTATACGTTGCATTACTTCATTAAAAGTTGAATTAAATGCAATGCCACTAACATCTAAACGAGACCGCATGATTTGCTTAACAGTAATGTTGCTGAAGTTTTGCACACCTTTTAAAATTTGTTTTTCTTCTATCGTGGCTTCTTCTTCACTCATCAGGTCAATGGCATATTCAAGCTCTTCGTTTTTAATTGTTGTGGTTTGATATTTATCCAGCTTTTTTTCAAATCCATCAGTATAATCTGCAAGGAGGTTGCCGGTTGATTTAAACAATGGATAAATTAATGAATCAATCCACCAACTGGCAAAATAAGCAAAGAATACATTATTCTGTGATGCCCAAACCTTGGGTAATATTTCACAAAAAAGCAAAATAAAAGATGTTATTACAATTGCTTTGAGCAGTAACTCAACCCAGAAAATATTGTGTTGCAGCTTAAACATTTCATCAATGAGAAAGTTTGAGAGAAATATAATTGCAACTTTTAAAACAATGTTAGCGCTGAACAATGCAGTGAGTAAAATCTTTGGCTCTTCAAGTAAATGAACAATCCTTTTTGCAGAAGGCTCCTGCTTTGTTTTAATCATGTTCAGATCTTTAAACCTGAGTGAAAAAAAAGCAACTTCGGCACCGCTAACAACAAATGAAAGAAAAATAAAAACGATAAAAAATACAACCAATAATGTTACTGACTGTGTATTAATAGCCAGCAAAACTGGTTTAAGTGAAAGGAAATATGAAATACAGAACGGGTGATAATCCAAAACATCAAGATTAAATGAACAATAGCTTACAGGCGAAGCAAAAGTATCAATATCAACGGAATAAACTAAAAAGGTAATTCATGACCTGGTTCACCTATTGGCGGAAGATCGTCATCATCAATTCCTCCTATATGTTCAGGTGAATCGGGTTTGCCATGTCCATCAGATCTTTTATCAAGCATAATTAAATTATCTCCTACCACTTCTGTTGCATATTTTTTTACACCTTCCTTATCTTCCCAGCTTCTGGTTTTTAAACGACCCTCAATATATACAAGACTTCCTTTGTGAAGATATTTCTGAGATAACTCTGCAAGCCCACGCCATAAAACTACAGTATGCCATTCTGTTTGGCTAATTAACTTTCCTGTGCGGTCTTTAAATGTTTCAGTGGTGGCTAACGGAAATTTTGAAACAGATATATTTCCTTCCAGCACCTGAATTTCAGGATCTTTTCCAAGATTGCCTATAAGCATTACACGGTTAACTCCTCTCATACGTATAAGTTTTATTGAATGAGAAATTGATAGTTGAGCGATCTGTTTTATTTACTTCTAAATTACGTTTTTTAAACAACTGTTTTATTAATTGACATAAATAATTTAAGCTCATTTTCCGCTAACAAATCCCTGATAATTTTAGGAAATGATAATTCAGAAGTCTGCCTGTTTGTTTTCCAAAGGAAATTCTGAGCATTTTTATCAGATATAGAATTCAATTTCACAAAAACCACCTTTGCATGTATTGTTTGATGGCTGAGTTGCTGCTTTGCAGAATAACTAAAGAGTTTTGCCTTTTTTAAACCACTTTTTTTTAATACCGGATGACGTAACTCCTGAATATTATTAACTGCATGATTCCATTCTTTTTCGCTGGTAAATTCAACATTTGGAAATTCATATAAATTAGCCCAGATATCTTTTGATCTTCGTTTCTGTACAGCTATTTTACCACGATAACTCATGAGAATAAATAAGAACCATCTGTGTTTTTGTTTAATCTTCTTTTTTTTAACGGGTAAAAAAGAAACCATATTTGTTTGAAAAGCAATGCACTTTTTCTTAAAAGGGCATTCTTTACATAAAGGATTATCAGGCTTGCATACCGTAGCTCCAAAATCCATAATAGCCTGGTTATATTGGGCAGGCTGTAACTCATCTAAACATTTTTGTGCCAGTTGCTGAAATACTTTTTTCCCTTCATTAGAATCAACTTTAAGATCAATTCCAAAAAAACGGCTTAATACCCGGTAAACATTTCCATCAACTACTGCATGGGGTAAATTAAAACCAAAAGAGGAAATAGCTGCTGCTGTATAGGGACCAATACCTTTTAATTTCAGAATAGCTTCATAACTATCCGGAAATTTTCCATCAAGTTCCAAAACAATTGTACGGGCCGATTCGTGTAAATTTCTGCAACGGTTGTAATAACCTAAACCTTCCCATAATTTATATACTTCATCCAAACTTGCTGAAGCTAAATCATTTACAGTTGGATAATTTTCAATAAACGACTTATAATATTTTTCACCCTGCCCTGCTCTTGTTTGCTGAAGAATAATTTCACTTAACCATATTTTATAAACATCTTTTTCTTCCTTCCAGGGAAGTTGTCTTTTGTTTTTTGTTTGATGCCAATGAATTAATTGCTTTTTAAAAAAGGTTTCTTTATTCATTTATGATTTCGTGTTCTGTTAGTTGTTTTTAATGCCAGGCAAATAAAATGAAGAATTGCGAATTCGTTGTTTATTCATTATCAACAAGTTATTCTTGTTTTTTTCGTTGTTTTTTTTCTTTTTTTAAAATAATTTTCTCATCTTTAAAGTATTAAAATACAACCCTTAAAATCAACCACATGAGAAAAGCAGATCTTGTCAACCAAATTTCAGAAAAAACAGGCATACCAAAAGTAGATGTTCTTGTTACACTTGAAACCATGTTTAAAGAGGTAAAAGATTCATTATCAGCCGGTCAGAATATTTATATTCGTGGGTTTGGCAGTTTTATTACCAAAAAAAGAGCTGCAAAAATTGGACGCAATATTAAAAGAAATACAGCCGTTCATATCCCTGAACACTATATTCCTGCATTTAAACCAGCCAAAGAATTTGTTCAGGAGGTTAAAAATCAGCACAATAAAGCCTGATTTTTCAAACTATTCATAATTAATGCTGTTCATCCTGTAGCTTTGCAACTCAATTTTTAATAGTGAACAGGCAACAAATCATTCTCGTAACTGCTGCTATTTCAGCAGTTTTTCTTTTATATTTCTTTGGTAGATTCAGTGCTGAAAATAAGCCAGCCTCTTCAAAACCCGCTGTTTCAGCAACCAATCAACAGCAACCGGGTTTGAGTTTTGATACAATGCTTAGCCTGGCTAAAAAAAGGCTTACCCCTTACCAGCTTAAAAAAGTACTTGAATGGGAAAATTCGGTGGTGCGGGGCGATGTAAAAAATCAACAAATAAATGTTTACAAACAGCTTTCAAACTTCTGGAAAGATTCAGTTGGTGCCTTTGTACCTTATGTAAAATATATTGCTGAAGCAGCTAAGTTGGAAAAGTCAGAGAAAAATCTCACCTTTGCTGCCCATTTGTTACTGGCTGAATTACAAACCGTTGAAGAACAGCCTTTAAAGGTTTGGATGGCCAAAGAAGCAAAAGAGTTATTTGAAACAGCCCTTGAATTAAATCCCCAGAACGATTCTACTAAAATAGGACTTGGAAGTACTTATTTTTTTGGTGCCGCTGGAAACGACCCTCCCATGAAGGGTATTGGTTTAATTAGGGAAGTGGTTACAAAAAACCCTGATAATGCATATGCAAATTATATGTTGGGTGTTGGTTCTTTTGTAAGTGCACAATGGCCTAAAGCTATTGAGCGTTTTGAAAAAGTATTACAGCTTGAACCACAAAACATTGATGCCATGCTAAGATTGGCAGATGCCTATGAACAAAGCGGAGATAAAGCAAGTTCAAAAAAATGGTACCTGCAGTTTTTAAAAACAATCAAGTTGCTAGAAACTCAAAAAAAGTTTCGAACCAACCCTGAGATGATTAAGCAAATAGAAGAACACATTAAGTTATTATAAACTGATTTTTAACGAACGTAAAAATTATTAACTATGCCTTGCGGTAAAAAAAGAAAGCGTCATAAAATTGCTACGCACAAAAGGAAGAAACGTCTAAGAAAGAACCGTCATAAGAAGAATAAGAAATAATCTTCTCAATTGAACGGAGTCCCGGTTAACCGGGACTCTTCTTCGCTATGGCCGAAACAGAAATTTGTCTGCTTGCTTGTATACTCATGCTGTTTACGGTGTATTCCTTCAAGATCAGGTGAAGTAAGAATGGTTCAATTTAAACGACGTATCAAGTGAATAAGGAACTGATCATAAATGCTGCCCCAACCGGGGTGGAAATCGCTTTATTAGAAGATAAAAAATTGGTAGAACTGCATCAGGAAAGTCATGATGCCAGTTTTACTGTTGGTGATTTGTACTTGGGCAAAGTAAAAAAACTGGTGCCTGGTATGAATGCTGCTTTTGTGGATGTAGGTTTTGAGAAAGACGGATTTCTTCACTATACCGACTTAAGCCCATACGTACGTTCTATTTTAAAGTTTACCAATACTTCAATAACCGAAAAAAATGAAGGCATTCTGGATTTCTCAAAATTTCAGAATGAAGATGAAATTATTAAAACCGGCAAAATTGCTGAGGTATTAAATGGCAAACCCAATATTCTGGTTCAAATTTTAAAAGAACCCATCGCTGCTAAAGGACCACGACTCAGTTGTGAAATTTCTTTACCCGGACGTTTTGTTGTACTTACCCCGTTTAATGATATTGTAGCAGTATCAAGAAAAATTCATTCAAGTGATGAAAGAAAAAGACTGCAAAAAATTGTTGAAGCCATCAAAGCAAAAAACTTTGGAGTCATTGTAAGAACAGCTGCAGAAGGAAAAAACACAGCAGAGTTACATGAAGATTTAAATAATCTTGTAACCATGTGGCAACAGATTCAGCAAAATCTGAGAAATGCAGTTCCCCCAATAAAAATTCTTGGTGAAGCAGATAAAACAACCAGCATTCTTCGTGATTTGCTCAATGCCGATTTTAACCGCATTATTGTAAATGATAAAACCATTTATAATGATGCAAGAGCCTATATTCAAAAAGTTTCTCCTGATAAAACGGAGATCATCAGTTTCTATCAAAACGGAATATCCATTTTTGACAGCTTTGGAATTACCAAGCAGGTAAAAGCAGCATTTGGAAAAACAGTGAACCTTGCAAGCGGTGCCTACTTAATTATTGAACATACTGAAGCATTACATGTAATTGATGTTAACAGTGGTTATAAAAGTGTAAGCACTAACCAGGAGGAAAATGCCTTACAAACAAATCTTGAAGCTGCAGAAGAAATTAGCAGACAGTTAAGATTAAGGGATTTAGGAGGAATAATAGTAGTTGATTTTATTGATATGAAACTGCCTGAGAATAAACGCCGACTTGCAGATGCAGTAGAGGAATTCATGCGTTTAGACAGGGCAAAGCATGCAATACTTCCTATATCAAAATTCGGGATCATGCAAATTACAAGGCAACGCATGAAGCCTGAAGTAAATATTAATACACAGGAAGTATGTCCCAGTTGCGATGGTACGGGTAAGGTTTCTTCTTCATTAATACTGGAAGATGAAATTGAAAAGAATCTGAATTATTTAGTGATGCAGAAACATAAGAAACTTACTGTTTCTGTTCACCCGATCATGGATGCTTACTTGAGAAAAGGATTTCCCTCTAGGCGAATGAAGTGGAGCTGGAAGTACAAGCAAAGCATCAAAATAAAATCAAACACAAATTATCATCTTACAGAGTATCATTTTTTTGATGGCCATGATGAAGAGATAAAATTGTAACCTCTTTCGTTTACCTCAAATAGTACAACTGCAAATTCAATGAAACTACTATGCCTGGCTATTTTATATCTCATTACTACTATAACTATAAATGCTCAAATTCCTACAATTACTTCTTTTTCACCACTTAACGGAGCAATTGGAACTTCAGTAACAATTAATGGCACCAACTTTAGTGCAACCGCAGCAGATAATTCAGTTTTTTTTGGTTCAATAAAAGCAACTATTATATCTGCCAGTACAACTTCTCTTACTGTAGTTGTACCTTTTGGTGCAGGCTATGAACCAGTTTCTGTAGCAGTAAATAATTTTATCACATACACTTCCAAACCATTCACGGTTACTTACCTCGATGGTGGAATGGATTTTATTGCATCTTCCTTTGCAACCAAGGTTGATTATAACGGCGGTGCAACTGTGATAGATGCAGACTGGGACAATGATGGCAACATTGATATTGCGTACACTATATTTTCTGAAAACAGAATTTTCTTTTCCCGAAATACAACTTCAGGCTATAACCTCACCTTTACTAATTTTCCTGATTTTTTTGGAGGACTTGTAAATATTATTGGATTGGCCAAAGCTGATTTTAATTGTGATGGAAAATTAGATATTGTGGCAGCTGCTCCGTTTTCAAACGCAGTATATATTTTTAGAAACGGCAGCAGTGCTGTTGGTTCTATTTTCTTTTTTGGACCCACTGCATACACAACTGGTAGCGAACCACGCAAAGTAACTGTTGCTGATTTAGATGGAGATGGTAAGACAGATATTATATCGAGCAATCAATCTTCAAATACCGTTTCGGTTTTAAGAAATACAAGTACAGCTACCACTATTTCTTTTGAAGCAAAATTAGATTTTACAGTTGCCACTACACCTGAAGATATTACTACGGGTGATTTAGATGGTGATGGCAAACCTGAAATTGCAGTTTCCTGTCAAGGTTCAAATGTAGTTTCTGTTTTACGTAACACATCAACTTCGGGTAGTGTATCATTTGCTGCAAAGGTTGATCTTACTGCCGGAGCTGGTACTTGGGGAGTTGCTATTGGTGATATGGATGGCGATGGAAAACAAGAAGTACTTGCTTCAAATCTTGGGCCCAATACAATTTCAGTATTTAAAAACAATTCAACCGTTGGTGCTTTGTCATTTAGTACAGCAGCAAATTTTATAGTAGCCAGTTCACCACGTAGTATGAAACTGGGCGATTTAAATGCTGATGGAAAACCCGATGTGGCAGTTGCCTGTTATTTCTCCAGTTCATTGGTATCGGTTTTAAAAAATACCAGCACAACAGGAAATATTTCATTTAATGCTACAGTTAATTATCCAACTGCTGGCGCTCCCACCACAGTGGCTCTTGCAGATATGAATAATGACGGATTAATGGATATTATGGCAGGCACTTCTACTAATAGTGCTACCGGTGCTATGAGTTATTTTAAAAATCAACTCAGTATTAATACCACTACGGCTGTAAACAATATTGTTAGAGTTTCTAAGTTTATTCAATTATATCCCAACCCATCTAGCAGTTGGGTATTTATTAAACATCCTTTGGTTACTAAAAAAGATGCACAGATTTTAATTACTGATATAGCAGGTAATGTTTTACAAAAAATTGTTACTAAAATTCAATCACAGGAAACAATTATTAATATCAGTCACTTACCCACAGGTGTATATTTAGTTACATGGATGAATGGAAATGAAACTGGCTCAGCCCGTTTAAGTAAAGAGTAACAATAAAATAGTCAGTTGCTGTTATTGCATTGCAATCATACTAATTTCAACATTTACATTTTTAGGCAACCCTTTTACTGCAACGGTTTCTCTTGCGGGAAATGCACCACTGAAATATTTACCGTATATCTCATTCACATCACTGAAAAGATTCATATCACTGAGAAAAATGGTTGTTTTAACTACATTAGAAAAATCTAACCCGGCTTCCAATAAAATTGCTTTCAGGTTATTCATTACCTGATGTGTTTCGGTTTGAATGTCAGGATTGTTTAAATCGCCGGTTCCGGGTTGAATGCATACTTGTCCGGAAATAAATAACATATTTCCTGCAGCCACAGCCTGGTTATAAGGTCCTATGGGTGCCGGTGCCTGATCGGTTTGAATGATTTTCTTTTCCATGGTATTACAAACTTAGTTTTTTACAGTTAAGAAAAAAA
>Ga0209797_10001878_pt1 | contig 10589 bp, 12 predicted proteins | sample DOMMetBare3Fresh_2_FD_187472 | JGI IMG/M metagenome (GOLD analysis project Ga0209797, IMG submission 187472) | Wetland sediment microbial communities from St. Louis River estuary, USA, under dissolved organic matter induced mercury methylation -... | ecosystem: Environmental > Aquatic >...
GAGCCGACGAACGACCTGGACATCGAAACGCTCGAATTGCTCGAGGCGCTGCTGGCCGACTACGCGGGCACCGCCTTCATCGTCAGCCACGACCGGCGCTTCGTCGACAACGTGGTCACGAGCATCGTGGCCTGGGAGGGCGACCCCGATTACGGCGGCCGGCCGGGGCTGTGGCGCGAGTACGAGGGCGGCATCACCGACTGGCTGCAGCAACGCGAGCGGTCGCGTGTCGCCAGCGCAGCGCCCGTGGCGGCGCCGCCGCCTGCGGCCGCAAGCACACCCAAGCGCAGCGCCAAGCTCAGCTACAAGGAACAGCGCGAGCTCGAGGCGCTGCCCGCGCGCATCGAGGCCCTGGAGGCCGAGCAGAAGCAGATCAACGAGGCGCTGGCCGACCCGCAGCTCTACGGCAGCGACGCGCAGCGTGCCACCACGCTGCACCAGCGCTCGGCGCAGATCGACGACGAGCTGATGGCCGCGCTCGAACGCTGGGAAGCGCTGGCCGCGCGCTAGGGCGATGTCGCGCATCGTGGTCCTGGTCGGTGTGCTGCTCGTCATGCTGCTGGTTCCGCTGTACCTGGCGAAGGAGCGCAAGACCCAGGCCCGGGACAAGGCCCGGGTGACCGATGCCGCCGAGCGTGCAATCGATGCGCAGGCGCAGCGCTTGTCCGCGGCGTCCGCGCCCACACTCAACAACCCCGACCGGCATGGCCTGAGCTTCGGCTGGGCTCCCGCGGACGGCACGCTCGCGGCGCGCCCGTCCTGCCAGGGCCTGCCCAAGGACATGGCCAACCCGCACCGCGGCGACTGCAACCCATACCAGGGCGACATGTCGTGTCGCACCGTGCTGCCACTGCTGTGCACGCGCGATGCGAGCGATCGCGAGCCGCTTGCCTTGGCGACGGCGGCCGCGGTGGCGGGCTTCATGCTGACCGGCCGCGCCGACGGCGACGCGCGCTGCGCCGGCGAACTGGGGCCGTCGTGGCGCATGGCCACGTTCCGGGACGTGCCGTTCGGACCCGACGTGGGCGGCCCGCGCCCCGAGGTGGTCGCGGCCGACACGCGCCAACGCGCGTGGGTGGCCATGACCGGAGGACAGCGCGCCAATTGCTGGGATCCGCCGTGAGAACTGCGTGAAGAAGTGCGGGCCGGCCTGTGCGACGCTGAGTGCATCGCACAGCGAGTTCCACTGGCCCATGACATCCCCGAGCGTTGTCGCATCCACCGTCGCGTGGTCAGCGCTGAGCGATCAGCGCGACTACCTCGTGCGCTACGCGCGGCGGAGGTTGTCCGACGTCCCCCTGGCCGAAGACCTGGTGCACGACGTGTTCGAGACCGTCGCTGCCGGTCGCGCGCGTTTCGATGCGCGTTCGACGTTGCGCACCTGGCTGGTGGCCATCCTCAAGCACAAGATCGTCGACTTCTTGCGCGACCACGCGTGCCAATGCAGCTTGGACGCTTTGACCGAAGACAGCGACGCGGCTTTCGCGCATCACCTCGTGTCGGCCCAGCCCGGACCGGCCGAGCAGTGCGAGCAACGTGAGCGGCTGGCGCAGGCGCTGGCGCAAATCGAAGCGCTGCCGGCGTCGCTGCGCAGGCCTTTCGAGCTGGCGGTGCTGTCGGACCAGCCGACGGCGCAGGTGTGCAGCGCACTGGCGATCTCGCCGGCCAACCTGTGGGTCAGGGTGCACCGGGCACGTCGCCTGCTCGCGGCGTGAGGGCCCAGCCCGGTTACTGCCGCGTGCTGCCGAACCAGCTCTCGTTGCTGGCCACCGGGTGCGTGCGGCTGACGATCAGTCCGCCCTGCAGGTACAGCGCGTTCAGCAGCCGCATCGCACGCGTCTTGTTCAGGCCCGGCCATTCGGCCATCTCGCGCAGGTTGGCGCTCTCGCGGTGCAGGCGGTTCACGGCAGCCTGCACCACGCCGGTCAGCACCACGTCGCGCAGGTTGGTGCCCAGCGCCACGCGGTATGCCGCCGGACCGGCGATCTCGGGCAGCAACTGTTCGCGCGAGCCGCGCATCGCGAGTTCCCAGGTCACGGGCCCGAGCGACTGGTACAGGTGCGGTTCGCCCACCAACGCCTCCTCCGGGTCACCCGGCGGGCGCAGCACCGCGGGCTCGACGCGCAGCACGCCCATGTCGGACAGGCGCATCGCGAGGAACTCGTGCATCTGCAGCGGGCAATGCACCAGGCGCTCGATCGGAAACACCGTCAGCGGGATCACGCGCGCGCCACATTGCAGGTAGACCGCGAGCGGGCGCGCATGGCGGATGCACGCGGCGATGACTTCGAGCAGTTCGGTACGGCGGCCGTCCTGCTCGAAGCGCAGCAGGTCCTGCAGCAGCGAGGGGTTCAGGGACGACAGCCGGGTCAGCGATTCGTCGCCGCTCTCGCGCCGCAATTCGTCCAGGTAGCGCTGGAAAGCACTCACCCGCATCAACTCGGGTTCGCCCAGCGGCAGGGTGGATTCGAATTTCAAGGCAGCGGCTCGGAGGCGGTGGCTACGTGATGGTACGCGTTGCGACGTTTGGTTACAGCCCCACGAGTGACGGGCAGGTGATTCCCGATGGCGGATTGCGAATGGTCCTGTATGGCTTCGCGTGCCAGGCGCAGCGCGCGCCAGGGGCGCGGGTCCTGCGCAGCGGCGAAGTTCACGCGCAGAAGCGTGCTCGGCCTGGCCGTCACGTGGAACAGGCTGCCCGGCGCCAGCAGCCAACCTTCGGCATGCATAAGCGTGGCCATGCGGTCAGTGTCGACGCCGGTCTCGACCCAGCCGAACAGCCCCTGCGGCGGCGCGGCGAAGGCAAACCCCGCGTCGTGCGCCAGGCGCACGGTGCGCGTGCGCGCCGCAGCCAGGCGCTGCGAGACACGTTCGACATGGCGCCGCAGCGAACCCTGCTCGAGCGCGATCGCCAGGGCGCGCTCGGTCAGGCCCGGTGCGGCCAGCGTGGTCAGCAGCTTGCGGTCGATCGCGCGCTCCACCAGGGCCGGCGCGGCGGCGAGGTAGCCCACGCGCCAGTTGGGCGTGAGGATCTTCGCGAAGCCGCTGACGTAGACCGTGCGCTGCAACTGGTCGAGCGCGGCTAGGCGCGGTGACTGCGGGCTCGCGAGCCAGGCATAGGTGTCGTCCTCGACGATCGTCAGTCCATGGGCCTCGGCGATCTTGAGCACCTCGTGCGCTGCGGCCAGCGTGATCGAGCCGCCGGTCGGGTTGTGCATCACCGAGACAGTCAGGTAGGCGCGCGGCTTGGGGTGGGCGCTGGCCAGGATGCGCCGCATCGCATCGCGATCGGGCCCGTCGGGTGCGCGCGGCACCGGCACGCACTTGACACCCATCAGGGCCAGGCGCGCGAAGTCGACCGGCCAGCCGGGCTCGTCGACCAGCACGCTGTCGCCCGCGGCCAGCAGCAGGTGGGAGACGATGTCCAGCGCCGCGGTGGCACCGGCGGTGGTGACGATCTGCTCGGCGCCGGCGCCGATGCCGAGTTGCGCGAGCCGGTGCGTCAGCGCCTGGCGCAGGCGCGGGTCGCCGGCCGGGTCGCCGTAGCGCAGGCTGCTGGGGTCCTGGGTGTCTTCGATCATCGCGCGCCGCAGGGCGCTGTGCAGCAGCGGCAGGTCGAGCCAGTCGGCGGGCAAGGTGCCGATGCCGGGCGACAGCGCACGCTCGCCCTGGTGCTCGAACATGCTGCGCACCAGCGCGGTCGCGTCGAGCGGTGGCGCGCGTCGCAGCGGGGCGGCATGGCGGCGGGCCTGCGGCGCGCCCGGGTCTCGCACGAAAAAGCCGCGCTGGGCGCGCGCCTCGACCAGGCCCTGCGCCTGCAGCAGGTCGTAGGCGGCCACCACCGTGGTCGGCGCCACGCCGTGGCGGCGCGCCGCTTCGCGCACCGACGGCAGGCGCGCGCCGGCGGCCAGTGCGCGGGACTGGATTCGCGCGGCGAGCCAGCGCGCGAGCTGCTCGGCCAGCGTGCTCAGCGCGCCGCGTTCGAGCGCGGGGGTGTCGTCGAGCTGTGTGGCCATCGTGGGCAGTACAGAGCGTGTCAGTAGGCCCCAAAGTGTACTGCTGCTGTACTGTTGCCGGCGCCTAGACTCGCGCCATGGGTGCTCAGGATGCTTCGCGCGGCTTCGGGCTCGGCCTGCTGGGCGTGGCCATCTTCGCCCTGACCTTGCCGATGACACGCCTGGCGGTGGGCGACGCGAGCGCGCCGCAACTGCCGCCGTCGTTCGTCACCGCCGGTCGTGCAGCGCTCGCCGGACTGCTGTCGCTCGCCTACCTGCAATGGGTGGGTGCCGCGCGACCCGCGCGCGTGCACTGGAATGCGCTGGCGGTGTGCGCGCTCGGCACCGTGGTGGGGTTTCCGCTCTTCCTCGCGCTCGCGCTGCGCCAAGTCGATGCGATGCACGCGGCCGTGGTCACCGGCGTGCTGCCGCTGGGCACCGCGGTGGCCGCGGCACTCCTGCTGCGCCAGCGCGCCTCGATCGGCTTCTGGGTCTGTGCGCTGGTCGGCTGCGCGCTGGTGCTCGGGTTCGCGGCGCTCCAAGGGCAGGGGCGTCTGAGCGGCGCCGACGGCCTGCTGCTGCTCGCGGTGGCCAGCGCCTCGATCGGCTACGTGGCCGGTGCGCGCGTGTCGGCGGTGCTGCCGGCCGAGCAGGTGATCTGCTGGGTGCTGGTGTTCTCGTTGCCGCTCACGCTGCCGGCGATGGCGCTGACCTGGCCTGCGAATGCGGGGATGGTGCGTATCGCGTCGTGGGTCGGCTTCGGCTACGTCACGCTGTTCTCGATGTGGCTCGGCTTCTTCGCCTGGTACCGCGGCCTGGTGCTGGGTGGCGTGATGCGCGTGAGCCAGGTGCAACTGCTGCAACCCTTCCTCGCGTTGCTGGCCGCCGTGCCGCTGCTGGGCGAGCGGCTCGAGTGGATGACCGTGCTGTTCGCGCTGGCGGTGGCCGCTGTCGTGTTCATCGGCAAGCGCATGCCCGTGCGCGTGTTGTCAGGAGGCAGATCATGAAGAGAACCGTTGCCGAGGGCCTGGCCCGATTGCCCGGGCCGCCCAACGCGCTGTGGCCCCGAGGGGCACGCTCGGTGTCGTTGTTCACCCACGGCACGATGGAACTGAGGCTGTACGCACCGCGCGGCAGCGACCCGCAGCAGCCGCACACGCGCGACGAGATCTACGTGGTCGCGAAGGGCCACGGGCGCTTCGACAACGGCGGCGAAGTGGTCGACTTCGGTCCCGGCGACGCGCTGTTCGTACCGGCCGGGCGATCGCACCGCTTCATCGATTTCAGCGAGGACTTCAGCACCTGGGTCGTTTTCTACGGTCCCGAAGGCGGAGAACAACCCACATGACTGGCAATCCACATCCCTTCACGCTCGCGCGCCGCGCCGAGCGCATGAACCCGTCGATCATCCGCGAGATCCTCAAGGTGACCGAACGGCCCGGCATCATCTCGCTGGCCGGCGGACTGCCCTCGGCCGACACCTTTCCAGTGCACGCCATGCGCGAGGCCGCGGCACGCGTGTTGACCGATGCGCCGCGCGAAGCGCTGCAATACGCCGCCAGCGAAGGCTTCGCGCCGCTGCGTGACTGGGTGGCCGCGCACCTGAGCGAGCAGCACGGCATGGACATCGCGCCGTCGCAGGTGCTGCTGACCACCGGCTCGCAGCAGGGTCTCGATCTCGCGGCCAAGATCCTGATCGACGAGGGCTCACGCTTGCTCGTCGAGACGCCGACCTACCTGGGCGCGCTGCAGGCGTTCACGCCCTACGAGCCGCTGATCCAGGCGGTGGACTCAGACCACGAGGGCCCGCTGCCCGACGCGCTTGCACAGGCCGCGCCCAACGCGCGCTTTGCCTACCTGCTGCCCAACTTCCAGAACCCGACGGGGCATGTCTACAGCGAGGCGCGGCGCGAGGCGATCGTGGCCGTGGCGCGCGAGCGCGCTCTGCCGCTGCTCGAGGACAACCCGTATGGCGACCTCTGGTACGACGCGCCGCCGCCGCGCCCGCTGGCCGCCCGGCACCCGCAGGGCGTGCTCTACCTCGGTTCGTTCTCCAAGGTGCTGGCGCCCGGGCTGCGCCTGGGCTATGTGATCGCGCCGCCCGCGATCTACCCGAAACTGCTGCAGGCCAAGCAGGCGGCCGACCTGCACACCTCGATCCTCAACCAGCGCATCGTCTACGAGGTGCTGCGCACCGGCATGCTCGAGTCGCACGTGCCCTCGATCCGCGCGCGCTACAAGGTTCAGCGCGATGCGATGCAGGCCTCGCTCGAGCGGCACCTGGCCGGCGTCGCGCAGTGGGTCAAGCCGGTGGGCGGCATGTTCTTCTGGCTCGAACTGCGCGAGGGACTCGATGCGGTGGCGCTGCTGCCCCGGGCGGTCGAGGCCGGCATGGCCTATGTGCCCGGCGCCGCGTTCTACGCGCAAGCGCCGCGCGCCAATACCCTGCGCCTGTCGTTCGTCACGGCCTCGCCGGCGCAGATCGAGACCGGCATCGCTGCGCTGGCCGGCGTATTGAAAGCGGCGCAATCATGACGACGCGGCGCTTTGCGCAGGTCGATGTCTTCACCGCCCGTGCCGGGTACGGCAACGCGCTGGCCGTCGTGATCGATGGCGACGGCGTGAGTGACGAGGCGATGGCGCGCTTCGCGCGCTGGACCAACCTGTCGGAGACGACCTTCCTGCTGCCACCCACCGATGCCCGGGCCGACTACCGCGTACGCATCTTCACGCCCACCACCGAACTGCCGTTCGCGGGCCATCCCACGCTCGGCAGCTGCCACGTGTGGCTGGCCTCCGGGGGCCGGCCGCGCGACGCCGACGAGGTGGTGCAGCAATGTGGCGTCGGGCTGGTGCGCATCCGGCGTGACGGCGAGCGCCTGGCCTTTGCCGCACCGCCGCGCCGCAAGGACGGGCCGCTCGATGAGGCCATGGTCGAGCGCATTGCGCGCTTCCTCGGCGTGCCGCGCGCAGACATCGTGGCCCACGAACATTGCGACAACGGGCCGGGCTGGATGGCCGTGATGCTGAAGTCGGCCGAGCAGGTCCTGGCGTTGCAGCCGCGGCTGGGCAGCGAAACCGACATCGAAGTGGGTGTCGTGGGGCCGCGCACGATGCCGGGCAAGGTGGGCGTGGTGGGCTCGCAGGCCGAGGGCAGCGACACCGCGTTCGAGGTGCGGGCCTTCTTCCCCGCCCATGGCGCGCTGGCCGAAGACCCGGTCACCGGCAGCCTGAACGCTGCGCTGGCGCAGTGGCTGATCGACAGCGGGCGTGCCCCGAGACGCTATGTCGCAGCCCAGGGCACTGCGCTTGGCCGTGCGGGCCGCGTCTTCGTCGAGCACGACGGGCGTGACGTGTGGATCGGCGGCCATGTCGCGCCGTGCATCGAAGGCACGCTCGCGCTGTGATGGCCGGTGTCGTCGTCGATCACCTCGTCGTGGCTGCGGCCAGCCTCGCCGACGGCGTGCGCTGGTGCGAGGCGACGCTGGGCATCAAGCCCGGGCCGGGCGGCAAGCATGCCCTGATGAGCACGCACAACCGCCTGTTCAGCATTGCCGGCGACGGTTTTCCCGATGCGTACTTCGAGATCATCGCGATCGACCCCGAGGCGCCGCCGCCGGGGCGCGCACGCTGGTTCGGGCTGGATGCGATCGACCTCGCGGCCGGGCCCCGTCTGGTCCACTGGGTCGCTCGCGTCACCGACCTCGAGGCGCGCCTGGCGGCGCTGCGATCGCTCGGCATCGACACGGGCGAGGCACTGGCCGCCTCGCGCGATACGCCGGCTGGCGTGCTGCGCTGGCGCATTGCGGTGCGGCGAGACGGCGCATTGCTGTTCGGCGGCGCGCTGCCGACCCTGATCGAGTGGGGAGAGCGGCACCCGGCCGCGACGATGCCCGCTTCAGGGGTCACACTGCACTCGCTGACGCTGCGCGGGCTCACGGCGCGCAGCGTGGATGCGCTGGCGCTTCAGGGGGTGCGGGTCGCATCCGGCAGTGGCCCCGCATTGAGCGCGCAACTCGACACACCGCGCGGCCCGCTGACCTTGACGACCCTATAGTGACGCCATGGACCTGTTGACCCGCGAGGAAGTCGAGTCGGCGCAGCGCAGCGTCTATGCCGCGCTGGCCCCGACGCCGCAGTACGCCTGGCCGCTGTTGCGCGAGCATCTGGGGGCGACGGTCTGGGTCAAGCACGAGAACCACACGCCGCAGGGCGCGTTCAAGGTGCGCGGCGGCCTGGCGTACATGGAAGGCCTGAAGGCGCGCGAGCCGCGATGCCGCGGCGTGATCGGCGCCACGCGTGGCAACCACGGCCAGTCGGTGGCCTTCGCGGCGCAGCGTCAGGGTCTCGCGGCGACGATCGTGGTGCCGCATGGCAACTCGCGCGAGAAGAACGCCGCGATGCGCGCGCTCGGCGCCGAACTGATCGAGCACGGCGACGACTTCCAGGCCGCGCGCGAGCACGCGGCCGTGCTGGCGCAGGCGCACGGCCTGCACTTCGTGCCGTCGTTCCATCGCGACCTGGTGCGCGGGGTGGCCACCTACTGGGTCGAGTTCTTCGACGCCGTCCAGCCCGACGTGGTGTTCGTGCCGGTGGGCCTGGGTTCGGGCATCGCCGCCTGCGCGGCGGCGCGCGCCCATTGCGGAACGAAGGCCACGCGCATCGTCGGCGTGGTGTCGGCGCATGCCACCGCCTACCTCGACTCGTTTCGCGCCGGCCGCCCGATCGAGGCGCCGGTCACCACGGTCCTGGCCGATGGCATGGCCTGCCGCGTGCCGGAGGCCGAAGCGCTGGCGCTGATGCACCGCGAAGTCGACGACGTGATCGCCGTCACCGACGATGAGGTGGCCGCCGCGATGCGCCTGATGTTCTCGGCCACGCACAATGTCGCCGAGGGCGCCGGCGCGGCGTCGCTCGCAGCGGCGCTGCAGCAGCGCGAGCGCTGGCGCGGCCGCACGGTCGGCGTCACGCTGTGCGGCGGCAACGTGGATCGCGATGTGTTCGCGAAGGTGCTGGCCGGATGACCGAGGAACTGTTCCGCGAGGATGCGGCGCTGGTCGAGTGCGAGGCGCGTGTGCTGGCGCTGGAGGACTTCGACGGTCACGCCGGCGTGATCCTCGACCGCACGGTGTTCTATCCGCTCGGCGGCGGGCAGGCGGGTGACGCGGGATCGCTGCGCGCCGCCGACGGGCGCGAGTTCACGGTCGTCGACGCGCGCAAGAGCAAGCAGCATGCGGGCGCGGTGCTGCATGTGCTGGCACCCGGTGCGCCGGCGCCCGAGGTCGGGGCGCGCGTGGTGGCGCGCATCGACGTCGATCGCCGCCGCGCGCACATGCGCTTTCACACGACGACGCACCTGCTGTGCGCGCTGGTGCCGCATCCGGTGGATGGATGCTCGATCACCGCCAGCTACGCGCGGCTGGACTTCCACATGACCGAGCCGCTGGACAAGGAGGCGCTCACCGCCGGCATCGCGCGCCTGGTGGCCGAGGCGCACCCGGTGCGGCATCGCTGGATCAGCGAGGCCGAACTCGACGCCAACCCGGGTCTCGTGCGCAGCATGAGCGTGCAGCCGCCGCGCGGCCTCGGGCGCGTGCGGGTGCTGGAGATCGAGGGCGTCGACCTTCAGCCCTGCGGTGGCACGCACGTGAGCAACACACGCGAGATCGGCAACGTCGTCGTCACCAAGATCGAAAAGAAATCCGCCATGACGCGCAGGGTCGTGCTTGGATTCGCGGTGTAGCGATCCCTTTGCAGGCAGGGCGTGTTGTGGGGCCGCGCGAGCGCAGGGTGATCGCTGTTGCGGCCGCGCCTACGGCTTGAGCTGAGCTCGGATCTCGCCCCCCTTGTTGGCCGCGGTATGCACGTTGACGTACAGCTCACCGCCCTGATAGGCCTTGAGTTGATCGGCCGTCAGCTTGGCGCCGGGCGGCACCGACCACACGCCATCGGCTGTCTTCACCAAGGGCACGATGACCGGGCCGTTCTTGCCTGCCGCTGCGATGTGGATGTGGGCCATCGTGCCGTCCATGCCCTTGGTGGTGACGCTGCCGCTGACCGACCCGTCGTCGGCGACCTTGATCGTGCCGGTGCCCGAGGCCGATGTGCTCACTGGCGGCACTTCCTGGTCACCCGATAGCTTGAGCGCCCCGCCCATCCCGGTAGCCATGCCGGAGCAAGCAGCGAAGACGAGCAGTGCAGAGGTTGCAAGAAACGATTGGGCACGGGAACTGGCAGTCATTGAAGGGTCCTTCAGGTGGTCGGTGGTGGACGAGGGCTGGGCGATACCGGCGCTTTCCTGTGGCGCGTGAGTGGGATACGTGCCGGGGCGGTCAACTCATCCGTCTCCATCCCATCAGCTCGTTCCAACGCGCAGGTACGCCGAGCTGCTGCCAGGCCTCCGGCAATCAGCGACGGCTCCCCGTCTGTGGCGCGCTATTTAGGTTCGTTGGGTAGAGGGGGAAGTGAGCGCAGGTAGGCGATGATGGCGCCAAGGTCTTGCGCAGTCAGCTGGCTGGTGGTGTTCTTGATCACTTCTTCCATGACCTCCGAGGTCGCGTCGCCTGCCGGGGTGACGCCCGTGCGCAGGAACTC
>Ga0209797_10001880_pt1 | contig 10583 bp, 8 predicted proteins | sample DOMMetBare3Fresh_2_FD_187472 | JGI IMG/M metagenome (GOLD analysis project Ga0209797, IMG submission 187472) | Wetland sediment microbial communities from St. Louis River estuary, USA, under dissolved organic matter induced mercury methylation -... | ecosystem: Environmental > Aquatic >...
GAGAAGCCCACGAAGCGACCGTCCGTCGAGATCGCCGGGAGGGACGACGGTGCGTCGGCCTGGGTGCCGTCGCTGGCGGTCGACACTCGGGAGGTCTGTCTGGCGAGGGTGTCCGTGACGAAGACGTCACCGACTCCGTTCGTGTCTCGCCCGACCAGCGTCGAGGACGAGGAGTCGAAGGCGACCAGGCGACCGTCGCCGGACAGGGCATAGCCGGAGTCGACGATCCCCAGGCGTTGGATGCAGCTGACGAACCCGGCGGCCTTGTCGGCCACGACGCCCGTGCCGCCGAGCACGAGGGTCCGGGTCGAGCCCAGGGCGAGATGGGCGGCCCGGGTGGCGTTGGTGACGCAGTACCGACCCGACAGGAGCAACGGCGCGTCGTTCACCGACGCCGAAGGGATGCCCGCGACGGCGTCGGGGAAGTCCTCACCGGTCGCCAGGACCACGGACGTCGCCGTGGCGAACACGGTGGTCGCGACGGTCGCGGCGGTGTCGTAGCGGGTCCCTCCGGCCAGCCGGGACACCGCCCCGGCGGTGAAGCGGTCCAGCGCGGCGGCCACGGTCTCGCTCACGGCGCCGCTGCCTCCGACGATGACGATCCGTTGGGGTCGCAAGGCGGTCAGCGCCGCCCCCGTCTCGGCGGGCAGCACGCCGGGGCTGGTGAGCAGGATGGGCCCGCCTTCGTGGGCTGCCGCAGCCGCACCGGAGAGCGCGTCGGCGAACCCGGTACCGGTGGCGAGGTAGGCGACGGGGACGGGAGCGGTGAACGCCGCCCGCGCGACCAGCCCCGAGGTGGCGTACCGGTTGGCGCCGCCAATCCGGGACACCGTGGGGGCGTAAGCGGCCAGGGCCGTCTGCACGGCGGAGCTCACCACGCTGGTCCCGCCGAGGATCACGATCCGCGCCGGCCGGAGCCGGGTGAGCTCGAGCGCCACCGGCGCCGGGACCACGGTCGGCCGCACGAGCAGCAACGGGCCGCCCGCGCGCGCGGCCGCCGTCCCCCCCGACAGAGCGTCGGGGAAGTCCGCGCCGGTCGACACGTACGCCACCGGCACCGGCGCCGCCCAGGTGGCGGCGCTCAAGGCCGCCGCCGTCGCGTACCGGTCGGGCCCGGCGAGTCGGGTCACCCCCGGGGTCGTGATCGGTGTCGGCGACGCTGCCGCCTGGGGCAGCCCGAGGGCCCAGGCGGCCACCAGGGTGGCCACGGCCAGCAGAGCCCGTGCTCGGATCAGTACCGCCCTCACCTCCCGGAAGCCCGTCCAGCCTCCCTCACCGGCGGCCGCTGGGGAAACCGGCCCGCGGCCGGCCGCCACGGGACAGCGGAACTGTGTCCGGGGCGACAGACCGGGTGACGTCTGGATGACTGTGCTCCGTGCCCCCTCGGGCGAGGCTGAGATCAGGCCGCCGCGGGCAGGTCCGCGGGACCTGGACGGAGGGAGGGTGACATGGTCACCAGTGGCGGGACGCTGCTCGAACGTCCCAGCGCCGTCCCCGAACTGACCCTGCCGGCGCCGGAGGCCGCACCGCCCCCGAAGCCGCACCTGCTTCGCTGGCTCCTCGCGCTGATGCTCTTCGCAGCCGCCTTGGTCGGTGCCGTCCTCGGCGCCATTGCCTTGGCTCCCGAGGAGGTCGCGGGTCCGTCCGATGGGCCGATGGGCCTGACCCAGCAGGCGTGGGTCGAGTACCGGACTGGCGAGCGGGCGACCAGCGCGGCCGGTACCCAGGCGGCTGAGTGGCGGACCTGGCGGGCCGGCGAACGGGCCACTGTGCTCGTCGACGCCCGCGGGGCTGGCTGGGTCGAGTACCGGGCCGGCGAGCGGTAGCCGCGCCGGTCGGACGGGTCGGGCGGGTCCTTCGGGACTGGCCCGGCCCGGTCGTGCCTGCTGGACTGATGGGGTGACCGAGAGCGTCCTCGAAGCGGTCCCGGTCGGGTTGAGGGGGTCGCTGGTCGCGGCGGCGCATCGCCGCCGGTTCCGGGCGGGTGAGGTGGTCTTCCACCAGGGGGATCCCAGTGACGTCCTGTTCGTGCTGCGCCGGGGGCATGCGGCCGTGCGGGTCACCACCCCGGGCGGCGACGAGGTGACCCTCGCGGTCCTGGGGCCCGGCGAGGAGTTCGGTGAGCTCGCCCTGCTCCGCCCGGCGCACCGGCACACGGCCACCGTGGTCGCGCTGGACGAGGTCGAGGCGCTCACCCTCGACCGGGCGACGTTCGAGCGCCTGCGTCACTCCCAGCCGGAGGTCGCCGAGCTGCTCATCGACGTCCTGGCCCGCCGGGTCGAGCGGCTGTCGGGGATGGTTGCCGAGGCGCTGTTCCTGGCCGCCGATCGGCGGATCGCCCGCCGCCTGCTCGACGTGGCGCACGTGTACGGCGACTGTCCACAGGCGCCGCTGCCCTTGACGCAGACCGACGTGGCCGCGATGGCCGGAGTCTCGCGGCCGACCGCGAACCGGGCGCTGCGTCGGTTCGCCGACCGCGGCCTGCTGCGGCTGGGTCGGCGACGGATCGTCATCACCGACGTCGCCGGGCTCACCCGCGCGGCCGGCTGGCCGTGAGCACGCGGTCACGCCTCCACGGCGCGGTCAGGCGGCCGGCTTGATCAGGCCGTAGTGGCCGTCGTAGCGCAGGTAGAGCACCCGGCCCCGACCTGAGCCGATCCCTCGGAAGAACACGAACGGCGCCCCGGTGAGCTCGAGCCGCTCGGCCGCGTCGTGCACGGTCAGCGTTGGGGCCGGCAGCGGCTCGACGTCGACCGGGACGGCACCGGCGGGCACGACCCCGGCGGTCGGGTCGAGGAGCTCGAGCCGGTAGCCGTCGGGCGTCCGGACGAGGACCGCGTCCTGGTCCGTAGCCAGCTCGTGGAAGAGGTGGAAGTCGTAGTCGTGCAGCTCCAGCTCGAAGGCCGCCTCGTCCGGTGTCGCGGCCACCAGCTCGAACGCCTTGTGCCGGACGACGTCCCGCTCGGCGGGTGGCCGCGGGAAGTGCTCGGGCCGGTGGGTCGGCTCGTCACCGTGGCGCCAGCCGTGCAGGGCCGCCGGGGACCGTCGGTCGCGCAGCTCCTCCCAGTCCCGGGCCAGTCGGTCCAGCCTGCGGCGCAGCCGCGCCTGCAGGCCGTCGATGGCCTCGCGCATCGACTCCGCCGCGTACTGCGCCCGAACGGTGCGGCCGTTGCAGTCCAGCACCGCCTGCGCGGTCGCCGGACGCGCGACGGCGCGGTCGCCGGCGAAGCCCAGCCTGACCCGCGCGTGCAGCACCGGCTCGGGGGCCTTGCGGATCGCCGCCTCGACCTTGGCGCGGGCGTACGGCTCGAGCTCCTGGGCGACGGCGTCGGCCGCCTCGACGTGGACCACGGACGACACCTGGACCACGGACGACGACTGGACAGACGACTGGACGATGGGCTCGGTCATGGCGTCCTCCCGATTCCGAGCGTGCACCCCGCGGACCGGGCCGTTCCAGAGACGTTGGTCAGCAGTCCCAGGACGGTCAGACCGCGTCCTCGAGCTCTCGGGTCGGCCAGCCGACCCGCAGCGCCGCGACCAGGACGAGCCCGAAGGCACCGGCCAGGCTGACCGCTCGGGCGGGGCCGATGGGCTCGAGCGTGGCCAGCCAGCCGACCAGGGCGAAGGACAGCGCGGTTCCCGCGTTGAACCCGGACACCGCCACCCCCAGGACCCGGCCCCGGCGCTCCCCCGGGGTGAGCAGCGTGACCAGCGTGAACACGGTCAGCATGAAGGCTTGCAGCAGTCCGCCGAGGAACCACAGCGCAGCGGCGACCAGCGCCGGCGGGTCGACGCTGGAGGCGAACAGGGGCAGGCAGGCCGCCGCCGCCATCGGCAGGAGCAGCCGCACCTGGGTGAGCAGCCGGACCCGGGGCAGCAGCAGGGCGCCGATCGCCGAGCCGGCGGGGACGGCGGCCAGCAGGGCGCCGCCGACCACCGGCGCGAGGTCCGGTCGGTACGCCAGGGCGACCGCCTCGGGGGCCACCAGGAACAGCGCCGAGCCCCAGGCCAGCAGCACCAGAGCGCGCCGTGCCGGGTCACCGGCCAGGTCGCTGATGCCGTCGCCGAGGTCGCGCAGGATCCGGCGCGGCGACGTCCCGGGCTCGTCCGCCGCCGGTCGGGCCAGCACGCTCACCCGGATGACGGTGTAGGAGACGAGGAACGTGAGCGCGTCAAGGGCGAGCGCCGTCCGGGCCCCGACCAGCCCGACGATGGCTGCGCCGATGACCGCCCCGAAGACCTGGGTCGTCAGGTGCACGGCCCTCGACATGCCTTGCGCGGCGACGAAGTCCTCGGGATCCGGGAGAACGTCCGGGTACAGCGCGGCCCGGGCGCTGGCGAAGGGCACGGTCAGCACCTCGCTGACCAGCAGCACGAGCAGGAGGAGCACGAACGGGGTGCCCTCGACCGCGATCACGGCGAGGCCGCCGATCAGCAGGATCTGACCCAGGTCGACCGCCAGCATCAGCGCGCGGCGTGGGTAGCGATCGGCCAGCGATCCCAGCAGCGCTGCGGCGACCACGCCCGGGACGTAGGAGACCGCGAGCGTGAGGGCCGCGTACAGCGCGCTGTTCGTGCGCTGGAGGACCAGCAGCGCCAGCGCGACGCGAGCGATCTGGTCGCCGAACTCCGAGGCCACCTGCGCCAGCAGAAGTCCGCGGGCCTCGCGGTTGCGCAGCACCCGGCGGTAGCCGTAGGGGTCGATCGAGGGCGGCTCGGTCACGCGTAGAAGGCCCTCTCGACGACGCCGCGAGCCCGACGGGTCGTCCGCCGGTAGTCCTCGACGAGCTGTGCGCTGTGGCCGGGAGCGTACCCCAGGACGCTGGCCACGCCGGCCAGCTCCCGCCCGCCCGTGGGCACCGAGTCGCTGGGTCGTCCCCGGACGAGCATGAGCGCGTTGCGCACCCTCGTCGCCAGCCGCCAGGCGGCGGCCAGCGTGGCGGCGTCGTCGGGGTCCAGCAGGCCGGCCGAGGCCGCCGCGTCCAGCGCGGCGAGGGTGCGGGTCGTGCGCAGGTCGACGTGCTCGGCTGCGTGCCGCAGCTGGAGCAGCTGTGCCGTCCACTCGACGTCCGCCAGCCCCCCGCGACCGAGCTTGGTGTGCAGGGTCGGGTCCGCCCCGCGCGGCAGCCGTTCGGCCTCCACCCGGGCCTTGATCCGCCGGATCTCCCGGACGTCGGCCTCGGTGAGTCCGCCGGGCGGATGCCGCAGGGGCTCGACCAGGGCGGTGAACCGCTCACCCAGCAGCCGGTCCCCCGCGACCGGCTCGCAGCGCAGCAGCGCCTGGCGCTCCCACACCAGGGCCCAGCGCTCGTAGTACGCGGCGTACGAGGCCAGGGTGCGCACGAGCGGCCCCTGACGACCCTCCGGGCGCAGGTCCGCGTCGACGAGCAGCTGCGGGTCTGGTCCCGGGAGGGCGAGCAGCCGACGCATCTCGTTGGCCACCGCGTGCGCGGCGTCGGTCGCCGCTCGTTCGTCCGCCCCCGGCTCGGGGTCGTGCACGAACAGCACGTCGGCGTCGCTGGCGTAGCCGAGCTCGTGGCCGCCGAACCGGCCCATGGCCAGGACGGCCAGCCGAGTGGGCAGCGGACCGCCCAACCGGTCCTCCACCGCCCGGACGGCGGCGGCCAGGGCGCCGTCCACGGTGGCCGCCGCCACGTCGGTGAGCGCCTCCCCCACCTGGACCTCGTCGAGACGGCCCAGCAGGTCGCCCACGGCGACCCGGAACAGCTCGCGGCGGCGCAACGCCCGGACGGCGCCGATGGCCTGCTCCGGGTCGGCGTGCCGGCCCGTGGCCGCAAGCGCCTCGGCCGACAGGGCGGCCCGACCCGGTGGCGCCAGCTCGTCGTCGTCGGCCAGCATCCGGACCGACTCGGGCGCCCTCAGCAGCAGGTCGGTGGCGTACCGGGACGTGGCCAGGACCCGGGCGAGCCGCTCGGCCGCGGCGCCGGCGTCGCGGAGCAACCCGAGGTACCAGTGCGTGCTGCCGAGGGAGTCGGAGACCTGACGGAACGCCAGGAGGCCGGCGTCGGGTGCCGGAGCCTCGGCGAACCAACCGAGCAGCACCGGCAGCAGGGTGCGCTGGATCGCCGCGCGACGGCTCACACCGGACGTCAGCGCCGCGAGGTGGCGCAGCGCGGACTCGGGATCGACGTAGCCGAGGGCCTCCAGCCGCTGGCGCGCCGCCTCGGGGGTGAGCCGCGCCTCGCCGGGCTCCAGCCGGGCGACCGCGTTCAGCAGCGGTCGGTAGAAGAGCTTCTCGTGCAGCCGACGGACCTCGAGCCGGTGCCGCCGCCACTCGCGGTCGAGGTCCACCACCGGATCGCCGCGCAGGCCCATCGACCGGGCGATCCGCCGCAGGTCGGCCGGCTCGTCGGGGACGACGTGGGTGCGGCGCAGCCGGTGCAGCTGGATCCGGTGCTCCAGGGTGCGCAGGAACCGGTAGGCACGGTCCAGCTCGGCGGCGTCCACCCGGCCGACGTAGCCGTGGGTCGACAGCGCCTCGAGCGCGTCCAGCGTCGTCGGGCTGCGCAGGAACACGTCGCTGCGACCGTGCACGAGCTGCAGCAGCTGCACCGAGAACTCGACATCGCGCAAGCCGCCGCGGCCGAGCTTGAGCTGGCGCTCAGCCTCCCGCGCGGGCAGCGTGTCCTCGACCCGCCGCCGCATGGCCTGGACGTCCTCGACGAAGTGCGGGCGGTCGGCCGCCCGCCAGACCAGGGGCGCCACCGCGTCGACGTACGCCCGGCCGAGGTCCAGGTCCCCGGCCACCGGCCGGGCCTTGAGCAGCGCCTGGAACTCCCAGGTCTGCGCCCAGCGCTGGTAGTAGGCGAGGTGGCTGGACAGCGTTCGGACGAGGGCACCGGACCGGCCCTCGGGACGCAGGTTCGCGTCGACCGGCCAGATGACCCCCTCGGGGGTCTGGGCCGAGCACGCGGTCATGAGTCCGGTCGCCAGCCGGGTGGCCGTCGCCAGGGCCGCACCCTCGTCACCGCCGGCCGTCGGTTCCGCGACGAAGATGACGTCGACGTCGCTCACGTAGTTGAGCTCCCGTCCGCCGCACTTGCCCATCGCGACGACGGCCAGCCGACACGGCTCGGCCGAGTGGGGCAGGTCGGCCCGGGCCAGGGCGAGCGCGGCGTCCAGCGTGGCCGCGGCCAGGTCGGCCAGCTCGCCGGCCACGTCGTCGAGTCGAGCATCGGCGGTGAGGTCACGGATGGCCGTACCGAGCAGGGCCCACCGGTAGGCCACCCGCAGGGCGTCCGCGCCGTCCCGTCCGGACGTCGTCGCGACCGGCGCGGCGGCCGCCGGGTCGGCGCCCACCGCGCGCAGCAGGGCGGCCCGCAGGGCGGCGGCGGACGGGCGCTCGGCCACGGTGGGACCGGCGAACCCCCGCCAGTGACCGGGGTGGCGGGCCAAGTGGTCGCCCAGGGCGGCGCTGGTCCCCAGGACGGCCGTGAGCCGTTCGCGCACCATGGGGTCAGCGCCGACGAGGGCGCTCACGAGAGCCTCCCGCTCGTCGTCGGCGGCGGCCTCGACGAGCCGAACCAGCCCGAGCAGCGCCAGGTCGGGGTCGGGGGCGTTGCCGAGCGCCTCGAGGACCTCCTGGGAGCCACCCAGGGACGCCACCGACGGCAGCGCGGCGGCGGAGAGCAAGTGCTCGGCCCGCGCGACGTCCGCGAAGCCGAGCCGAGCGAGCCGACCCGCCGAGGTCAGGGTCCGCCGCTCGGTCACGAGGCCGATCGTCCCAGAGGTCAGAGGACCGGGAGGTAGCGGTCCAGCTCGAACGGGGTGACCTGGGCCCGGTAGTCCTCCCACTCCTGGCGCTTGTTGCGCAGGAAGAAGTCGAAGACGTGCTCGCCCAGCGTCTCGGCCACCAGCTCGCTGCGCTCCATCACCACGATGGCCTCGTGCAGGTTCTGCGGCAGCGGCTCGATGCCGAGCGAACGGCGCTCGGCCTCGGTCAGGGCCCACACGTCGTCCTCGGCCCCGGGCGGCAGCTCGTAACCCTCCTGCACGCCGGTGAGCCCGGCGGCCAGCAGGACGGCAAACGCGAGGTACGGATTGGCAGCGGAGTCCAGACTGCGGACCTCGATCCTGGTCGACTGCCCCTTGGTCGGCTTGTACATGGGCACCCGCACCATCGCCGAGCGGTTGTTGTGGCCCCAGCACACGTAGGCCGGCGCCTCAGCTCCCCCGTACAGGCGCTTGTAGGAGTTGACCCACTGGTTGGTCACCGCGGTGATCTCGGGCGCGTGCCGCAGGAGTCCGGCGATGAACGACCGGCCGACCTTGGACAGCTGGAACTCCGCCCCGGCCTCGAAGAACGCGTTGCGGTCGCCCTCGAAGAGGGACAGGTGGGTGTGCATCCCCGACCCTGGGTGGTCCTGGAACGGCTTGGGCATGAACGACGCGTAGATGCCCTGCTCCAGCGCGACCTGCTTCATCACCAGCCGGAACGTCATGATGTTGTCTGCGGTGGTCAGCGCGTCGGCGTAACGCAGGTCGATCTCGTTCTGTCCTGGGCCGCCCTCGTGGTGGCTGAACTCCACCGAGATGCCCATGGCCTCCAGCATGGTGATCGCCTGCCGGCGGAAGTCCTGCCCGAGACCGTGCGGGGTGTGGTCGAAGTACCCGCTGCGGTCGATCGGCACGGGCAGCTCGCCCGGGCCCGGCTTGCGCTCGAACAGGAAGAACTCGATCTCCGGGTGGGTGTAGAACGTGAACCCCAGGTCGGCCGCCCGGGTCAGGGACCGCTTGAGCACGTACCGGGGGTCGGCGTACGACGGGGTTCCGTCGGGCAGCGCGATGTCGCAGAACATCCGCGCGGTCCCGGGCGCCTCGGAGCGCCAGGGCAGCACCTGGAACGTCGCCGGGTCGGGCTTGGCCAGCATGTCCGCCTCGTAGACCCGGGCGAAGCCCTGGATGGCGGACCCGTCGAAGCCGATGCCCTCGGCGAAGGCGCCCTCCAGCTCGGCCGGCGCGACCGCCACGGACTTCAGGAAGCCGAGGACGTCGGTGAACCAGAGCCGGACGAACCGGATGTCGCGCTCCTCGAGCGTGCGAAGGACGAACTCCTGCTGCTTGTCCACCCGGCCATCCTGCTCGTGCCGTGTTACGCCTGCGTTACGCCGCGCCGGGAGTCAGCGGATGGCGATCCGTGGGTGCGCGTCCGGACGCAGCCAACGCAGCAGCCACACCATCGCCGACTCGGGGACGGACACGCAGCCGCCGGTGGCTCCCGGGCCGTTGACGTGCAGGAAGATGCCGGCGCCGCGGTAGCGGACGGCCGGCCAGCGGTTGAAGTCGATGACCACCGCATAGCGGTACTGCGTCGTGTACGTGATCAGGTGTTCGCTGCTGTTCTTGGCGCTGGGCGGCAGCGTGGTGTCGAAACCGCCCAAGGACGCCTGGCGCATCTGGTTGTAGTAGGCCGACGCGTTGTCCTGGACCCACCAGTCGTCCGCGGTCACCCGGTGGTACGGAAGCAGGGCGCCCGGGTCGGCCTGGAGGCCGAAGGCCTCGGTCAGGGTGAACGTCCCGGCTGGGGTGGTGCTCGTCCACTGCTTGCGCAGGCTGGCGGGCACCGTCCCGTTCGACCCCACTCGGCCGGCCCATGGTCCGCCCACGACCACCCAGGTCGACCCCCGCTTCGCCCACGCGGTCACCGTCGCCCGCGATCCGCTGGACCGCACCGTGATCAGCTGCGTCGCATCGCCGAGCACGACGGGCACGCCGAAGGAGGGTGCGGCGGGCCGCACGGACGTCCGGGTCGGGGTTCGGGAAGGCGTCGGAGTGGGCCGAGCCGACGGCGGCTTGGGTGCGGCCGAGAGCAGCGACCTCGACGGTTTCGGAGAGGGCGCAGCGAGGGTAGCCGTCGGGCTGGCGCTCGCTTTGCTGGCTGAGACGGACGTCGAGCGGGACGGCGCTAGTCCGGCGCCTGGTCGCTCGGGACCCCCGGATCCGGCCCAGACAGCGAAGGGCACCGCCACCGATCCCATGACGGCAGCGACGACGACGGGGGCGCTGACGCGGCGAACCCGCCGTCGACCCCAGTCGGTCATCTGCGGTACCTCCGTGACGGATAGCCGGTGTCGAAGTGTTGCAGGTCGGGCGCTCGCCCCGTCCCCCGCCAGATCCAACCCTCGGCCCGGAAGGCCGCCACGACCGGCCCAGCCGCGGTGATCACGCCCGTTCCCACGCGGCGGGTGCCCCAGGAGGCGCTCGGGGACCAGCAGCGGCACCGCCAGTCGATCCACGGGTTCTCGTAGGGGTTGAGGTCAACCGCCCGGCCGTTGGCGTGCGGGGAGTCGGACAGCGGAGCATTGCCTTGGTCGGGGCGTCGGCAGTTGAACGCCGACGTGTTGTCGGCGGCCATGCTGGCCTCGTCGTCCCCGGCGTACTCCTCGATCGGCCGCATCCGGTGGATGGGGAACCCCGCGCGGTAGAGCCGTTCGAAGATCCGGACGACCGACGCCGCGACGTCGGCGTTGACCACCAGGACTCCCCGGTGTCGACGACCGTCGAAGCCCCGATGGTCGACCTCGACCCGCCGGAGGCGGTCGCGACCGACCGGGCAGCCG
>Ga0209797_10001882_pt1 | contig 10578 bp, 7 predicted proteins | sample DOMMetBare3Fresh_2_FD_187472 | JGI IMG/M metagenome (GOLD analysis project Ga0209797, IMG submission 187472) | Wetland sediment microbial communities from St. Louis River estuary, USA, under dissolved organic matter induced mercury methylation -... | ecosystem: Environmental > Aquatic >...
GCCGGGTTGGTCGACAGCACGGCCAGGCTGTTGCCCATCGAGGCTTGCCACATGAAGGCCACTTGCTCGAACTCGGTGATCTCGGCGGCCAACTCATCGAGGATGCGGCGGCGGTCCAGGTTGCGCAGCGATTCGATCATCACGCTGCAATGTTTGAACAGCTCCTCGCCGAGGGTGGTCGCGGCGGTCGCAATGCCGGCGTCGCTGGCGTCGGTGGCATCGAGGTACAGCGTCTCGCGCGGGTCGAGGCCCAGCTCCCCAAGGGGAGCCGGGTGGCGGTGGTCGTGGACGGCGCCCGGTTCATCCGGTCCTCCATCTCGGCGGTGCAGGAGGACATGCTCGTCGGCGGCATCCTGGCGGTGCTCGTCGTCCTCGTCTTCCTGCGCAACGTCCGCTCGACCCTGGTCTCGGCGGTGGCGCTGCCGACGGCCATCATCGGCACCTTCGCGGTGATGCGGGCGCTGAACTTCACCTTCAACGTCATCACCATGCTGGCGCTGACGCTGTCGATCGGGCTGCTCATCGACGACGCCATCGTGGTCATCGAGAACGTCGTCCGCCACCTCGAGCACGGCGAGCCGCCGCGCGAGGCGGCGCAGAAGGGCACGAGCGAGATCGCCCTCGCCGTGCTCGCGGTGACCCTCTCCGTGGTGGCGGTGTTCGTCCCCGTGGCCTTCATGGAGGGGATGGTCGGGCGCTTCTTCTACCAGTTCGGCGTCACCGTCGCGGTCGCGGTGGTCATCTCCTACTTCGTGTCGATGACCCTCACGCCCATGCTCTCCGCGCGCGTGCTGCGCGAGCACGTGTCGCACGGCAGGGTCTTCCGGGCCATCGAGGGGGCGCTGGATGGCGTGGAGCGCACCTACCGGCTGGCGCTCGCCTGGACCCTCTCGCACCGGGCGATCACCATGGTGGGCGCGTCGGCGGTCCTGCTCCTGACCGTCTTCCTCGCCACCAAGCTCAAGTTCACCTTCCTGCCGCAGCAGGACATGAGCATGGTGAAGGTGGCGATCGAGCTGCCGAGCGGCACCAGCCTGGAGGAGACGCGGCGCCAGCTCGACTCCCTCTCCGGGCAGATCCGGGACGTTCCCGGCGTGCGGCAGGTGATGGCCGTCGCCGGCGGCGGCGCGCGCGAGGAGGTGAACAAGGGCGAGCTCACCGTGGACATGGTCCCCATCCGGCGGCGCTCCTACGACCAGACCCAGTTCAAGGAGCACCTGCGCAGGACGCTGCGGGTGAGCCCTCAGGCCCAGCTCGCCGTCCAGGACTTCACCCCCATCGCGGGCGGCGGCAACCGGCCGCAGATCGTCCAGTTCAACCTGCGCAGCACGGACTTCCAGGCGCTGCTGGAGGCCTCGGAGAAGGCGCGCCAGGCGATGCTCGGGAACCCGGGGTTCGTGGACGTGGACACGACCTGGCGGGGCGGCAAGCCCCAGCTCGACGTGGAGGTGGACCGCGAGCGGGCGGCGTCGCTCGGCATCCCGGCGGCCGTGCTCGGCCAGAACCTGCGCGCGCTCATGGGCGGAGACAAGGTCGGCGACTTCCACGAGGGCGGCGACAGCTACGACATCAAGGTGAAGCTCCCGGCGGTGGTGCTCGCCGACCCGGCGGCGCTCGGCGCGGTCCCGGTTCGCGCTCCCAACGGCCAGCTCGTCGAGCTGCGCTCCATCGCCACGGTGAAGCCGTCGCTCGGCCCCTCGCAGATCGAGCACCAGGCCCAGATGCGCCAGGTGACGCTGCTCGCCGACCTGCGCAACTACAGCCTCGGCGAGGCCATGGGCTACCTGCGCGGCTTCGCCGCGAAGGAGCTGCCGCCTTCCATCCAGGTCGATTTCGAGGGACAGGGGCGCGAGCTGGGCAAGGCGGCCATCGGCTTCCTCACGGCCCTGGCGCTCGGCATCGTGCTCGTCTACATCATCCTGGCGGCCCAGTTCGAGAGCCTGGTCCACCCCTTCACCATCATGATGTCCCTGCCCTTCGCGGTCATCGGAGGGATCGGCGGCCTGCTCATCGCGCGCCAGTACATGTCGATGATGGCGATGATCGGCTTCATCATGCTCATGGGGCTCGTCACCAAGAACGGCATCCTCCTCGTGGAGTTCACGAACCAGCTCCGCGCCCGCGGCAAGTCGACGATGGAGGCGCTCCTCGAGGCCGGTCCCATCCGGCTGCGCCCCATCCTCATGACCACGGTCGCCATGATCGCGGGCATGATCCCGGTGGCGCTGGCGCGCGGCGACGGCGCCGAGACGCGGGTGCCCATGGCGGTGGCCATCATCGGCGGCCTGCTCACCTCCACGGTGCTGACGCTCGGCATCGTGCCGGTGGTGTACTCGCTGCTCGACGACGCACGGAACCGTGTGTGGGGCAAGGCTCGGGCGCCGGCACCGGCCCCGGCCGAGACCATCGCCGCCAAGTGACCGCCGGAGCGGGAACGCCCCGACGGTGGCGCTTCCGGAGGCATGGCCTTATCTAGACGCAGCACCGTGTCGCGCCGACCAACCCGTAGGAGGAACGAATGCGCCTCATCGCCATCGCGCTGCTCGCTCTCGCCCAGCCGGCCCTCGCGGCCGGCAAGTTCACCCTGAAGAGCGCCGACCTGAAGCCGGGCGGCAGGCTCTCCGAGCGCCACGTCTTCAACGGCTTCGGCTGCCAGGGCGGCAACGTCTCGCCGCAGCTCTCCTGGAGCAACCCGCCTGCCGGCACGAAGAGCTTCGCCGTCATGGTCTACGATCCCGACGCGCCGACCGGCTCGGGCTGGTGGCACTGGGTCGTCTACAACCTCCCCGCGGACGCACGCGAGCTGCCGCAGGGCGCCGGGGGCGGGACCGGCCTGCCTGCCGGCGCAGTGCAGGGCAGGACCGACTTCGGGGCCCCCGGATACGGCGGCGCCTGCCCGCCCGCCGGCCACAAGCCGCACCGGTACGCCTTCACCGTCTTCGCCCTCAAGGTGGACAAGCTCGAGCTCCCCGCCGACGCGAGCGCGGCCTTCGTCGGGTTCATGACCCACGCCAACAAGCTGGGGAGCGCGACGCTGACGGTGAAGTACGGCCGGGCGAAGTAGGCTCCGCACCGCGGGAGCGGCCCGGGCGAAAGCCTCGCCATCGTCCAGCCGGAACCGGGTGTAGGGCAAGGCGCGGGCGCCCGCCGCGGCGCCGGCGGAGACCGTCCCGGCCGAGCGACCGTCGCGAGGCGCCGGCGTCGAGGGGCCTCGCGGGCGCTCGGGACCCGCGGTACCATCCGGGCATGGCGGACGTGGCCGTCGCCTTGTTGCAGGAGAAGGTCCTAGATGCCGAGCAGGTCGCACGCGCCCTGGCGCGGGCGAAGGGCGGCGACATCGTCTCCTCGGCGCTGCGGCTCGGGCTCGCCGACGAGGCGTCGCTCTTGCGCGCGCTCGTGCGAGCGCACGGATGCCCGGGTATCGACCTGTCGCGCAGCGTCGTGCCGGCGGCGAACCTGATCGTGGTCCCCGCCGTCGTGTGCCGCCGCCACGGCATCCTGCCGGTGAGCATCGGGCAAGCGGGGGTCGTGCTGGCCATGGCCGCCCCGGCCGATCTGCAGGCCCTCGCCGCGGTCCGGCTCCGCACCGGGCGGCAGGTGCTTCCGCACGTTGCCGTCCGCGCTGCCATCGAGGACGCGCTCGCCGTGCTCGAGGGCGCCGCCGGCCGCCCGGCAAGGGGGTGGCGCGGCACGCGCGCCCCGGCACTGCCCGACCCGACCGCGCCCTGGGTGGGCGCGGTGAAGCCTCCCAATGCCCCACGTGCCATCGAGCTTCCCGCGGTGGACGAGCCCATGCAGCTCATGAGCATCGCCGAGGCGATGGAGGGGGAGGCCTCGGGCGGCGCCGGGCCCGCGCCGCCGCAGGCGGCGATCGCCCCGCCGCGGCCACCGGCGCCAGCGGCGGCGGAAGCCCCTGCGATGCCCGTGCCACCCCCGCGGGAGCCGGCGGGCCACGGTACGGGCATCGGCGCATCCGGCTCGCCGGTCCCGCTCGCGCTCGTCGCCGACGACGACCCGGAAGTGCGCCAGCTGCTCGGCAAGATCCTCGAAGGCCTGGGCTGCGCCGTGGTCGTGGCGGTGGACGGCAAGGACGCCCTCCAGATGGCGCGGGAGCTGCGCCCCCGGCTCGTCGTCCTCGACGCCATGATGCCGGGGATGCACGGCTTCGAGGTGTGCCGGGCCATCAAGAGCGACCCGGAGCTTCGCGCCACGCCCGTCGTCCTGTGTTCCGCCGTCTACCGGGGCTCGGTCGGCGCCGACGCGCGCATCGCCTTCGGCGCCGAAGCCTATCTCCAGAAGCCGTTCCGGCTCGAGGAAGCGACTCAGCTCTTCAGGCACTGGCTCGCCGACACCGGCTCGGCCGCGATCGAGGAGGAGCGCGAGCGGCGCGAGGCGGCGGAGCGCCACTGGCGCGCCGGGGCCGAGGAGCTCGCGAAGGGCCATCTCGACGAGGCGCTCGAGCTGTGCTGGCGGGCCGTGGACGAGGATCGCTTCTCGCCGCAGGCCCAGTTCTGCCTCGGCCACGCCCTCTCCCGGCAAGGCCTGCTCTACGAGGCGGTGGCTGCCTTCGAGCGCGCGGCGGAGCTGGAGCCCAAGGCGGAGGCGACCCTCCAGTGCCTGGCATTGCTCTACGAGCGGCTCGGCTTCCAGAGGTCCGCGCGCGAGGCGTGGGCGCACGCCATCGAGGCCTGCCTGGATCCGGCGAGGAAGAAGGCGATGCAGGCGCGCCTCGCCGGGCTGCTCTTCCTGTGAACGGGACGGAGTGGCCGAGCGCTCTCTTTGGGAAGGTTGCCAGGGGCAGGCGTCACGCCTGGGTCGGAGCACTACCCCGCCAGCGCCGCCAGCGCGGCGAAGCGTGGCTTGAGCGCCGCGTAGAGCGCCACGTACTCGGGGAAGTAGCGATCGTAGGTCGCGGCGTCTCCGGGGTCGGGCGCGTAGTTGCGGTAGAGGTCGGCCGAGCCGACGAAGTCGCCCAGGTGGTCCTCCGACACGGCGCCCACCCCCAGCCCCGCGAGCATGGCGTCGCCGAGTGCCGCCTCGCCTCCCGCGGTCGCGGCGTTCACACGCCGCCGGGTGACGCTCGCCATGATGCGCGCCCATAGCTCGGACTTGGCCCCGCCTCCCACCACCGCGAGGTCCGGGTCGAGCGGATAGCCGGCCCGCACGCCCGCCTCGATGTTGTGCCGGAGCGCGTAGGCCACGCCCTCCAGGAACGCACGGTACACGTGTGCCCGCGTGTGAAAGAGGGTCAGGCCGACGACGGTCCCGCGCGCCTTCGCGTCCCAGATCGGGCTGCGCTCGCCCATGAAATAGGGGAGCACCAGCAGCCCCTCGGAGCCTGCCGGGATCCGACCGGCCTCGGCGTCCAGGAGCCCGTATGCCGTCAGGCCGGCGCCCCCCGCTGTCCACCGCTCGACCGCCTGCTCGGCCCGTCCCAGCTCGTCGCGGTACCACTTGGCGACGGCGCCGGCGGTCGAGGCCCCGCCGAACGTGTAGGTGGTGGATTCCGGATGGAGCACGTAGGGCATGCTCACGAAGCCCGGCTCGCGCGGCGCCTGCTGGTGGATGAACCCCCAGCACATGGAGGTGCCCATCATCGCCACGTGCTGGCCGCCCCGGAACACGCCCGCGCTGAGCGTGGCGACCGCCGCGTCGACGCCGCCCGCGCACACGGGCGTGCCCTCGGGCAGGCCGAGGAGCGCCGCGCCCTCGCGGTGGAGGCCTCCCACCACCTCGCTGGAGGCGACGAGCCGTTCGGGGAAACGGTCGATCGGGATGCCGAGGGCCTTCGTGGTCTCTTCCGACCAGCGGCGCCGCGCGATGTCGTAGACGCCGCCGATGTTGCCGGCCGAGGAGAGGTCCACCGCCACCTTGCCGGTGAGCCGGTGGATGAGCCAGGCGTTGGGCGGAAGGAACAGCCGGACGCGGCGCCAGACGTCGGGCTCGTGCTCCCGGATCCAGAGGATCTTGGTGAAGCCGTAGTACGAGTCCACGCCATTGCCGGTGACGGCGAAGAGCCGCTCGAGCGGCAGCGCCTGCCGGACCCAGTCGGCCTCGGCCTGGGCGCGCCGGTCGAGCCAGATGAGGCATGGGCGGAGCGGCTCGAGCCGGTCGTCCACCGGGATCCCGGAGCCGCCGTAGAGGCTCGAGACCGTCATGGCCGCCACCCGGGCCGGGGCGGCGCCGGACTTCGCGAGCACGCCGCGAACCGCCGCGGCCAGGCCCTCCAGCCACACCTGCGGCCACTGCTCGGCCCACAGGGGCCGCGGCGTGAGGAAGCCGTACTCGGCGGTGTGCTGCGCCACGAGCTTCCCGGCCGCCGTCGCGACGACGGCCTTGGCCCCGGTCGTGCCGACGTCGACGCCGAGGAGTAGCGTGTCCTTGGCCACGGCGGCCTCCAACTCCTAGGCGGCGGGGTCGAGCATCACCTTCACGCCCTTGCCCGCCAGCACGGAGTCGAGTCCCTGCTGGAACTGGCTGAGCGGCAGCCGGCTCGTGACGATGATGTCGGATCTCACGATGCCGCGGTACAGGTAGTCGATCGCCCTCGGGTAGCAGTAGGGGCCGAGGTGCGAGCCGTGGATGTTGAGCTCCTTGCGGTCGCCGATGATTGACCAGTCGAGGGTGGTCTTCTCGCCGAACACTCCGAAGGCGACGAAGGTGCCGAGCTTGCGGAGCATGTCGATCCCCTGCACCACCGCCGGCGCATAGCCGCTGGCCTCGATGAAGACGTCGGTCCCGTAACCGTCGGTGAGCGACTTCACCCTGGCAACCGGGTCGGTCTCCTTGACGTTCACGGTGTGGGTGGCGCCGAGGGCCTTGGCCATCTCCAGCCGCTCCGGCTTGACGTCGGTGACGATGATCTGGCCAGGGTTCTTGAGCTTGATGATCTGCAGCATCAGCAGGCCCAGGGTGCCGGCCCCTGCCAGCACCACCGTGTCGCCCAGCTGGATCTCGCCGCGCTCAACGGCGGGGATGGCGCAAGAGAGCGGCTCCACCAGCACGCCGGCCTCGCGGCGGATGTCGGCCGGCATCTTGTGAACCCGGGAGTTCGGGCCGAAGCGCATGTACTCGGCCCAGGCGCCGTCGGCCGTGTCGCGCTGGAAGCCGTAGATGTCGTGCACCTCGCACATCCAGTACTTGCCGCTCCGGCAGTAGCGGCAGCGATCGCACGGGTTGATCTGCTCGGCGATGGTCTTGTCGCCGACCTTCAGGCCGAACTTCTCCGCCGCCCCCTCGCCCAGCTCGACGACGGTGCCGAAGAACTCGTGGCCGGGGGTGACCGGCGGCTTCACATAGGCGGGCTTGCCTTCCCAGAACATGGCGCTGCCGGCGTAGCACTTGCCGTCGCTGCCGCAGATGCCCGCTGCGTCCACGCGGATCACCACCTCGCCCGCGCGCGCGCGGGGGCGGGGCACCTTCTCGAGGCGGAAGTCCTTCGGCCCGTGGTTCCTGACTGCCTGCATGGTCTCGCTCATGATCGCTGCTCCTCCGTCGAGGGTGGTGCGGTCGAGCCCCGCACGACGAGCCGGGGCGCGACGAGGGTGTGGTCCGGCGGCAGCTCCTCGCCCTCCATGAGGCGCAGGAGAAGCGCCGCCGCCTGGCGGCCCATGGCCGCCTTCTCCTGGCTCACGGTGGTGAGCGGCGGGAAGAGGAGACGGCTCATCTCGATGTCGTCGAACCCGACGAGCGAGATCTCCTGCGGGATGCGGAAGCCGAGCTCCAGCAGCCGGCGCCAGGCGCCGATGGCGACGATGTCGTTGGTGGCGAAGACGGCGGTCGGGCGCGGGTCGAGCCGGACGAGCCGCTCCACCTCGTAGCCCAGCTCCAGCGCCTGGGGGCCGTTGACCACCGCGCCCTCGGCCAGGGCGAGCCCGTGCCGCTCCAGCTCCTGCCGGAAGCCCTGGAGGCGCTGCTGGACGTTGAGGACGGTCTTCTCGCCGGCGAGGACGCCGATCCGCCGGTGGCCGAGCCCGGCGAGGTGGCGGGCGGCCAGCTCGCCGCCCATGCGGTTGTCGCTCGTCACCGAGTGCCTCCCCGCTACGGCCCGATCCACGTACACGACGGGGACGCCCTGCCGGCGGTCTGGCTCGATGCGCCGGACCGCGCGGCCGGAGCTGCGGATGAGCAGGACACCGTCCACGCGGCGGCTCTCCAGGCCGTCGAGGTGCGTCCGTTCGCGCTCGGGGTCGCCGGAGGAGTCGCACAGGAGCGTCTGGAAGCCCCGCTCCCACAGCGCGTGCTCGACCTCGCGCGCCACCTCCGAATAGAAGGGGTTCGAGATGTTGGGCAACACGAGCCCCACGCTCTGCGTCCGGCGCACCCGCAGGCTTCGCGCCCCGAGGTCGGGCCGGTAGCCCAGGCGATCGATGGTCCGCTGGATGCGCCGGGCCGTGCCGTCCGCGACCGGCGCGGAGCGGTTCAGGTAGTGCGAGACGGTGCCGACGGCGACGCCGGCCCGCATGGCTACGTGCCGGATGGTCACCTTGCCAGGCATGCCCCCACCGGCTCCGCCCAGCCCGAGCGCGGCGCGCGATTGAAACGTTTCAATGGCCAGTACCATCACACTTTCCCGAGGCTCTCCGCAATTGCCCCAAAGGGGGCGCGCGAGGACGCCGCCCTGGCGCCGCGCGAGCCTAGCGGCGGCGCGGCCGCCAGCGCGTGACCCGCCGCGGGAAATCCTCGAACCCGATCCGCTCGCAGAACGGCCGCAGCTCCGGCGAGGCGCCGCGCCACTCCAGCTCGTCGATCGATTCCTTCACCGGCGCGTCGGTGCGCAGCGTGGCCAGCGTCTTGTAGAGGCGCGCCTCGTCGCGCCGGGCGGCGAGCGTCGCGGCGAGCCGCGCGGCGCCGCGCACCGTCGCCTTCCAGAGCGCGGCGTCGTCGGGGATCTCCTCGATCCGTCCGTGCGCGGCGAGCAGCGCAGACGCCGTCCGCTCGCCGAACCCGGGGATCCCCGGGTAGCCGTCGGCGGCGTCGCCGACCAGCGCCAGCCAGTCCGGCATCGCCTGCGGCGCGATGCCGTAGCGGGCGCGGACCGCGGCCTCGTCGATGACGCGCTCGCGCCTCCGATCGAGCACGACGACGCGGTTCCCGTCGACGCACTGCGCCAGATCCTTGTCCACCGTGGCGATGAGGACCTGCCCCGCGCCGGCGGCGCGGTAGCGCGCGGCAGCGGTGGCGAGCGCGTCGTCGGCCTCGAGCTCGATCATCGGCCAGACCACCATGCCGAGCGCGCCGATCGCCTCCTCGGCGAGCGGGAACTGCGCGAGCAGGTCGGGGTCGACCCCCTCCTCGGTCTTGTAGTGCGGGTAGAGATCGTTCCGGAACGAGCGGATCACCGAATCGGTGGCGCAGCCGACGTGTGTCGCGCCCTCGCGCTGTACCAGCGCGAGCAGGGTCGAAAGGAGCCCGCGCACCGCGCCGACCTCGCGCCCGTCGCGCGCCTTCGACGACGGGACGGCGAACCAGGCGCGGAACAGCTCGTAGGTGGCGTCGACCAGGTGGACGGCGGGCATGGGTCGAGGATCTTACCGGCGCGGCTCGCCACAAACACGTGCTCGAAGAGGCACGAACACCTGCGCGGGCCCTCGCCCACGGTTAGTCACCTCCCCGTGGAGGCGGACCTTCCCCGGGTGGTCATCGTCGGAGGCGGCTTCGGCGGGCTCTATGCTGCCCGGGAGCTGGCCGGGGCGCCGCTTCGCCTCACGGTGGTCGACCGGCGGAACCACCACCTCTTCCAACCGCTCCTCTACCAGGTGGCGACCGCCGCACTGAACCCGGCCGACATCGCGGCGCCCATCCGCCGGGTGCTCCGGCGCCAGCGCAACGCCGAGGTGGCGCTCGCCGAGGTGACCGGCGTGGACCTCGCCGGGAGGCGCGTGCTCGTCGCCGACGGCGAGATCGCATACGACCGTCTCATCGTCGCCACCGGCGCCACGCACTCCTATTTCGGCCATCCCGAGTGGGCGCGCGCCGCTCCCGGCCTCAAGAGCGTCGAGGACGCCCTGGAGATCCGCCGCCGCCTCCTCACGGCCTACGAGGAGGCGGAGCGCGAGGCCGACCCCGAGCTGCAGCGCGCCTGGCTCACCTTCGTCGTCATCGGCGCCGGCCCCACCGGCGTCGAGCTGGCCGGGGCGATCGCGGAGATCGCCCACCACGCGCTCGCGGCCGACTTTCGCCACATCGCCCCGGAGAAGTCGCGGGTCCTCCTCCTCGAGGCGGCGCCGCGGGTGCTCCCGCCGTATCCGGTCGAGCTGTCCGCGTCGGCGGAGCGCCAGCTGCGGCGGCTCGGCGTCGAGGTGCGGACGGGCACGACGGTGACCGGCGTCGACGACCGCGGCGTGGAGGTCGCGGGCGAGCGGATCGCCGCGCGGACCATCCTCTGGGCCGCCGGGGTCGAGGCCTCTCCGCTGGCGCGTTCGCTCTCCACCTCGCTCGATCGCGCCGGTCGCGTCCGGGTGAACGCCGACCTCACGCTGCCGGGCCATCCGGAGGTCGCCGTGATCGGCGACCTCGCCAGCCTGGAACAGGACGGGAAGCCGGTGCCCGGCGTGGCCCAGGCGGCAATCCAGGGAG
>Ga0209797_10001883_pt1 | contig 10576 bp, 7 predicted proteins | sample DOMMetBare3Fresh_2_FD_187472 | JGI IMG/M metagenome (GOLD analysis project Ga0209797, IMG submission 187472) | Wetland sediment microbial communities from St. Louis River estuary, USA, under dissolved organic matter induced mercury methylation -... | ecosystem: Environmental > Aquatic >...
GATAAATGGGGCAATATGAATGTTACCCGTGTGAATAAGAATGGCAAGCTAACTTTAAAACTGCCGGGTGGTGGCGGTGGTTGCAATTTATCCTGCGATGCCGATCATGTAACGATCTGGACGGCAGCTCACCGGGCGCTGCCTGATGACCAGGGCCGGCGCCGATACCGGCTTGTTGATCGCTGTGATTTCGTTACCAGTTTCGGGCACCGCACGGCAGAGGGTATGCATCGCTCTAATATGCCTTTTCGAGGTCAGGGGCCAGATTGCATCATTACTGATCTTGGTATTTTTGACTTTAATAGTGATGGGCATGCGCAACTACGGGCCGTCTACCCGGACACCAATGTGGAACTGATTGCTGAAAATACCGAATTTGATTTTCCAGTAGCTGAAAATCTGACCACGGCGGACTTGCCGGATGTTGCATTGATCGAGTTTATTCGCCGCATGGATCCGATGAAAATCCATCATCGAGAACTCAGTCAGGCTGATCGTGAGCGCACTTTTCAATTAAGCGGAGGGTAGCAGGTGAATGGCGAAATTCTACAAGTCGGGAATTTAAAACAGCAGCAAAACTTCGTGCCCTTGCCGTATCGTTGCGTGAGTTTCCAACCCTATGACGGTGAAATGGATGCCGCTGTGATAGAGCGGTATCTGCTGGACCGGGAAGTTTACCGTCGCACGGATATTATTATTTTGCACAGTTCCAGGCAGGAATATGCAGTTGCTGCTGTGCAACGCGCCGGTTCGGAAACTTTATTCACCGCAGTTGAAAAAGTGGAAATATTGGCCCTGCCTGATAATTGTGTTTTTATTACCGACCCTAATACGGATCCCGCCAACCGATCCGCATTGGCTAAATTAGCAATTGATCATAGTGTTTCATTGGATCAGACGGCGATAGTAGTCGGTGCCTTTGACCATATCAATATCATTCATCATCCCAAGCCTCTGGTGTTGCGTGTGATTGAAGTAGTACCTCCGGAGCCGCCCAAGCTTTATCACATGGTCGAACAGGTATTAAGTTATGCCGACTTGCCACCCATCTTACTGGAATTGGAAACTATCGATCTGCGCAATCTCGCCGATACAGTGGCTCCTGAAGCCTATTTAGTGCCCTGTCGTTCCGGCGGGCTCACTGATTTGAGCGCGCCGGTTTACTTTCTCGATGAAAGACCAATACATCGCCAAAACTGGACCCTGCTGGGATGTGAACGCAGTTTGCAATTTCATCGCCATTACTACGGAGACGAACCTCCACGTGTGGAAATGTGTCCCCGTAAACTGTTAAATCCCGATGAAAAAGCAACCATACTGAAATGTTGCCTGCTGGAATATGATATTGAGCAGGAGGGTAACGTCATGATTGTGCCCTGGGGTTCGGATTTAAAAATTATTGAAAAGGCGTTACGTCAACTATCGAGAGATGTAGCGTATGCCTGAACTTGCGTGGGGAAAAATTATAAAAAGCCTGCGTGATCCGCGAGTGGAAAAACCGCGTAAAACCGGTTGCACAATGGTGATGGATGTCGGCAAAAGTCTGGAAGAAACCAAGAGTATATTGCAGATAGCCTCTAACTATATTGATCACTGGAAGTTTGGTTTTGGTACCACTGTATTCATGGATAAAACCTTGTTGCAGGAAAAGCTGCAAATACTGGCAACGCATAATATCCTGACCTTTCCTGGCGGAACATTACTTGAAGTAGCGCTACTTGAACACCATTGCCGGGTTTATATGACTCATGCCCGGGAGCTGGGCTTTACAGCGGTAGAAATTTCTGATGGCACGCTGCCTATCCCCCGGTTCAGACGCCAAAGGATTATTGAATGCGCCTTAAATGCCGGACTGATTCCGATTACCGAAGTCGGTAAAAAAGACCCCAAACGGCAGCCGACAGCCGAGAAAATTGCTCAAGAAGCCTCGGAAGACATAGACTGGGGCGCTGCCTGGGTCATTATAGAAGGTCGCGAAAGCGGTCAAGGGGTAGGCGTTTTCGATGATTCGGGAAATGTTGACGATTTTGAAGTAGACATGATCGTTGAAATGTTGGGCGATAAACTGGATTCCCTGATATGGGAGGCCCCGCTCAAATCCCAGCAGGTATTTTTTATCGAAAAATTCGGCGCCAATGCCGGATTGGGTAATATTCCAATCGATCAGGTTCTCGCTTTGGAAGCATTGCGCAACGGCTTGCGTTTTGACACCCTGAACCGCGTTACCGGCAAGATATTACGCGAAGGCTCCTGGGACCCCAATCAGGTTGAAGCCAATGGGACCAATAATAATCCTGCCAACCCGACCCGTACAAAAACGTAATGACCAGCCATGAACAACAGTCGGCGTCAATACAGGATAAAGTTCTAGAGATTGGCACAAGACTGAAAGCGGCTCCGTCGGACAGACTGATTAATTCAGTGTTTTCTCCTGAATTAAGTCATCAGGCCCATTTGTTTGAGGCAATGGGCCTGGTCGATATTGCCTATACGTTGATTGCCATCGAGCTGCATACCATCCCAAAAACAGAAGGCTATCAATTACTGGCTCAGTTACTCGAGCTGCAAAAAAAACCGGAGACGTTTGTCATGATGCCGACCAGAGGCGATATTTATACCAATCGCGAAGCCTGGCTGGCAGAACGAACTCAGGCTACAGGTTGGCTGGGCGCAGGCCGCGCCCGAAGGGAAGCGACCACCACAGCCTTTATCCTGGTTATGCGGCAATTGGTCGTTGAATTTACCGAAATGCTGATAGATTTAGCCCTTATGATGACCCAACAGGCTGAGCGCCACAAGCTATCTATCATGCCTGATTATACCTATTTGCAGGCAGCCCAGCCGACTACGTTCGGCCACTATTTATTGGGTTTCACATACCCGCTGTTGCGCGATCTGGAACGGCTGCAATCATTATTGACACGGCTTAATTTTAGTCCTATGGGTTGCGGCAGTACCAATGGCTCCCGATTATTGCAAGGACGGCAACAACTAGCTGATTTATTGGGATTTAACGGCTTGATTTCCCATGCTCGCGATGCCATGTGGCAAGCGGATTTATTCATTGAGGCCACGGCTATACTGACGACGTGTAGTATCAATATCAGTCGTCTGGCGGAAGATTTACAGGTCTACAGTACCCAGGAATTTGCTTTGGTCGAACTGGATGACCGGCATGCTCGCGCTAGCAAAATCATGCCGCAAAAGAAAAATCCGTTCGCTTTAACGCATATCCGGGGCGTCGCCAATAAAATGATTGGCGTATTGGCCTCGGTCACAGCAACCGCAAGAACGCCCTCAGGACAACCTGACAATAGACTGATGATCTATGGGGAATTACCCGAAGCGATGCAAACCGTTAATAATGTCGTGGCATTAATGACCGAATTGCTGCAGGAAATCAGTTTCAATAGCGATCGAGGCAAGGCATTGGTGGAATCCGGCTGGATACTGGCTACCGACTTGGCTGAAACGCTTGTTCAGGAATGCGGACTTGATTTCAGAAGCGCGCATCAATTGGTGGCTTTTCTGGCTAGTGAATTTCAGGGGAAAAGCATCATGGAACTTGATCGTGAAACATTAAGCCATTTTGGCGAGATTGTCCTTGGACAACCCGTTTCCATTACTGAAGCACATCTCAAAAGCGCTTTGGATGCTTGCCATGCCATACAGGCACGATCAGAACCCGGGGGCACAGCGACCCATTGCATGGACAATATGATTGCCGAATGCCGTGAAACACTGGAACGCTGTGATGAAAAAAACCAGGCCAACAAAATTTATTTTGCAAGCAGACAACATGAATTGTTGGAGCGAGCAAAGAAGGAAGTCGGCTAATGAAAAAGAGTAATTCCAGATTCGCATACGAGGAATTTAGCAATGCCTAGACCCATCGTTGATTATATTATTGTTGGCGCAGGCTCTGCCGGTTGTGTCCTTGCCAATCGGCTGAGTGAAGATCCTAACTGCCGGGTGTTATTGCTTGAGGCAGGCGGTGAAGACGATGCGGCGGCCATCCGTACACCGGCATTATTTTCACAATTGCAGGACAGTCCCTACGATTGGAGCGACCGAACCCTGCCGCAACCGCTCATGCAGGGGCGACGCATCTATATTCCACAAGGGAAAGTTTTGGGCGGATCAAGTTCCATTAATTACATGATCTATATGCGCGGCAACCGCGCCGATTACGATCACTGGGCGAGCCTTGGCAACACCGGCTGGAGTTATGACGATATACTGCCGTATTTTATCAAGGCTGAAACCAACGAAACCTTTGCCGATCGCTATCACGGCCATTCGGGACCGCTGATGGTTTCAAGCCATCCGCAATTAAGCCCGGTAACCCACCGCTATATCGCGGCGGCACAGGAAGCGGGTATTGCCTATAATCCGGATTTTAACGGCGAACGGCAGGATGGCTGCGGGCCTTTGCAACGGACTATTGCTGACGGTTTCCGAAGCAGCGCCGCTGCTGCCTATCTGCACCCGGCGCGGTCTCGCCCGAATCTGACCGTTATCAGCCACGCGCAGGCCACCAAACTGCTGTTTAGCAACAATCGCGTGATAGGCGTGCAATATTTGCGTTGCGGTATCGTCGAACACGCCTATGCCGCTGCCGAAACCATCTTGTCCGCAGGCGCCTTACGTTCACCGCAATTGCTGATGCTGTCGGGTTTGGGCCCGGCCTCGGAGCTTGAAAATCTCGATATCGAAGTGCGCCTGGATTTGCCCGAAGTCGGTAAGAACCTGCAAGATCACATTCATGCCCGAGTGCGCTGCGAGCTGACACAGCCCTTGACCTTTGCGCCGCTGCCCAGCGACGACAAAGCTGAGGCTGCACGCACTTACGCAGCTACTGGAACAGGACCCCTGGCTTCAAATTTTCTGGAAGCTGGCGCCTTTGTCAACAGCCATCCTGATGTGGCTAATCCCGATCTGCAATTGTTTTTATTCGGTAATTTAACGCCCGAATATCCTGAAGCAGGGCCGCCGAATCGTCATGGCATAGCCCTGACCGCTTATGTCAACAGACCACGCAGTAGCGGCCAGGTTACGCTGTCATCCGCCGATCCATTAGACCGTCCGCGTATCGATCCGTGTTATTTCAGCGATCCCGACGATCTGCGCTGTCTGGTAGCAGGCGTACGCTGGAATCTTAAAATCCTTTATGGACAAGCCTTTGACGATATAAGAGGCGCTGAGTTGTCACCGGGCATAACTATCCGCGATGATGTCGGCCTGGAAGATTTTGTGCGGCGCACGGCATCCACCACCTGGCACCCAACCACGACCTGTCGTATGGGCACCGATGCAACAGCCGTGGTCGATCCGGCTTTGCGGGTCAATGGCGTTAACGGATTGCGAGTGGTCGATGCATCCATTATGTCGGCCATCGTCAGTGGCAACACCAACGCGCCGACCATCATGATCGCGGAAAAGGCAGCCGATTTAATTCGAAAAGGCTAGCAGATTAAAAGGAAGTCAACAAATGATTGATTCAGTCCATTTAAATGATTCTACGATTTATGGTCCATCCTGGGTTGGCCTTGAATTGCGCCCTCTATTTACCGAGCAAAACAGAGTCAGGGGCTGGCTTGAAGTCATGTCTGTCCTGGCAGAAATACAGGCGGAGTTCGGGTTGATTCCTGAGCAAGCCGCGGCAGAGATAAAAATTGCTTACGAAAATCTGGAAATAGATGAGGCTTTTCTAAAAGAAGCGGCCGAGGGTTTTGCCAAGACCAATCATTCCCTGATGGGATTGATCAATGCGGTAAAGAACCGGTGTGGTACAACAGGCGGTGAATGGCTCTGTTATGGCGTAACTGTTCAGGATATTACCGATACCCATACTGTCCGTACTTTATTAAAAGTCCATGAACACTTTTTAGAGCAAATAACCGGAATAGAGAGCATTCTGGTTGATCTGGCTCGTTTGCATCGACATACCATCATGTGCGGCCGCACACATGGGCAACCGGGCTTGCCGATAACGTTTGGCTTTAAAGCCGCCACTTGGCTAGACGAACTGGAGCGTCATCGCCAGCGTTTATTTGAACTTAAAGCGCGCCTTGGCGTAGGCCAGCTTTGCGGTGGTGTCGGCAGCCTATCTTCTCTTGGCCCAGAGGCTTTGGCCTTACAAAAAGCTGTCATGCAGCGCCTGGGCTTGAATGCGCCCGCAATCTCGTGGACCAGCACCCGCGACCGCTATGCTGAATGGATGAATACTTTGGCGATGATGACTTCCTTAGGTGATCGTATCGGCCAGGAAATAGTCAATCTGCAGCGGCCTGAAATCGGTGAGCTAAGTGAAGGCTTTGTCAGCGGAGCGGTTGGTAGTATTACGATGCCGCAGAAACGTAATCCGGAAATTTCCGAACATCTGGGTACCTTATCGCGAGTGGTCAGGCATCATGCCGCACATATGGCTGAAAATCTTGTCCATAGCCATGAGCGGGACGGCCGTTCCTGGAAAGGCGAATGGATTCTTATTCCCGATGCGACGCTGGCCACTGGCAAATCACTGGATTTGCTCAAGCTGCTGCTCAAGGACTTGCAAGTCAATCAGCAGCGTATGTGCGCCAATATCATGGCGACGAACGGCTTTATCCATGCCGAAGCGGTGATGCTGACCCTAGCGAAGAAATTAGGCAAACAAAGTGCACATCAAATAGTCTACGAAGTGTCTATGCAAGCTCAGAGTGAAGGTCTGCATTTTAAACAGGCGCTTATCAATAACCGGCAAATCAGCGCTATCCTGACAAACGATGAGATAGCGGCGTTATTCGATCTTGAACAAAGCACTGGCGTTTGTGCTGACATGGTTGATCAGGTCATCGCGCAGATTCATCTACCTTGAAGGGATGGCTGCCATGATCTCAGAAAGTGAAAATCTTATTCGAAGCGCAGTCATCGAACGCATTACAGCCCAAATACCCCGCCATGTTCTCGCACACTATCCAACCCCGTTAATGCGGGCGAGTCGATTGACAGAAACGCTTGGGAATACAGAACTCTGGTTTAAGCGCGATGACCTGATCAGTTTCGGTTTGGGCGGAAATAAAATACGTGGATTGGAAGTCATACTGGCCGATGCCTTGGCCCAAAATACAGATTGTTTGATAACAGGTGCCGGTGTGCAATCCAATCATGTACGTGCTTCGGCGGCAGTGGCTGTACATGCCGGAATGCGTTGCTTTGCCGTTTATTGGGGAAAACCGCCTTTAACGGTAGACGGCAATTTTCGTGTGACCAAAATGCTGAGAGCCGAGGTCCATTTTACCGGTGACGATGATAGAGCATCGGTCGATATGCATATTCACCAGGTTGCAGAAAAGTTGCGTGATTTAGGCTATCGGCCTTATGCGATTCCGCGCGGAGGCGCTTGTGCCATGGGTGTATTGGGGCATGTACTGGCTGTTTTTGAGCTTTATCAACAATGCCTTACTCAAGGCGTGGAGCCTGATGGGATTGTGCTTGCAGTGGGTTCTGGCGGTACCTGCGCTGGCTGGTTGTTGGGACTGAGGTTGTTAAATCTGCGATGGAAACTGCAATGCTACACAGTCAGCCGTGAACCGGAACTGGTTAGTCAGCAAATCGTTGATTTGGCTACCGAAGCGGCTGCACTATTGAAACTGGACTGGACTTTTAGCGTCGCTGATGCGCCCGTGCATGGCGGCTTTATTGGTCAAGGCTATGGTATCCCCAGTCCGGAAGCAGCCGAAGCCATAAAGTTGGTTGGCCGTACCGAAGGCATATTGTTGGACCCGACTTATACGGGCAAGGCAATGGCAGGCTTTCTGCACGGACTAAAAAACAAACAAATTGATGATTACCAAAGAATAATTTTTGTGCATACCGGTGGCGAACCGGCTTTTTTTGCGGGTAATGGCGATTGGTTAAATACTGACCACCTCGCGGTTTAAATAATCGATAATCAGAGATAAGTCATGCGAATCATTATTATAGGTGGTGTCGCCGCAGGCACTAAAGCAGCAGCAAAAGCTCACCGGGTTGATCCAAATCACGAAATCATCATCTATCAGGATGAAGCTGAAGTGTCTTATTCCGCCTGTGGACTGCCTTATGTCATCAGTGGTGTCATTGATGATGGTCGTAAAATCGTTATCCGCCAGCCTGAAGATTTTGCAAAAGAAGGAATCAAGGTTTATACCCGGTATCGTGTCACAAGCATCGATAATGCAAAGCAACAACTCAGAGTAAGAAACCTTGAAAATAATTCCGAAGAACTGGTGGATTATGATCGCCTGATTTTGGCAACCGGCGCATGTCCGATTATTCCCAACATCGAAGGCATTAGTCTTGAAGGCGTTTTGACCTTACGTAATATCAGCGATCTTGGACGATTTAAAACGCTGTTAACTACAATGCAACCTAAAAAAGCGGTGATTATAGGTGCTGGCTATATCGGGTTGGAACTGGCCGAATCTTTTCATGAGCTCAATATCAAGACCACGATTATCGAGAAAGCGACGCGTATTTTACCCAAATTTGATACTGAAATGGTCCAGCCTGTTCATGACCATTTGCTTGAAAACCGGGTTGAATTAATACTTGGCGATGGTCTTGCCAAATTGCATGGTAAAAACGGCCGGATTATAGCTGTAGAAACCGAGTCCGGAAAAATGATCCCCACCGATCTGATTGTCATCGCTATCGGAGTCAAACCCAATGTCGAACTGGCAAAAGCGGCCGGCATAGAGCTGGGCAAAACGGGAGCAATTGCAGTTGATTCCAGAATGGAGACTCGAAACCCCGGTATTTTTGCAGCCGGTGATTGTTGCGAAACGGTCAATCGAATAACAGGTAAGCCGATTTGGATGCCCTTGGGCGATATTGCCAATTTGCAGGGACGTGTTGCTGGTGAAAATGTTGCAGGCGGAAACGCTCATTTTACAGGTGTATTCGGAACGGCAATATTCAAGACCTTTAAATTGACGGTAGCCATAACAGGGTTATCGGAACAAGCTGCGCAGGAAGCCGGTTTTAAGCCGGTCTCCATCGTGATGAAAGGAATGGATCGCGCCCGTTACTATCCTGGCCGCCAAGAATATTCTCTAAAACTTATTGCTGATCGACAGGGTGGCCGCCTGCTGGGAGCTCAAGTGATTGGCTCCGGTAACGTCGATAAAATGATTGATATTGCAGCAACCGCGCTACTTGGGAAGTTAACGTGCGCAGATATGGAAAATGCTGACCTGGCTTATTCACCACCGTTTAGCCCGGTACTTTCAACAATCATCGTGGCAGCAGGTATCTTAAAAAGTAAACTTGTTTAATTTATTCGACCGTCGGCTTTGGGAGTGCGTCTGCTGATCACAGGGGAGTTCTGAATGGCAGCTTTTCTAAAATTACCAGACATATATTGGAAACCGGCGTCTGTCTCCTCCTGGCCGACACCGGATGGCCAGCAAACTTAAAGATTGTTGATTGCCAGTGTAGGCTTTCCATGCCTAATAGGGAATCGGCTCAGTACCTTGTTCCAGCTGGTTGATAAGGTTTTCGTGGATATAAAGACGTTCCTTGCCTTTGCCGCTGATTTCCTTGGCAATGCCCAATGCTTTGAGATTGTTCAAAGCGGTCCGAGCAGTCGGTATACTAATATCAAGATTCCTCGCTACGTCTGTCGCGTTTATGACGGCTTTTTGGCGCAAATACTCATGAACCAGCCGGGCGTTAATAGCTGCGCGTTTTAAAGTTTCTATTTTAACCATGTCCTCTGCAAAAAGCCTTGACACTGCCTGACCAGTTTCGACAACTTGGTCGGCAGTTTCCGCAACGCCGGTAAGAAAAAACTCAAGCCAGCCCTCCCAATCACCCGCCGTGCGAACGGCGCTTAAACGCTCGTAATAGGTGGACCGATTATTTTTGAAGTACAAACTCAGATACAGAACGGGTTCTTTAAGGTTCCCCATGATAATGAGCAGAAACGTAATCAACAAGCGCCCGATACGTCCGTTTCCGTCGAGAAAAGGATGGATGGTCTCAAATTGCACATGCACCAATCCCGCGTCGATCAGCGACGTATAGGGGCGCTCATCCAAGTGCAAATATTTCTCGAATTGATCGAGGCATTCCAGCAAATGGTTTGGCGGAGGCGGAACAAAAAAGGCGTTTCCTGGGCGTGTTCCACCTATCCAGTTTTGGGAGGTGCGGAACACACCCGGTTGTTTGTTGCTACCACGCCCCTTGGACAGCAGGATTTCATGCATTTCACGAATTAAACGCAAAGACAGCGGAAAACCTCCGCGCAACCGTTTGAGACCATGCTCCAAGGCTGCGACGTAGGAAGACACCTCGGCGACATCTTCGAGAGGAACCGATGGTGGTCCATCGTTTTCATAAAGCAATAAATCGGATAGCGACGATTGTGTCCCTTCTATTTGAGAAGAAAGCACGGCTTCTTTACGGATGTAGTAATAAAGCAGAAGTTTGCTATCAGGAAGGACATCGGACACACCGTCCAGGCGTCCGAGCGCCTGGCTGGCCCGCACAAGTAATTTTTGCAGGGGAAGCAGGTCAATAGGCGGCGAAGGAGGGAGCGGCGGGGGCAAAA
>Ga0209797_10001885_pt1 | contig 10568 bp, 7 predicted proteins | sample DOMMetBare3Fresh_2_FD_187472 | JGI IMG/M metagenome (GOLD analysis project Ga0209797, IMG submission 187472) | Wetland sediment microbial communities from St. Louis River estuary, USA, under dissolved organic matter induced mercury methylation -... | ecosystem: Environmental > Aquatic >...
ACACGAGCAGGGCGCATAGCAGAAGTTTGAGGCCACCTGCGGTGGGCGGCGGGCTGGTTGTGGTGCTTACGGCGTTGACATTCGTCATAATGGTGCCTTTAATTAGGTTGCATTCAAGGTTTTTCAATCTGGAGGGCTTTGATTGATTAGGAGGCGAGTGCATTCATCTAAGTCCGTTTTGTAAAGTTAAACTATATTCTGTTATAGGTAGTCAATTTTGCATATAGTACAATAGTATAGTAAAAATTGTATGTAATTGAGCATTGGAAATCGAAACATTTACGGCTATTTTCTAGCAATTATCATACTTTACAAACATTTTGGCTAAAGTTTTAGCCCTGAACGGAAATAATATTTTAAAAAACTGCCCATTATTTACATTTTAAGGCCAGCTTTTCCATACGGCTTCCTAAATATTAATTGCTGGCAATCGCCTCCAAAACATCCAACCCAGCTCAAAACTGTTAAACTGTCAACTTCCTAAACCTATTATTTACGATCCCATTGCCGCCTCTGAGTCTATACATTCACATTCCCTGGTGTATAAAAAAATGCCCTTATTGTGATTTTAATTCGCACGCAATTAAAACCAACACACCTGAAGCTGCCTATATTGATGCCCTGCTGAGTGATTTGGCCAAAGACTTGCAACTCTATAATATCACCCGCCCCCTCAGCAGTATTTTTATCGGGGGAGGAACACCCAGCCTGTTCTCGCCTGACTCTATCAATCGCTTATTACGCGGCATTGAGCAACTGATTACGCTAAAAAATAATCTTGAAATTACCCTTGAAGCCAACCCAGGTACTTTTGAGAGTCATAAATTTTCCGAATTCAGAGCCTTAGGGATTAACCGGTTATCCATCGGCATACAAAGTTTTGACGATAAGCTATTAAAAAAACTCGGGCGGGTACACTCTGGACACGAAGCCTATGTTGCCGCAGAAATAGCCCATGAGGCTGGCTTTGATAATTTTAATCTGGATTTGATGTTTGGATTACCCGATTCCAGTCCTGATAGTAGCAAAGCCGATGTAGCAACTGCTATAAGTTTAAAGCCTACGCACATTTCTTTTTATCAGTTAACCCTAGAGCCTAATACCTATTTTCATAAATTCCCTCCTAACTTACCCAATGATGAGCTTATTTTTAGTACGCAAAAGCACTGTCAAAAGCTATTAGCCGACCATAATTATCAACACTATGAAGTTTCAGCCTATAGCCAACCAGGCTTATACTGCCGGCATAATGTGAACTATTGGCAATTTGGCGATTATTTAGGGATAGGCGCAGGCGCTCACGGTAAAATAACGCAAGCATTACCCCATAAGATTACGCGTAGTTTTAAACCTAAAAGCCCGGAGCAGTTCTTGAGCGATACGCATAAAAACGGCGGCGCTGATGTTATTTCTGTAGCAGATCTGCCTTTGGAGTTTATTATGAATCATTTACGTCTGAAACAAGGCTTTACAATGGATACTTATCAATCAACAACCGGCCTTGCTCTCAGTTCACTGGAGCCTGGTTTATCAGCTTGTCTAAAACAAGAGTTGATTATTTACCAAGATAATCATTATTATTGCTCAGAACGAGGCTGGAATTTTATGGACAACGTTTTAGAGAAATTCATGCCTTGAGTAAGCATAAGGTAATTCGCAAAACAATCCCTATCCCAGTTGTTACAAATGTTCAGATTATAAATTAATTAGTAACGCACTGAAATAACTGGAGCAACTTAAACCCCCTCACCCCAACCCTCTCCCTGAGGGAGAGGGGGTAAGATGTGCAAGTTATTTCATGGATGTTCTTGAGTAACTACTCAGCAGATGCTGATTTTTATAATAAAACACGGATAGCACTGATTGAACGTGTTGAAACAGATTTTAATTAATTTTTTCAGCATTTATCAGCCAAATCCTTGTCGCCTGGAGGCGCCTACTTTTAGCATTTGTGTTTTATTTTTATTTTTTTGAGTAGTTACTGAGTTAAATCTTTGAATCTGTTGCGGTTTATTTTCGACTTATATTAATGCCCTTTTTACCTTTTTACCTTTATCATGTTTGATTATCAAAAAGATTTTATTTCCTACGCCTTGGATTGCGGTGTATTAAAATTCGGTGAGTTCCTGTTAAAGTCTGGCCGCACCAGCCCTTATTTCTTCAATACCGGCTTATTCAATACAGGCGCTAAACTGGGGAAGCTGGGCCATTTTTACGCTCAGGCATTGATTCAATCGGGTATTAAACCGGATATTCTTTACGGCCCTGCGTATAAAGGCATTCCACTGGTCAGCGCTACTTCTATCGCCTACGCGCAGCTAACGGCTAGCGACATTCCCTTTGCTTTCAACCGCAAGGAAGTAAAAGATCATGGCGAAGGCGGCAGTCTGGTGGGCGCACCGTTAAAAGGCAGGGTTATTATTCTGGATGATGTTATTACAGCAGGCACATCCGTCCGAGAATCAGTGGATATCATAAAGAATGCAGGTGCAACTCCAGCAGGGGTTTTGATTGCTCTGGACAGACAGGAAAAGGGACTGGATAATAGCTCCGCCATTCAGGAAATCCAGTACCGTTTTGACATGCCTGTTATTGCAATAATTACCCTGGAGAATATTATCAATTATCTAACAGCTGATGGAAATAACCATCTCAATGCCATAAAAGATTATCAGCGTCTTTATGGTATAAACAAGACTTACGAATGTGAATAAAATCACTTGGGTATTGTGGCACAGAATTGTTATTCGTATTCAAAGCTTTTTAAAATTACTTCACCAAGATATTTAGCTGTTAATACAATGCAGAAAATGGATAAAAAGACCGCTAACCGTGTAAAGTTTATAAAACTACAGTCCCTTAATAAATACCCGATTCGAAAAACTCAACAGTTTCATTCTTTCTATTCTTGAGATTTAAACTACAATCTATCAAGGATGCCCTTAAATTTAATATCTCGACAACTGTGTTAGTAAAAATAGGCTTATCATGAGGAACCCCGAATTCAAAGAAAAAATGCACGAATATTCACAATGGCGTGCAAAATTGATACAGGCCATAGAAATGTATCACCAGTGGCGTAATCGCTATGGCATGAATGATACTTATAGCACTAATACCATTTTAAATATTCTTACTGACCTGGAAGCTGACCGCATTACCCTCGCTTTCGTTGCTGAATTTTCACGGGGCAAAACCGAACTGATTAATGCACTTTTTTTCGCCGAAACTGGCGTTAGGTTGCTCCCCTCTTCACCGGGTCGCACCACCATGTCACCCACTGAACTTTTCTATGATCAAAAAGGTGGCAGTTATATTCGCTTACTGGCTATTGAAAGCCGCCTTGAAGATATTTCATTGGCTGAATTTAAACAAAAATCCGAGCGATGGGTGCAGATAAAGCTTGACTGTAACTCGCCCACACAAATGCAGGAGGCCTTTAAAGAACTCATCGCAACAAAAAAAGTCGACCGGCAGGTTGCCGAAAAACTCGGCTTATGGAATGAACGTGAAGCGGCGATCCAAGGCATCGTCAATCCTGATAAAGTGGAAATACCCTGCTGGCGTCATGCCTTGATCAGTTTTCCGCACCCTTTGCTAATTCAGGGATTATCAATTATTGATACACCCGGTTTAAATGCCCTGGGAACTGAACCTGAATTAACATTAAACATGCTGCCTAGCGCACAAGCCATTGTTTTTGTCCTCTCTGCGGACACTGGCGTCACTAAAAGTGATTTGGACATGTGGTTAACGCATATTTGCCGGGCCCATGGTAAAAAAACACAAGGTCTCGCCGTGGTTATGAATAAAATCGACACCATGTGGGATGATATTGCCGGTTTAGATGAGTATGAAAAATCCATTAAATCTCAAATTGCTGCATCGGCTGCTATCTTAAAAATCAACGAAAATTCGATATTCCCAGTTTCAGCCAAACAAGCCCTGCTGGCTAAAGTTAAATCTGATGATGCTTTGTTTGCCAGAAGCCGCATTGCGCCATTAGAAAATTACCTTGCTAGCGATATACTAAAACAAAAACGCAATATTCTGATGGGTACTGTCGTTCGAGACATTGGCAATCTGGTTAATGAATCGTCTAATTTAACGGTTACTTCACTATCACAAGCAGCAGGACAGCTTGAAGAATTAAAGAAAGTCGACTTTCAAAATCAGGAGCTGATGGGGAAATTGATGGCCGATACCCGTGAGAATCAAAATCTTTACATGGCCAATATTGAAAACTTTCAGGCAAGCCGCCGGGTTTTTATTGTTCAGGCAAAGATGTTGATCGACTCATTAGCCCTTGAAAAAGTCGACGCAATTATCAACCATGCCAAACAAGACATAGCGAAAAGTCTCACCACTTACGGAATGAAACAAAATATCCGCCAATTATTTGATAGCTTGCGTGATCTTTTACAGGACGCTATTGATATTACAAACGAAACGCATCGCCTGGTAAAAGTCATACACAACAAATTTAAGGATGAATACGAATTTAAAGGGGTAGAACCACCCTCTTTTTCCATCAAGCAATATCAAATTGAACTGGAGCAGATTTTTGAACAAGGCGAAGCATTCCGTACCAGTACTAAAATAACAATGACTGAGCAAAGTGTTGTTATAGACAAGCTTTATAGAACACTGATAGCCAATGCAAGAAACGTTATTAAAAAAGCTCATGACGATGCCATAGAGTGGAGCCAGGGCGTTTTAATACCGTTAATGAGCCAGATTAGAGATCATAAAAAACAAATTGAGAACCATTTGCTTCTGCTAAAAAAAATTAACGGTTCCAAAGGTAGCAATGCTGAAAATATCGCAGCCCTTGAGGCAGAGTTAGCGCCTTTAAAACGTCAACGAGATGAACTCGCTATAATGATTAAAGCCATGCAACTGGAAAGTTATTCAACGGAACACAGTTAAAGACAGAAATACCGGGAAAATATGACTGCAATCACGACGATTAACAGCATGAACTATACTAATCTTCATGTTTTACCTCTACCTGAAAAGATGAGTGTCATAGTTTTTTATCGTCTCCCCTCCGGATATCGTAAATCAGGGCAATAAGGTTTTTGCCAATTCAATAATCTCATTTTCATTAATATCCTTGATCGAATAATCGTGTTTATCTAATTTATACGGATTAACGATGGAAGCCGATTTAACCACTTTATTGATGTCGGTTTGATAAGCCATTCTTATGGGTGTTGGGCCGAAAATCGTGATCGATGGCTTGTTTAAAGCCCACGCCATATGAGTAGGTCCGGTATCATTGCCAATCAATAAATCCGCTTTGGAAATAAGCGCTTTTAAACTATTCAAATCCAGCCTTGGCATAACTTGAATAGTATCTGATTGCGTGGACATCCACTCTGCTTTTTCCCTTTCCTGATCATTGCCCCACACCACCAGACAGTTTTGCTGTAAAGCCTGGGCTATTATTACGAACTTATCCGCGGGATAGTTTTTGCTTTCCCAGCTTGAGCCGATAACCAGAACTATATTTTTCCGGACCTTTTGCAAAAAATCGTAGATTTGCGGATCTTCATTATTAAAAAACAAAAACGGTTTTTTATTAAGTATCTGCTCAGCCGTGATGTTAAGGCCTAAAGGTCTGGATAAAACAAAAGCATTTCTGGCTGTAGCGTTTGTGTCGTAAGAGCAGGCCAATTTGACATCATAAAACCAAGAAGCGGCTTTTTCCCTGATTGAATTGGTATCGAATCCGGCGATATGTTTCCCGAGCAGCTTTGCGATGATAGCCGATTTAATCAGCCCTTGCGCATCAATGACCAGATCATATTTATTTTGGGAATATTCTCGGACGGCTTTTATCTGCTGAAAAATACCCGCTTTATTGGTTTTTAAAGATTTTAGGTTGACCGTTAAAATATGATCTATATCGGGATTGTTTTGTAACACGCCGGCAAAACGTTCTTCAACAATCCAGTCAATTTGCATGGCAGGCGAATACGCCTTAATGAATTGAAGCGCAACCATGGCATGAACGATATCGCCTAATGCAGAGAGTTTAACGATTGCGATTTTCATGAGGTTATTGTTTCAATTATTATCATTGTGACGATGACTTTAGTCGTCCATTGTGGACAACATCGCCAAGAACAACCCTTCTGCCTGTTAAATAACATTAATAACTTGCTCAGGATTGATGTCAATCAAACATCGGGTATGATTCAATGGACACTCACGTTTGAAACAAGGGGAGCAATCAAGATTTAAGGAGATGAGGTGGGCCTTGGTATTGAGCGGAGGAGTAAAGTTTGGATCGGATGAGCCATAAAGGGCGATTATTTTTTTATCCAGCGCGGCAGCAACGTGCATTAAACCAGAATCATTGGTCACTACGGTATTGACCAGTGACAGTAAATCCACCGCTTCGGCTAATGATGTCCGGCCAGTAAAATCAACACAAGCACCAGAGACTTCCCTATTAATTTGTTCCGCTACCGCTTTGTCTTTATCGGAACCAAACAGCCATACCTGCCAATCCTGTTTAATTTTATGCCGGGCAACTTCAGCATAATAACTTGCCGGCCAGCGTTTTGCCGAGCCATATTCAGCGCCCGGACATAAGGCTAATATCTTTTCTGAGAGGCTTAAATTGAATTTCTCGATAACTGCATTTTTCTGATCCTGGTTAATGTCGAGGCCTGGAATCGGATACTCAGGTGGTAACAACGCAGAATTCGGCAAGCCTAATGCTACAAACCGCTGGACGGTCATAGACAGCAGGGTTTTATCCAGTTTTCTGGCATCGTTAAGCAAGCCCCAACGCCATTCACCAATATAACCGGTACGAACGGGAATGTCGGCGAAATAGGGAATCAATGCCGATTTCCAGGAGTTCGGCAAGACGATCGCCTGATCATAGCCTTTGGCTCGTAATTCTCTGCCCAGTTTGATCCTTCCCAGCAAACCAAACTGACCGTGCGATAACGGCATGGCGATGGCTTTGGCCACTTCGGGCATTCTTTCCAGCAGGGAAAATGACCATGACGGAGCCAGAACGTCAATTTGGCAATCAGGCTGGGTCTTTTTTAACGTGATAAACAGGCTTTGCGCCATCACCATGTCACCTACCCATGACGGGCCGACGACCAGAATCCTGAATGGTTTTTTCAAGGCTTTAATTTACGTAAGTCAACCAATCCGCATGGTCGTCTCTGCGTCCATGCACATAGTCAAAATAGAGTGATTGCAATTTTTCGGTTACCACGCCACGACTGCCACAGCCTATTTTACGATTATCCAATTCTCTGATCGGAGTCACTTCAGCAGCCGAACCGGTAAAAAACGCTTCATCAGCAACATAAATTTCATCGCGGGTAATACGTTTTTCAATGACTTCAAAGCCTTGTTCGCGGGCAATGGTGAACACGGTATCCCGGGTAATGCCTTCCAGTGCCGAGGTGGTTTCTGGTGTGTAAATTTTACCGTTACGGACAATGAACAGATTTTCAGCGCTGCCTTCTGCCGCAAAGCCTTCATGATCCAGCATTAAGGCTTCATCGTAACCATTCGCCAAGGCTTCTTGCAGAGCCAGAATGGAATTGATGTAATTACCATTGGCTTTGGCTTTACACATGGTGCTATTGACATGGTTACGGGTATAAGAAGAGGTGCGGATACGGATGCCATGTTCTATGCTTTCAGCACCCAGATAAGCTCCCCACGACCATGCAGCGACCATGACATGCACTTTCAGGTTATCGGCCCGTAGGCCCATGCCTTCGGAGCCATAAAAACACATGCTGCGAATATAGGCGCTGTCCAGATTATTTTTGGCAACGGCGTCACGATGCGCCTGGTTCATCTCTTCTTTTGTAAACGGCATAGGCATATTCATAATGTGCGCTGAACGGTAAAGACGGTCAGTATGCTCCTGCATTTTGAAAATTGCTGTTCCTTTTTCGGCGTGATAAGCTCTTATGCCCTCAAATACACCCAGTCCATAGTGCAAAGTATGCGTCAACACATGGACTTTAGCTTCACGCCATTCAACCCATTGTCCATCCAGCCAAATAACGCCGTCTCTATCGTCCATTGTCATCTTTATATTCTCCACGATTAATATTTACTAGTATTTGTTATCGCAACTACTCAGTGCGAAGTATGGATTGATCACACGAGATTTGAAGCTTAAAGCTATACTTTAAATTGTACTATAAACTCATTATCAGAAGTACCACCTTAATGTGTTTGTCCGCCAAGAGATAACTGGCATAGGTCTAACCCTAGAAAACCATTCTGCACGAAGACTGACTTTTAATATGAACACACACTAACCAGAGAAAAAATGATGATGAGCTTTATGAGTAACGGGCGGGCTAAGCGAATCATTTTTTGGCATTGTTGTTCAAACATGCCATGATTATGATGATAACAAATTGTTTTTACAGCTTCTAAAGGCTCGATAGTAACGCCATGTTAACCCGATTGATTGTTCTTTTTGCCTACTTTCTAAAAACATCGTCGTATTATAAAAATACCAAGCTTTTTTTTTATAATTTACTGGAAAATCCGGATAGCCGGATCAAATCATATTTTGATGGAGTCATGATTTGCCTGGTTTTGTTGAGTGTTTTTTTGTTGATCTACGAAGTAGATACGCAGTTGACCACAATGGATATGCTGTTCGAGCATGTCTTGATCGTCTTGTTTATTCTTGAATACTTGCTGCGAGCCTGGCTTTATAATGATGTTCATAAAATCATCCTGGAGCATTACGAAAAGTCCCAGTATTTAAATAGCCCTTTTCGATTACGCGAGGTTGTCAAGCTAATTTTAGTCAAAAAAATGGAGTATGTTTTCACACCCTTGGCTGTGATTGATTTATTGGCTATTTTGCCGAGTTACCGGCCTTTAAGCATACTAAGAGTATTGCTCATTTTTCGCCTGTTTAAGTTATTTCGGTATTTTAAAAGTCTTCATTTATTTGTTGAAGTGCTTGACAACAAACGCTTTGAGCTTTATAGCCTGGCTATTTTTCTGAGTTTTATCCTTTTTATCGGCAGCACTGGCATTTATTTATTTGAACATCCCACGAATAGCGGGCAAGTTAGCAATCTATTTGATGCGGCTTACTGGTCTATAGTGACAGTTTCAACCGTCGGTTATGGCGATATAGCGCCGCAGACAATAGGCGGCCGATTGGTTGCCATGGCCTTGGTATTGACGGGACTGGGCGTTTTATCTTTTTTTACTTCCATAATCGTTTCGGCATTTACAGACAAAATGCACGATTTGCGGGAAAACAGGACTTTTGCGGAACTAAAACACTATGAAAGTTTTGTTATCATTTGCGGATTCGGTCGGGTTGGACGGCATATTGCGATGCAGCTTGAAAAACACCGGCAACGCTTCGTTGTTATCGATAGCAAAGAAATTAACGCCACCAAAGCACGGCGGCTTGGCTATCTTGTTATTCATGCGGATGCCAGCAAAAATGAAGTGTTAATCAATGCCGGCATTAAGAACAAAGCAAAGGCGGTTCTCTGTACGACGGGTGATGATGTGGTCAATGTTTATATTACCCTGACCAGTCGGCATCTAAATCCGGCTATTCGGATAATTTCCCGTGCAAATAATCAAGACAATGTTAAAAAACTTTATCAAGCCGGGGCTGACAATGTGATTCAGCCTTTTGAAATAGCTGCCATGGTCGTTGCCGAATATATTGGCCAACCCGTCGCTTTTGAGGCTATTTTGGGCATCGTTCGTGAAGAAAAGCAGTTCATCATGGAGACACTGTGTGTGCATTCAGGCTCTATTGTCGATGGAAAGAAAATATCCGACATTGACTTTGAACGCAGGAAATTAATGCTGGTGGGTGTGGTCAGCGCTAATCCAGTCCACAGAAAACATAAGAACAGCTATAAATTGAAAAATCAGCATTTCTATTTTAATCCAGACCCCTATTTTGTATTGCGGGCGGAAGATCTTTTGGTGGTTTTAGGCAGGGAAATCGGTATTGATTATTTTCGAGACCTAATTGAAAAAAGCCGGTTAAAAAATGGATATAGACGATGAAGCGGATTGCCGTATTTGGTTACAGTATAATGTCCTTGGAGGTAATGAGCCGATTGAATAAGACGTTATACAGCATCATTTTTATCGGGAAGGATGAGTCTGAAGCCGCTTTGGTTACAGAGAAAGGTTTTGAAGCCAAAGTAATTGATTTTCGCAATGATGACGCACTCAGATCAATTGGTATTGGCGCTGATGTTGATATTCTTTTTTGTTTTTATCCGCGAGACTCCGACAATGTGTTTTTAACGATTTCAGCGCGAGAAATAGATAAAGCACTGACTATTGTTGCCATTGTTGATGACCCTGAATCGGCAGAAAAACTTCTGGCGGCAGGGGCCAACAAGATTATAGATCCTTATGAAATTTGCGGCAGAAAAACCCATGACATGCTTGCCAAGCCTGATATTACCAACATTCTGGATGACACCGTGTTTGGGCGGCATGATTTGCATATCGCGCAAATAGAAATTCCCCAAGGATCGCGTCTGGAAAACACCAGAAGCTGCGAC
>Ga0209797_10001886_pt1 | contig 10568 bp, 8 predicted proteins | sample DOMMetBare3Fresh_2_FD_187472 | JGI IMG/M metagenome (GOLD analysis project Ga0209797, IMG submission 187472) | Wetland sediment microbial communities from St. Louis River estuary, USA, under dissolved organic matter induced mercury methylation -... | ecosystem: Environmental > Aquatic >...
GAAAAAACCTGTTTGCAGCCATTTTTCGACGGTATTGTCAGCTCTCATGATTTGGGATTTCCTAAAGAGCACGCTGAATTTTGGCAGCTTTTGCAGCAACAGCAGCCGTTTGACAAGCAGACAACAGTGTTGATTGATGACAGCCTGGCAGTATTGAACTCAGCCAGGCTGTTTGGTATTGCACATTTAATTTCTGTGAGTAAACCCGATAGCAAACAGCCTAAAAAAGACGTGACAGGCTATCCGGCTATTGAGGATTTTAGGGAGCTTATGAGCGGACTGTAGGTTTACGGCTTCTGTCTGGATTGGGACGTTTGCCTTGATAGTCGGCTTTAGGCTTAGTCGGTCTTCTGGCAGGTGATATAACATCGGCTAAAAGATCGGCAGTAATCGCTTTAACAGGGATTTTTTGACCAATGAAATCTTCAATATCCGGCATGGAATAGGCATATTGTTCACAGATAAAACTGATGGCCTCGCCGCTGGCACCAAAACGTGCAGTCCTGCCAATTCTATGGACATAATCTTCCACATCCTGCGGTAAATCATAATTGATAATATGGGACACGTCAGGAATATGCAGGCCTCTGGCGGCAACATCAGTGGCGACCAACAGCGTAATTTTGTTTTCCTGAAAATCAGTCAACAGACGCTGGCGTTTATCTTGCGGCACATCGCCGCTTAGAGCGGCAGTTTTATAGCCATTGGCGTTGAGCGTGTCATCCAGTTGTTCGGCACAGCGTTTGGTATTAACAAAAATAATGCTGCGTGGGGGCTGGTAGTGATTCAACAAGCCGACAAGTAAAGGTATTTTTTGCTCGTTAGCGGGACAATACGCGCTTTGTTGTATGGCTTTAGATGTGACTTCTTCGGTCTCGATGCGGATGAGCACCGGATTATTCATGTGCTCATAAGCCAGTTCGGTCACTTTATAGGATAAGGTCGCTGAAAACAGCATATTTAAACGCAACTCAGGCGCGGGCATACGCCTTAATAAATAACGGATGTCTTTGATGAAACCCAGATCAAACATACGGTCGGCTTCATCCATCACCGTGACTTGCACGTTGTCCAGAGTAAAAGCATTTTGCCTGTAAAAGTCAATAATACGACCAGGCGTGCCGATGATAATATCAATATTGGACTTTATGGTGTCCAGTTGTTTTTGATAGTCCGTGCCGCCGTAAATTAGCGCGATTTTTAAATTAAGATGCTTGCCTAGTTGCAAAGCATCTTTATGGATTTGAATAGCCAGTTCGCGTGTTGGTGCGAGAATAATGGCTCTGGGATTTTTAATATGCTCGCTTTTTGCAAGCGCTCTCGGCAACTGCTCCCTGCGTTGCCCTGCCTCCTCGATCTCTGAGATTGTGCCTCCTGTATCCTCGCAGTCCTTATCATTGGTTAAGTACTGAAAAGTGGCCAGCAAAAAAGTGGCAGTTTTACCTGTCCCCGTTTGAGCTTGCCCTGCAATATCTTTGCCCCGCAATAACAAGGGTAATGCCTTATCCTGAATCGGCGTGCAAAGATTAAAATTAGCATCGTTTAATCCGTGCAGGATGGCATCAGATAATTCAAGGTTGCTAAAGCGGGTTTCAGTTAAATGAGTATCTTTCATGGGCTATAGCATAACGTAAAAAACTAATTGGTTGAAATTGATTGACTAGATGCTGCATCCCTCCTATAGTTTTATCTTTAAAATTCCTGGAGAAATAGTGTGAGCAATTCAGTCCTTCATGTAAGTGATAGTGAATTTAACGAAACTGTTATTAAAGCTAGTGGTCCTGTACTGGTTGATTACTGGGCTGAATGGTGCGGACCTTGCAAGATGATTGCACCGGTTCTGGATGCTATAGCCGTAGACTATGCGGGCAAACTGACAGTTGTAAAAATAAACATCGATGACAACCCACAGACTCCACAACACTACGGCGTACGCGGTATTCCAACACTGATGCTGTTTAAGGATGGCGAAGTGGAAGCCACTAAAGTCGGCGCGTTAACCAAATCAGAACTCGCCAAATTTATTGATAGCAATATTTAAACATGTCCCCCTTATTCAGACCTGTCACAAAAGCTGGACGGGTCTGGATACTTGAGCTATAATCTTTTCGTGCGGTAGTCCTGCGCACTCACTCATATCGTCCGATAAATACACCCCTGAATTCTAATCCTTCCCAGTCGTTACGGTGTTACACCCTAACTACTTTTCTTCGAGTTGCCTTTTTTATGAATCTTACCGAGTTAAAACTAAAACAAATAAGTGAAGTTATTGAAATAGCCGAGTCCCTTGGGCTTGAAAATGTTGCCAGATCACGTAAGCAGGATTTGATTTTCGCCATCCTGAAAAAACAGGCAAAAGCCGGTGACGATATTTCCGGTGATGGCGTTCTGGAAATTTTACAGGATGGTTTTGGTTTTTTACGAACGCCGGGGTGCTCCTATTTAGCTGGTCCAGACGATATTTATGTGTCACCCAGTCAAATCAGACGGTTTTCTTTAAAGACAGGCGATACCATAACCGGAAAAATCAGACCGCCTAAAGACAACGAACGCTATTTTGCCATGCTCAAAGTTGATCAGATCAATTTTGAACCGCCGGAAAATACCAAAAATAAAATTACCTTCTCAAATCTGACTCCCCTATTTGCAAAACAACGGTTTGTTCTCGAACAAGGCAACGGCACCAGCGAAGATTTAACCGGACGAATAATAGATTTAATCGCCCCCATTGGTAAAGGTCAGCGCGGCTTGATTGTGTCACCGCCGAAAGCAGGTAAAACCATGATTTTGCAGAGTCTGGCACAGGCAATTGCAGAACAGAATCCTGAGTGTTATCTCATCGTCTTATTAATCGATGAGCGCCCTGAAGAAGTCACCGAAATGGAACGCTGTGTCCGCGGCGAAGTTATTTCCAGCACCTTTGACGAACCGGCAACCCGCCATGTACAGGTTGCTGAAATGGTTATCGAAAAGGCGCGGCGTTTGGTTGAGCATAAACACGACGTAGTTATTTTGTTAGACTCCATTACCCGGCTGGCCAGAGCTTATAACACCGTCGTGCCTTCTTCAGGCAAAATATTAACAGGTGGTGTTGATGCGAATGCTCTGGAAAAACCCAAGCGCTTTTTTGGTGCAGCACGGAATATTGAAGAAGGCGGCAGTTTAACGATTATAGCCACCGCATTGGTTGATACCGGTTCAAGAATGGATGAAGTGATCTATGAAGAATTCAAAGGCACCGGCAACATGGAATTGCATCTGGATAGAAAAATTGCTGAAAAACGGATTTACCCCGCAATAAATATTAATCGTTCCGGTACGCGTCGAGAAGAATATCTGGTTGATCCCGAAACCCTGCAAAAAACCTGGATCTTGCGCAAAATTCTGCAACCCATGGATGAGACCGCCGCTTCAGAATTTCTGATAGGCAAACTTAAAGACTTTAAAACTAACGCAGAGTTTTTCGAGTCCATGAAGCGCTAGCTTTCCCCAGTAGATACAACTCCCTTTTTTCCCGTTACAAGTAATAGAAATTTACAATGACTGATCCTACCTTGTTGATAAATGCAATCATCCTCGGCATCGTTGAAGGCTTGACCGAATTTCTTCCGGTTTCGTCTACGGGCCATTTGATTCTGGTCGGACAATTGCTCGACTTTAACGACGACAAAGGCAAGGTGTTTGAAATTGCCATTCAGTTCGCGGCGATTCTGGCGGTAGTTTGGGAATATCGCGCACGACTAACGCATACATTGACAAGTATAGCTTCTGAGCCAGTATCTCAACGCTTGGCAATCAATCTGATCGTTGCATTTATGCCCGCTGCTGTGCTCGGATTTCTGTTTTTAAAACAGATCAAAGCACATCTGTTCAACCCCATTGTTGTAGCCTCGGCGTTCATTATCGGCGGTTTTTTGATATTGTGGGCAGAGCGTCGGCAGCACGTTATTCATGCCGAATCGGTGGATGACATGACTTGGCGCGATGCCTTGAAGGTCGGTTTCGCGCAAGCGCTGGCGATGATCCCGGGCACTTCCCGTTCAGGCGCAACCATTATCGGCGGGCTTTTTTTCGGTCTGTCCCGGCGTGCCGCAACCGAATTTTCTTTTTTTCTCGCCATCCCCACCATGTTTGCCGCAACCTTATACGATGTGTATAAGCATCGCGATTTATTCAGTGTAGACGATATCGCTTTGTTCGTCGTCGGCGGCACGGTTTCATTCATCAGTGCATTCTTTGCAGTACGCGGATTGATACGATTTATCAGCCGACACGATTTTACCGTGTTCGCGTGGTACAGGATTGCTTTCGGTATTATTGTGCTAATATCGGCCCAAATGGGCTGGGTAGATTGGGGTAATCACTAACTGCATAGTTTCAGTATTTTCATTGCAATTAAATCCGGCGAATTCAACGCATGGACGCAACAATTTTGTTTAACTTACTCCTAACTTAATGCCAACAATTCTCCGGGTGTTGCATTTATCCTAAATTCGGCAGTTCAACTATGAAGAACACGAAGTGCATGAAGAATTTCAAAGAGTTATAGGTAACTATTCAGCGCCCTTTGTCATTCCGAGCGCAGCGAGGAATCTTAAGCCTCTTGTCATATGCCAACGCTCAAGATTTCTCCCGTTGGTCGAAATGACAGTACCATCAGGCACCTTGCGAGAAAACGCTGAATAGTTACAGTTATAGAATCATTAACATTCACTGTGAGGGTGAAGATTTTTATACGAATATGACGTTGTAACCCGCTGTTTTTTCTTCGTGTTCTTCGTGAACTTCGTGGTGAAATGCTCTTTCTAGGTTTATGGGTTGAATTCGCCAGTATTTATACTTTTCTAAAAATCAAATCCCAAACACCGTGCCCTAAACGAAGTCCGCGTTGCTCAAATTTTGTTAACGGGCGGTATTCCGGGCAGTCACAATAGTCATTGCTGGAGCTGGTATTTCTTAAGCCCGAGACTTCCGACAATACTGCCAACATAGCTTCGGCGTAATTTTTCCAATCTGTTGCCGCATGGAAATAACCATCCGGTTTTAATTTCTTGACTAGCAAGTCAACAAAACCAGGCCGCACTATGCGTCTTTTATGGTGTTTTTTTTTTGGCCAGGGATCGGGGAAAAACAGATGTACACCCGCCAAACTATTGTCGGTGATCTTGTGTTCCATAATTTCGATGGCATCGTGACAATAAATTCTGACATTATTTAGGCCTTGCTGATTCAGCAGCATCAGTAAGTGTCCAACGCCCGGCTTGTGGACTTCAATGCCGATATAGTCTTTATCAGGATTGGCGACCGCCATTTTTGCCAGACTCTCGCCATTACCAAAACCTATTTCAACAAACAGGGGGGCATTACGCCCGAACACTTGTGAAAAATCATAATCCGCATTAGGATCCAGGCAATACTTATCCCAATAATTAACCAACGCCTGTTGTTGTCCAGGCGTAAGACGGCCTTGTCGACGAATAAAGCTACGGATTCTTAGGGGGAGGGTTTGTTCAGAAGAGATCATAATGAAATGTGGGGTATATTCTGTCCACGAAAAACACGAAAGGCACGAAAATAAATCAATAGTTTTTATCGATACTGAGTAATTTATCATCCGACATGGCTAACAATGCCAGACCTGCGAGGTTTTAAAAACCTCGCAGGTCTAAACCCGACGCATGATGAACACTTACGATGCGGATATTCGCCAATTCAGTAGAGTTCTACGGTAGGAAGTTTTAGTGCCTTTCGTGTTTTTCGTGGACAAACTGCCTTTAAAAAAATAAACCATTAATAGGTGATGAAGCAGACGCAAAACGTTTTCTAGGCATGCGTCCAGCCAAGAAGGCTTCCCTGCCTGCTTCAATACCTTTGCGCATCGCCGAAGCCATGAGTATCGGATTTTTAGCTTCGGCAATCGCGGTATTCATCAATACGCCGGCACAGCCCAACTCCATGACGATTGCGGCATCCGATGCCGTGCCTACACCCGCATCCACTAAAATAGGTACCTTGGCATTTTCAACGATAGTCAGGATATTATAAGGATTGCGGATACCCAGACCCGAACCGATAGGTGCGGCCAACGGCATAACAGCCACGCAACCTATATCTTCCAGTCTTTTTGCGGCAATCGGGTCATCATTGGTATAAACCATGACATCAAAGCCGTCTTTAACCAATAATTCAGCAGCAATATAAGTTTCAGCGACATCAGGAAACAGCGTAAGCTGATCGGCTAACACTTCCAGTTTAACTAGTTTGTGACCGCCGAGTAATTCCCGGCCTAAACGACAGGTACGCACGGCGTCTTCGGCCGTATAACAACCTGCGGTATTAGGCAGAATCGTGTATTTATCGGGCGAAATAACATCCAGCAAGTTCGGTTCGCCCGGGTTCTGGCCAATATTGGTGCGCCGGATGGCGACAGTAACAATTTGGGCGCCACTGGCTTCAATGGCCAGACGGGTTTCTTCCATGTCTTTATATTTACCGGTGCCGACCAGTAATCGTGAATGATAAGTGACCCCTGCGAGTACGAATGAATCTTCCTGCCCCCCGCCGATAGCATGAACAATTTCCAGGCGATCTTCAGGCTGTAACACTTGGCTATCGTATTGCTGGAAAGGCAAAATTTCTTTATTCCATTCAATCGCGATTTTTTTGCCGGTTAAGCCCATGTCTGCGATTACATCGGCAACACGGGTGTTTTCAGCAACTTCACGCGTTTCACCATTAACATAAACAATCATGCGGTTAAGCTCCGGTTGGTGTCTGTCTTTCTGCGTTTTTGCACAGCCATAGCAAGATTTTTCAGCAATGGCACTGTATCAGCCCAGGACAAACAGGCATCAGTAATACTTTGCCCGTAAGTCAATTCTTGCCCCTCAACAACGTTTTGGTTACCGGCCTTGAGATGGCTTTCAATCATCACGCCCATAATTCTACGATCACCATTAGCTATTTGTGCGCCTACATCCTCACCGACAATCAGTTGCCGCTGGCATTGTTTCAGGCTGTTATCATGACTAAAATCAATCATGATATTGGGTCTTAGCTTGGCCTTTTCCAGGCCTTCCGCAACCTGCTCGACACTAACGGCATCGTAATTAGGCTGGCCATTGCCGCCTCTTAAAATAATATGCACATCTTCATTACCGGTGGTTGAGAAGATGGCTGAATGTCCCGCTTTAGTCAATGACAGAAAATGGTGCGGACTCATAGCCGCTCTTATCGCATCAATGGCGATTTTGATCGTACCATCCGTTGAGTTTTTAAAGCCGATCGGACACGATACGCCCGAAGCCAATTCACGATGCCCCTGGCTTTCTGTCGTTCTCGCGCCTATTGCTCCCCAGGCAATCAAGTCGGAAACGTATTGCGGGGAAATTAAATCCAGATATTCAGTGGCGGCGGGCATGCCGAGTGTATTCACATCCAGTAATAATTGTCTGGCGGCGCGTAAGCCTTTGTTGATATTGAAACTGGAATCAAGGTCAGGGTCATTAATAAGGCCTTTCCAGCCGACTGTCGTGCGGGGCTTCTCAAAATAAACACGCATAACGATCACCAGATCGTCTTTCAGTTCATCTTTCAGTGCTTTCAAAAGCCCTGCATATTCCAGAGCGGCTTTGGGGTCGTGAACAGAACAAGGCCCCACCACAACCAGCAACCTGTCGTCCTCACCCGTTAATATTTTATGTATCTCTGCCCTTGCCGTAAGAGTAGTTTGTGCTGCCGTTTCATTAATCGGCATTTCATCGTGAACCTGAGCAGGCGGGATGACTTCTTTGATCCCACAAATTCGGAGGTCATCCGTGTTATATATAGTTTGCATATAGCTACCAAGCTGTTGCTTTCACAAGATTATCGTTAAATTCGGTCATTCTAACTGTTTTCATCGTTTTCTTGTTAGTTTTTGCTAGTTGTGTGCCGGGTTACCTTTTCAAGCTTCAGAAAGCTGTAATTGAAGCCGGCATCGGGGTCGTCATTAATATCTTCCCGCTCCACCTCAGACCAGTCATTTAAATCAATGTCAGGGAAAAATGTATCCCCTTCAAATTCCTTATTTATAATGGTGAGATAAATCGCATTGGCAATGGGCAGTATCGCTTCATAAAGATCGGAGCCGCCAATAACAAAAATCTCTCCGGCATCATTTTCACAACCTTTTTTTAGCGCTGTTTCAATATCATTAACAACCAGACATCCGTCTTGTCGATATCCCAGGTTTCTGCTGATAACAATATTAGTGCGGCCAGGTAGCGGTTTACCTATGGACTCGTGAGTTTTTCTGCCCATTAACACGGCTGAACCTAGTGTAATTTTTTTAAACTTTTTAAGATCAGCTGATAAATGCCAGGGCATTTTATTATTCAGGCCAATAACCCGATTACTCGCCATCGCGACGATAAGTGATATTTTCATTTTTTTATAAGGAGTGCTTTGATATTCTTTAACTAAAGTTTCAGAGTTCATTTTCACCCATGTAGCCACTAAACTACCAGCGGAATCTAAATTGAAAACACTGGGAGGCAGATCGTCAATCATTGTCGATAGCAAAGATGGACTGGTCACAATTATTAACAGTCGAGGTAGAAGACTTATATTGACAGATGAGCTCGTTACAAAAATCTCGACAGCAACAAACGTTTGATGTCATCCGAATATCTTGATCCCAAATGGCCGGACGTACCAAATCGAAATTTGTGCCTATATCACTTGAATTATCGATTACATCTTAACCCCCAAAAACTACTGACCACAAAACGTTACTTGGGGATTTTTAAAACAAATCAACAACCAACGATGACAGTTCTTTCTATGCTAATGCTTTCGCGGTCTCTGTCTCAGCCTGTTGTTGATTACCTAATAACACTGTAAATGCTTCCGCTGATACCGGTTTACTTTTGATATTACCCTGATAACTGTCACAGCCTTTTTCCCGTAAGAAGGCCAGCTGCTCAGGTGTTTCTACACCTTCAGCTAATACCTTGAAACCCAAAGTATGCCCCATAGCGATAATGGTAGCGGTAATTTCCATGTCATCCTTCAACAAGGGAATGTCGCCAATAAAGCTCTTGTCGATCTTTAATACATCTACCGGAAAACGTTTGAGATAGGCGAGTGACGAATAACCAGTGCCAAAATCATCAATGATAAGTCGAATGCCTTGAGCGCGAAGATTGTTGAGAATAACCACTGCGTTGTCCTGATTTTCCATTAATCCGCTTTCGGTCAACTCCAGCTCCAGTTGTTGGGCTGGGAAGCCTGTTTCAAGGAGTATCTTGGCCGCTACGGCATTAATGTCACTGTGGCGAAATTGCATCGGGGACACATTAACCGCTAGCGTTAATAACGGTAAACCCTCATCAAGCCATTCCCTGCCTTGTCGACAAGTTTCGTGCAACACCCATTCTCCAATCGCCGTAATGAGGCCGGTTTCTTCGGCAATGGGTATGAAACGGTCAGGCATAATAAGTCCTTCGGATTGATCTAGCCAGCGGACTAATGCTTCAGCGCCAATAATGCGGTCACTGGCAATATCTATCTGCGGCTGGTAAAAAACACGCAAGTCTCCCTGATGAATAGCCTTTCGTAAGCGAGCTTCTAATTCAATGCGTTTGCGCACTGCAACAGTGAGATCTTTGGAAAAATAAGCGAACCTGCCGCGACCTTCGTCTTTGGCTTTATAAAGTGCGGTATCAGCATGATTCATGAGTATTTCAGGGCTGTCACCGTGCTGCGGGAATAGGCTGATACCAATACTGGCCCCGATTTTCAGGTCATTGCATTGAGATAACTGAAACGATTTACTTAAATCGGCGATGATGGCTTCGGCTACTCGTGCAGGATCTTCCGGGTGTGTAATATCATCCAATAACACAATAAATTCATCACCACCCAGACGAGCAACCATATCCACATCACGTAACCGGGCAGTGAGTCGTTCGGCGACTTGTTGAAGTAATTCATCACCCGCCCCATGACCAAAACTATCATTAACCGCCTTAAATCGATCCAGGTCGAGCATCATCACCGCCATTTGTTTGCCGTCCCGTAACCCCAGTTTGATGCCGTGTTTCAGACGATCTAGCAATAGTCGCCGGTTGGGCAGTGAAGTGAGTGGGTCATAGAAAGCAAGATGACTGATTTCTTTCTCGGCACATTTTCGTTCAGTGATGTCGCGGGTGATACCTAACAACATGGTGATTTTTCCGTTTGCATCCCGCAATGGCGCAGCGTGAGTCTCTAGCCAGCGCCGTGTGTTTTTGAGTCCAGTGACTTCGAATTCCAGTTTACCGCTTTCACCGCTCATTACGCTTTGATGCAAGGCTACAAAGGAGTCACGATGTTCAGGAAGAATAAAGTCAAGGAGCCTCTGCTGCTGTACTTCAGCTAGCGAATCTGCTTCAAGCATGGCTAGACCCGCTGGGTTTATCTCCAGCAGTTTTCCTCCAGCGCTAACAATCTTTATGCATTCCGGTTCTGTTTCGATAATGGTTCGCAGGCGTTGTTCGCGTTCTTGCAATGCGGCTTTTGCTTGCTTAAGTTCCTTTATGTAACTT
>Ga0209797_10001887_pt1 | contig 10563 bp, 8 predicted proteins | sample DOMMetBare3Fresh_2_FD_187472 | JGI IMG/M metagenome (GOLD analysis project Ga0209797, IMG submission 187472) | Wetland sediment microbial communities from St. Louis River estuary, USA, under dissolved organic matter induced mercury methylation -... | ecosystem: Environmental > Aquatic >...
TGCTGTTGCTGGCCGTGTGGGTCGCATCGTGGCTGGCGTCGCGGCTGGCAGCCCGGCAAGCCCGGAGCGCGAATGTCGACGACTTGGCCGCTGCCGCGGCCAACGCCATCATCGTCGCAGCGGTGCTCGGCCTGCTGGCGGCACGGCTCGCATACCTGGGGCTGGGTGCCGACCTCTATCTCGCCGCTCCCTGGTCTGCATTCGACGTTCGCGACGGCGGCTGGCATGCGCCCACTGGTGCGGTCGCCGCCGCAGCCTGGCTGGTCTGGCGCGGCCTGCAAGCACCGCTCCTTCGCCGTCCGCTGGCTGGCGCCGCATTGGCGGGAACCATCGTCTGGCAAGTGGCAGCGCTCGCGACCGGCGCGCGCGACGCGCCATCGATGCCTGCGTTGGTACTCACCGAGTTGAACGGCGGCGCGCCGGTGGACCTGCGCAACGCCGCTGCGGGCCGACCGGTGGTCGTCAACCTCTGGGCAAGCTGGTGCGGCCCGTGCCGCCAGGAGATGCCGGTGCTGGCGGCTGCGCAGCAGCGCGAGGCGAAGGTCGGCTTTCTGTTTATCAACCAGGGCGAGTCGGATGCCGCGGTGCGCACCTACCTGGCCGGCCTGGGCCTGCCACTGCGCGAGGTGCTGCTCGACGCAGCGTCGACACTCGGGCCCGCGGTGGGGTCACGCGGACTGCCGACCACGCTGTTCTACGATGCTCGGGGGACAATGATCGATGCACACTTCGGTGTGCTCAACGCTGCCGCGCTCGAGAGCCGCCTGCGGACCCTGCGCCCGCTGTGAGCACCGACGGTTCGCAAGTCCTGACGCACGAGTTCTTCCATGTGATTCAGCAGTGAGCGCTCGCAGCCAGCCTTTGCCCAGCACACCCCACGAGGACGCTCATGTCGTACCTGGATGACCCCCGCGTGTTGTTCGCCGCCGAGCGCACCTTGCTCGCGTGGCAGCGCACGGCCATCGCGCTGATGGGCTTCGGCTTCGTGGTCGAACGATTCGGCCTCTTCCTGCGCATGGTCAGCAACCAGCCGCTCTCGCCATCGCAGCGCGGCTTCTCGCTGTGGCTTGGCGTCAGCCTGCTCGTAATCGGCGCCGCGGTCTCCGTGGTCTCGGCCTTGCAGTTCAGAACCGTCCTGCGAAACCTCGGCGAGAAGGAGATCCCGCGTGGCTACTGGACGAACTTGGGCGTCTGGCTCAACTTTGTACTCGCGGTGGTGGCGCTTGCGCTGGCCGTTCACTTCGTCACCGGCGCCTGACCGAGCTGTTCGTTCGCGGCGAGCGCCCCATGTGCGAACTCTTTGCGATGTCCTCCCGGTACCCGAGCACCGTGCAGATGTCGCTCGAGGAGTTCTCTCGGCATGGCGGCCTGTCGGGCCCGCACAAGGACGGCTGGGGCATTGCCTGGTACGACGAGCGCGAGGTGCGCCTCGTCAAGGAGGTCCACCCCGCAGCGGACAGCGCATGCGTTCGCTTCATCCAGGGCAACCCCTTCGTCACGCCGTTCGCGCTCAGCCACGTCCGAAAGGCCACCCGGGGCGCGGTGGCGCTGCGCAACTGCCAGCCGTTCGTGCGCGAGCTGGGTGGCGCCTGGCACACCTTCGCCCACAACGGCGATCTGTCGTGCATCGAGAGCGCGGCGCGACTTCAGCCGGGGACGTTCCGCCCGGTCGGCGAGACCGATTCGGAGCGGGCCTTCTGCGCGCTGCTCGAGCGCCTGAGTCCCCACTGGCGAGCCGACGCTCCGCCAGGCCTTGCCACGCGGCTGCGGGTGGTCGAATCCTTCGCCGCCGAACTGCGCGAACTCGGGCCCGCCAACTTTCTGTACTGCGACGGCGATGCGCTGTTCGCGCACGCGGATCGTCGCCACCATGACGACGGCACCATTCGCCCGCCCGGCCTGTGGCGCCTCAATCGCCGCTGTCCGGCCGGAGGTGAACTGGCCAGTGACGGCCTTCGCATCGAGGCGCACGGCGCCGAACAGGACGTGGTCGTCGTCGCCAGTGTCCCGCTGACCGCAGAGACTTGGGTGCCGCTGTCGCGCGGGGAGGTCCTGGTCGCTCGAAGCGGGCAACTCGTTCGGCTGGGTGACGAAGGCTGCCTGAGTATTTGATCTTGTTGGTAGGCCGTGTTGGGATCGAACCAACGACCAAAGGATTATGAGTCCTCTGCTCTAACCGACTGAGCTAACGGCCCCTTGAAGGCCAGCGATTGTAGGAGCGGCGCGCACTACGGTTTTTGCGACAGCGCGTTGCTGACCAGGCGCGACGTGATGTCGACGATCTGGATCATGCGGTCGTAGGCCATGCGGGTGGGGCCGATCACGCCGAGCGTGCCGACGATGCGGCCGTCGACCTCGTAGGGCGCCGACACGATCGACAGCTCTTCGTAGGGCACCACGCCGCTTTCGCCACCGATGAAGATGCGCACGCCGTCGGCGCGGCTGGACACCTCGAGCAGGCGCATCAGCTGCGTCTTCTGCTCGAACAGGTCGAACAGCTTGCGCAACGAACCAAGGTCGTTGCCGAAGTCCTGCACGCCGAGCAGGTTGCGCTCGCCCGACACCACGAGCTGCTCGGTCTCGTTCAACACGTCGGTGCCCGCCTGCACCGCGGCCTGCATCAGCAGCGCGATCTCGCCCCGCAGGTCGTCGATCTCGGTGCGCAGGCGCTCGCGCACCTCGTCGATGGCCAGACCCGCATAGTGCGTGTTCAGGTAGTTGGTGGCTTCGACCAGCTCGCCCTGGCTGTAGTCGCGTGCGGTGACGATGACGCGGTTCTGCACGTCGCCATCGGGCGAGACCAGGATCACCAGGATGCGGCGCTCGCTCAGGCGCAGGAACTCGATGTGGCGGAACACGCTCGGCCGACGCGGCGCGGTGACCACGCCGACGAAGTGCGACAGGTTCGACAGCAGGTGCGCGGCCTGCGCGATCACGCGATGCGGCTGGTCGGGGTGCAGTTGCTCGCGCGCGGAGGCGAGGTCGGGCGACAGCGGGTCGAAGTCGCCGGTGCGCGCGGTCATCATCGTGTCGACGAAGAGGCGATAGCCGCGCGCCGTGGGCACGCGGCCGGCGGAGGTGTGCGGGCTGGCGATCAGGCCCATCTCTTCAAGATCGGCCATCACGTTGCGGATGGTCGCCGGCGACAGCTCCAGCCCCGAGGCCCGCGACAACGTGCGCGAGCCCACCGGCTGGCCGTCGGCGATGTAGCGCTCGACCAGGGTTTTCAGCAGGGACCGTGCGCGCTCGTCCATCGTGTTTTTCATTGTACGGAGTGCACTCGCCGGCGGTGCGCTCGTCGAAACCCCTGTGGTGTAATCCCGCGCATGAGCAGGCGCTTTCGTCATGCTGCGCTGGTCGGCAAACACCAGGCCGAAGGCATCCGGCCGGTGTTGGAGGAGATCGCGGCGTTTCTGATCCAGCAAGGCCTGCAGGTGTCGTTCGAACGGCAGACCGCGGAATCCACCCGGACGAGCACCTTTGGCGCATTGTCGCCCGCCGAAATCGGCGCGCGCTGCGACTTGGCGATCGTGGTCGGCGGCGACGGCACGATGCTCGGCATCGCGCGCGAACTGGCGCGCTACGACGTGCCGCTGGTGGGCATCAACCAGGGCCGGCTCGGCTTCATCACCGACGTGCCCGTGGGCCAGGTGCGCGAGGCGATCGAGCCGCTGATCGAGGGCGACTTCGAGGAAGAGCACCGCGCCATGCTCGAAAGCGAAGTCTGGCGCGACGGCGGACGCATCTTCGAAGGCCTGTCGATGAACGACGTCGTCGTCAGCCGCGGCGCCACCGCCGGCATGGTGGAGCTGCGGGTGGACATCGGCGGGGAGTTCGTCGCCAACCTGCGCGCCGACGGCCTGATCATCGCGTCGCCGACCGGATCCACCGCCTACGCGCTGTCGGCGGGCGGGCCGATCCTGCATCCGGGCATCGCCGGGTGGGTGCTGGTGCCGATCGCCTCGCACACGCTGAGCAATCGGCCGATCGTGCTGCCCGACTCGGGCATCATCCGCGTCGAGATCGTCGCCGGCAGGGATGCCTCGGCCAGTTTCGACATGCAGGGCCTGACCAGCCTGCAGCATGGCGACCAGGTGCGCGTGCGGCGTTCCGAGCACCGGGTGCGTTTCCTGCATCCGCGCGGCTGGAGCTACTACGCCACGCTGCGCCGCAAGCTGCGCTGGTACGAGGGCGTGGTGTGATGCGGGGCTGCACCGAACATGCTTAGGCGACTCGTTCTGCGCGATTTCGTCATCGTGCCGGCGCTCGACGTCGAGTTCGACGGCGGGTTCTCGGTGCTCACGGGTGAAACCGGCGCCGGCAAATCGATCCTGATCGACGCGCTGCAGCTCGCGCTGGGCAGCCGTGGCGACGTGGGGCTGGTGCGCGAGGGCGCTGCGCGCGCCGAAGTCAGCGCCGAGTTCGATGCCGTCCCGGCCGGGCTGGCACCGTGGCTGGCCGAGGGCGGGTTCGACACGCAAGACGGCCTGCTGCTGCGGCGCACGCTCGATGCGCAAGGCAAGAGCCGCGCCTGGATCAACGGCAGCCCGGCCACGGTCGCGCAGCTGCGCGACGCCGCCGAACATCTGGTGGACATCCATGGCCAGCACGCCTGGCAAAGCCTGACGCGGCCGAGCGCGGCGCGCGCGCTGCTCGATGCCCAGGCGGGCATCGACACCGCCGAGACCGCGCGCCGCCACGCCGCCTGGAAATCGGCCCGCGAGGCGTTGGACCGCGCCCGCGAGCGCCACGACGAGATCGAGCGCGAGCGCGAACGGCTGGCCTGGCAGATCGGCGAGGTCGACCGGCTCGCCCCAGCAGCCGGCGAGTGGGACGAACTCAACGCCGAGCACGGACGACTGTCGCACGCGCAGGCGCTGCTCGAAGCCACGCGAAAGGCACTCGACGCCATCGCCGAGGGCGACGCGCACGCCATGGGGCATGCCGACCGCGCGCTGCTGGCGCTGCAAGCCGTGACCCGGTTCGACGCTGCCTTGCTGCCGATCGTCGACGTCCTGCAGGGCGCCCAGGCGCAGCTGCAAGACGTTGCCCACTCGCTGCGCGCCTACCTGCGCGGCGACGGCTTCGACGGCGCGCGCATGGCCGAGCTCGACTCCCGCCTGTCGGCCTGGATCGGCCTGGCGCGACGCTTTCGACGCCCGCCGGCCGAATTGCCGGCGTTGCTGACGTCGTGGAAGCAGGAGTTGCAGGCGCTCGATGCCGCCACCGACCTGGTGGCGCTCGAACGTGCGATCGACGAAGCCGAACGCGCCTACCGCGACGAGGCCACTCGCGTGAGTGCGGCGCGCAAGGCCGCCGCACAAGAGCTGGGTCGTGCGGTCACGCAGGCGATGCAAGGCCTCGGCATGGCCGGTGGACGCTTCCAGGTGAGCCTGCCGGCACAGGAGCAGCCGCAGAGCTTCGGCCTCGAGAACGTGGAGTTTCAGGTCGCCGGGCATGCCGGTGCCAGCCCTCGCGCGCTGGCCAAGGTGGCCTCCGGTGGCGAGTTGTCGCGGCTGGCGCTGGCGATCGCGGTGACCACCGCCCGCGCCGCATCGAGCGGTGGCGACGGCGCGGGCACGTTGATCTTCGACGAGATCGACGCCGGCATCGGCGGCACCGTGGGCGATACGGTTGGCGCGCTGATGAAGCAGCTCGGCCAGTCGGTACAGGTGCTGGCGGTGACCCACCTGGCGCAGGTGGCAGCCTGCGGCGACCAGCATTGGGTGGTGCGTAAGCATCAGGTGGACGGGCATGCCGAAAGCACGCTGCAGCGTGCAACCGGTGAATCGCGCGTGGCCGAGATCGCTCGCATGCTGGGCGGGGAGCGTTTGTCGGGAACCGCCCACGCGCAGGCGCTGCTGCAAGGCGCCGGCGGTACGCCGCCGCGGGCGCAGACCAGGCGCCGCCCATCGCGCACATGAGTGCCGACACGTCGCCCGCACCCGACCCGGCCCCGCCGCGCGAGGTGGTGCTGGTGACCGGCATCTCGGGCTCGGGCAAATCGGTGGCGCTGCATGCGCTCGAGGACGCGGGTTATGTCTGCGTCGACAACCTGCCGCCCGAACTGCTGCGCGATTTCGTACGCCTCGAACACGCGCGCGACACCCATCGCGTGGCCGTGGCCGCCGACGTGCGCGTGGCCCGCTCGCTGCCGGCGCTGGTGCCGCTGATGGACGAGTTGCGCGGTGAAGGCGTGCAGATCCGGTCGTTATTCCTCGATGCCAGCACCGACACGCTGGTGCGCCGGTTTTCCGAGACGCGGCGCCCGCACCCGTTGGCCAATGCCGCCGCACACGACACCCAGCACGCGCTGGTGGAGGCGATCGAGCTCGAACGGCTGATGCTGGGCGAGTTGCGCGAGGTGTCCACCGTGATCGACACCAGCCAGCTGCGCCCGGCCGAGCTGCGCGGCTGGATCCGCCGGCTCGTGGACGTCCGCAGCAGTGCGCTGACGCTGGTGTTCGAGTCGTTCGCGTTCAAGTACGGCGTGCCGCTGGACGCCGACTATGTGTTCGACGTGCGGGTGCTGCCCAATCCGTACTACATCCGTGAGCTGCGCGCCCTCACCGGCGCCGACGCGCCGGTGATCGAGTACCTGCGCGCGCAACCCGAGAGCGAAGAGATGCTGTCGCAGATCGAGACCTTCCTGCGCCGCTGGTTGCCGCTGTTCCAGGCCGATCAGCGCAGCTACCTCACAGTGGCGATCGGCTGCACCGGCGGCCAGCATCGCTCGGTCTACATGGTCGAGCAGCTCGCGCGCCGCTTCCAGTCGGCCGGAACGACGCTGGTGCGACATCGCGAACTGGACGCATCGGATTGACCGACCCCAACACGTTGGTCGCCCTGCCGCTGTTTCCGCTGCAGAGCGTGCTGTTTCCGGGCGCGCGACTCAATCTGCGCGTTTTCGAGGCGCGTTACCTCGATCTGGTGAGCCGATGCATGCGCGATCACCAGCCGTTCGGCGCGGTCTGCCTGCGACAAGGCTCCGAGGTGCGCACCGGCGGCGAAACCGTGCAGTTCGAAACCACCGGCGTGCTCGCGCATCTGCAAGACGTGGATGCCGAACAGACCGGCGTGCTGCGCGTTCACTGCCACGGCGGGCAGCGCTTCGAGATCACCGAGCCGGCGCAACAGGCCGACGGATTGTGGGTGGCGCGCGCCTGGCTGCTCGATGAGGACATCGCGGTGGCCCCGCACGTGTCGCTGATTCCGACCGTGCGCGCGCTGGCCAACGCCATCGGCGCGCTGGAGCGCCAGAGCGGCTCGCCGTTCGGCAAACCCTATCGATTCGACGACGCGGGCTGGGTGTCCAACCGCTGGTGCGAACTGCTGCCGATCTCGTTGGCCGCGAAGCAGAAGCTGATGGAGCTCGACGATCCGCTGATGCGCCTGCGGCTGGTCGACGAATACCTGCGCAGCAAAGGCGTCGTCTAGCGACCGGGGCCGGCGCTGGCTGGGGTCATCGGTGCGCCGGCACGGCACCGATCAGCCGGCGCACCGGGGCCGGCAGGCTCATCGCGAGCGCCTCGTCGCAATCGAACCAGCGCGCGCCGGGCAGCGCCGCCGTCAGCTGCGCGCGCGTCGCGGCGTCGGTGCGGGCGGGCAGTTGCCACAGCACCGGCGACAGCCGCCAGTCGAGATGAGTCAGCGTGTGGTCGATCGGCGGCAACTCATCGCCGTGACCGGCCCATCCGGCGGCGGTCGCACGAAGGGCCTTCACGGTGTCGAATTCCGGCAGGCTCCACAACCCTGCCCAGACGCCGCGCTCCGGACGTCGGACCAGCACCAGCTGCTTGCGCCACTGCAGCCACAACAACGCGCTGGCCCGCGCACCGCGCTGAATCCGGCGTGACTTGACCGGCAAGTCGTCCACGCGCTCCCGCAGCCGCGCCACGCAATCCGAGCGCACCGGGCAACGCGGGCAATCCGGGTTTCGCGCCAGGCACAGCGTCGCGCCGAGGTCCATCAGGCCCTGGGTGTAGGCGGGCATCAGTCGGGATCCCGGCAGCAGGTCCTGCGCCAACAACCATAGCGCCCGCTGGTTGCCAGCCTGCGCCAGGTCGAGATCGAAGCCGAGATGGCGGGCCAGCACGCGCTTGACGTTGCCGTCGAGTATCGCGGCTCGCTCACCGTGGCAGAAGGCTGCAATCGCCGCGGCGGTGGAGCGGCCGATGCCCGGCAGCTGCGCGAGCTCGACGCTGGCGGCCGGGAATGTGCCACCATGCGCCTCGACGACCTCGCGCGCACAGCGATGCAGGTTGCGCGCCCGGGTGTAGTAGCCCAGGCCGCTCCACAGCGCCAGCACATCGTCCAGTGGTGCGCGCGCCAGCGAGGCCACGTCGGGAAACACCTGCACGAAGCGTTCGAAGTAGGCGCGCGCCGTGGTCACCTGGGTCTGCTGCAGCATGATTTCCGACAGCCACACGCGATACGGGTCGGACTGCGCCTGCCACGGCAGGCCCTGCCGGCCATGCACGCGTTGCCATGCGACGATGCGCCGGGCGAAAGTCTGTGCGCGGGCCTTGCGGCCCATCAGCCAGGCGTCATGCCGCGCCGCCGGCCGTCTCGGCCTCGGCGGTTGCCACGGCCGAGGCCGAGTGCACCAGCGACAGGTGCGAGGCACGCTCGCCGTTCTCGTTCAGGCTCGGCGGCGACGCGGCCAGGTCACGCAGCGCGCCAGCGAGCGCGTCCACCCGCGCCAGCCACTGCTGCAGCCGTTCGTCCTGCGACTGCACCTCGGCAATGCGGTGCTCGAGATCGCCCGACGCGCTCTGGATCCGCTCGAGCGCTTCGCGCCGCCGCTTGAAGCCGCGCCGGCGATCGCGCATCTGCGATTCGATCTGGGCGGTCGTCGACTTGCTCCACATCTCGATGTCGCCCGCGGCGTTTTCGAACACCACGCGCAGCTTGGACACCAGCATGCGCAGGAAGTGATCCATGAAGCCAGGCTCGGACAGGCGCCAGGCGTTGGCCGGACCGAGATAACGCGTGTAGCTCGACTCGATCAGCGCCAGCTCTCGCTCGTAGCGCTCCATGCTGGGCACCGGCGCGGCGACCAGCGCAAAGCCGAAATCGGCGTTGAGCTGCCGAAAGGTGCCGCCCAGCATCTGTTCGATCTCGCCCGCCTTTTGCGTGGACTGCACCATCAGGGCCCGCAGCCGCTCGCACAGCGCGACGAATGCCTTGCGCGCGCCCAGCTTGAACCAGCTCGCATCGCTGGCCTTGCGCATCTGGTCTACCTCCGCGCGCACACGGTCGCTGGACAGCAACACCATCACCTGCTTGAGCTGACGGGTGTGCACCGACTTCAACGCCGACAGGCGCACCGTGCAGCGCTCGAAGTCGGTGCTGTCGGCCTGTGCGCGCTCGAGCATCAGCTTGACCTTGGTGCCGCTCTTGCCACGCAAGCCGCGCAGCTCCGCCGTCTGTTCGGCCAGCTGGCGACGCTGGTCGTTCAGGCGCCGGACGGCCTGCTGCTGCAGCGTGGCCATGCCATCGACCGCGATCCGGCCGATCACCGCACTGCGCTGGGGCATCAGCTGCGCCGACAGCGACTCTTCGAGCGCCGGCAGACGGCTGGCCGCCAGCGCCGCGGCATCGCCCGACACCCGCGCCGCCAGCGCGTCGCGCGCCGACAGCGGGAACACACGCTGCGGATCGACCTGCAGCGTGTGGGCCACCTGATCGCACTGGCGCTGCACCTGCGCTTCGACCTCCGCTGCGGAGCTCAGCGGATCGGCCAGCGCATCGATCTTGTTCAGCACGACGAAGCGCTCCAGCGCGCGGCCGTCGAGGTGCTCGCGCCAGATCTCCAGGTCGGAGCGGGTCACCCCGGTGTCGGCGCCCAGCACGAACACCGTGGCGTGTGCGGACGGCAGCAGGCCCAGCGTGAGCTCGGGCTCAGCGCCGATGGCATTGAGCCCCGGCGTGTCGATGACCACCAGCCCGCGCTTGAGCAGTGGGTGCGGATAGTTGATCAGCGCATGGCGCCAGGCCGGCACCTCGACCTTGCCGTCGGCGCTTTGCGGCGGGTTGTCTTGCGGGTTATCGTCGTTCCAGAAGCCCAGCGCGCGCGCCTCCTCGACCGAGACGTTGATGGTGCGCTTGACCTCGGCCAGAGCGTCGGCCAGCGGTCCGGAGTCCAGCGCCGGCAGTTCGATGCGGCGCCACAGATCGGAGCGCTCGCGCAGGTCGGCCAGCGACATCGCGCGCAATCGCGTGTCGATCGGCAGCAGTGCGACACCCGCGGGCTGCTCCGGATCCCAGGCCAGTTCGACCGGACACATCGTGGTGCGCCCCGGCGTGGCCGGCAAGACGCGTCGGCCGGCGTCGGCAAAGAAGATCGCGTTGATGAGTTCGGACTTGCCGCGCGAGAACTCGGCCACGAAGGCCAGCACCAGTCGGTCGCTGGCCAGGCGCTGCCGCAACGCGTCGACCTGCACGGTGGACCCGCTGTCGCGCAATTCGTGGTCGGCCAGAAAAGCGGCGAACTGCTCGACCGCGCGGTCCAGCGCCCGCCGCCAGTCGGCGAGGGCGTCCAGGCGTCGCGCGAGAGTCGAA
>Ga0209797_10001888_pt1 | contig 10559 bp, 9 predicted proteins | sample DOMMetBare3Fresh_2_FD_187472 | JGI IMG/M metagenome (GOLD analysis project Ga0209797, IMG submission 187472) | Wetland sediment microbial communities from St. Louis River estuary, USA, under dissolved organic matter induced mercury methylation -... | ecosystem: Environmental > Aquatic >...
GTCATGTCGCGCTCCTGGTCAGGTCAGATGGATCAGGAGGCGGCTCGATTCGAACGAGCCCGCTTCCCCGTGGGTCGCGCGCTCGGCGCATTCTGCGAGAAGACGGCCGTCCGCGTTTGCGGCCGGCAAATGACGCGCTGCTACAGGCTGGCGGTCGGCTTCGGCAGCTGGATCTGGTGCCCGACCGGCCGCGGTGGCCGTGGTGCCAAGTTGTTTGGCGCCGGATTGTTTGGCGCCGGATTGTTTTTCGGAGCCGCAGTCGGCGCGCCTTTGGGCGACGGCGCTGGTGCCGCGATCGGAGCCGTGGTCGAGACGGTGGCGGTGCTCTTGGCAGGGTCGGGCTTGCGCCGCGCCACCATCGGGCGCGTCTTCCAGACGCGCGCATAACGGAAATTGCTGGCGTCGGGCGCCGGCAGCAGCTCCGCGGAGGGCAGAGCGACGATGCGCACGCCGCGCTGCCAGAGCGAAGTCTGCGGCAGCCTGATGTCGCGGTCGCCGCCGCGCAGCCGGTCGCGCGCGGCGCCGTATTCATAAGTGCCGCTGGCGTCCGCAATGCCGAAGTTGTGCATGTCCGGCGCCTGCAGCACGGGTTCCGGCAGCGTCAGGCCGATGACGGGAACGAGCGGCCAGTGGCCGGCCTGGATGGTCCTGTTGCCGCGCACGACCCACTGCTCAGGCAGCGTCGCCGTCTTCGGCTGGCCGGGGCCGGCCTGCACCACATGGACGATCTTGAAGCCGCGGGTCTTGAGCTCATGCAGCAGGGTCGGCAGGCCGAGCGCGGTCGCGGGCTGAATGTCGTGCAGCAGCAGGATGCCCTTGCCGCGCGCTTCGATGCGGTCGAGGGCACGTTGGACGACTTCACTGGCGCTGATCCGGGTCCAGTCGTCGGCCATCAGATCGACGCTCCAGGTCATGTAGCCCCGGGAGGCCAGATAGGCCTCGACCGGCGCTTGCCGCAGCAGGCCAGGAACGCGGAAGAAGTTGGTGACCCCGCCGGGGTCGCCGAGCGCAGCGCGGATCGACGTGAAGCCGTCCTCGATCTCGCGCGCGGCCTGATCGACCGTCATCTTGTGGAACGTGAACGGATGATTCTGACTGTGGTTGGCGAGCGTGTGGCCTTCGGCGTGGGTGCGCTTGACGAGGTGCGGATAGGCGCGCGCCATGCGGCCGACCATGAAGAACGTCGCCTTCACGCATTCCTTCGCGAGCACATCGAGGATGTGATTGGTATAGGGCGACAACGGACCATCATCGAAGGTGATGACCACTTCGCGATCGTTCAACGGGAGCGTTTCGCGGTACTGAAACGCGCCCAGGCGGCTGTGCTCGGTCGGATCGACCGCGATGGTGCGGCTGGTGCCGAGCGCTCCCGGATTGCCTGGGCAGTCGGACGCTGCCGCCGCCGTGCCGATCAGGCAGGCCGCTAAGCAGGACGCCGATAGACAGGAGGCTAATAGACGAAATGCGGCGAGCTTCCTTCGCATGCCCCGGACGGACCCCACGATCATGTTGGACGTGTTGGACTTTTTGCACCCCGAGCCACGGCCCGGGATAGTGGATAAGGCTTGCACCTTAGCCAAACCCTAGGCGTACGCAAATTGATGCAAGCTTAATCACCAATCTTGGCAGTATTATTTCGATATTCTCGCGGTCTGTGGCCGCGCTGCCACTTGCCGCCGCAATATCAGCTCAATTCGAGGCGGCGGGTGTGGGCCGTGAGGGCGCTGTCACGTGCACCACCGTAAAGCCGCGGCTTTTCAGGGCGCGCAGGAATTCCGGAAGCATGGCCGCGGTCTGCGATTTGGTATCATGAAACAGGATAATTCCTCCGCGCGTTGAATCGAGGCGTCCGAGTACCAGCGCGAGTTGCTGCGCGGGCGTCATCGGGTCCCAATCGCTCGCCCACAGATCGGCGCCAAAGACCGCAATCTGCCGTCGCTCGAGGCGCTCGAGCAGCGCCTGATTCGAGGCAAAGCCGGGAAAGCGGAAGAACGGCGTCACCGGGCTGCGCGTGGCCTTGCCGTAAAGCGCGGCATCGACCGCCGCGAAGCCGCGGTCGATCTCTGCCTCGGCGGCCGCAACCGGTATGCGATCCAGAAGTGGATGTGCGAACGAGTGATGCGCGACGGTGTGACCGTCCTGCAGCTCGCGGCGCACCAGCGCGGGATGAGCGGCGGCGCTGCGGCCGAGCACGAAGAAGGATGCGCGCACGCATTCGCGCTTGAGTGCATCGAGCACGCGGGCGGTTGATCCTGGCTCCGGCCCGTCGTCGAAAGTGAGAACGACTTCCTTCGGGCGCAGCGGCAGCGTCTGTGGAAAGTGCTTGCGGCCTATTCGCGGGTACGTCGCCGGATCGACGGCGAGCACGCGCTCGGTTCCAAGCGCGTCGGCATGGCAGGCCGCTTGTGCCGCCGTCGCAGTCACCACGACAGCGATGATGCACAACAATCCGCGAGACATTCCAGAAGGCATTCCACGAGGCATTCCACCAGACATAGCGAGCGCTCCTCCCATGCTCGACTGGAGCCCGCGCGCCGCCTGAATGCAAGCGTCTCGTCGCAATTGCAAGCGCGCCGGAGCGGGCGTACAAGCGCGAGAGCTCCCTGACCTTCGCCAATGACGTGGGCACGGCATGCTCGACGAAAAAGAGATGACCGTGACCCGGCCTCCCGTTGCGCTGCGCGGGGAGGACGGGGCGCTACGCGAGGACTTCGTGCAAAGCGTGCGCGAAGCCGTCGACGCTTCCGACGCGCCTGCTGTGCTCTCGCTGGTCGGGGACCTGCACGAGGCCGATCTCGGCTCTGTCATCGAGGCGCTCGATCCGGATCTGCGGCCGCGCCTGGTCGAGCTGCTGGGGCGGGACTTCGACTTCACTGCGCTGACCGAGGTCGACGATACGGTCCGCGAGGAAATCCTCGATGAGCTGCCGCCCGCAACGGTGGCTGAAGGTGTACGCGAGCTCGACTCCGATGACGCGGTCGCGATCCTCGAGGACCTGCCAAAGGCGGAGCAGGCCGAGATCCTCGAGCAGCTCCCCGCGCTCGATCGCGTCGCGCTCGCAAGGAGCCTCGACTATCCGGAGAACTCCGCCGGTCGGCGCATGCAGGCCGAGCTGATCGCGGTCGCGCCGCATTGGACGGTCGGCCAAGCCATCGATTACATGCGCGAGACGCCCGATCTTCCGGACCGGTTCTGGGAGCTCTATGTCGTCGACGCCGGCCACAAGCTCAAGGGCGTGGTGGCGCTCGACCGGCTGCTGCGCACCAAGCGCCCGGTCCCGATCGCCGACCTGATCGAAGAGGAGCTGCGCACGGTCCGCGCGACCGACGACCAGGAGGAAGCCGCGCGCCTGTTCGAGCGCTACGATCTGGTCTCGGCCCCGGTCGTGGACGACGGCGATCGGCTGGTCGGCGTCCTCACCTTCGACGATATCGTCGACGTGATCGAGGAGGAGGCGGAAGAGGACATCAAGGCGCTCGGCGGCGTGCGCGGCGAGGAAGAGCTCTCCGACTCGGTCTGGTACACGACCAAGAGCCGCTTCCCCTGGCTGTTCGCCAATCTGCTGACGGCGCTGCTCTCGTCATGGGTGATCAGTAAGTTTGAAGGCTCAATCGAGAAGATGGTGGCGCTTGCGGTGCTGATGCCGATCGTCGCCAGCATGGGTGGCAACGCCGGCACCCAGACCATGACGGTGACCGTGCGCGCGCTCGCGACCCGTGAGCTGTCAAGCACGAATACCTGGCGCATCGTCCGCCGTGAAGTGCTCGTGGGCACGCTCAACGGCTTTGCCTTTGCGCTCATCATGGGATTGATTGCCGCGACCTGGTTCGACGTCAGAGACCTCGGGCTGGTCATGGGGCTGGCGATGGTGACCGTGCTGGCGGCGGCGGCGCTGGGCGGAATCCTGATCCCCCTCCTGCTGACCCGGCTGGGCGTCGACCCGGCGGTGTCGTCAGGTCCGTTCGTGACCACGGTGACGGACGTGGTTGGCTTCCTGTCCTTTCTGGGGATCGCCACGCTCTGGTTCGGGCTGAAGTGATCGAATTTTCCAAAGCTTTTGTGCGCCGGCGGGCGATCGATTTACCCGAAATTCACCATCGCGCTCTAACCCTGTTCTGTCAGGGTCCAGTTTTGAGTTGACCGGAGAATCCGGTGAAGCGTGGTGAAGAAGCCGACGTCGGCGGGCGCAGGCGGTGGCTTGAGCGGTTGCGTGCCAGGTTCGACCGGCCAGCCGAGCGGTCGGCAGCGGCGTCGCGCCGCAATGGCGTGATGTCGCGCTTCATTGTGCCGCTGGCGCTGCTGGTGGCGGCCGGGACCATCGTCTGCACCGTGCTGGGCCTGATGCTGGCCGGGCAGGCGGACGACAATCTCGAAGGGGCAAACCGCAAATCGCTCCGTGGCGCGATCGAGGCGCTGCAGGTGCTCTCGCCCGATGTGTCCCGCCTCGATCCGGCGCTGATCCGCGCCTTGGAGCGCGCGTCTGGTCTCAAGGATCTCCGGTTCGACAGCGATCCGCCCGGGCGCGGGCGCGAGGTTCAGTCGCTGCTCGACGAGAAGGGCCGCATCGTCGGCTGGTTCAGCTGGGAACCGCAGCGGCCGGCAACGGCGCTCATGTTTCGGCTGCTGCCGCTCGGAGCCCTGATCGCGGCGGGGCTTCTGGGGTTTGCCGGCCTTGCGATCTGGCAGCTCAATCGTCTGGGGCGGCTGCTCGTTCGCAGCGAGCACGCGGCGCACCGGCTCGCCCACGAAGATCCCGTGACCGGGGTCCCGAACCAGCGCCGGCTCTTCAGCGTGCTCGATGATGCGTTGACCGCTCGCCGGGACGGCACGGTGGTGGGATTTGCGGTCATCGAATTCAGCGGCTTCGAGGAGCTGAAGGAAGCGCTTGGCAGCGGCGAGGAGGATGACTTCTTCATCGAAATCGCGGAGCGTCTGGCGGCGGCGGTGCCGAAGGACGCCGCCATCGGCCGGCTGCGCGGCGGCAAGTTCGGGCTGGTGGTCGCGGCGAGCAGCGCCGAGGCGGCCATGTCAATCGCCAAGTCGGCGCGCGAGGCCTGCTCGCGGGCGTTTTGGCTCAATCAGGTCGTTCAGATCAGCGCCAATGTGGGCCTGGCGCTTGCGCCGCGGGACGGAACCGCGCGCGGCGTGCTCCGGCATCGCGCCGATCTTGCGCTGCGCACGGCACGTCGTCGCGGGCGTGGCCTGGTGGCCAGCTTTTCGCCCGACATGGAGGCGGAATTCGAGGAGCAGAGCTTCATCAAGCGCGAGCTGGCGCGGGCTCTGGCCGCGCGCGCGCTCGATATCCACTACCAGCCGATCGTGCGGTCCGACTGTGGCGGCATCGTCGGAGTGGAGGCCTTGCTGCGCTGGAGCCATCCGTCCCGAGGCGACATTCCGCCGGCGGTCTTCACGCGGGTGGCGGAGGCAGCCGGATTGATGGATCAGATCGGCGAGTTCGTGCTGCGCCGGGCGCTCACGGATGCGGGGCGCTGGCCCAATCTCTACGTGGCGGTCAACCTCTCGCCCGTGCAGCTGCGCGACCCGCGGTTCGTCGATCTGGTGTCGTCGGTGCTCGACGAAACGAAGATCTCGCCATCGCGCGTCGTGTTGGAGATGACCGAGGGCGTCCTGATCGACGATCCATTGACCGCGAAGTCGCGGCTCGAGGACCTGCATGCGATCGGCGTCAAGCTGGCGCTCGACGACTTCGGCGCAGGCCATTCGAGCCTCGCCTATCTGCAGCAGCTGCCGTTCGACCGGATCAAGATCGACCGCGGCTTCGTCGCGGCGCTGGATCATTCGGCCAATGCTGGCGTCGTCATTCAGGCGATCGCGGCTTACGGCCGCGCGCTCGGGCTGAGCGTGCTGATCGAGGGCGTCGAGACCGAGGAGCAGCAAGTGCTGCTGCGGCTTGCCGGCTGCAGCGAAATGCAAGGTTTCCTGTTCGCCAAACCCGCCCCGCGCCAGGAGATCGACCGGCTGGTGGCGGGTGATGCCACCCCGCTGGCGCAAGCCGGGCCACAACGGCGTGTCCTGGGCTAGACCGGGCGCCGGCCAAGACCGACGAGGAGCACGACTGCCATGAATAAAGCCTTCGCCAAGAATAAAGCCTTGGCCGAGCAGAGGGAATCACATAGGCCTAACGGTGCTATGATGCGGGTCAGATTGAAAGCTGACGGCCGGATCGTCGAGATCCTGGCGGACGGCAGTGAGCAGTCGTTGCCGCGCGCGCCGGCTCGCGAGTCCGCGAATGGCGAGGCGGCTGACGCCGCCTATGCCCGTGGCGTGCGAGCGCGCACCAAGCTCACGCAAGCGGAGTTCGCCTCCCGCATCGGCGTGCCGATCGAAACTGTGCGCAACTGGGAGCAGGGCAAGCGCTCCCCGCGTGGGCCGGCGCGCGCGCTGCTCAAGGTGATCGACAAGGCGCCCCAGGTGGCCTTCGCGGTGCTGGGCGACGCCAAGAGTGATTGATTAAGAGTTATTGACCGAGAGCTGCCGGCGTTGCCGACCGCGCCGCCAGCCGGCAATGAGGTCCAATTCCCGGACGCCGCCTGCTAAGCTTGACTAGCCGTTTGCAGGTGGAGAAGGACCTATGGATCGGATGCTTCGCGCGCTGGGCGTGCTCGTCGCTTGGGTGTCCTTGAGCGCTGGCGAGGCATCGGCGCAATCGGTTGCGAGCTTCTATGCCGGCAAGACCGTCACCCTCGTGGTCGGCTCAACGCCCGGCGGCTACTATGACATCGCCGGCCGCACGGTGGCGCGCCATCTCGCCCAGTTCATTCCCGGCAAGCCAAACATCATCGTGCAGAACCAGCCGGGAGCCGCCGGTATCGCGAGCCTCAACCGGCTTGGCAACATCGCCGACCGCGACGGCCGCACGATCCTGGTGATGAGCCGCGCGCTGCCGCAGCTTGCGCTCGTCGGCGATCCCAACGCTGCCTTCGATCCGCTGCAGCTCACCTGGTTGGGCAGTCTCTCGTCCTACAAGGACGACGCCTATCTCATGACCATCAATGCCGGCCATGCGGCGAAGTCGCTTGCCGACATTCGCCCTCCCGGCAAGCCGCTCTACCTGGCAGGAACGCGGGAGGGCTCGACCAATGTCATCTTTGCCGTGATGGCGCGCGACATGCTCAAGCTCAACATCGGCGTCACGCGCGGTTATCCGGGCGCGAGCGAAATCTGGCTCGCCATGGAGCGCGGCGAGGTGGACGGCCAGTTCGTCGATATCAGCGCCATCATGGTGGGCCGGCCGTCGCTCTGGCGCGAAGGCAAGCTGCGCCCGCTCCTGGCATTCGGGCGCACCGCGCGCCATCCCGATCTGCGTGATGTCCCGATCGCGCGCGAGCTGGTGACCGACGCGGGCGATCTTGCGCTCTTGGAATTTGCCGAGCTGCCGTTCTTCATGGCGCTGCCGCTGGTGGCGCCGCCGGGCGTGCCGGAGGATCGCGCCCGCGCGCTGCGGGAGGCCGTGATGGCGATGGCGGCGAGCGAGGCATTCCGCGCCGACATGAGCAAGGTCGGCATCATGACAAGCCCGATCGACGGCGCGGCGGTGCAGGCGCTGATCGAGCGCGCGGCGAAGGCACCTGAAGCGGTCCGCACGAGGTTCGGGAAGCTCCTGGCCGAGAAGTGATCCTTGCCGCCCTGAGCGCCCTCACGCCGTCAATGTGCGGTCCCGCCACACGCCAACCCGGAAGGTCCCGACCCATGCCCGACTACAGCCTCCTCGACATCAAGCGCGACGGCCAGATCGCCACCATCGAGCTCAAGCGCATCGAAAAGCATCTTCGCCAGAAGCACGCCGACGGCAAGCGCGGCGGCGCCCAGCGCGCGGCCGAGGTCGGGCGTGCACTCAACGAATTGCGTGACGACAATGCGGTGCGCGTGATCGTGGTGACCGGCAAGGACGATGTGTTCACGATCCCGCCATCGTCCTACGGCCACCATGGCGACCCCGGCAACGACTGGGACATCATGAGCGGGGTGACCCGCGCGGTCGAGGCGATGTGCACCATCGAGAAGCCGGTGATCGCCAAAGTCAACGGTCACGCGGTCGGCTTCGGCGCCAACCTGGTGCTGGCCTGCGATTTCATCGTCGCGCGCGAGGACGCGATCATCGCCGACCACCACATGAGCTGCGGCGAGCTCGTCATCGATGGTGAGCGGCGCGGCTCGGCCGAGCATTGCATGGTGACTGGCGATGGCGGGGCGGTGTTTGCTCCGCTCAAGATGCCGCTCAACATGGCCAAGGAGTACCTGATGCTGGCGCGCCCGTTCACCGCCAAGGAGCTCGCCGCCATGGGGGTGGTCAACTACGCGGTGCCGGCGTCGGAACTCGACGCCAAGACCGACGAGATCGCGCAGCGGCTGATCAAGCGCAATGCCTATGCGCTGGCGCTGTGCAAGCGCGTCCTCAACAAGCAGGTCATGGCCTCATTCAATATGGTGCACGACGCCGCGCTCGGATATGAATTCCTCAATTTCTACATGCAGACGCCGCAGGCCAAGGCGCTGGGCCAGGGCCGCGGCGAGGATCGGCTTTGACGCACCGCCGAGTGGGCGGCCAGGGAGTAACGCGTGATGACTGTCGTTGAGGCGAACGGAGCCCGCATTCCGGCGATCGGGCTCGGCACCATGACCCTGAAGGAGCAGGTGTGCATCGACGCGATCAAGGCGGCGCTGCGGCTCGGCTATCGCCATCTCGACACCGCCGAGCGCTACGGCAACGAGGAATGGGTGGGGGAGGGGTTGCGCCAGGGGCTGGCGGCGTCCGGCCTCAAGCGCGAGGAGGTCTTCATCACGACGAAGGTGTATTGGGACAAGCTCGCGCCGGGCGATTTCGAGCGCTCGGTCGAGGAAAGCCTGGCCAAGCTCAAGCTGCCCTGGGTCGACCTGCTTCTCATCCACTGGAACAACCCGAAGGTGGCGCTCTCCGACAGCATCGGCTCGCTGTGCGCCGCCAAGCGCAAGGGGCAGGCCAAGCACGTCGGCGTCGCGAACTTCACGACCACGATGCTGGACGAGGCGGTGAAGCTTGCGACCGAGCCGCTCGTCACCAACCAGATCGAGGTGCATCCTTTCCTCGACCAGAGCAAAGTGCTGGCGGCCTGTCGCAGGCACGGGCTGTCGGTGACGGCCTATTGCCCGCTCGCCCGCGGCAAGGTGCCGGGCAACGAGACGCTCGCGCGCATCGGCCAGGCGCACGGCAAGAGCGCCTCCCAGGTCGCGCTGCGTTATCTCGTGCAGCAGGGCATCATTCCGATCCCGCGCACGGCCAATCCGGATCACCTGGCCGCCGACTTTGCGGTCTTCGACTTCAAGCTCAGTGACGCCGACATGGCGGCAATCGCCGCCCTCAAGCGGCCGGACGGGCGCGTGGTCAACCCGGCGCACGCGCCGACATGGGACGATTGACCATGACGCCAGTGGTCGAGGCGAACGGCGCCCGCATTCCGCTCCTCGGTCTCGGCACCTGGGATCTGCGCGGACGCGCCTGCGCGCGCATCGTGGAGCAGGCACTCCGGCTTGGCTATCGCCACATCGACACCGCCGAGATGTATGACAACGAGCGCGAGGTGGGGGAGGGGCTGCGCGCCTCGGGCGTGCCTCGCAACGATGTCTTTGTCGTCACCAAGATATGGCCGTCGCACTTCGCGCCGCGCGAGCTTCTGCGCGCCGCCAAGGAAAGCGTGTCGAAGCTGCGAGTGCAGGAGGTCGATCTTCTGCTGCTGCACTGGCCGAACCCGAAGATTCCGCTGTCGGAGACGCTCGGGGCGCTCTGCAAAGCGAAGGAGGCCGGCCTCGCGCGCCACATCGGCGTGTCGAATTTTTCGGTCGCTCTGATCGACGAGGCGACGCGACTTGCGAGCGAGCCCTTGGTCTGCAACCAGGTTGAGCTGCATCCATTCATCGATCAGTCGAAGGTCCGAGCTGCCTGCAAGGCGCATGGCCTGGCGGTCGTGGCCTATTGCCCGATCGCGCGCGGCAACGCTAAGAACAGCGCCGTGCTGGCGCGCATCGGCGAGCGGCACCGCAAGAGCGCGGCGCAGGTGAGCCTGCGCTTCCTGGTGCAGCAGCAGGTGGTCGTCATCCCGCGCACCAGCAAGATCGAGCGGCTGTCGGAGAACGCTGCGATCTTCGATTTCGAACTCGCCGCCGATGAGATGGCCGAGATCGGCGCGCTGGCGCATGGCGATGGCCGCATCGTCGATTATGCGTTCTCGGGGACGCCGAAGTGGGATTGATGGCGAGGACGTCTGCGCCGTACGTGCCGCGAACTCTGGTACCCTCTCCCCTTGCGGGAGAGGGTGGCGAGCCGCAAAGCGGCGAGCCGGGTGAGGTGGTGTTTGGAAGGCCCGAGTGCGAAAGGAACCCCTCACCCGCCCTCGCTGCGCTTCGCTTGCTCGGGCACCCTCTCCCGCAAGGGGATTGGAATATTCCGATGATTGGAAAAGTTCAATAATATATTCAATAGCTTGGATAGAAACAGAACTGGGGGCTGAATTCTGGGATGCACATAGGTAGCACGTTTTCCCGAGACTCTTCTGCTCTTTGCA
>Ga0209797_10001889_pt1 | contig 10559 bp, 6 predicted proteins | sample DOMMetBare3Fresh_2_FD_187472 | JGI IMG/M metagenome (GOLD analysis project Ga0209797, IMG submission 187472) | Wetland sediment microbial communities from St. Louis River estuary, USA, under dissolved organic matter induced mercury methylation -... | ecosystem: Environmental > Aquatic >...
ATCGGGCGCGACGCTGCCATGACGTCTATTGCAGCAACTCGAGCAGGCGGTCCAGGCCGCCCTCGTCGATCGCCACCATCGCTTGTTCGCGCACCCGCGGCTTGGCGTGGTAGGCGACCGACAGCCCCGCTTCGCCCATCATCGGCAGGTCGTTGGCGCCGTCGCCCACCACGATCGCCTGGCGTGGCGTGCATCCGAGCCGGGTGCAGGTCTCGAGCAGCATGCGGCGCTTCTGGGCACCGTCGCAGATGTCGCCCCAGGGCTGGTCGACCATGCGGCCGGTGAGCTTGCCATCGGCGATCTCGAGCACGTTGCTGCGCGTGAAGTCGAGCTTCAGGCGATCCCGTACCCGGTCGGTGAAGAACGTGAAGCCGCCCGAGACGAGCAATGTCTTCAGGCCTGCGCGCTGGCAAGCCGAGACCAGCGTCTCGGCGCCCGGATTCAGGCGCAGCCGATCCCGGTAAACCGACTCCAGCGCCGTCACTGGAACGCCTTCGAGCAGCGCAACGCGTCGGCGCAGGCTGTCCTTGTAGTCGGCGATCTCGCCGCGCATCGCCGCCTCGGTGATCGCGGCCACCTCGGCCTTGCGGCCGGCCGCGTCGGCGATCTCGTCCACGCACTCGATGTTGATCAGCGTCGAGTCCATGTCGAACGCGATCAGCTTGAAGTCGGCCAGCCGCAGCGGCAGCGCGATGCCGCGCAGCGCGAGGCCAGGGGCGAGGTCGATCAGGGTCACGGGGCGATGGCGCTGTGGTTGGACCCGCATTATCGAATGGGTGGGTCGATACTGCGCACCCACCCCCCGAAGATCAGACCATGAGCGACTCCCCCGTTCACGTGGCGCCGGCGCTGTTGCAGTGGCTGCGTGGCTTTGCGCCCGTCGCGCTGCCCGCGGGTGCCGGCCAGCGGGCGCGCATGGTGGTCGGCGCCCTGATCGGCATCCTGGTCACCGCCTGGGCGTCGCATGCGTTCGACGTTCCGCGGGGCTTGACCTGGATCGTCGCCCCGATGGGCGCCAGCGCCGTGCTGGTGTTCTGCCTGCCCGCCAGCCCGCTGGCCCAACCCTGGGCGGTGGTGGCGGGCAACACCGTCAGTGCCCTGGTCGGCGTGGCCTGCGTGCATGCGATCGGCGCCCCCGACCTGGCGGCCGCCAGCGCGGTGGCCCTGGCCATCGTCACCATGCTGGCATTGCGCTGCCTGCACCCACCGGGGGGCGCCGTCGCCTTGTTGATGGTCGGGGCGCAGGTGGGCGATCCTGGCGCTGCGCTGGCGCCGGTCCTGGCCAACTCGGTGCTGCTGGTCATGATCGGCATCGCCTACAACAACGCGACGCGGCACCGCTATCCCCACGCGGCGCCCGCCCCCCACGCGGCCAGCGCGACCGAGGAGGCGCTCGATGCAGTGCTCGCGCGCTACAACGAGGTGCTCGACGTCAGCCGCGAGGACTTGCGAGCGCTGATCGACCGCACCCAACGCCTGGCATACGAGCGGCGGCTGGCCGATACGCGATGTGCCGACGTGATGACGCGCGACGTGCCGAGCGTCGAGTACGGCACGCCGTTGCGCGCGGCATGGGACCTGCTGCACCAGCGCGGCATCAAGACGCTGCCGGTCATCGACCGGGCGCGCCACGTCGTCGGCATCCTGACCGTCACCGACTTCCTGAGCCACGCGGCCTGGGATGAACCCCTGGGATTCGGCGAGCGCTTGCGCGAACTGCTTCGGGCGTCGCCTTCAACGCACTCGAGCAAGCCCGAGGTGGTGGGGCAGATCATGACCCGCAAGGTGCGCGTGACGCACGAGAAGCGCACGCTGTCGGAACTGCTGTTGCTCTTCGAGAGCACGGGGCACCGGCACATCCCGGTGGTCAGCGAGGACCGTCGCCTGGTCGGCATGGTCACTCAAGGCGACGTGATGCGCGCCCTGCGCAGCGCGGTCGATCACTGAACCTTCGTCGGGGCACCGAGGGAGCGCAGCACGTCGCGTACCTGCTGCGCGCGCTCGCCGGGCGCCGCGAGTTCACGCTCGATGCGCAGCTTGTCGTTGCCGGCGAGCTTGATGTGGCGGTTCTTCTGCACCAGTTCGATGATCCGCAACGCATCGACCGGCGGGTTGGCACGAAATCCGATCACCGTCAGCTTCGGTCCGGCGTCCACCTTGGTGACGCCATAGGGTTTCGCGAGCACGCGAAGCCGGTGCGTATCGAACAGGGTCTGCCCTTGCTGGGGCAGCTTGCCGAAGCGGTCGGTGATCTCTTCGAGCAGGGCGTCGATCTGGTCGGACCGCTCGGCCGTGGCCAGGCGCTTGTAGAGAGACAACCGCGTGTGCACGTCACCGCAGTAGGCATCGGGCAGCAGCGCCGGTGCATGCAGGTTGATCTCGGTGGCGGCGCCGAACAGCCCGCCCAGCGGGGAGAGCAGGTCGGGCTCGCGCCCGGCCTTCAGCGAGCGCACGGCCTCGGCGAGCATGTCGTTGTAGAGCTGGAAGCCGACTTCCATCATGTTGCCGCTCTGGTGCTCGCCCAGCACCTCCCCGGCGCCGCGGATCTCCAGGTCGTGCATCGCGAGGTAGAAGCCGCTGCCCAGTTCCTCCATCTGCTGGATCGCCTCGAGGCGCTGCGCCGCCTGTTTCGTCAGGCCGTCCACGTCGGGCACCAGCAGGTAGGCATAGGCCTGGTGGTGCGAACGCCCGACACGGCCGCGCAGCTGGTGCAGTTGCGCGAGGCCGAACTTGTCGGCGCGGCTGATCACGATGGTGTTGGCGGTGGCCACGTCGATGCCGGTCTCGATGATGGTCGAGCACAGCAGCAGGTTGTGGCGCTGGGCGACGAACTCGCGCATCACGCGCTCGAGTTCTCGCTCGGGCATCTGGCCGTGCGCGACGGCGATGCGTGCCTCGGGCAACAGCTCGGCGAGCTTGTCGCGCCGGTGCCCGATCGTCTCGACCTCGTTGTGCAGGAAGTAGACCTGCCCGCCGCGCTTCAATTCACGCAGCACCGCCTCGCGGATCGTGCCGCTGCCTTCGTTGCGCACGAACGTCTTGATCGACAGGCGCCGCTGGGGCGCGGTGGCGATCACCGACAGGTCGCGCAGGCCCTCGAGCGCCATGCCCAGCGTGCGTGGGATCGGCGTGGCGGTCAGCGTCAGCACATCGACTTCCGCGCGCAACGCCTTGATCGCTTCCTTGTGGCGCACACCGAAGCGGTGCTCCTCGTCGATCACGAGCAGGCCCAGGCGCGCGAACTTCACGTCCTTGGACAGGATCTTGTGGGTGCCGACGACGATGTCGATCGTCCCTGCCGCCAGGCCTTCGAGCGCGACGTTGACCTCCTTGGTCGTGCGAAAGCGCGACAGCTCCGCCACCTTCACCGGCCAGGGGCCGAAGCGGTCGACGAGGGTCTGGTAGTGCTGCTCGGCCAGCAGCGTGGTGGGCGCCAGGATCGCCACCTGCTTGCCGCCCAGCACGGCGACGAAGGCGGCCCGCAACGCCACTTCGGTCTTGCCGAAGCCGACGTCGCCGCACACCAGGCGGTCCATCGGTTTGGGCGAAACCATGTCCTGGATCACGGCGTGGATCGCGGCCCGCTGATCGGCCGTTTCCTCGAAGCCGAAACTGGCGGCGAAGGCCTCGTAGTCGTGGGCCGAAAAGCGGTGGGCATGGCCCTGGCGCGCGGCGCGGCGCGCGTACAGCGCCAGCAGTTCGGCCGCGGTGTCGCGCACCTGCTCGGCCGCCCTGCGCTTGGCCTTCTCCCACTGGCCCGAGCCGAGCTTGTGCAGCGGCGCCTCGTCGGCCGACACGCCGGTGTAGCGCGCGATCAGGTGCAGCTGCGACACCGGCACGTACAGCGTGGCCTGGTCGGCGTATTCGAGGTGAAGGAATTCGCTCGGACCGTCGCCGAGGTCGATGTTCAGCAGTCCCTTGTAGCGCCCGATGCCATGGTTCACGTGCACCACCGGGTCGCCGACCTTCAGTTCCGACAGGTCCTTGATCAGCGCCTCGACGTCGCTGACCTGTTCCTGCTTCTTGCGCCGCCTGGCGCTGGGTGCGGCGGCGAAGAGCTCGGTCTCGGTGAGGAACTGGATCGGCGCGGCGCCCTCGCGCTCCCAATGGAAGCCGACGGCCAGCGGCGCCGCGACGATGGCCACTCTCTCGTCGCCGGCTTCGAACTCGGCCAGCGTGGACACGGCCGGCACGGCAATGTGGTGGTCGCGCAGCAGGTCGAGCAGGCTCTCGCGGCGGCCTTCGCTTTCGGCGGCGATCAGCACGCGTGCCGGGGTCGTCGCGAGGTGCCGCTCCAATCCCTTCAGCGGTTCGGTGGCCGATCGATCGACCGACACGTCCGGGAGCGGACGCGCCCAGTCCACCGGTTCGTTGCCGCGCAGCGCCAGCGTCGCGTGAGGCTGGGTCGCGGCGAAGAACTCCTCGGTGCGCAGGAAGATCTCCTCGGGCGCGAGGATGGGGCGCTCAGGGTCGTGCTGCAGGAAACGGTGGCGCTCGCGGGTGTCGGCCCAGAAGCGACCGAGCGCCGCGTCGACCTCCCCGTGCAGCACCAGCGCGGCACCTTGCAGGTAGTCGAACACCGTTGCGGTCTGCTCGAAGAACAGCGGCAGGTAGAACTCGATGCCCGCGGTGGCGATGCCCGCGCCCAGGTCCTTGTAGATGCGGCTTCGGGTCGGGTCACCTTCGAGCTTCTCGCGCCAACGTGCGCGGAAGGTGCTGCGCGCCTTGTCGTCCATCGGGAACTCGCGACCGGGCAGCAGCCGGACCTCGGGCACCGGGTAGAGGCTGCGCTGCGAGTCGGGGTCGAAGGTGCGGATCGAATCGATCTCGTCGCCATACAGGTCCACCCGGTAGGGCACCGCCGAGCCCATCGGGAACAGGTCGATCAGGCCGCCGCGCACCGCGTATTCGCCGGGTGAGACGACCTGGCTCACGTGGCTGTAGCCGGCCAGCGTGAGCTGTGCCTTGAGCGAGGCCTCATCGAGTTTGTCCTTCTGGCGGAACTGGAAGGTCGTCGCAGCCAGGAACGCGGGCGGTGCCAGGCGCGTCAACGCCGTGGTGGCCGGCAGCAGCACGACATCGACATCCTTGACCGACTGCAATCGCCACAGCGTGGCCAGGCGCTCGGAGATCAGGTCCTGGTGTGGACTGAAGTTGTCGTAGGGCAGGGTCTCCCAATCGGGAAACACGGCGACGCGCAGGCCAGGTGCAAAGAAGGGCAATTCGTCGGCGAGCCGCTGCGTGTCGGCCGGGTCCGCCGTGATGACTGCCGTGACGCCACCGCGCTGTGCGTGGCGGGCGATCAGCAACGCGTCGGCCGAGCCGCAGGGGCGCGGGAGCGTGAAACGCTTGCCGGGGGCGATCGAGGGCAATTGCAGCGCGGGCACGGCCAGATTCTTGCCGATGACTACAACGATGGTTTCAGCGCTCGCCAGCGTCTCGATGTCCTGCAGGCGCGGGGGCCGTCGGGCTTCACGTCGGTGGCGTGCCGGCAGCCTCTTCGGATTCGCCGCGCTGTGTTGCCAGCCGCGCATTCGGATACAGGCGATCCAGGACGTCCATGCAGGCCGGCTCGATCACGCGTTGCAGTTGGGTTGCAAGCGGGTCCTGCTGCGCCATCTCGCCACGTTCGCCCGGACGCAGCCACAGTGCATCGAGTGCGTCTCGCCGCGCGCCAATCGCGTCATCGACGGCCGCCACCCACGCCGCAGGCGGCTCCTGCGCCACCCAGGCACCGCGGCCGCGGCCATGGTGCGCAACGGCCAGGTAGCCCAGCAGCGCACTGGCCAAGAGTGCATCGAGCACCCGCGGATCCCAGCGCACCTCCGGCTGCGACACACCGCGCACGACGTTGACGCCGCGTGCGGCACCGGCGGCGGCCAGCGCGCCGATCACGCCGCCGGCGAGCAGGCCGCCGCCGAGCGTGAGGCCGCCGCTGGCGATGTCGGCTTTCAGGCCGGCCAGCGCGCCGGTCACGACACCGCCCCACAGGGCAGCGCGCCCTTCGTCGACCGGCTGGCGCGTCGCGTAATGGCGCGCCAGCTTGCCGAGCACCTCGTGCCCCGCGCGGCCGTCGAGGCCATGCAGCCGGATGAGCGCATCGGTCGAAGCCTTGACGTCGTCGTCCAGCCGTTCGGCCAGCAGCGCCATCGCGCGCTGCTGCGGCGCGTTCGCGTCGTCTTCGCGCCAGCCGAGCGCCACGGCCAGGCGGCTGCCGATCGTGCGCACGGAAGCGCGCCAGCCGTCCGACTCGATGCGCTGCGTATCGAGCGCGGCACGTGCCAGGCGGCGCGACAGCTCGGCCATCGAGTCGCGCCAGACCGCCAGCTGCCGCGCGTGCCAGGCCGACCGCAGGCGGCCAAACGCCTCGCGCTGCTGGGGCGGCAACAACGGTTCCACGGCCTGCCACAGCACACCGTCCTGCACCCAGCAGCGCGTGAAGGCATCGAGCGGCAGCACCCCGCGCACCCCTGAAGCGTCGGCCAGGCGCTGACGCCAGCGTTCGACCAGCGCAGCGTCGGGTGCGCCCGGCTCGCCGAGTTGATTGAGCAGCGCGATCACGGGCTTGCCGGCCAGTGCGAGGACCTGCAACTCGGCGTCGAGGTAGCCCATGTCCTGCGGCGCCTGGCTCGCGTCGACCAGGTAGAGCACCACGTCGCATTGCTCCCAGACATGGCGCAGCGCGCGCTGGCTCGACCAGAAGGCACGGTCGCGCCAGCGGTCCCACACCTCGGTCAGCAGCCAGCCGATCGGGTTGCCGGCGAGCGCCATGCGCCGGGCCAGGCGCAGGCTGTCGCCGAAGCCCGGCGTGTCCCACAGCAGCAGGCGGTCTCCAGCGGGCGACTCGATCAGCAACTGCGACTCGGCCGTCTCGGTCACATGCGCCTCGTCGCGCACCTCGCCCACGTCGCGCGCGAGCAGCGTGCGCGCCAGCGTGGTCTTGCCCACGTTGGTGTGGGACACGAGGCTGAGCGAGATCGTGGTGGCGTTCATCCGAGGTCAACAAAGCGAGGCGGCGGCAGCGACAGGTCGTGGAGCAGGCGCTGCCACGCTGCGCGGCGCTGCGTCACGCGCAGTTCGGCGTCCGAGGCCAGTCCGGTGCGCTGCCGCAATCCCGACTCGTCCACCAGCACCGCAAGCGTCGCGCGGCCGGCCACCTTGTCGGCCAGCGCGCGCACGAATGCGCCATGCGCCTCGCGCTCGGGCGTCGCGCTGGCGGCAAACAGCACGGCCACGTCGGGCGCCAGGTCGGCCGGCAGGTGACGCGCGAGTTCGTCCTCCGCGCCGAGCGGCAAGGTCGCCGCCATGCGCGGTTGCGCCCCAGGGCCGATTGCTTCGGCCAGCACGCGCGCGAGCGCGGCCTGTTGCGCCGGGCCGAGCGTGTAGCTGTAGGGCAGCACCGTCACCGGCCGCGGCCGCTGCGGCCCGTCGCGCAGCAGCGCGCGAAAGTACGGTTCGTCCATCGGCAACGCCAGGCGTGCGGTCGCGCGACGTGCCCGCCATGCCGCCGCGGCCGCCAGCGCGAGGCGCGGCACGATCACGACCAGCGCCAGCGTGATTGCATACAGGTGGATCCAGCGTGCCGCGCGCTCGCCGGGGCTGCCTTCGGCGAACCGCAGTCGTGCCAGTTCGGCCGCATCGGGCAGCGCGATGCCGCCGAGCGCCGATGCCGGTGCGAAGACGAACCCGAGCACGCGCTGCACTGCCTGCGCGTCCAGCCAGGTGCTGTCCCAGCCGGCGCGGAAGTCCAACGCGATGCCGAAGACGTACATCGATGCCACCACGGCCAGCGCGAGGAACGCGGCCGCGATGTGCAGCGCGGCCGCCACGCGGGGCTGCTGCACGCCGTGCGTGGCCAGCGCCCATTCGGCGGCGAAGCGCGCACGCGCGGCCAGCAGCGGCGCCGCCGCACCGCGGCCCGAAACCCGCGTGCGCACGGACTCGATCGTCCGTGCCAGCCACGCCGAAGGCCCGCGCCCCGCCGCGAAGAGCAACAGCAGGTAGACCGCAATGTTCCACAGCAACAGCATCAGCACCGGCGGCGCCAACAGGTTGATGCGATGAGACGGGCCGACCACGTTTCCGGCGATCAACGCTGCCACCGCCACCGCCCCCAGCAAGAGCAACCAGCGCCAGCCCTGCGGCGCCTTGCCCTGCAAGGGCACGCGCCATGCTGCATCCCGCTCAGCCAGGCGCTGCCGCGCGAGCCGCGCACGCTGCACCACGAAGGCCTGCGCCACCGCGGGCTCGTCCGACTCGCCCACCGCGCGCCTTGCCTCGGCGCTGGCCCAGGCGGCGTCGGCCTCGTTCCACGGCACATGCTCGCGGGCGCCTTGCTCGACCGAGCGCACCCAGCACACGTCGGCAAGGTCGGCGTCGGTCATGAGGCGGTCGCAGGCTGTAGGCACATGGTGGCGCGCCGATTCTGCGCGATGCGCGCAGGCCGCCGGTTCGCTGCCGGGCTGGCCGCACGGCCCGCTCATTGCGCCGCTCGCCGCAGCGGCCCGAGGCACGGCCAGTGTGGGCGCCGGGCGCTACCGCTCCCGTCCGGCCCGCTGCAACACCTGGGTCACCGGCTCGACAAGGTACTGCAGCGGCGTGCGCTGCTCGCCCTTGATGTAGACCTCGGCCGGCATGCCGGCCTGCAACTTGACTTCCGCGGCCTGGCCGAGCGAGGCCGCATCGGCCTCGACCATCGCCACGTAGTAGGGCTGGTTGGTGGCACGGTCGACCAGGCGGTCGGGCGAGACGTAGAACACCTTGCCCGCCACCATGTGCGTCGTGCGGTACTTGAAGGCGGTGAAGCGGATCTCGGCGGCTTGCCCCTGCTGCACCCGGCTGACGTCTTCGGTGCGGATGTGCGCCTCGACCAGCAGGCGAGGGTCGGTCGGCACGATGTCGGCGATCGGCTCGCGCGGTGACACCACGGCGCCCGGCGAAGTGAACTTCAGGTTCATCACCTCGCCGGCGGCCGGCGCCACGATCACCTGGCGTGCCGACGCGTCGCTGCTCTTTCTCTGCTCCTGCTGGATCTGCGACAGCTGCGCGCTGGTCTGCTTGAGCGCATCGCTGGCCTGCTGGCGGTATTCGCTTTCGAGCTTCTTGATGCCCAGGTCGTTGTCGATCAGGCGCTGCTCCACGCGCGCCAGCTCGGAGCGCCGCTCCTCGACCTTCACGCCGTAGTCGGCCACGATGGCCTCGAGCTGCGAGATCCGCGTGGGCGAAATGAAGCCGTCCTTCAGCAGGTTGCGGTTCGTCTCCAGCTCGGCCTTCTGGTGCTTCATCGACTCGAGGGCCTGTTCGATCTGCGCGCGCAGCGCCTCGCGCTCCTGCACGATGCGGCTGTGCTGCGAGCGCAGCAGCGTGGTCTGCCCGAGCAGCGCCTCGCGCCGCGCGGCGAACAGCGCCTTCTCCTTGGCCACCTGCTCGGCCACGCGCGGGTCGGTGCGGGTGGCGGCCATCACTTCTGGCGGCCAGGCAATCGCTGCCGCCATCGACTGCTCGGCCTCCAGCCGCGCCAGGCTGGCACGCTCGGCCGCCACGCGGTAGGTCAGGCGGTTCATGTCGGCATCGACCGACACGTCGCCCAGCACGATCAGCGGCTGGCCGGTCTTGACCTGCTGGCCATCGCGCACCAGCACCTCGCGCACCGTGCCGCCTTCGGCGTGCTGCACCGGCCGGCGGTCGAGGTCGACCTTGACGAAGGCGCTGGCCACCACCGCCGACGACAGCGGCGCGAACGCCGTCCACGCCAGCACCGGCGCCAGCCCGAGCAGCAGTACCGCGCCGGCAATGCGCGCCAGGCGCCGGGCCTCGGCCTGCTGCGCGTGCAGCGGCGCGTCGGCCTCTGCGGTTTTCATCGCCGCACTCATCGCGGCGCCCATGGCCGCTTGCATCGCCGCAGGGTTCATCGTTGCATTCATGGCTGGGGCGGCGTCAAGGGCGCGATGCCACGGCTCATGCGCGCGCCGCCACGGTGGATGGTGTTGAGCAGGTCCAGCACCTTCGCGCCCTGGTCGGCCGCCGGTGCCGCCGCGTTCGCCACCGGTGCCACGGCCGCTGCCGGCGCTGCATCGGCTGCCGGTGCCGCATTGGCGACGTGCCGCACGGGCTGCGCGGCGGGCTGCACGGGCACCGCCTGTTGCGGCATCGGCTGCGCCGCCCCCTTGGGCTGCTGCATCGCCTTCATCACCTCGGGCGCCGGGCCGTAGTGCTGGGTGCGGCCGCCTTCGAGCACGAGCATCTTGTCCACATGCTGGATCAGCGTGTTGCGGTGCGTGACCACCACCACCGTGACCTGGCCGCGCAGGTCGCGCAGCGTGGCGGCCAGCGCGTTCTCGCCCGCACCGTCGAGGTTGGAGTTCGGCTCGTCCAGGATCAGCAGCTTGGGGTCGCCGTACAGCGCGCGCGCCAGCGCCAGGCGCTGGCGCTGGCCGGGCGACAGCAGCGCGCCCGCCGGGTCCACCGGCGTGTCGTAGCCGTCGGGCAGCGCGAGGATCATCTCGTGCACATGGGCGCGCTGCGCGGCCTGCACCACCTGGGCCGAATCCACGGCGCCC
>Ga0209797_10001890_pt1 | contig 10549 bp, 8 predicted proteins | sample DOMMetBare3Fresh_2_FD_187472 | JGI IMG/M metagenome (GOLD analysis project Ga0209797, IMG submission 187472) | Wetland sediment microbial communities from St. Louis River estuary, USA, under dissolved organic matter induced mercury methylation -... | ecosystem: Environmental > Aquatic >...
GCACGCCACGCCAGGCGATCGTGGTGGGCGACGGCGCCAACGACCTTCCGATGATGGGCGAAGCGGGACTGTCGGTGGCCTACCACGCCAAGCCGCGGGTGCGCGAACAAGCGATGGTGGCGATCGACGAGGGCGGCCTGGACCGCCTGCTCGAGTTGCTGCAATAGACGTCATGACAGCGTCGCGCCCGATCCAGGCCACCCTTGCGCTCGCGGCTTGCCTGCTGGGCGCCGGCGTCTGCGCCGCGACCGACATGGCGCTGCCCAAGGTCAGCCGCAACGGCAAGGACGCGGTCGCCGAGCTGTGCTGGAAGTCGCGCATGGGGCAGGCCGAGGCGCAGTTCCAGCTGGCCTGGCTGTACGCCCATGCCGAAGGTGACCAGCGCCGCCATGACTGGGCCGCCTTCCTGCTGCGTTCGGCGGCCAACCAGGGTCACATGGCGGCGCAGCGCACGTTGCAGCTCGCGCCCTGGCCCGAACCGCGTCCGCCCGACTGCCTGGTGGCCGTGGGCGTCAAGCGCGATGCCAAGGACACGCAGGCCGTGCTGACCCGCATTCCGGTGCACGCACCGCCGGGCATCGAGCGCACGGTGCGCATCCTGGCGCCGCGCTACCAGGTCAAGCCCGAACTGGCGCTGGCGATCATCGACGTCGAGTCCCGGTTCGACGTGCGCGCCGTGTCGCCCAAGCAGGCCAAGGGCCTGATGCAGCTGATCCCCGAGACGGCCGAGCGCTTCGGGGTGCGCGACGTGTTCGACGCCGAGCAGAACATCCGGGGTGGACTGTCCTATCTGCGCTGGCTGCTGGCGTACTTCGAGGGCAACGTCACGCTGGTGGCCGCCGCCTACAACGCCGGTGAAGGCATGGTCGACAGGCATCGCGGCGTGCCCCCGTTCGACGAGACCCGCGACTACGTCAAGCGCGTGATCGCTCGCGTCGGCGTGGCCGCCATGCCCTTCGACGCCAAGCTGCCCGACCGTTCACCGCAATTGCTGGAGCTCAAGAAGCTCAAGTCCGTGAACTGACCGGGCCGCTCACGCGTCCATCTGCGACCACAGTCTTTCCAGCCGCTTGACGCTCACCGGCTGCGGGGTGCGAAGCTCCTGCGCGAACAGGCTGACCCGCAGTTCCTCGAGCAACCAGCGGAATTCGTCCAGGCGTGCGTCGTGCGCTCCGCGCCGTTCCGCCAGGCGGCGTTGCCAGCGCTGTTCGAGCGGCTTGAGTTCAGCCTGGCGCTGGGCGTCGCGGGCCGGATCGGTGCGCAGCTTGTCCAGTCGCATCACCAGCGCGCGCAGGTAGCGCGGCAGGTGATTGAGCGCGGCCCAGGGCGTCTCGATCACGAAGCGCTTGGGCACCAGCCGCTGCAGCTGCGCCGCCATGTCGTCCGCGGCCTCCTTGGGTGGCTTGCTGTCGCGCAGCTTGCGCACCGCCAGCGCATGCTCCTGCAACACCGCGGCGGCCGCGCGCGCGACCTCCTGGGCGATCAGGGTCAGCCGCGCACGCCCTGCATCCAGGCGTGCTGCGAAGGCCTTGCCATCGGCCGGCAACGGCTCGCCGAGGAAGGCGCGGTCGAGTGCAACGGCGATCAGCTGTTCACGCAACTCCTCCAGACTGCCCAAGGCCATGTACTGGGTGGCCATGCGCGGCAGATCGGGCAGGTTCTTCTCGAGATACCGGAGCGGCTCCTTGAGTTGCAACGCGAACAAGCGACGCAGCCCCGCGCGGTGGCGTTGCGCGGCGACGTCGGGTTCGTCGAAGACCTCGATCTCGACATGCGAGCCCTTGTCCACCAGCGCCGGAAAGCCGACCAGTGACTGGCCGCCCTTCGTCACCTCCATCAGCTCGGGCAATTCGCCGAAGGTCCAGGCCGTCAGCGGCTCGGACAACAGGGTGGCTTGCGCCGACGTGGCTCGCGCAACGTCGAGCGTTCGGGTGGGAGTCGCTGAGGCCGGGCCCGAGGGCAGCTTCAATCCGGCCAGCGCCTGGAACGCGCCACGCGCCTGGGCGCCGAGATCGGCCTTGAGCGCAGGCAGGTTGCGGCCCATGCCGAGCTGGCGGCCATGCTCATCGACGACGCGCAGGTTCATGAACAGGTGCGGCGACAGCATCTCCTGCTTGAAGTCGGCGCGCGACAGCGGCAGCTGCGTTCGCTCGCGCACCACCGCGAGCAGGGCTTCGGTCAGGCTGCCCTGCCCGAACGGCTGCGTGTCGCAGAAGACCTGCGCAAACTCGGGCAGCGGCACCAGGCGCGAACGAGGCCGCTGCGGCAGGCTCTTGGCCAGCGCCAACACCTTGGCGTGCAGCATGCCGGGCACGAGCCATTCGCAGCGCTCCTCGCTGACCTGGTTGAGCGCATAGACCGGCACGGTCACCGTCATGCCATCGCGGGCATCACCGGGCTCATGCAGGTAGTCGACCGCGCAATCGATGCCGCCCAGGCGCACGACGCGCGGGTAGGCGTCGCTGGTGATGCCGGCGGCTTCGTGGCGCATCAGCGCATCGCGCGTGAGCTTGAGCAGGTTCGGATCGGCCTTCGATGCCTCCAGGTACCAGCGCTCGAACGAGGCACCACTGGTCACCTCGGCTGGCACATGCTGTTCGTAGAAGGCGTGGATCAGTGCATCGTCGACCAGCACGTCCTGACGGCGCGCCTTGTGTTCGAGAGCTTCGACCTCTCGGACGAGGCGCGCGTTGTGAACGAGAAACGGCAGCTTGGCATCCCACTCGCCGGCCACAAGCGCTTCGCGGATGAAGACCTCGCGCGCCAGCACTGGATCGATGCGAGCAAAGTTCACGCGCCGGCCGCTGTAGATCACGACGCCATGCAGCGTGGCGCGTTCGAGCGCCACCACCTCGGCCGCCTTCTTTTCCCAATGCGGTTCGCCCAACTGCCTGCTCAGGAGATGGCCGCCGATGCGCTCGATCCATTGCGGCTCGATGGCGGCCAGACCGCGCCCGAACAGGCGCGTGGTCTCGACCAGTTCGGCCGCCATCAGCCAGCGGCCCGGCTTCTTCGACAGGTTCGCACCGGGGTGGCGCCAGAAACGGATGCCGCGGGCGCCGAGGTAATGGTCGTCGTCCTCGGCCTTGCAGCCGATGTTGCCCAGCAGCCCGGCCAGCAGCGCCAGGTGGATCTGCTCGTAGGTCGCTGCGGTGGTGTTGACACGCCAGCCCTGCTCCGCCACGACGGCGAGCAATTGCGAATGGATGTCGCGCCACTCGCGCACGCGGCGCGGCGAGATGAACTGGTCGCGCAGGCGCTGCTCCTGCTGGCGGTTGGACAGCTTGTGACTGTCGCCGCCTTCCTTGTGCCCATGGGTGCCCCGCCCCTCCTCGACCCAGCGCCAGAGCTTCAAGGTGCCCATGAACTCCGACTTGTCGTCGTCGAAGGGCTGGTGCCGCTGGTCGGCAGCCTGCTGCTGTTCGAGCGGCCGGTCGCGCACGTCCTGGCCCGACAGCGCGGCGGCAATGATCAGCACCTCCGCCAGGCACTGGCGCTCCCGCGCCTCGACGATCATGCGGCCGACGCGTGGATCGAGCGGCAGGCGCGCCAGTTGGCGGCCGATCGCCGTCAGCTCGTTGCCGTCGTCCACGGCCCCCAGTTCGGCCAGCAGCGCGTAGCCATCGGCGATCGCCTTCCTGGGCGGCGGCTCCAGGAAGGGGAAATCCTCCACCGCGCCCAGGCCGAGCGACTTCATGCGCAGGATCACGCCAGCCAGCGACGAGCGCAGGATCTCCGGGTCTGTGAAACGCAGCCGGCCGGCGAATTCACGCTCGTCGTACAGGCGGACGCAGATGCCATCGGCCACGCGTCCGCAGCGGCCGGCGCGCTGGTTGGCGGCGGCCTGGCTGATCGGCTCGACCTGCAACTGCTCGACCTTGCTGCGGTAGCTGTAGCGCTTGACGCGCGCCTGCCCCGCGTCAATCACGTAGCGCACCCCCGGGACGGTGAGCGACGTCTCGGCGACGTTGGTGGCGATCACGATGCGCGGCGCGGCGTGAGCAGCGAAGACGCGTTCCTGTTCAGGCGCCGACAGGCGTGCGAACAGCGGCAGGATCTCGGCGTGGCGGTGCCGCGGGTCGTGCGCGAGGTGCTTGCGCAAGTGGTCTGCCGCGTCGCGGATCTCGCGCTCGCCGGGCAGGAAGATCAGGATGTCGCCCGGGCCCTCGCGCCACAGCTCGTCCACGGCTTCGGCGATGGCGACGTTCAGGTCGCGCTCGCGCGTCTCCTGAAAGGGGCGCCACCGCTGCTCGACCGGGAACATGCGGCCGGACACCTGGATCACCGGCGCGCCGTCGAAGTGGTTCGCGAAGCGATCGGCGTCGATCGTCGCCGAGGTCACGATCACCTTGAGATCCGGCCGGCGCGGGAGGACCTGCTTGAGGTGGCCGAGCAGGAAGTCGATGTTGAGCGAGCGCTCGTGCGCTTCGTCGATGATCAGCGTGTCGTAGGCGCGCAGCAGCGGATCGCTCTGCGTCTCGGCGAGCAGGATGCCGTCGGTCATCAACTTGACCGACGCGCCGGCTTGCAGGCGATCGGCGAAGCGCACCTTGAAACCGACCACCTCGCCCAAGGGCGTTGCAAGTTCGGCGGCGATGCGCTGCGCGACGCTGGACGCGGCAATGCGGCGCGGCTGCGTGTGCCCGATCCACTGGCCGGTGTGGGCCCTGCCGCGGCCCAGCATGAGTGCGATCTTCGGCAACTGCGTGGTCTTGCCGGAGCCGGTTTCGCCGCAGACGATGATCACCTGATGCGCGGCGAGCGCGCGCGCAATCTCGTCGCGCCGCGCCGAGACCGGCAGCGCTTCGGGAAAGGTGATCGGCGGCAGGTTCACGGGGCGCGCATTATCGGCGCGCCCCGCTTTCAACCTTTGTAGGCGATCGCGTTGATCACGGCACCCTGCGGGTCCTGCAGGACGACGAAGCGGCCGACCGTGGGAATGTCCATCGGGCCGTTGAGGACCTTGCCGCCGAGCTCGGTGCAGCGTTTTGCCGTGGCGTCGGCGTCGGCGACGGTGACATAGGGGCACCAGTTCGGCGGCATGCCGGCCACGCCGGGCGGCATGCCCATCAGTCCACCAACCGAGGTGCCCGCCACCTTGACCACCTGATAGGGCATGCCCATGTCCATCTTCTCGAAGGTCCAGCCGAAGAGCTGGCCGTAGAAGGCGGCGGCGGCGTCGGGGTTGCTGGTCATCAGCTCAGTCCAGCTGAACGCGCCGGGGGTCTTGTAGACATCGTCGTAGGTCTTCATCGAGCGCTCCTTCGGGGATGGGACGCGGATGTTTGAATCGGCAGGCCGATCCGTCAAGGGCCATTGCTGAATCGCTGCGGCACAATCGCGGGCGATGAACATGCCGGCCGCCGTCGTCTTCCCGCACACCTTCGTGCCATGGTTCCGTTCGGTGGCGCCCTATATCCACGCCTATCGGGGCAAGACCTTCGTGGTCGCGATGGCCGGCGAAGGCATCGCCGCCGGCAAGCTCACGGCCTTCGTGCAGGACCTGGCAATCCTGCATGCGATGGGCATCAAGCTGGTGCTGGTGCATGGATTTCGGCCGCAGGTCAGCGAACAACTCAAGGCCAAGGGTCACCCGGAGCGGTTCTCGCACGGAGTGCGGATCACCGACGCGGTGGCGCTCGATTGCGCGCAGGAAGCCGCCGGCCAGTTGCGCTTCGAGATCGAAGCCGCCTTCTCCCAGGGCCTGCCCAACACGCCGATGGCCAACGCGACGGTGCGGGTCGTGTCCGGCAACTTCCTGACCGCCCGACCGGTGGGCATCGTCGACGGGGTGGACTTCCAGCACAGCGGCCTGGTGCGGCGCGTCGATGCGGTCGCGATGCGGCACGCGATCGACAGCGGCGCGGTGGTGCTGCTGTCGCCCTTCGGCTTTTCCCCGACGGGTGAGGCCTTCAATCTGCGCATGGAAGACGTGGCCACGTCGACCGCCGTTGCGCTGCAGGCCGACAAGCTGATGTTCCTGACCGAAGTGCCCGGCGTGCGCGAACGTCAGGACGACCCGGACAGCGCGATCGACACCGAACTGGCGCTGGCCGACGCCGAGCGCCTTTTGGCCTCGCTGCCCGAACCGGCGCAGCCGATCGACGTGGCCTTCTACCTGCGCCACTGCGTCAAGGCGTGCCGCGAAGGCGTCGAACGTTCGCACATCCTGCCGTTCGCCGTCGACGGCGCGCTGTTGCAGGAGATCTACACCCACGACGGCATCGGCACCATGGTGGTGGACGAGAAACTCGAGAGCTTGCGCGAGGCCACCAGCGACGACGTCGGCGGCATCCTGCAGTTGATCGAGCCGTTCGAGCGCGACGGCACGCTGGTGCGGCGCGGGCGCACCGAGATTGAGCGCGACATCGGCAACTACACCGTGATCGAGCACGACGGCGTGATCTTCGGCTGTGCTGCGCTGTACCCCTACCCCGAGGCCGGCACGGCCGAGATGGCTGCCTTGACCGTGAGTCCTCAGGTGCAGGGCCAGGGCGACGGCGAGCGCATGCTCAAGCGCGTCGAGCAGCGCGCCCGCGCGATGGGCCTGTCGAGCATCTTCGTGCTCACCACGCGCACGATGCACTGGTTCCTCAAGCGCGGCTTCGTCCAGGCCGAGCCCGAGTGGCTGCCCGAGGCGCGCAAGCGCAAATACAACTGGGACCGGCGCTCGCTGGTGCTGGTCAAGCATCTCAAGTGATGGAGTGAACCGAACATGACCCGCATGGTGCAGTGCATCTATCTCAAGAAGGAGGCCGAGGGCCTCGTCTATCCGCCCTACCCGGGCGAGCTCGGCAAGCGCATCTACGACAGCGTCAGCAAGGAGGCCTTCGAGCTCTGGAAGAAGCACCAGACGATGCTGGTCAACGAGAACCGGCTGAACCTGGCCGACGCGCGCGCGCGCCAGTATTTGGCCAGGCAGATGGAGCAGTTCTTCTTCGGCACGGAGGTCGACAAGCCTGCCGGCTATGTGCCGCCTTCCACGTAAACTAAACGCGAATCATTCGCATCTGTGTGGTAAGCTGGGGCGACAACCTCGCAGGAGCCCCCATGAATGCCACTCTCAGAGCCCTCGTCGCCTGTGCGGCCATCGCCTTCGGTCCAGCGTCGAACGCCCAGCACCCGGCCTTGAATCTTTACTCCGCGCGCCACTACCAGACCGACGAGGCGCTGTACGAGAACTTCACCAAGACCACCGGCATCAAGATCAACCGCATCGATGCCGACGATGCTGGCATCCTCGCCCGCCTGAAGACCGAGGGCGCTGCCAGCCCGGCCGACGTGATCCTGCTGGTCGACGCCGCACGCCTGTGGCGAGCCGAGATTGACGGCCTGTTCCAGCCGGTCAAGAGCAAGGTCCTCGACGCGCGGATCCCGGCCACGCTGCGAGGCAAGGAGGACGGCCAAGGCGCGCAGTGGTATGGTTTTTCAACTCGGGCTCGCCTCGTTGTCTATAACAAGGCCAACGTCAAGCGCGACGATGTCGATACCTACCTGGAACTCGGCGACGCGAAGAACAAGGGCAAGCTCTGCACCCGCTCCGGTTCGCATCCCTACAACCTGTCCCTGTTCGGTGCGATGTACGAGCACCTGGGGGCCCAGAAAGCCGAGACCTGGCTTGCCGGCCTGGTAGCCAATATGGCACGCCAACCCAAGGGTGGTGATACCGACCAGATACTGGCGGTGGCCAGCGGCGAGTGCGGTGTCGCGATCGTCAATTCGTATTACGTGGCCCGACTGCTGCGCTCTGCCAAACCCGAGGACAAGGCGGCGATGGAGAAAGTCGGGATCGTGATGCCTGACCAGTCTGGCGCCGGCACGCACGTCAATATCGCGGGTGCCGGCGTCTCGAAATACAGCAAGAACCGCGACGCTGCGGTGCGCTTCCTCGAGTATCTTGCGAGCGACTCGGCGCAGGTTTACTTTGCCGATGGCAACAACGAATGGCCTGTTGTCGCGTCGGTCAAGGTCGCCAATCCTGCGCTGCAGACGCTCGGGGATTTCAAACGCGAGACGATCCCGGTTTCGGTGGTCGGTTTGAATCAGGTCAAGGTCCAGCAGATACTCGACCACGTGGGTTATCGATAGTTTCGCGTCTTGCCCGCCGGGGTTATATTCGCCTCGTTATCTACTCCCGGGGGGCGTTTGATGTCGCAGTTGAGCAGCCTGCTGGCGCAAAAAGCAGCACTGGAACAACAGATCGCCAAGGCCCAGCGCGAGGACCGCGATGCGGCCATCGCGCAGATCAAGGCCCTGATGGCCGAGCACGGGCTGACTGCGGCCGACCTGACGGCGCGCGCCGGCAAGAAGGCTCGCGGCACTGGCGCCAAGGTCGCTCCCAAATACCGCAACAAGGCGACCGGGGAGACCTGGAGCGGTCGCGGCCTGCAGCCGCGCTGGCTCAAGGCTGCATTGGCGACCGGCAAGAAGCTGTCCGACTTCGCTGTCTAGGCCCACGGGCGCGAGCGCGGCTGCGAGCCGCCCTCCGATAGACTCGATGCGGTGATCCCATCGGGTTTTCTTGCCGACCTCCTGGCGCGCGTCGATATCGTCGACGTGATCGGGCGCCACGTGCAGTTGAAGAAGGGTGGCGCCAACCTGATGGGCCTGTGCCCTTTCCACGGCGAGAAGTCGCCCAGCTTCTCGGTGAGCCCGAGCAAGCAGTTCTACTATTGCTTCGGCTGCGGCGCATCGGGCGACGCGATCCGCTTCCTGACCGAGCACACCGGCGCGAGCTTTCGCGATGCGGTGACCGACCTGGCGCAACAAGTCGGCTTGCCGGTGCCCGATGACACGCGCAGCGACGACGAGCGTCGCGCGGCGTCGCAGGCCAAGGCGCGGCAAGCGACGCTGACCGAGGTGCTCGAGCGCGCTGCGCAGCACTACCGTCATCAGCTCAAGGGCAATGCTCGCGCGGTCGGTTACCTCAAGGGGCGTGGCCTCAGCGGCGAGATCGCCGCGCGCTTCGGCCTGGGCTACGCGAGCGCTGGCTGGCACGCGCTGGCGGGCGCGTTCGCGCAGTATGACGACCCGTTGCTGGTGGAGTCCGGGCTCGTGATCGTCCAGGGCGACGAGGGCGAGGAACAGAAACGCTACGACCGTTTCCGCGACCGCGTCATGTTCCCCATTCGATCGGTGGGCGGCGAGACGATCGGCTTCGGCGGGCGCGTGCTCGACGACAGTGAACCCAAGTACCTCAACTCCCCCGAGACGCCGGTGTTCGTCAAGGGCCGCGAGCTGTACGGTCTGCACGAGTCGCGCGCAGGCATCCGCGCGCGCGGCCATGCCCTAGTGGTCGAGGGCTACATGGACGTGGTGGCACTGGCGCAGATGGGTTTCGACAACGCGGTGGCCACATTGGGCACCGCGTGCACCGACGACCATGTGCGCAAGCTGTTCCGCTTCACCGACGCGGTGGTCTTCAGCTTCGATGGCGATGCGGCCGGGCGCCGGGCGGCGTCGCGCGCGCTCGAGGCCGCCCTGCCCCACGCCAGCGACACGCGCTCGATTCGCTTCCTGTTCTTGCCCCCGGAACACGACCCCGACTCGTTCGTGCGCGAACAGGGCGCGCCGGCGTTCGAACGTGCGATCGCACAGGCGGTACCGTTGTCGCGCCAGATGTTCGACGTCGCGCGCGAAGGCTGCGACCTCGGCACTCCGGAAGGCCGCGCGCGCTTCCTGAGCCAGGCACAGCCGCTGTGGAGCGCATTGCCGGAGGGTGGACTGAAGCGACAGATGCTGAGCGAGTTCAACCGTTCGGCCGGCTTGCCCGAAGGCGAGCTCGCAGCCCAGTGGGGTCGTGCGCAGCCCGCTCATCGGCGAACTCCCAGCGCTGGGCCGGCGCCGCGCTCGCCCGGTAACTTCGCAGCCACACGACGCGCGCCGCGTCGCCCCGAGGATCGCATCGTCCATCTGCTGCTGATGCAACCCGCGTGGTGGGAGCAGCTCACGGCCGAAGACCACGAACTGCTGCACGCCTTGCCCGCGCCCTACGGCGAGCTCGTGGCCTGGCTGGAGCGCGACATCGTCGAGCACGGACCGCGCCCGTGGGCCGCCATCAGGGCCGCACTGGATGCCGATGAGGGGCCCGCCGCGGCGTTGGCGGCGCTGCGCCTGGAAGCCAGTGAAGATTTCGATGCCGGGCCGGGCGACTTGCGCCTGCTGCTCGATGGTCGCCTGCTCGAAGCGGTCGAGGCACGCCAACGCGAGCTGGCGGCGACCGCCGATCCGGGTGCCATGGCCGAATACAGGCGCGCGCATGAGCGCGCTCAGATGCTGCGTCGGCGCATCGCCGAGGCGCGCCAGGCGGCATCGGCGGCCTGACTTTCTTTGACGGGTTTGCCCCGATCGGCGATAATGCGCTGTTTACCGCTACGGCAAGAGTGACGGCAGCACCTCCGGGCCCCGGCCACCCGCGACACGGGTTCCAACCAGACGGCCACCCCTTCCCGCAAGGACTGCTCACGACGCGCATGTCACGCCAGGCAGCCCCGTCGTCTCCTGCAGCCCCGATTGCCACGCCCCGGGCTTCGCCACGCAACCGCGTGCG
>Ga0209797_10001891_pt1 | contig 10549 bp, 7 predicted proteins | sample DOMMetBare3Fresh_2_FD_187472 | JGI IMG/M metagenome (GOLD analysis project Ga0209797, IMG submission 187472) | Wetland sediment microbial communities from St. Louis River estuary, USA, under dissolved organic matter induced mercury methylation -... | ecosystem: Environmental > Aquatic >...
ATGATTATTGCCGCCTATGCCATTCAAGCCAATATTGCTTATATCTTTTTGCGTGGGGAATATCATTTGGCGGCACAGCGATTGGCCTTTGCTTTGCAGGAAGCTCGAACCAAAGGCTATCTGGGCGAACATATAGTAAATTCGGATTTCAACCTGGAGATCGTTTTACATACCAGTGCCGGACGTTATATCTGCGGAGAAGAGTCGGCACTGCTCAATGCACTGGAAGGAAAGAGAGCCACGCCGCGCGCCAAACCGCCCTTCGCAGTTGTCAGCGGGCTTTGGGGCAAGCCGACCGTAGTCAATAACGTGGAAACCTTGTGCAACGTACCGCATATTTTACATTATGGTATCGAGTGGTATCAGGGCTTGGGCCGTGGCGCCGACATGGGAACCAAGATTTTCGGCGCCAGCGGACGCGTCAAACATCCCGGTTTGTGGGAATTGCCGATGGGCACCCCCATTCGGGAAATCATTGAAGAACATGCTGGGGGTATGCGGGACGGTTATAAGCTGCGCGGTTTTTTGCCCGGCGGCGCATCAACCGATTTCCTGCTGCCCGAACATCTGGATGTGCTGATGGATTATGAAGCCGTAGCCAAAGCCGGCAGCCGCATGGGCACCGGAAACATTATTGTTCTGGATGACCTTACCTGCCCGGTACAAATGGTACTGAATCTGGAACAGTTTTTTGCCCAGGAATCTTGCGGATGGTGTACGCCATGCCGTGACGGGTTACCCTGGACTGTCACATTATTGAAAGACATCATCGCCGGAAAAGGCCATATGGAAGATCTGGATACCTTGATCGGATTAACGCGTATGCTAGGGCCAGGAAATACATTTTGCGCACTGGCACCGGGAGCCATGGAGCCGCTGCAAAGCGCGCTCAAATATTTTCGCGAGGATTTTGAGCGTTATATTACCGGCACCAATGCCGTCATGGAGGGAGTGTAATGGCCCGCATTGAAATCGACGGTGAGTATTATGTCGTTCAAGACGGTAACAATCTGCTGTCGACCTGTTTATCTTTGGGCCTGGATCTCCCTTATTTTTGCTGGCACCCTGCGATGGGGTCTGCGGGCGCTTGCCGGCAATGCGCGGTTATCCAGTACAAGGATTCGGAAGACAAGCGCGGGCGGTTGGTCATGGCCTGTATGACCCCGGTAGCGGAAGCCATGCGCATTTCTATAGCCGCCGATCAGGCGCAGCAATTTCGCAGTGATAATATCGAATTGCTGATGACTAACCATCCCCACGACTGTCCGGTCTGCGAGGAAGGCGGCGAATGCCATCTGCAGGATATGACGGTCATGACCGGTCATACCTTTCGCCGCTACCGGGGCCTGAAACGAACCCATAATAACCAGAATCTCGGCCCTTTTATCAATCACGAAATGAACCGCTGCATCGCCTGCTATCGCTGCGTGCGTTTCTATGACGACTATGCCGGGGGCAATGATCTTCAGGTCTTCGGCATCCATAACAACGTTTATTTCGGCCGTTTTGAGGATGGTGCGCTGGAAAGCGAATTTAGCGGCAATCTGGTGGAAGTTTGTCCCACGGGCGTCTTTACCGACAAAACTTTCAGCGCCCATTATGCAAGGAAGTGGGATTTACAGACGGCACCATCGGTTTGTGTGCATTGCAGCCTGGGTTGCAACATCGCGCCGGGCGAACGCTACGGCGAGCTCAGGCGAATTATCAACCGCTATAACGGCAACGTTAACGGCTATTTTCTCTGTGACCGCGGACGCTTCGGTTACGATTTCGTCAACAGTCCTGAACGCATTCGAGCCCCGCAGATTGTTGGTCAAAAAGCCGTCACTGCCGATGCGTCACAAAGTCATTTTCGTAAGCTCCTGAAATCTGCCAAACCAGCAATAGGAATCGGTTCGCCACGTGCTTCTCTGGAAGCTAATTTTGCTTTGCGTTCGTTGGTAGGAGAAGAAAACTTCTTCCTCGGTTTGGAGGATAGGGAACATACTTTGCTTAACACGATTATCGATCTGATGCGTAACGGCGGCATCCATTCACCCTCTCTGCGGGAAGTCGAACCAGCAGATGCCGTATTGATACTTGGCGAAGACGTGACCCACAGCGCGCCCAGGCTGGCGTTATCGTTGCGGCAGGCGGCGCGCAATGCATCATTCGACTTGGCCCGTACCATGCATATACTGCCCTGGCAGGATGCTGCGGTGAGGGGATTAGAGAAACAGGCTTTAAGTCCCGTGTTTATCGCCAGCATTTGCTCCACTCGTCTGGATGGCGTTGCCATAAATACTTATCGAGGTAGCCCGGAAGATGTTGCACGTTTGGGCTTTGCCATCGCTCATTATCTTGATGAGTCGGCTCCAGCGCCTGCCGCTTTGGGCGATATCGAACAATCATTGGCATCAAGCATTGCCGTTAGCTTGAAACAGGCAAAACGGCCTTTGATTGTATCGGGAACCAGTTGTTCAAGCCTCGCCGTCATTCAGGCGGCATACAATGTTGCCAAGGCATTGCCGGGACCAGGCAAGCAGTTGACTTTTACCTTGCCCGAATGCAACAGTATAGGCTTGGCAATAATGGGCGGTAAACGTTTGCAACAGGCTTTCGAGTCGATAAACAAAGGTTTGGCCGAAACCGTGGTGATTCTTGAGAATGACCTTTACTGTCGGGCGTCGGGCCGGGACGTGGACCTGTTTCTGGAAACCGCTGCGCATGTGGTGGTCCTCGATTCTCTGGAAAACAAAACGACAGAGAAAGCCGAATTGTTGCTGCCGGCGGCGACTTTCGCCGAATCCGAAGGCACCCTGGTCAACAACGAAGGCCGAGCCCAGCGCTATTTCCCGGTTTATCCTCCAACCGAGCCTGTACGTAGCAGTTGGCAATGGTTGACCTGCGTCACGGAAAACCCACAATGGCGGCATCACGATGACCTTACAGCAGCTTGCGCAAGCACATTCCCCGATCTTGCGACTATCATCCAGGCAGCACCGGGAGCGAATTACACCATCAAAGGCAGCAAGATCCCAAGACAAGCCCACCGTAACAGCGGGCGAACCGCCATGCATGCCAACATCAAGGTCAGTGAACCAGGCCAGCCTCAAGATTTAGAAACACCGTACGCTTTTTCCATGGAAGGCGAAACAGCGCAAGTTCCACCGGCATTATTACCGATGATTTGGGTGCCGGGATGGAACTCCAATCAGGCGATTAACAAATTCCAGGAAGAAACAGGCGGTCATCTTCGTGACGGAGACGCCGGGATACGGTTGCTTGAAGCGTCCGATACTCTGCCTTGGTTCAGCGATATTCCGCCCGCGTTTAAACAGGAGCCCAGTCTATGGCGGATCATGCCCTTACCCCATATTTTCGGCAGTGAAGAATTGAGCCTGCATTCACCATCGATAGCGGAGCGGCTACCGCCCGTTTGTGCATTACTGAGTCCGTTAGACGCAGAAGCATTGCAAATCGATACCGGCGACGATATAGAAATAAGCGATCTCGCAGGAGCCACTATTTTGAAAATTCCGGTACAAATCGAAAAAACATTGCCTTGCGGTTTGCTTGGAATAACAGTAGGACGGACTGAGATCCAGTCCATGAAATTCTTAACTCAGGTGACTTTAAAGAAAGCAACTAAGGAGGATCACTCATGAACACAGGCTTGGGCGATGCAGCTGACATCATCGGCATTTTGGTTTCGGTGATTTTCGTAGCGGCTATGCTGATCTGGGTGGAACGCCGTCTCCTGGCGGTCTGGCAGGACCGTATGGGACCCAATCGGGTCGGGCCATTAGGGTTAATGCAGGTGGTGGCGGATATGATCAAGATGTTCTTCAAGGAGGACTGGATACCGCCTTTTTCTGACAAACTCGTGTTTGTCCTGGCGCCAACCATCGTGTTTATCACCATGCTCACTGGTTTCGCAGTTATCCCTTTTGCGCCGGGCGTCGGTATCATCGATTTCAATTTTGGACTGCTTTACTTCCTGGCGCTGTCCTCATTGTCGGTCTACAGCATCGTGCTGGCAGGTTATGCGTCCAATAACAAATACTCGCTGCTTGGAGGGCTCCGTGCAGCAGCGCAGACTGTCAGTTATGAAGTATTCATGGGCATTTCCATTATGGGCGTGGTGATGCTGTCGGGTACCTTTAATTTAAGAGAAATTGTCGAAGCCCAGAGCGATGGCTGGTTCATCTTTCCTCAATTTTTTGGTTTTACCATCTTCCTCATTGCCATTATCGCCGAGAGCCGTCGAGCACCCCTTGATCTGCCTGAAGCCGAACAAGAATTGGTGGGCGGCTTTCATACCGAGTATTCCGGCATGAAATTCGGCATGTTCTTTGTCGGTGAATATCTAGCCATAACGCTCAGCTCGGCGATCATCGTGACCCTTTTTTTCGGCGGCTGGCTGGGCCCCTGGTTGCCGCCCTTGGTCTGGTTTTGCCTGAAAACTACCATTGGCATTTTGTTTTTCATTCTGTTTCGCGGTGCGTTGCCACGCCCTCGCTACGACCAGTTAATGACCTTCGGCTGGAAAGTTCTATTGCCGACAGGGTTATTGAACCTGCTGGTTACCGGGGCGATTGTGCTCTCATTGCACGGTTAATGAATCGGGGATAGGAAAAAGCGATGTTAAGTCAACTGCGATCATTGTGGGAAGTTTTAAGACATACTTTCGTCAAACCGGATACCGTGGAATACCCGGAGCAGAAACCGGCGCTGTTTCCCCGTTATCGGGGACGTATCATTTTAACCCGTGACCCGGACGGTGAAGAGCGTTGCGTTGCCTGTAATCTTTGCGCTGTAGTTTGTCCCGTGGACTGTATCGCCTTGCAGAAAGCCGAGGACGAGAACGGACGCTGGTATCCCGAATTTTTCCGTATCAATTTTTCCCGCTGCATCATGTGCGGGTTTTGTGAAGAAGCCTGTCCAACCAACGCTATTCAGCTGACGCCGGATTTTGAGATGTGCGAATATGACCGGCAGAACATGGTTTACGAAAAGCAGCATCTCTTGATCGATGGGACCGGAAAGTATCACGATTACAACTTTTACCGGGTCGCCGGCATGGCGATCGGGGGCAAAGCCAAGGGCCAGGCTGAAAAAGAACACCCGCCGGTCGATGTAAAAACCTTGTTACCCTGATGGAGACAGCTTTATGGCGTTGATTTTGTTTTATATTACTTCCGCCGTTGCCATTTTCGCTACGGTAATGATGATCACGCGGCTCAATGCAGTACATGGCCTGCTGTATCTTATTTTATCCCTGCTGGCTGTCGGCGTTATTTTCTTTCTGCTGGGGGCACATTTTGCCGCCGTGCTGGAAGTGATTATTTATGCCGGGGCCATTATGGTTCTGTTTGTTTTCGTGATTATGATGCTCAATCAAGGGCAAAAGACTATTGAGCAGGAACGAGCCTGGTTACAGCCGGGAATCTGGATCGGGCCGTCAGTGCTGGCTTTGATTCTGTTCGTCGAAATGCTGGTGATCGTTGTGCTGGGCGGCAACGCCGGAACCGGCCACATAGTAAACTCCAAGCAAGTGGGGATCGCATTATACGGACCTTATCTGCTGGCAGTGGAACTGGCTTCGATGTTGTTGCTCGCCGGTTTGGTCGGTGCTTATCACTTGGGAAAACCCATGCTCAAGGCAACAAAGCCGGGAGGAAATTCATGAACGGAATTCCGATGGAACTTGGCCTGTCGCTGTCAGCCGTGCTGTTTGTCCTGGGACTCATCGGGGTAATGGTTCGTCGTAATCTGATCATGATTCTGATGTCCCTGGAAGTCATGCTCAACGCTACCGGCCTGGCTTTTATTGTGGCGGGGTCCCGTTGGGGTCAGGCGGATGGACAAATCATGTTCCTGCTGATACTGACCCTCGCCGCTGCGGAAGTGGGCGTCGGATTGGGACTCGCGCTGCAAATTTTCCACCGTTTCCGGACGCTGGATGCCGATTCAGTGAATGAAATGCAAGGATAGGAGATGCAAGTGTTAGAACTGCTAGGATGGGTGCCGCTGTTTCCGTTTCTTGGATTTTTAACCCTGGTATTGGCGGGTGAACGATTTTCCAAGCCGCTCGTTTCCTGGATAGGCATTGGCAGCGTCGGGATTTCGGCATTATTAGTTTCTCTAATCGGCTTTGAGTTCCTGAATGGAACGCTGGAGCCCTACCGGTTGCTGCTGGGATCGTGGATGGAAATTGACGATCTGTCGGTGCCCTTCGGCTTCTATCTCGATGCGTTATCGATGACGATGCTGTTTGTCGTGACCGGAGTAGCCTTCCTGATCCATGTCTATTCCGCCGGCTTCATGGAATCCGACCCCGGTTATGCCCGCTTTTTCGCCTATATGAATCTGTTCGTATCGGCCATGCTGGTGCTGGTGCTCTCGGATAATCTGGTGCTTCTTTACCTGGGTTGGGAAGGTGTCGGACTGGGTAGTTATTTATTGATCGGCTTCTGGTACGAAAATCCGGATAACGGTTATGCGGCGCGTAAAGCGTTTGTCATGACCCGCATTGGCGATACGGCTCTGGCGCTGGGTCTATTTTTACTGTTTACGCAATTGCATACGGTTGATATTCAGTCCTTGATGCTCCGGGCTTCGAACCAATGGCCTGCCGGCACCTTGTTACCCATGGTTTCAGCAGCGCTATTGTTGGGCGGCGCGCTGGGAAAATCCGCGCAATTACCCTTACAGACCTGGCTACCCAACGCCATGGCGGGTCCCACGCCGGTCAGCGCCCTGATTCATGCGGCCACGATGGTCACTGCGGGCGTTTACCTGATTGCGCGTACCCATGGCTTATTCCTGTTGGCGCCCACGGTACAATTCGCGGTCGCGGTGATCGGGGCAGTCACTTTACTGATCGCCGGGTGCTCCGCTCTCGCCCAAACCGACATCAAACGTATACTTGCCTATTCAACCATCAGCCAGATTGGCTACATGTTTCTTGCTTTAGGCGTCGGCGCCTGGTCAGCAGCGATTTTTCACCTGCTGACCCATGCCTTCTTCAAGGCGCTATTGTTCCTTGCCGCAGGTGCGGCCATTTTTTGTTTCCACCACGAGCACAATATTTTTAAGATGGGTGGACTGCGTAAAGCCATGCCTTTAACTTTCTGGAGTTTTATGATTGGCAGCGCAGCATTATCCGCATTGCCTTTTACCTCCGGCTTTTACAGCAAGCACGAGATTTTGCTGGCAGCCTTCGATGCTTCTCCCGTCCTTTGGGCGGCGGGCTGCCTGGGCGCTTTGATAACGGGCATCTACAGCTTTCGCCTGGTCTTTGTGGTTTTTTTCGGCCAACAATCCAGGGCCGTTGACAAAGCCCTCGGCTGGAGTATGGCTTTACCCTTGGTCTTGTTAGCTATCCTGGCATTGTTTGGCGGCCTGTTACAGATTCCTCTGGATTCTGTATTTCCAGATTTACTTAACTCAGCGCATGATCCCATATTGGTTTCGGCCATCACCGTTGCGGCGCCTTTTCTCGGTCTTTTGATTGCCGTGTTGTTTTATTTGACTGGCACTTTTTCTACAGAACGTTTCGCCAATTACAGCCGGGTAAAACCAATAAGGCAACTCTTCCTGAGCGGTTGGAGTTTTGATGGGGTTTATGACAGCATGCTGGTGCGACCTTTTAAATCGATCGCCAAACTGAATAAGAATGATGCAATAGAGGGACTGTACCTTGGGATTGCATGGCTCAGCCGAAGACTGCACCGCATGGTCAGCACCGCACAGACTGGTCGTGTCCGCTGGTATGCTTCATCCCTTGTACTAGGTACAGTGGCCATCATCGCCATAGGATTGCTGTCATGATCCTGCCAGCACTGATTATTGTTTTATGTCTGGGCGCTTTTGCCTCCTGGTTTTCAGAGTTTAAAAATCCAGGCGCTCCGCGCTGGGTGGCGATCATCACTCTCGGCATTGAAGCGCCGCTCTTGGCCGTGGAATATAAAAAGACAGAGCTCATTGACATCTTTTCTACAAATATCTTACCCACTTGGCTTGACGACTTTGACCTGCCATGGATTCCTCGCTTCGGCATAGGTTTTCACCTGGCTATGGATGGCCTCAGTCTGCTCTTGATAGTATTGACAGTCTTGCTCGGTTTTATGGCAGTCTGTAGCTCCTGGACAGAAATCAAAAACCGGCAGGGTTTCTTTTTCTATAATCTCTTGATCTGTCTGGCCGGTACTGTTGGCGTTTTTTTGGCGGTCGACCTGTTCCTGTTCTTTTTTTTCTGGGAACTGATGATTATCCCGATGTATTTTCTGATCAGCATCTGGGGTCATGAAAACCGGACTTATGCGGCAATAAAATTCGTCATTTTCACGCAAGTGAGCAGTCTTTTTCTGCTGCTGGCGATTGTGGTTTTGGTGCTGATCAGCCATAAGCAAAGCGGTGTGTACACGTTCGACTATTTCAAATTGCTAAACACCAAGATCAACCATGACGTTGCATTTTGGCTGATGCTGGGCTTTTTTATCGCCTTTACCGTCAAGTTGCCGACAGTGCCTTTTCATACTTGGCTACCGGATGCGCATACTCAGGCGCCGACTGGGGGCAGTGTTATTCTGGCCGGCGTTATGCTGAAGACTGGCGCTTACGGCTTGCTGCGCTTTGTTATACCATTATTTCCGGAAGCAGCGCATCAGTTTGCCCCGATCGCCATGACTTTGGGATCTGTGAGTGTACTTTATGCCGCGATGATGGCTTTCGCGCAGTCTGATCTGAAACGGCTGATTGCGTATACCAGTGTCAGCCACATGGGCTTTATCCTGCTCGGTGTATTTTCCTGGAACTACTTCGCCTTAAAGGGTGCAGTCATCACCATGCTGGCTCACGGCATTAGCGCCTCGGCGTTATTTATCATTGCCGGCGCCCTGCAGGAACGCCTGCATACCAGGGAAATTGGGCGAATGGGAGGGCTCTGGTCCGCATTACCCCGATTATCAGCATTTGCATTGTTTTTTGCGATGGCTTCGTTGGGGCTTCCCGGCTTGGGAAATTTCATTGGCGAATTTCTGGTGCTACTGGGGGCTTTTAAGGTTAATGTATTATTAACCTCCGTAACCGCCTTGGTCCTTATCCTGGCTCCGGTATATTCTCTGGTCTTCATACAAAAAGCCTTTCATGGCCAGTTGCAAAATCAGCCGCCTTTGTCCGATTTCAATCGCCGTGAACTGGCTTCACTGGTATTGCTTGTGCTCGCCAGTCTATGGCTTGGTCTATGTCCCCAGCCCGTATTGGACGTTTCGGCTCCTGCACTAAAGCAAATATTGCCAGATAACGTTGCAATGGAACCCTGATGAATAGTAACCAGCTTGCCGCCCTTGCGCCCATTATCACACTGACCATTGCTACAATAGCGGTAATGCTCACCATTGCCATCAGACGGAATTTCGTTCTCGCCAGCAGTGTAACTGCTGGTGGAATCCTAACTTCCCTGCTGGCACTATGCATCGCTTGGCGAGAAAGCCCCATTCAGGCGACCTCACTGATCCGGGTGGATAATTACGCATTATTCCTTATGGCGCTGTTGCTGCTGGCTGGCTTGGCTGTGCTGGGGTTTTGCTATGACTATTTCAAGAATCGTGAAGGAGACAACGAAGAACTTCTGTTGTTATTGCTAACTGCGCTCCTGGGCGCTTCCGTGCTGGTTTCCAGCAGTCATTTTGCGGCCTTTTTTTTGGGTCTTGAAACGCTCAGCATTTCTCTCTTCACGCTCATAGGCTATCCGCTCAATCGAGAACATCCTCTGGAGGCAGCAATCAAATATCTGATCTTGTCAGGCGTGTCTTCCGCTTTCCTGCTCATGGGGATGGCCTTTATTTATGCCCAAAGCGGTGAACTCACCTTTTGCGGCATTGGACATTTTATTATCAGTCAGCCGACTATGAATCCAATGATTCTAAGCGGTATTATTCTCATCGTGGCAGGCCTCGGTTTCAAGCTTTCTCTGGTACCGTTCCATTTATGGACGCCGGATGTCTATGAAGGCGCACCAGCACCGATCACAGCCTTTATCGCGACCGTTTCAAAAGGAGCTGTTTTTGTTCTCCTGCTGCGTTTTTTCATCAGCTCGAGCAGTTACGCTAACACTTCATTATTGAACGTGTTCAGCGTCATTGCCGTGCTATCCATACTGGTCGGTAATCTGCTGGCTTTATTGCAAAATAATGTCAAACGCTTGCTGGCCTATTCGTCCATCGCCCATATGGGTTATTTGCTGGTTGCATTCATTGCTAGCGGCAGCGTTGCGCCAGCACTGGCGGTCGAGTCCGTTACTTTTTATCTGGTTGCCTATTTCATAACCACGCTCGGCGCTTTAGGAGTCGTTTCCGTGCTTTCAACACCGCAAACAGAAGCAGGCGATATTGCTATTTATCGTGGACTGTTTTGGCGGCGGCCATGGCTGGCAGGGGCTTTTACCCTGATGTTGCTCTCACTGGCAGGTATTCCCCTCACAGCCGGATTCATCGGGAAATTCTATATTTTTACAAGCGGCGCTGATGCCCGATTGTGGGGGTTATTGATTGCCATTATCGTA
>Ga0209797_10001892_pt1 | contig 10549 bp, 10 predicted proteins | sample DOMMetBare3Fresh_2_FD_187472 | JGI IMG/M metagenome (GOLD analysis project Ga0209797, IMG submission 187472) | Wetland sediment microbial communities from St. Louis River estuary, USA, under dissolved organic matter induced mercury methylation -... | ecosystem: Environmental > Aquatic >...
TTTTTTTTAATAACTTTTTTATATATACTTTAAGGTAAAATGTCTAACAAGGGCGAGTGACCGGACTTGAACCGGCGCATGGTGGGACCACAACCCACTGCCTTAACCACTTGGCCACACCCGCCATATTGTCTTGACAATTATATTAGCAGTTTATATCATTTTACGTCCAGTATATTTCTAAGAATTTTTCAAACCACTTTAGACATTCTATGATACAATCTAAATATTTCTTTTTAAACGGTCAAAAATACTTCACGAAATCTGAAGTAACAATTTCAGATTTGATCAATTATTTTAATTATAATACTTCACTTTTTGTTCTTGAATACAATAGTTTGATGTGCAATAAAAAAAATTGGAATCAAATTCAAATCAAAAATAATGACAAAATTGAAATTGTAACAATCGTAGGAGGTGGATAATTCTCTAATTTGTAGAGAATTATCCTTATTTTTTAATTACGAATATTAGCGTTAAATTTTCTAATTAAAAGAGTTTGGAATTGTTGAAGAATATTGTCGACTTCTTTAGTTTCTAATGTTCTTATATTTGATTGAAAAACGAATTGTAAACATAAACTCGTATATTTTGGTGGTATCGATGGACCCTGATATTCATCTAATAAATTGATTTCTGATAAAACCTCTGTTCCGTTACAATATAATGTCTCACAGATAACTTCAAACGGAATATCTTTTTGAATAATAAAAGACAAATCTTTTATTATTTTAGGATAAAGTGAATATGACTTGTAAAAAGTGAGTTTGTTTTTTTGAATTTGAAATTCCATCACTTCAAGATCAAATTCAAATAAATAAATTTCTGATGACAAATTTAATTTATTTGCTAAAAGTGGATGAATCTGACCAAAAATACCGAAACTTTTATTTTCAGCTGAATAAATTTCTGCACTTCGGTAAGGATGTAAGAATTTTGTCTCTTTTCTATTTGAGCAAGGTTTCCAATAACTTAACAAATTTAATTGGTCAAATAATTGTTCTATTTTTCCTTTTGCTTCAAACCAACTTACCCCAAGTTCTGAATTTGTCCATGATAATTTTGATTGTATTCCACCAAAAATTCCTGCGACATGATCCTTTTCTTCAAATTTTGTTTTTGAACTTGAAGAAAAAACATGGCCATATTCAAAGCCTTCCAGAGAAGTATTCTTCTGTTTGAAATTTTCTTGAACTGTTTTTAATAAATTTGGCAAAAGACTGAAACGTAAACTTGAATAATCAGCTAAGAGTGGATTTACAAGCTCAATTTCATTAGTTAAAAATGTTGCTTGACTAACTAAGGAGTAATGAATAGATTCATTAAGACCTAAATTTAAAAGACAAGAATTTATTTTTTTCCTTATTTTATAATGAGAATCTTCATTTCCAATTCTAGAAATTTTCGGTAAAGCCGTTAAAAAATTATTAAATCCATGTAATCTACCGATTTCCTCAATTAAATCGATTTCTCGACTAATATCTTCAGTTCTTAAATGTGGTATTTTAACATTCCAAATGTCTTTATATTTATCATAGGTAAATTTAAAGTTTAATCTTATTAAATATTGATCAACTTCTTTTCGACTAATATATTTTGATTCAATCTTAGTTGATGAATTAATTGGACCTAAAATTTCATTTATTGTTTTGTAGTGTAATAAGATAACAACTAAAGGTTGTTCTTCAATTTGTTTAATTGTATGAAGTTGAAAACTCAAATTCGGGTTTGAAATTCGTAACAAAGAAAGTAATCTATAAAAAGACGCATTTAAATAAGTAGTTCTTATAGATTTCTCATATCTTGCTGAACGATCGGTTCTTAAGCCTAATTTTCTTGATTGCTGGCGAATTTTCCTTGCCTTAAAAATGCTTCCTTCGATTAGTAAGCTAGTTGTAGATTCAGAAATGGAAAAATTTTCGGATCCGATTATGCCAGCAATACTAATAGGACTTTCATTTGCTTTAATTGTTAGAATCGAATTCTCAAGTTCATATGAAACTTGATTATTTGCCAAGAAATTTTGATTCCGTTGAGCTTGCTCAATTGATAAGCTAAATTTAGAATTACCTAATTCTGATTGTATTTTTTTAAGGTCGTAAAATTCAAAGGGATAACCAGTCTCTAATAAAATATAATTTTGGAAATCTACTAAGTTATTAGACGGAAGGATTCCAGAACTTAAAAGTTTTTCTTTTAGCCACTTTGGGCTTGTTTGATTTGTTAAATTCTCAACGATTATTGAGATAAACATGGAACAATCTGAATCTTCTGCTCCAGTTTCTGATTTCTCTTCAAAAATTTGTCTCCATTTTTTATTCTTGAAAGCGTATTTTGAATCTTTTACAGGTTGGTCTAATAACGCTGCAATTTCTGTTGAAATACCATAAATTGATAAACTATCTGAGCGATTCGCAGTCGCTGATATATTTAATACAATTTGTTTTTGACGGTTGATTTCTAGTTCTAATATTTCTTCAACTTCAAATCCTCCTAATGTTAACTTTTCAATTAATATCTCTAAGTTAATGTCTTCAATATTTACTAATTCATTTACCCATTTTAATGATATTTGCATTTTTGCATTACTCTAAATTTTTTCATTTAATTTGCTTTAGTAAAAACTAAACCATTTGCTTTTCCGTATTTTTCCATAAATCTTATAAATCTATCCCAGGCTTCTGGACTTTTTATAATATAAATCGATTCAATTGCTTGAGGTTTACCATTTACAAATCTTGCATTGACATCTCTTGTTTCTAATGTTCCTTCATCATCAATTAAGTACATGCCGGTAATTTCACCATTTTTTGCTGTATTTTTATCTAAAATATTCGGGTTTTTGAAGCGAAACGTCGCTGTTCCTGTACTTCCATCTCTTGAACGAGTTAAACGAACATCAGGTAATACTTTTTCATCTAAACCTTTTATAAACTGAATTCTAGCTACCATAATTTTATCTTTACGTTAATAGATTATTATCCATTTCCTAGATTTTTTTCCTAACATTATAATATTATAGAAAGACTGAAGAATATTTCTTCTGTTTTATTGTTTTCAATTCCTGTTCGTAGTTCTCAAGTACTTCTGAACGGTTAATTTTCTTTTCATTTTCATCGAGTTCAATTTTTTTTATCCGTAATAATAAAATACATTGATTGGATAGTTGATCAATAGAGAAAAGAGCTATTTTTTATTTACTTTTCTAGAAAGTAAAGATTATAAATGAATGCTGAGGATCTTATTTACAAACGCTATTTATTCGGATTATAAATAACAATCATTTCGATTGTCAAGAAACTTAACTGGGGTGGCAGGATTCGAACCTACGAATGGCGGAGTCAAAGTCCGCAGCCTTACCACTTGGCGACACCCCAAAATTTTTACAAAAAAAACAACAAACTATAAAATTAAAATTTGGTATTGGGCAAGAAGGGATTCGAACCCCTGACACCGTAGTTCGTAGCCACGTGCTCTAGTCCACTGAGCTACAAGCCCAAATTATAGTTACTTAATTCTATAATACTAAAAACTTACAATTAAGTAAAGTTAAAAAATAAATCAATTCTCCATTTTAACGTTAAATTTTCTGAAAAGGAATAAAAATAATAAAATTTATTAATTTTAACATTGCAAAAGTAATAAATTTTCAATTAAATTAAAGTTCTAAACATTTTTAATTTGAGATAAAAAATATTTATTTTTCATTATGGCAAAGAAAATTTTATATCAAGATAATGCCCGACGTGCTCTTGAGCGTGGTATGGAAATTATGGTCGAAGCAGTTTCGGTAACATTAGGACCCAAGGGTCGAAATGTAGTATTAGAAAAACCTTACGGATCTCCCCAAATCGTTAATGATGGGGTGACAATAGCGAAAGAAATTAAATTACCGGATCATATTGAAAATACTGGGGTTTCTTTAATTCGCCAAGCTGCTTCAAAAACGAATGATGTAGCTGGTGACGGGACTACTACAGCAACAGTTTTAGCTTATGCAATGGTAAAAGAAGGATTAAAAAATGTTGCAGCTGGTGCTAATCCTATTTCAATTAAATTAGGAATGGAAAAAGCATCACAGTACTTGGTCACTCAAATCAATGAATTTGCACAACCAGTCGAAGATCTTCAGTCGATTCAACAAGTCGCTTCTATTTCCGCAGGAAATGACGAGATTATTGGTTCATTAATTGCTGATGCATTAGAAAAAGTTGGAAAAGAAGGTGTAATTTCGTTAGAAGAAGGTAAAGGAATTATAACCGAATTAGAAATTACCGAAGGTATGAAACTAGAAAAAGGTTTTATTTCGCCTTACTTTATAACAAATACTGAAAAAATGGAAGTTTCTTATGAAAATCCATATATTCTTTTAACAGATAAACGTATTACCTTAGTTCAGCAAGATTTATTGCCAATTTTAGAACAAATCACTAAAACGAAACGTCCACTTTTAATAATTGCGGAAGACGTTGAAAAGGAAGCACTAGCAACATTAATTTTAAATAAATTACGAGGAATTATAAATGTTGTAGCAGTTCGAGCACCTGGTTTTGGTGAATTACGAAAACAGATGTTGGAAGATATAGCAATCTTAACTGGTGGTACAGTTATTACTCAGGATGCTGGATTAAGTTTAGATAATATTCAGCTAAATTTGTTAGGTCAAGCACGCCGTATTATTGTGGACAAAGATACCACAACAATTGTGGCAGATGGTCAAACGTTAAATGAGATTAACATTCGCTGTGAGCAACTTCGAAAACAAGTAAATGTTGCTGATACTGGATATGAAAAAGAAAAATTACAAGATCGAATTGCAAAATTATCAGGTGGCATTGCAGTAATTCGAGTAGGCGCAGTAACGGAAACGGAGATGAAAGACAAAAAATTAAGATTAGAGGATGCAATTAATGCAACTCGAGCAGCTGTAGAAGAAGGGATTGTGCCTGGTGGCGGAGCAACTTTGGCTCATCTTTCAGAAAATCTTATTACCTGGGCTAAAAATAATTTAAAAGAAGACGAATTAATTGGTGCAATGATTATTTCAAGAGCAATTTTAGCACCACTTCGACGAATTGCTGAAAATGCGGGTATAAATGGACCTGTTATTATTGAAAAAGTTCAAGAACAAGATTTTGAAATAGGATATAATGCAGCTAAAGATACATTTGGCAATATGTACGAAGAAGGCATAGTAGATCCAGCAAAAGTAACTCGATCAGGTCTTCAAAATGCAACTTCTATTGCTAGTATGATTTTAACGACGGAATGTATTATTGTTGATGATAGTAAATCTTTAAACGAATCTTAAGATTCGTTTAAAGATTTACTTAATAATAATAATGGTTGAATTACAAATCATTTAAATTCGACATTGGATCTGAATTTGATTCATTATTCATTTTTGCTTCAACCATATCTTTCATAGCCGTTTTTAATTCTTCAACTTTTACTTTTAATTGATTAAAATTCTCATTTTGAGCTTCTTGTCTAATATTTTCAATTAATTTTGTAATCTTTTCTTTTGTAGTTTCAGAAATATTGTCTTTGAAACTAGAAAGTTCTTTTTCTGCTTCAAAACACAATGCTTCAGATTGATTTTTTAAATCAATATTTTCTCGTTTTTCCTTATCTGCTGCAGCGAATTTTTCTGCTTCCGCTAACATTTCTTCGACTTCATTTTCATTTAAATTCGATGCGCCCTGAATTGTTACAGATTGTTCTACCCCAGTTTCTTTTTCACGTGCTTTTACAGATAAAATTCCATCAACATCGATATCAAACGTAACTTCAATTTGAGGTACCCCACGATCCGCTGCTGGAATTCCATCTAATCTAAAATTTCCAAGACTTTTATTTCCAGAAACTAATTCCCGTTCACCTTGTAAAATATGAATCTCTACATTTGTTTGATTATCAACTGCAGTTGAGAACATTTCTGATTTTTTAACTGGAATTGTCGTATTTCGAGCAATAATTTTTGTCATTACACCACCAAGTGTTTCTACACCTAAAGATAGTGGAGTTACATCAAGTAATAAAATATCTTTAATTTCACCAGCTAAAATACCGGCTTGAATTGCAGCTCCAATGGCAACTACTTCATCTGGATTAACAGATTGATTTGGTTTTTTACCTGTCAACGATTCAACTAATGTTTTAATTGCAGGAATTCGTGTTGATCCCCCAACTAATACAACTTCATTGATATCTGATTTATCAAGTCGAGCATCATTTAAAGCTTTTTCAACGGGAATACGGCAACGGTTAATTAAATCTTCGCATAATTTCTCAAAAATAGCCCGAGTTAATTCTGTTTCAATATGTTTTGGACCTGTTTTATCTGCAGTAATAAATGGCAAATGAATTGTTGTACTATCAACAGTTGATAGCTCAATTTTTGCTTTTTCAGCCGCTTCTGTTAAACGTTGTAAAGCTTGAATATCTGTACTTAAATCAATTCCCTCTTTTTCTTTAAAATTATTCATTAACCATTTTACTAAAACATTATCAAAATCGTCACCACCTAAATTTGTATCACCAGCTGTTGATAATACTTCAAAAATACCATCACCAACTTCTAAAATTGAAACGTCAAATGTTCCACCACCTAAATCAAAAACTAATATAGTTTCATTTTGTTTTTTGTCTAATCCATAGGCTAAAGAAGCTGCTGTTGGTTCATTGATGATCCGTAGTACTTCAATCCCTGCAATTTTTCCAGCATCCATTGTAGCTTGTCTTTGCGAATCGTTAAAATAGGCAGGCACAGTAATAACTGCCTGTGTTACTTCTTGTCCTAAATAATCGGTTGCATCTTTAATTAATTTTCTTAAAACTTGAGCGGAAATTTCTTCCGGACTAAAATCTTTATTTAATGCTGGACATTTAATCTTAATATTATCATTTTTGTCCTTAGTTACTTTATATGGTAACTGTTTTGATTCTTTCGCGATTTCTCCTTCTTTCGACCCAATAAACCGTTTAACTGAGAAGAAAGTATTTTCAGGATTAATTACAGCTTGACGCTTAGCAATTTGACCGACTAATAGTTCTTCTTTTTTAGTATATGCAACAATTGAAGGGGTTGTTCTTAAACCTTCAGCATTAATAATTACACTTGGTTGACCCCCTTCAATTGCAGCAACTACAGAATTTGTCGTACCTAAATCAATTCCTACAACTTTTGACATATTTTTATTTTTTAGTTTCTATACTTTTTCTACAATTATAATTTATTACTCAATAAACATTTAGGACTACTAATCCGCAGAAACTATTGAAAATTAATAACTATGGTTATATGTCTTCTATAGACAAAACTCGATAAATTTTTTAAACTCTGAAGAATAATTGACTAAGTTTAATTAGTTTCTAGTGTATTCAAAATTCCATAAAAGCAAAGTTAAAAACTATTAAAGAAATTCGGAGGATTGTTATGAGTATAGGTTTATTAGGGAATAAAATTGGAATGACTCAAATTTTTGATGAAGCAGGTAATATTATTCCAGTTACAATTTTAAAGGTCGGACCTTGTATTGTTACAGAGGTAAAAACGACAGAAAAAAATGGTTATAATTCAATTCAAGTTGGTTATGGAAATGTTTCTAGTAGATCGTTAACTCAACCAGAATTAGGTCATTTACAAAAATCAAATATTCAACCTTTAAAATATTTAAAAGAATTTCGGATAAATAAAGAAAGTGAATTCGAAATTGGTCAAGTTTTAAATGTAGATTCATTTGAACCAGGACAGCTTGTAAATATACAAGGTAAAACAATTGGTAAAGGGTTTTCAGGACTTCAAAAACGTCATAATTTTACACGTGGACCTATGACACATGGTTCAAAAAATCATAGAGCACCAGGTTCAATTGGTATGGGTACTACTCCAGGTCGTGTTTTGCCTGGAAAAAAAATGTCTGGTCAATTAGGTAATAAAATTATAACAATTAAAAATCTTAAAGTTATTCAGATCAATTCTGAAGAAAATATTTTAGTAATCAAAGGATCTGTTCCAGGCAAACCTGGTAATCTATTAAGTATTGTTCGTTCCGAATAAGACAACTAAAATTACAAAAGAAATATATTAAAAAAAGTATGACCGTTCAAAAATTTATAGCATATAATCCATTGAATATAAATGGACAAAAATTAGATTCTACTCATGAACTAAAATTAAATGTTCTTGAAAAATCAGGAAATTATTTATTACATAAAGATCTTTTAAGACATTTGCAATCACAAAACCAAGGAACTCTTTCAACAAAAACACGAAGTGAAGTCCGTGGGGGCGGCCGCAAACCATGGCGTCAAAAAGGGACTGGACGGGCGCGAGCAGGTTCAAGCCGTTCACCATTATGGAAAGGTGGTGGTGTTAGTTTTGGTCCAAAACCTAAGAGGGTAAATTTAAAATTAAACAAAAAAGAGCGTCGGTTAGCTTTACAAACTTTACTTTATAATAAAAAAAATAATAGTATAACTATTGAAAATTTAGAAAACGAAATTAACGAGCCAAAAACAAAGACTTTTTTAAAAATTTGTCAAGATTGTACTATTAATTTAGATCAAAAAGTCTTAGTAATTGTTTCAAAAAAAACAACACCTCTAAAATTATCAACACAAAATATTAAAAATGTTGAATTAATTTCGGCTTCAAACTTAAATACATACAGTTTATTAAAAGCAAAGCAAATTATATTAACACCATCGGCAATTAGTGATATCAAGGAGATTTATTGTGATTAATTCATTAGATTTTTCTCTTAGTAAAGCTCAGATTATTAAGTATCCTATCATAACAGATAAAGCTACTCGACTTTTAGAAAATAATCAGTATAGTTTTATCGTTGATCGATATTCGGATAAATTAACAATTAAGGCTTCCATTGAATATTTATTTAATGTTAAAGTTGTTAAAATTAATACATGCCGTCTTCCACGTAAAAAGAAACGTGTTGGTAAATACATTGGCTGGAAACCACAATATAAAAAAGCAATTGTAACTTTATCTGAAGGCGATGTCATAAATTTATTTACAGAGAGTTAATCAATAAAAAAAAATTTAGTTTATGAGTATTCGTTTTTATAAATCATATACACCAGGGACACGAAATCGTGCTCTATCTACATTTAGTGAAATTACAAAGTCTAAGCCAGAAAAAAATTTAATTCAAAAGAATCAACGTACTAAAGGGAGAAATAACCGTGGTGTTATTACAATTCGCCATCGAGGAGGTGGTCATAAAAGACGTTACCGTTTAATTGATTTTAAAAGAAATAAATATGGAGTTGAAGGGATTGTCGCATCAATTGAATATGATCCCAATCGAAATTCTAGAATTGCATTAATAAATTATATTGATGGTGAAAAACGTTATATTTTACAACCAAATAATTTAAATGTTGGAGATAATATTATCTCTGGATCTGGTTCTCCCTTAAAAATTGGTAATACATTACCATTAGAAGAAATTCCTCTAGGAACTTCAATTCATAATATTGAGTTAATTTCAAATCAAGGTGGACAAATCGTTCGGGCTGGTGGGACTTCAGCCAAAATTTTAGCAAAAGAAGGTGATTATGTTACCTTAAGATTACCTTCAAAAGAAATTCGTTTAATTCGAAAAGAGTGTTTTGCAACAATTGGGGAAGTTAGTAATAACGAGTCTTTTCTTGTTCAAAGTGGAAAAGCAGGTAGGACTCGTTGGTTAGGAAAACGTCCAACTGTTAGAGGTTCTGTTATGAACCCATGTGATCATCCACACGGTGGTGGTGAAGGACGAGCACCAATTGGTCGAACTCGCCCATTAACTCCATGGGGTAAGCCTGCATTAGGGATAAAAACAAGAAAAAGAAAAAAATTAAGTGATGCATATATTCTTCGTCGACGTTCTTAAATATTAATTTAACTCTGTAAAAATCCAAATAAATATTTAAAATATGCCAAGATCATTAAAAAAAAGTCCCTTTGTTGCTTATCATTTATTAAAAAAAATAAACAAATTCAATCAATCTGGTAATAAAAACGATACAATTACAACTTGGTCTCGATCTTCAACAATTTTACCAAGTATGGTAGGATTTACAATTGCAGTTTATAACGGTAAACAACATGTTCCGCTATTTATTTCAGATCAACTAGTTGGACATAAGTTAGGGGAATTTGTATCAACAAGAAACTTTAAAACTCATATTAAAGCCGATAGAAAAACAAAACGTTAACTAAATCAAGAAATGAATCGAATATTGTATGAGAATAGATGTAAATGTAATGAAGAATTTTCAATAATTAAAAAGCGAAAAATAAAAACTCGAAGTGAAGGGAAACCACTTCAATATCCTAAATCTAATGAGATAACATCAAAGACATTTCAAATTAAATATCCAAACAGTCTTTCGCCAACTGCAAAATGTATTTTAAATAGTTTTCAGAATAAATACATTTATTATGCCATGGATGACATTTTATATTCATTAAAATCTAAACCGATTGAGCGAGAGAATTTATTAGCAGTTTTATATTCACCTATTCTTTTGTTACAAAACA
>Ga0209797_10001893_pt1 | contig 10548 bp, 9 predicted proteins | sample DOMMetBare3Fresh_2_FD_187472 | JGI IMG/M metagenome (GOLD analysis project Ga0209797, IMG submission 187472) | Wetland sediment microbial communities from St. Louis River estuary, USA, under dissolved organic matter induced mercury methylation -... | ecosystem: Environmental > Aquatic >...
CGACGCCTTTGCGCTGTGCCTTCGTGACAGCTTCCAGGAAGTCCTGGCGTTGGCAAGGCGCAAGCCGGGCCCCGAGCCGGAACCTGCGCGAGCTCGCCGTCCAGCAGGCAAGCCCCGCGCTGCGCGAGCGGCCGGCGTCAAAGCGGCATTGCCGCGTGCGTCAATGCCCGGTAGACCGCGCCGCCCCAGCCGTCCGGCTTGAACGGTTGCCAGCCGCCTTCGGGCTGGGCCAGCCGGTCGGCCACGATGCACATCACCATCGGGTTGAATCCCAGGCCGGTGTGACTGCCATAGACGCGGATGTTCTCGACCGACGGGTCGTCGCTGTCCACCGTGGCCTCCTGCGGTGGCACCACACCGTCGCTGATCGAGTACAGGCAGCTGATCGGCACCGGCGGCAGCAGACCCTCGCGCATCTTCTTGGCCCGCGGCTGCATGGTATGCACCTGCGGGCCCATCGGGTGCGCGATCATCCGGTACAGCGCCTTCACCAACGGGGCTGTCTGGCTGCCTTCGGGGTCGATGCTCACGGGGCTGCCCAATGTGATGACCTGGCGCACGCACTCGCTGGCCTGATGCGCGCCGTACAGCGCAAACACGCCGCCCAGGCTCCAGCCGACCAGGCTGACGCGGCGGCCGGTGCGGTGGTGCAGGTAGCGGATCTTCTTGACCAGCGCGTCGGCATGGCGCTGCTGGAAGCCGACGTTGCGGCCCAGGCCCCAGGCCTGCACGTTGTAACCCCGCCCCTTCAGGAACAGCTTCAGTGCCACCAGCGTGCCTTCCCGGGCCATGAAGCCGGGCAGCAGCAGCACCGGGTGGCCGTCACCGGCAGCCGCTGTGGCCAGGAAGGGCCAAGCCATCGGCAGGCTCGCGATTTCGAGCAGTGCGCGCCACTCGACCAGCGAATACAAGTGTCCGGGAGCGCCAATGTGGGTGGAGCGCTGGGCCATACGGGGTTGTCGAGCCAATGGGTTGTCCAGAACATTCTCGTCCTGTCAAAACCATTCTCGGAGGGTGTGCAACCTAGCGGAATGACGAATGGCACGTGTGCGTCGTCTGGCGTGACCTGGTCGTCCAGCGGCAGGGCCCGCCCTCCGTCGACCACCGCGTCGCGCGACGCAGGCTACTGACGGCACATTGATCTGGCTCAGCGTTGCGCGGCCCGAGGCTGGGCACAGTCGCAACCCTGAGACCCGGCCGCTGGCGGTTGCGGCGCCACGGCGGCCTGTGCCGTCGTCGTGCGCCCCACGCCCGAGGGCCGAACCCATGCCACCCCAACGCTGAGAGCGCCGGCCATGAACCTCGATTCGCGACGCGGCCTGACCCGCAACACCTACGCGCTGGTGCTGGCCGGCGGTCGCGGCAGCCGCCTGCGGCAACTGACGGACCACCGGGCCAAGCCTGCGGTGCCGTTCGCCGGCACGATGCGCATCGTCGACTTCGCGCTCGGCAATTGCGTCAATTCGGGTCTGCGACGCATCGGTGTCCTCACGCAGTACAAGGCGCAGAGCCTGATCCGGCACATCGAGCGCAGCTGGGGCTTCCTGGAGGCCAGCCTGGGCGAGTTCGTCGACATCGTGCCGGCGCAACAGCAGATGGGCGAGCGCTGGTACAGCGGCACGGCCAACGCGGTGTTCCAGAACCTGGACCTGGTGCGTGAGGCGCGGCCGACACACGTGCTCGTGCTGGCGGGCGACCATGTCTACAAGATGGACTACTCGGCCCTGCTGGCCGAACATGTGCAGAACGACGCCGACCTGACGGTGGCCTGCCTCGAGATGCCGATCGAGGACGCCAGCGATTTCGGCGTCATGGCGGTGGATGCCGGGCAACGCATCGTGGCCTTCGAAGAGAAGCCGGCGCGCCCGCAGCCGATCCCCGGCAAGCCCGGCCGGGCCCTGATAAGCATGGGCATCTATGCCTTCAACACACCGTTCCTGCTCGACCAGCTCGAGCGCGACGCGGCCGACGCCACCTCGACCCATGACTTCGGCCGCGATGTCATCCCGGGCGTGCTGGACAAGGCGCGCGTGTTCGCGCACCACTTCGAAGACAGCTGCGTCAACATGGTCGGCGACCGCCCCTACTGGCGCGACGTGGGCACGCTCGACGCCTTCTGGGAAGCCAACCTCGACCTGACCCGCGTGGTGCCCGAACTCAACCTGTACGACGAGTCCTGGCCCGTGCTCGGGCGCCAGCCCACGCGCCCCCCGGCAAAGTTCGTCTTCGACGACGCCGGCCGGCGCGGCATGGCCGTCGACTCGCTGGTGTCTGCCGGCTGCATCGTCAGCGGCGCGGTGGTCCGCCGATCGATCCTCTTCCATGGCGTCAAAGTCGCGGAAGGCAGCCTGGTGGAAGACTCGGTGGTGCTGCCCAACGCGAGCATCGGCCGCGGCGTGACGCTGCGCCGCACGATCGTCGACAAGCGATGCGTGGTGCCCGACGGCTTCAGCGCCGGCGTCAGCCCGGAGCGAGACCGGGCGCGGCTGCACGTCACCGAGCGTGGCATCTGCCTGGTGACGCCTGAAATGCTCGGCCAAGGCTGACGCCACCGGCACATGGCCGCGCGGCGCAGACGAAGCGTCGAGGTGCAGCCGGGCCGGCCGTACCCGCCGGGCGCGCGGCCCGAGCCGGGCGGCGTCAACTTCTGCGTCTATTCGCCGCATGCCGAGCGCGTGGACCTGCTGCTCTACGACCATGCCGACGCGGGGCAGGCGGCACGCGAGGTCAGGCTGGACGCACCGGGGCATCGCACGGGCTACTACTGGCACGCCTTCGTGTCAGGGCTCGGGGCGGGGCAGATCTACGCCTGGCGCGCCCATGGGCCGTTCGACCCCGCGAAGGGCCGCCGCTTCGACGCCGACAAGGTCCTGCTGGACCCGTACGGCCGGGCGGTCGCCGTGCCGCGCGACCATCGGCGCCGTGCAGCGATGACCGGCGGGCGCAACGATGCCTGGGCGCTCAAGAGCGTGGTCGCTGACGACCTGGCCTACGACTGGGAGGGCGACGCGCCGCTGCGACGTCCGTTCGCGCAGACCGTGATCTACGAGACCCATGTGCGCGGCTTCACGCGCGACCCGAGCTCGCGCGTGCCGGCGCCTCGGCGCGGCACCTACGCCGGACTGGTGGCAAAGATCCCCTACCTGGTGGACCTGGGCATCACGGCGGTGGAACTGATGCCGGTCTTTCACTTCGACCCGGAAGACGCGCCGGCGGGACTGGCCAACTACTGGGGCTACTCGCCGCTGTCGTTCTTCGCGCCGCACCCGGGTTACGCGAGCCGGCGCCGGCCGCTGGCCGTGCTCGACGAGTTCCGCGACATGGTCAAGGCGCTGCACCGGGCCGGGCTCGAGGTCATCCTGGACGTGGTCTACAACCACACCGCCGAGGGCGACGAGCGCGGCCCGTGCATCAGCCTGCGCGGCCTCGACGACGCCACGTACTACATGCTCGACGAAGGCGGCCGCTACGCCAACTACTCCGGCTGCGGCAACACGCTCAACGCCAACCACGCGGTGGTGCGGCGGCTGATCGGCGACAGCCTGCGCTACTGGGTGCAGGTGATGCACGTGGACGGGTTTCGCTTCGACCTGGCCTCGATCCTGTCGCGCGACGAACAGGGCCGGCCACTGGCCAAGGCGCCGGTGCTGTGGTCGATCGAGTCGGACCCCGTGCTGGCGGGCACCAAGCTGATCGCGGAGGCGTGGGATGCAGCCGGCCTGTACCAGGTGGGCGGCTTTGCCGGCGGGCACTGGAAGGAGTGGAACGGGCGCTTCCGCGATGACGTGCGCTCGTTCGTGCGCGGCGACCCGGGCGCGGTGCCGGCGCTGGCCGACCGTCTGCTGGGCAGCCCGCAGCTGTACGCGGCGAGCCAGCGCGAGCCGGCCCAGAGCGTCAACTTCGTCACCAGCCACGACGGCTTCACGCTGCAGGACCTGGTGTCCTACAACAACAAGCACAACCTGGCCAACGGCGAGAACAACCGCGACGGTCATGACGACAACCGCAGCTGGAACTGCGGCGTCGAGGGACCCACCGACGACCTCGACGTGCTGGCCCTGCGCACGCGCCAGATCAAGAACCTGCTGGCCATCAATGTGCTGGCGCTGGGCACGCCGATGCTGCTGATGGGCGACGAGATGCGCCGCAGCCAGCAAGGCAACAACAACGCCTATTGCCAGGACAACGCCACGAGCTGGCTCGACTGGACGCTGCTGCACAGGCACGCCGACATCCACCGCTTCGTGCGCGCCCTGATCCGCCTGCGCGAGCAGCGCACCTTGCTCGACGGCGACCCGCAACTCACGCTCAAGGAGCTGTTGGCGCGGGCGAAAGTGCAGTTGCACGGCGTGCGTCTGGGGGCGCCCGACCTGAGTGCCGACTCGCACAGCCTGGCCGTCTCGGCCTGCGCCATCTCGAGCGGCCTGCAGATGCACTTCGCACTCAACGCCTACTGGGACGCGCTCGAATTCGAGTTGCCGTTGCTGCCCGGTGAGCCGGCCGAGGGCTGGCGGCGCCTGCTCGACACCGCGCGCGGCGATGCGCAGGACCTGCTCGAGTTCGATGCGGCGCCGCCCGCGGCCGGCGGCCTGCAACGGGTGGAGCCCAGGTCCGTGGTGATGTGGTTGGCGAAGGGTTAAAGGCGCTGCAACCCCGAGGCTGGCGGCCGGCGCATGGGCGCCGTCAAGGCAGGCCTTTCAGGCCAGCAGTCGCGACACGCCCCACACCATCAGGGCCAGGATACCCAGCATGACAACGATCAGCGTGAGGTTGATGCTGTACTTGATGGCCACGTAGAGGGGCCGGTGGGTCTGCTTGAGCATCTTGAGCCTGCCCAGCAGGGGCACCAGACCATGGAACAGCACGTTGCCCAGGCCACGGCGGTCCAGGGTGGTGTTGGGCACCACGGTCATGCGCATCGCGAACTGGATCGCTGCATTGACGATCTGCCCGGGCATGTTCAACGGCCGGTGCACGTCGCACATCAGGATCAGGCGGGATTGCTCGGTATCGTTGCGCACATGGTGCAGGTAGGTCTCATCGAACAGCAGGATCTCGCCATCGCGCCAGGAATGCACCCGATCATCGACCTGGATCCAGCACGCGTCCTGATTGGGCGTTGCGAGCCCCATGTGCAGGCGCAGCGATGACGCCACCGGATCGAGGTGCCGCGTCAGTATCGAATGCGCCGGCAAGAGCGCCAGCATCGCCCCGTTGACCTGCGGGACGCGTTTGAGGATCGCCACGGTCCGCGGGCACAGCTGCTCGGCGGAATAGTGGGTGTAGCCGTACCAGTGGAGGTAGAACTTGCTCCAGCCGTACTTGGCGAAGGTGCGGAACCCCACGTCGTAGTAGGCGACATTGGACTTGTCCTTGGACTGTTCGAAGAAGCCCCGTTGTTGGAGCACCAAGGCCTCGTCGCGGATGACCTGCCAGTTGTCCCGCAGGATTTGAAACTCCGGGAAATGGGTGTTGTCCAGGATCGGCGCGCGCGCGTGGCGCCGCGTGCAGGCATACAGGAAGCAGTTCAGCGGCGCGAAGATCGGCCAGCCCTTGCGCAAGTATTCGGACAGGCTGGCGAAACGGGTCTTGCCACGCAGCTGGTAGACATAGCCCATGCTGGCGAGGGAACCGAGCAGCACCACGCTGGGAATCAACCAAACCGCAAGGTTCACGGCCATCTCCAATCGAAATCGCTTGAATCGCGCCTGGTCGTCTGCCGGGTCAACAGAGCAGGCGGACTCTCGACCATGACGGTGCACTTGGCACTATCGCATCCCGAAGTCTACTTTTTACGTCATTTGCGACAACGGTGGCCCAGGCATTGCGGACCGTCGCTGTGGCCACCAGTCGGCTTCACAGGGTTTTCGTTGGACGAGAATCGAACGATGACGTCAGTCCTTCGCATCACGCCATTGGAGGGGCGGGCCCTTGACGATCCGAACGGCCGGGGCTGGTGCAGCGTGGCTGACCTGCGCCGCCGCCTGCGCGCGCTCGGCGCCAACCCTGCGCACGAACACCATGTGCTGCGGCGCTGGGCTTGCGCCTTGCCGCAGGACAGCGGACGCCGGCGCATCGAGCATTACCTGCCGCGAGCGCTGCGCAATGGCTTGCCCGCAATGACCGAAGAACTGCTGCGGCTGGCCCGCCTGCAGTCCGCGCACCCCGCGGCAGACGGGTCGGCCCGCTTGCTGGTGGCGCTGGCGGACGGCCAGACCGTCGAGAGCGTGCTGTTGCCCAGGGGTGGGCTGTGCGTGTCGACGCAGGTGGGCTGCGCGGTCGGCTGCACCTTCTGCATGACCGGCAGGAGCGGCCTGTTGCGCCAGCTCGGCAGCGCCGAGATCGTCGCCCAGGTGGCGCTTGCGCGCTCGCTGCGCCCGATCCGCAAGGTCGTCTTCATGGGCATGGGCGAGCCCGCGCACAACCTCGACAACGTGATGGAGGCCATCGACCTGCTCGGCACGGCGGGAGGCATCGGCCACAAGGACCTGGTGTTCTCCACCGTGGGCGATGCGCGCGTGTTCGAGCGCCTGCCGCGCGGTCCGGTGAAACCGGCTCTGGCGCTGTCGCTGCACTCGACCGACGGCGAGCGCCGGGCGAAGCTGCTGCCACGCGCGCCGCGCTTCGATCCGGCCGACCTTGTCGAGCAGGGCGATCGCTACGCGCGGGCCACCGGCTACCCGATGCAGGTCCAGTGGACGCTGCTGGCCGGCGTCAACGACGGCGACGACGAGCTCGACGGCATCGTGGCATTGCTGCGCGGCAAGCATGCGATCCTGAACATGATCCCGTACAACCATGTCGACGGCTTGCGCCACCGCCGGCCTGACGCGGCACGTTGCACCGCGATCTTTCGCCAGCTCAACCAGCGCGGCGTGCTGACGCGGATGCGCCAGTCCGCGGGGCAGGAGGTCGACGGCGGCTGCGGCCAGTTGCGAGCGCGCGTGATCGCGCTGCATCCGGCCTGATGGTGCGACGCGGCTACTTCGCGCCTTCGACCAGCGCGATGCGCCGCTGCAGCCGCTGCGCCTCGCTCGCGTCGCCCGCCTTCTCGGCGCGCAGCGCCTGCACCTTGAGCCAGGCCAGCAGCGGTCGGCGCCAGCCTTGGGCCGAGGCGGTCTCGGCGGCCAGCTCGAACATCGGCGGGCTCGCCTTGCCGGCGCGCAGGAGCACGCCCAGAGTGATCAGGCGCGACAACGGGTCCTCGATCGCCTGCACGCCGGCCAGCGTCACCTCGCCGCCGGCCACTGCCGCAGCCGCGCTTTGCTGCGCGGCGGGCAGGCGTGCGATGTCGTCGCGCGACAGCACGCGCGCGGCCAGGTAATCGGCATAGGCACGCTCGGGCGCCGGCGCATCGGCGCGCAGGGCCTCGAAGCGATCGCACGGTTCGAACACCAGGCTGGCGACCCGCGCAGCGCAGCGCAGCAACTCCGCGCGCGCCAGCAGGTCGGCGCGGCCGGTACTCGCGAGCGAGCTGCGTGCGCGCGCCATCTCGGTGTCGTGGGCCTTGGTGTCGCCCGCGAGCCAGGCCGCCGTCGCCCGGTCTGCGGCTGCCTTCGCGTCGGACTGCCAGGCCGGCGCCGGCGGGCCGCCCGCGCACGCCACGAGCACCGATGCCGATGCCAGCAGACCGACGAGCCGATGGCGGCGCAAGGTCATTTCAGTTTCAGCTCCGTCTCGCGCGGGTCCTTCGCGAAGGGCCACTTGCGGTTGACCTCGTCGACCAGCGACTCGACCTTGCGCACCGTCGCGTCGACCTCGCTGCGCAGCGCGCCCAGGTCGGTGGTGCCCTCGCGCACGTTGCCGGCCACCGCCTGAGCCTCGGCCAGTACCGCGTCGACCTTCTTCAACGTCGCGCGCGCGTCGCCGAGCAGCGCATTGAGCTGCGCCACGCTGGCGCGGCTGCCGGCCACCAGGCCATCGGCACCCAGCACCTGAGCGTCGGCCTTGGCCGCCATGCCATCGAGCCGCGCCAGCAGCGTGTTCAACCGGTCGAGCGCGGCGGCGATCTTCTTCGGGTCGAGGTCCTTGCCCAGCAGCGTGCCGATCGCGCCTTGCGGACCGCTCAGCTTCTCGCTCAGCTTGTTCAGGTTGTCCAGGCTGGCCGCGAGCGCCGAGTCGGGTGCGGTGAGCCGGTTCAGGTTGCCGATCAGCTCCTTGGCGGCGGCCACCAGGATCGGCAGCTCGGCAGCGGTGTCGCCCACCAGCACCTTGCGCTCGGCCCCGTCGGGCAGCGGTGGGTCCGACAGCACGCCGCTGTACGCGCGCAGCGCGGCACCGCCGACCAGGCTGCGCACGAGCGTGAACATGCTCGAGGTTCGCAGCCAGTGGGCGTCCTTGCGCGGCACGTCGACCAGGATCCGCGCGCTGCCCTCGGGCGACAGCTCGACGCTGCGCACGCGCCCGACTGGAAAACCGGAGAACGTCAGATCCATCCCGACGCGCACGCCCTCCGAGTCATCGACCAGCAGCACCAACCGCTGCGTCTGCTCGAACGCGCCGCGCGCATACATCAGGTACAGCGCGGCGCCGGCCACCAGCGCGACCAGCAAGGCCAGCAGCAGCATGGCCTTGAGCTCCAGGTACCGAACCGGCGGGGCGGTCGGCTTGTCTTCGTTCACCTTCACAGGCTCTCAGTAGTAGTTGCCGACGAGCGAAGCGCCCTCGATCACGACGATGGCGAAGAACATGCGCACCAGACCCTGCAATTCTGCGCTGCTGCCCGCGCGCGGGCGCCCGATCAGCACCGAGGCCACGGGCAGCAGTGCCACGGCCAGCGCCATGAACCCGATCTTCAGGCCGAAGACGAGCGCGACGCCAGGGCTGAACACGTGGCCGACGGTGCGCGTATAGGCGGGAAAGCCCGCCGTCGTGAACCCGTAGACCGCGAAGTAGGCCAGCACCAGCGTCACGCCGCAGCTGATGGCCGCCAGCAGCAGCGCGCAGACGACGCCGGCACTCACGCGAGGCAGCACCTCCATCAGCATCGGGCCGCTGCGCGCGCGCAGCAGTTCGTCCCAGCCGCCGCCCGAGCGCAGCGCCGCCACCTCGGTGGCGCTCGGGATCGTGCAGCGCAGCGCCGCGAACAGCGCCGCGGTGAGCGGAATCAGCTCGAGCACCAGCACGCGCACCACCATCTCGAGCGCGTACTGCGTCAGGCCGTAGCTCACCGAGGTGACGAGCACGATGCGGATCACGACCAGGCTGAGCAGCGTGGTCAGCACCGTGAACCAGACCAGCGACGGCGCGGTGCCGAGATAGATGTGCCGCAACAGCGTGCGCCGGTACTCGGCACCGTAGCTCGACGGCGTCAACGCCAGCGTCAGCAATTGCACGCCCAGTTCGACGATGCGCCACCAGTTGCCAAGCCAACGCGCCAGCGCGCGGACCCCGTCGGCCAGCGCACCCTGGATCGAGGACGCGGAGGGCATGCCCGCATCATAGGCGGCAGCCCCCAGGCCGCTGGTTGCGCCTGCAGATCCGCGGGTGCGGCGATTGCCACCCCTGGGCCGGCCCGGCCCTTCAGCGGCGCTCGGCGCGCGCCTGCGCCAGGGCGGCGTCGAGTTCGGCCTCGCTGATGCGCTTCAGGGCACAGAAGTTGGCCTTGCTGAGCGGGCTCGACTCGAAAGCGCGCAGCAGCATCACGCGCTCGCGCTGCGCCGGGTCGAGGGGCAAGGCCGCTGTCGGCGGGGCAGCGTCGGCACGTGACGTGGGGTGTTCCTGGTGTCGCGCGTGTGCTTCGCGCTGTGGCGCAGGGCGTGGGCCGGCTGGCGGGCGTCGCATCGCGCCTTCGTGGCTGCCGTCGTGCGCGCGGCCCTCGCGCGGCCGATCACGCGGTCCCGCGGGGCGGCGCTCGGCACCGGCAGGCCGCTCGCGCGGCGCGCGCGCAGGTCGCGATGCGTCTTCGGCGGCCGCGGGAATGTCCGCCGCAGGCGGCCGAGCCGGCGGTTTGCGAAAGGCGGCGCGCCGCTCGGCGGCGATCGCCTGGCGCCGCGCCACTTCCTCGGCGGCCGCGTTGCGGTGCTCCTCGGCGATCTCTCCGGCCGGCTGGCCGTCGAGGTCGTAGCGCTGCGCCCCCGGCGCGGCCAGCGCCTTCAGGTAGGCCGTCGTGGTGGTGTAGCGCGAGAAGAAGATGCCCAGTGCGCGCTTGCTGAACTGGCCCGGCGCACGGGCCTGGATGTCGGCGTGGATGCGCAGCTTGATCGCCTTCCACGTGCCCGTGCCGTCGGGGCCGACGAACAGTGCGGGGAACAACTCGGACAGGCGCGCACCGGTGGCCGCGGGCGACAGGTCGACCTCTGCGGGTGCTTGCGGCGGCGCTGTTGCGGCCGCTGCTGTCTCGGCGGGTGCCGCAGCGAAGTCGACCGTCACGGCAGCAACGACCTCGGGCTCGGCCGGCGCGGCCGCGGGCGCGATGGCTTGCGCGTCGGCGCTCGGCGTCGGGTCGGGCTCTTGCGTCATGGGCCGGCATTGTCGTTCAGCGCAGGAACGATGCGGTAACCTCGCCGCCTCATGGCCGGTATCACCGACTACGGCGCGTTCTGCGTC
>Ga0209797_10001894_pt1 | contig 10547 bp, 9 predicted proteins | sample DOMMetBare3Fresh_2_FD_187472 | JGI IMG/M metagenome (GOLD analysis project Ga0209797, IMG submission 187472) | Wetland sediment microbial communities from St. Louis River estuary, USA, under dissolved organic matter induced mercury methylation -... | ecosystem: Environmental > Aquatic >...
CTGCCCGCAAGGACCTCTACCAGGACGACGTCAACGAAGCCCTGCTGATGCGTCCCGGCCTTCACCTGACCCGATCGCTGGTCTTCTTCGACACCAGAGGTGTTGACGGGGCGGTCGGCGGTCTCGCCGCTCTCATCGGCGGTACCTCGGCGCGAGTGCGCCGGATTCAGAACGGCTTCGTGCGTTCGTATGCCCTGACGATGCTCACTGGCGTCGTCGTGATCCTCGGTGCCGTGTGGGTGGTGCAGTGATGTCCGACTTTCCGTGGCTGACCACGATCGGCCTGATTCCGCTGGTCGGCGCGCTCGTCGTCGCCTTCCTGCCCGCGAGCCTGGCTGACCGGGCGAAGCAGATTGCTCTGGGCTTCTCTGTCGTCGCCCTGCTCTTCACCGTCGCCGCAGCCCTGCAGTTCAGCGCGGGCTCCACCGAGCAGTTCCAGCTGTCGGAGCAGCACTCCTGGATCGAGCAGTTCGGGGTTAGCTACGCCGTCGGCGTGGACGGCATCGCGCTCGTCCTGATCGTGATGGCTGCGATCCTGGTCCCGGTCTGCGTGCTCGCGGCCTGGCATGACGTGCCCGAGGTCGGCAAGCGCCAGCAGAACTACTTCGCCCTCATGCTGGTTCTCGAGACCTTCATGATCGGTGTCTTCGCTGCCACCGACGTCTTCCTGTTCTACGTCTTCTTCGAGGCGATGCTGATCCCGGTCTACTTCCTGATCGGCTCCTTCGGCGGTCCCCGCAGGCAGTACGCGGCGGTCAAGTTCCTGCTGTACTCGCTGTTCGGCGGGCTGCTCATGCTCGTCGCCGTCATCGCGCTGTACCAGGCGGGGCCCGGCGGCGCGGACGGCTTCCTCGTCGAGAAGCTGACCGGTCTCGAGCTCGACCAGACTGCCGGCCGGCTCATGTTCGTCGGGTTCTTCATCGCCTTCGCCATCAAGGCACCGATGTGGCCCTTCCACACCTGGCTGCCCGATGCGGCTACCGAGGCCCGCCCGGCAACGGCAGTGCTGCTGGTGGGCGTGCTCGACAAGGTCGGCACCTACGGGATGATCCGCTTCTGCCTGCAGATGTTCCCCGAGGCAAGCACGTGGGCCACCCCGGTGGTCATCACGCTGGCGGTCGTCTCGGTTCTCTACGGGGCGCTGCTCGCCATCGGCCAGACCGACATCATGCGGCTCATCGCCTACACCTCGGTCAGCCACTTCGGCTTCATCGTGCTGGGCATCTTCGCGATGACCTCGGCAGGCACAGCCGGCTCGGCGCTCTACATGGTCAACCACGGCTTCACCACGGCGGCGCTGTTCCTGGTGGCGGCGATGCTCATCAGACGTCGCGGCAGCAAGCGCATCCCGGACTACGGCGGCTGGCAGCGGGTGACCCCGGTGCTCGCGGGTGTCTTCCTGATCTCGGGCATGTCGGCCCTGGCACTGCCTGGCCTGAACTCGTTCATCTCGGAGTTCCTGGTCATGGTGGGAACGTTCCAGCGCTACCCGGTCGCTGCGGTGCTGGCTACTGCCGGCATCATCCTGGCCGCGCTGTACATCCTGCTCATGTACCAGCGGATGATGACCGGGCCCAAGCCCGAGTCGGCCGCCGGCACCCCTGACATGTCGCACCGCGAGAGGTGGGTGGTTGCCCCGCTGATCGTCGCTTTCCTCGTCCTGGGCTTCTACCCCAAGCCCGTTCTCGACGTGATCAACCCCGCGGTGGCCAGGACCCTGCAGTACGTCGGTGTCACGGACCCGGCGCCGACGAACCCCGGCACCGCTGAAGGAGCTGTCAAGTGATTGCCTCCCTGTACGGGCTGACATCGGAGTTCGTGGCCACCAAAATCAGCTACGGGGCGGTGCTGCCGATGCTGGTCGTCTTCGGCGCGGCCATGATCGGTGTCCTGGTGGAGGCTTTCGCACCAAGGAGGCTTCGCTACGGCGCCCAGGTGGGCGTGGCGCTCGTGGGGCTGACCACCGCGGGGGTCGCGGCGGGTCTCGCGGTGGGACACCAGGGCAGCACCCTGGCAGGGGCCGTGGTCATCGACGGCCCGGCCCTCTTCCTGCAGGGCACGATCCTGGCCCTGTCGGTCATCAGCGTGCTCGCCATGGCCGAGCGTTTCGACGGGGCGGGCGCTGACGCCTTCACCGCACAGGGTGCCGCGGCGCCCGGGTCACCGCAGGAGAGCGCTGCGGTGCGCGCCGGCGCGGCCACGACCGAGGTCTTCCCGCTGACGATGTTCGCGGTCGCGGGCATGCTCCTCTTCCCGGCGGCGGGCGACCTGCTGACGATGTTCATCGCGCTGGAGGTCCTCTCGCTGCCGCTCTACATCCTCTCCGGGCTGGCCAGCCGCCGCCGGCTCCTGTCCCAGGAGGCTTCGCTGAAGTACTTCCTGCTGGGAGCCTTCTCGTCGGCCTTCTTCCTGTTCGGTGCGGCCCTGCTCTACGGCTACTCCGGCTCGATGGATCTTGGCGTCATCGCCAAGGCGGTCGGCACGCAGTCCGGCATGGACGGCCTGCTGGTGCCCGGGGTACTCCTCGTGCTGGTCGGGCTGCTCTTCAAGATCGGCGCCGTGCCGTTCCACTCGTGGGTCCCGGACGTCTACCAAGGAGCTCCCACCCCGGTGACGGGGTTCATGGCGGCCTGCACCAAGGTCGCCGCCTTTGGTGCCCTGCTGCGTTTCGTCTATGTCGGTGTCGGGGACAGCCGCTGGGACTGGGCGCCGGCGCTGTGGGCGGTCGCCATCCTGACCATGGTGCTGGGGGCGGTGCTGTCCATCACCCAGACCGACATCAAGCGGCTGCTGGCGTACTCGTCGATCGCCCATGCCGGCTTCGTCCTGACCGGCCTGCTTGCCTTCGACAGGGTCGGCATCTCCTCGGTGATGTTCTACGTCGTGGCCTATGGCTTCAGCACGATCGCGGCCTTCGCCATCGTGTCGCTGGTCCGTGACGGCGGCTCGGAAGCCACGCATCTGTCTCAGTGGGCCGGGCTGGGCAGGAACCACCCGGTTGTCGCAGGGACCTTCGCCTTCGTGCTCCTGGCCTTCGCGGGCATCCCGCTGACGTCTGGCTTCACCGCCAAGTTCGCGGTGTTCTCGGCTGCGATCGATCACGGCGCGACACCCCTGGCCGTGGTCGGTGTGCTGGCCAGTGCCATTGCCGCCTTCGTATACGTCCGGGTCATCGTGCTGATGTACTTCACCGATCCGGCCGGCGACTCGGTTCGGGTGGTCTCGCCGTCCATCCTCACCTCGGCGGCGGTCACGATCGGGGTCGTCGTGACGCTGGTGCTCGGCGTCGTCCCGGGTCCGCTGCTGGACCTCGCGTCCCGTTCAGCATTGTTCCTCCGGTGACGGAGGCGTCACCGGGTCTGGCGTTGCCCGCAGCCTCACCGGAGCTGGCCGAGCGGTTGCTGGGTGGGCTGGCGGCTGTCGATGAGCGCCTGAGGAGCGTCGTCGACCATGAGGACCCCTTCATCGCCGCGGCGTCCATGCATCTGGCCGATGCCGGGGGTAAGCGGTTCCGGCCGATGCTGACCTTGCTGGCCGCCGAGCTGGGCACCGGGATCAATGATGATGTCGTCACGGCGGCAACCGGCGTGGAGCTGACCCACCTCGCCTCGCTGTATCACGACGACGTGATGGACGAGGCCGACCTTCGCCGTGGCGTGGTCAGCGCCAACGCGCGATACGGCAACTCCGAGGCGATTCTGGTCGGTGACCTGCTCTTCGGCAAGGCCTCCGAGCTCGTCGCCGGGCTCGGGCCGCAGGCTGTCAGGATTCAGGCGCAGACCTTCGTGCGACTGTGCTCAGGGCAGATCCGAGACGCCCGCCCGGTGCCCGATGCTGTTGACCCGATCGACTACTACCTTGGCGTGCTCGCCGACAAGACCGGAGCGCTCATCGCCACGGCCGCCCGCTATGGCGCGATGTTCAGTGGCTGCTCCCCGGAGACGGTTGACATCATGGAAAGGTACGGGGAGCGGCTCGGTATCGCCTTTCAGCTGGCGGATGACCTGCTGGACATCTCCTCGACGTCAGGAGACTCCGGCAAGGAGCCCGGCACGGACCTGCGTGAAGGAGTGGCGACGCTGCCTGTGCTTCTGGTCCGTCAGTCGACCGATCCTGCGGATGACCGGCTCAAAGAGCTGGTCGGCGGCGATTCTGGCGTGGGGGGCCTGCGCGACGAGGCACTGCACAGCGAGGCGCTCGGCCTGCTGCGGGCCCATTCCGCCATGGACGAGGCACGCGAGAGGACGAACGCCGTGGCTCTGGAGGCGCAGCAGGTTCTTGGGCCGCTCGCCAGCGGGCTGGCGGGTTCTGGTGCCCAGGACTGCGTGGCGGCCCTGTCGGCTCTGGTCGCGAGCGTCGTCAACCGCGCAGGCTGACGACGCTCGACCCGGTCCAGGTGGCCTCGCCGACTCCGGCTGCTACCTGCTCAGGGCTCGGTCAGTCGCCGACGGTCCAGGTGTCCTTGCCGTGCAGCAGCGTGGCGAGGTCGCTGTCGGTTGCCTGGCCACCGGCTTTGGTGACGGCGCCATCGATCTGCTCGCGTACGAGGTCGTCGTAGGTCGGACGCGAGACGTTGCGGAAGATCCCCAGCGGGACGTGTGCCATCGTCGGGTCGTCCAGCCGGGAGAGCTGGAACGCCATGGACGGGTCGTCGGCACCGGCGTGGTGAGTCACCACTCGTGACATGTCGGCGCCCTCGGCCGCAACGACCACCAGCTCTCCTGAGTCGCCGCGCGCCACGAGCTTGTCGGCACCCACCCGCACCGGCTCACCGTCTACGAGGTGGACGATCCGCGCCTCGGCCTCGTCGCGGTCCTTGAGAAGCTCGTAGGCGCCGTCGTTGAAGATGGGGCAGTTCTGGTAGATCTCGACCAGCGCGGTACCGCGGTGTTCGGCAGCCGCGCGGAGCACAGAAGTGAGGTGCTTGCGGTCGGTGTCCATCGTGCGAGCCACGAAGGTCGCCTCGGCGCCCAGCGCCAGCGACACCGGGTTGAAGGGCGTGTCGACCGAGCCGAACGGAGACGACTTGGTGACCTTGCCGAACTCGGAGGTGGGGGAGTACTGGCCCTTGGTCAGGCCGTAGATCTTGTTGTTGAACAGCAGGATCGTGAGGTTGACGTTGCGGCGCATGGCGTGGATCAGGTGGTTGCCCCCGATGGACAGCGCGTCACCGTCGCCGGTGACGACCCACACGGACAGGTCGCCTCGTGCGGTCGCCAGCCCGGTCGCGATGGCCGGCGCGCGACCATGGATCGAGTGCATGCCGTACGTGTTGAGGTAGAACGGGAAACGCGAGGAGCATCCGATGCCGGAGACGAAGACGATGTTCTCGCGCTTGAGACCCAGCTCGGGCAGGAATCCCTGGACAGCCGCGAGGATCGAGTAGTCACCGCAGCCGGCACACCAGCGGACCTCCTGGTCGCTCGCGAAGTCCTTCTTGGTCTGGGAAGGTGCGTCCTGGACAAGGTGTGGCACGCCGAGGGTGCCAGCACCCGGCATACCGATGTCTACGTTGCTCATCGGGTGGCTCCGCTCAGGTTGGCTTTGGCCTCGGTCAGGACTTGCGCGAGCTCGGTGGAGGTGAAGGGAAGCCCGCGTACCTGCGTGTAGGACTGCACGTCCACGAGGTATGTGGCGCGCAGCATCAGGGCGAGCTGACCGAGGTTCATCTCGGGCACGATCACCCGCTGGTACCCACGGAGCACCTCGCCGAGGTTGGCCGGGAAGGGGTTGAGGTGGCGCAGGTGGGCGCGAGCGATCGGGACACCGTCCTTGCGCAGCAACCGGGCGGCCTCCGCGATCGGACCGTAGGTCGATCCCCAGCCCATGATCAGGACGTCGGCGATGCCGGATGGATCGTCCACCTCCACGTCCGGGATGCTCTTGGCGATGCCGTCGATCTTGGCCTGCCGCAGTCGGGTCATCTTGTCGTGGTTGTCGGGGTCGTAGGAGAGGTCGCCGGTGACGTCGGCCTTCTCGATGCCGCCGATGCGGTGCTCCAGACCCGGGGTGCCGGGGATCGCCCATGGCCGGGCCAGCGTCTCGGGGTCCCGAAGGAACGGGTGGAACACCCAGTCGCCATTGGCATCGACGTCGTTGGGCTCGCTGGCGAAGCTGATCGCCTCGTGCGGCAGGCTCGCCACATCGGGGATGCACCACGGCTCGGAGCCGTTGGCGAGGTAGCCGTCGGAGAGCACGAACACCGGGGTCCGGTAGGTGGTCGCGATCCGGACCGCCTCAAGGGCGATGTCGAAGCAGTCGCCCGGGGACTGCGGGGCGATGACGGCCACGGGGGACTCTCCGTTGCGGCCGTACATCGCCTGCAGCAGGTCGGACTGCTCGGTCTTGGTCGGCAGGCCGGTCGAGGGGCCGCCACGCTGGACATCCACGATCACCAGCGGCAGCTCCAGCGACACGGCCAGGCCGATCGCCTCGGACTTCAGGGCGACGCCCGGACCGGAGGTGGTGGTGATACCCATGGCCCCGCCGTACGAGGCTCCGATGGCGGCGCCGACCCCGGCGATCTCGTCCTCGACCTGCATCGTGGTGACGCCGAACCGTTTCAGCTTCGAGAGCGTGTGCAGGATGTCGGTGGCCGGGGTGATCGGGTACGCGCCCAGCACCAGCGGCAAGCCGGCGCAGTGGGCCCCCGCCACCAGGCCGTAGGAGATGGCGGTGTTGCCGGTGATGTTGCGGTAGGTGCCCGCACGCATCGTGGCCGGGGCGATCTCGTAGGTGACCGCGAAGTCCTCCGTGGTCTCGCCGTAGTTGAAGCCGGCGCTCAGCGCAGCCAGGTTGGCTTCGAGGATGTCGGGCTTGGACCCGAACTTGCTCTTCAGGAACTGTTCGGTTCCGGCGGTCGGGCGGGTGTACAGCCACGACAGGAGACCGAGGGCGAACATGTTCTTGGCCCGTTCCTTGTCCTTGCGGGACAGGGGGAAGTCCTCCAGCGCGTCCACGGTCAGGGAGGTGAGGCTCAGTGGGTGCAGGTGGTAGCTGTCCAGGCTGCCATCCTCGACCGGGGACACCGCGTAGCCGACCTTGGCCAGGTTGCGCTTGGTGAACTCATCGGTGTTCACGATGATCGTGCCACCGCGTGGCACGTCGCCCAGGTTCGCCTTGAGCGCAGCCGGGTTCATTGCCACCAGCACGTCTGGTGCGTCACCCGGGGTCAGAACCACGTGGTCGGCGAAATGAAGCTGGAAGCTCGAGACGCCGAGCAGCGTGCCCTGAGGCGCCCGGATCTCCGCAGGGAAGTTGGGCAGGGTCGACAGGTCGTTGCCCAGCGCCGCGGTCTCCGAGGTGAAGCGGTCTCCAGTGAGCTGCATGCCATCACCTGAGTCCCCCGCGAAACGAATGACGACACTGTCAAGACGTTCTACTCGCTTGATACCCATGCGTGAGTTCCCACCAGACTTCTTGTGATGTCCCCGTTCGGCTTCTTTGGCGCTGGGGTTTCTTCGATGCTACCCCGCACGGCAAACGCGTCCTGAACCACTCCATGATACGGACTTGGCGTGTCGTAGGGGCGGTAACGCCGGAATTCGGGACGATGTGCTCCGGGGGACCTCCCGACGGGGACGCCATCCGCACTGGCTAGGCTGTCCCGCGTGCCCCCATACATCACCGTCGGCGGAGTCGTCCTCACAGGAGTGCTCCTTTTCGTCGCAGGGATGGGTGTCCGCCGCCTGCTCGCGCCGTATGCGCCCACGGCGGCGAAGCTCACCACCTACGAGTGCGGCGTGGACCCCGTCGGCGATGGCTGGGCGCAGACGAATGTCCGCTACTTCCTCTACGCGTTCCTCTACGTCGTCTTCGCCGTGGACGCGGTCTACCTCTTCCCCTGGGCCACGGTCATCCGCGACGCCGATCTGGGCATGGCCTCGCTGGCCGAGATGGGCATCTTCATCGGCGTGCTCCTGGTGGGCCTGGCCCACGCCGCCCGGCGCGGACTGCTGAGGTGGGTCTGATGACCACAGATCTGCCGATGCCCGGCATCGGGCCGGTCAACAACGACGCCCCCCGCCCGATCAAGGTCGTCCTGAACTGGGGCCGGCGCTACAGCCTGTGGGTGTTCAACTTCGGGCTGGCCTGCTGCGCCATCGAGTTCATCTCGGCGAGCATGGCCCGGCACGACTTCATCCGGCTCGGGGTGATCCCGTTCGCCCACGGACCGCGCCAGGCCGACCTGATGGTGGTCAGCGGCACCGTGACCGACAAGATGGCACCTGCCGTGCGCCGGCTCTACGAGCAGATGGCCGAGCCCAAGTACGTGATCAGCTTCGGGTCGTGCGCCAACTCCGGCGGCCCCTACTGGGACTCCTACTGCGTCACCAAGGGCGTCGAACAGATCATCCCGGTGGACGTCTTCGTGCCCGGGTGTCCGCCGCGGCCCGAGGCGTTGCTGCAGGGCATCGTCCGGCTCCAGGAGAAGATCGCGGCGGAGGACCTGTCCCAGCGCTACCGGGCCCGCCGGCCGATCTCGGCGGCCGCCGCGACCCGGCCACTGGTCTCGGCCACCGGCCCGGGCCCGGCAGCGCCAGCGGGTGGTGGGGTGCCCGCGTGACCGGGCTGCGCGCCTCCGCCGTCCAGGACGTCTTCGACACCGGGCTCGGCACGTCGGTGCCGATCGGCGCGGACGGCACCGGGACGCCCGTGGTCGACGTCCCGGCGGACCGTTGGCTGGAGGCCGCCGAGCTGGCCCGGAGTGCGCTCGGCCTGGACTTCCTGGACTGGCTGTCCGCGGTGGACGAGCCGGATGCCGACCCACCGGGGGTGGACGTCGTGGTCCACCTTGCCGACTCCGCCGCGATCACCCGGCGGCTGCTGCTGCGCACCCGCACGGTCGCTGCCGCACCGCGCCTGGCCTCGTTGACCGGGGTCTGGCCGGGCGTGGCCTGGCACGAGCGGGAGACCTACGAGATGTTCGGCGTGGTCTTCGACGGCTTCGACGACGGACAGCGAGAGCCGGGCGCGTCGGCCGGGAGCCCGCTCGGCCTGCGTCCTCTGCTCCTGCCGGACGGGTTCGAGGGCACCCCGTTGCGCAAGTCGTTCGTGCTCGCCGCGCGGGTGAGCAAGGCCTGGCCAGGTGCCAAGGAGCCGGGCGAGAGCGGGGCAGGAGCGCCGAGCCGGCGCAAGACGCGTCCGCCGGGGGTCCCCGACCCCGCTTGGGGTCCGCACGAGCCCGGTGAGGCAACCGACCCTGCAGAGGCGGCGCCGTGACCGAGGTGCTGGACGTCGTCGTCCGGGCGGCCTGCGTGATCGTCGCGTTCCTGGTGCTGCCCTTGGTGGTCGGTCAGACCGAGCACAAGGTGATGGCGCACATGCAGGGCCGCCTGGGTCCGATGTACGCCGGCGGGTTCCACGGCTGGGCGCAGCTGGTCGCCGACGGCGTGAAGTTCGCCCAGAAGGAGGAGATCGTGCCGGCGGCGGCCGACCGGGGCGTGTTCCGGCTCGCCCCCGCGGTGGCCCTGGTGCCCTACCTGGTGGCGATGGCCGCGATCCCGCTCTCGCCGTCCCTGGTCGCCGCCGATCTGGACGCCGGCCTGCTCTTCGTGCTTGCTGCTTCGGCGGTCGGGGTGCTCGGCACGCTGATGGCCGGCTGGTCCAGCGCGAACAAGTACGCCTTGCTCGGCGCGATGCGCTCGGCCGCGCAGTTGCTCGCCTACGAGCTGCCGATGGTGCTCGCGGCGAGCAGTGTGGCGTTGGCCGCGGGGTCGCTGAACCTGATCCACATCGCCCAGGCATGGTCGCCGTGGTGGCTGCTCTGGCAGGCACCCGCCGCGGGCGTCTTCCTGATCGGCGGACTGGCCGAACTGCAGCGACCCCCGTTCGACATGCCGCTGGCCGACTCCGAGATCGTCGCCGGCCCGTACACCGAGTACAGCGGGCTGCGCTTCGCGCTGTTCCTGCTGGCCGAGTACGCCGGCATCGTGCTGCTGGGCGCGCTGGTGGCGGTCCTCTTCCTCGGTGGCTGGCGCGGCCCGTGGGACGGCCTGTTCGGCCCGGTCTGGACGCTGCTCAAGACCGGTCTGGTGGCCGTCCTGGTGATCTGGGTCCGGGTCTCCATGCCCCGGATGCGGGCCGACCAACTCCAGCGGCTGGCCTGGGGCGTGCTGGTGCCGGTGGCGCTGGCGCAGCTCGCGCTGACGGCAATCGTCGTCGTCGCTCGGGCGTGACAGGTTAGGCTGACCTATCATCCCTGCCTGTTCAGCCCGGCACGATGCGGAGGCGATAGGTCATGGGGCGACCACGACGGCAGGAGCCCCGCCGCGCGCACCTGATCGCCGCGACCCAGCGAGTGCTCGCCCGGGATGGCCTGGCGGGCCTGCGGGTGCGCGAGATCGCCGCCGAGGCGGGGATGAGCCCGGCGTCGGTGCTCTACTACTTCCCCGACTCCTTCCAGCTGGTGCTGCAGGCCCTCGATCAGCAGGCCCGCGCCATGGCCTCCGAACGCGCAGCCGTCGCGGCCGCCACGCCCGACCCGCTCGATCGCCTCCGCGCCCTGGTGCGTCTGGACCTGCCGGACGAACTGCTCGGCGTCCAAC
>Ga0209797_10001896_pt1 | contig 10542 bp, 8 predicted proteins | sample DOMMetBare3Fresh_2_FD_187472 | JGI IMG/M metagenome (GOLD analysis project Ga0209797, IMG submission 187472) | Wetland sediment microbial communities from St. Louis River estuary, USA, under dissolved organic matter induced mercury methylation -... | ecosystem: Environmental > Aquatic >...
GGGCACGTTCATCGTTGCCCTCAACCACACGACTGTCGCGAACGTGCTCTTCCTGCAAGCGGTCGCGCCGATCGCCGCGGCGCTGATCGCCTGGGTAGGCCTGCGGGAGCAGATCTCACGTCGCACGAGCGTGGCCATGATCGTGGCGCTCGCGGGCGTCGGGCTCATGGTCGGCGGTCCGGGTGGCTCGCACGGCCTCGGGCTGGCGCTCTCCGTCGTGATGACGCTCTCGTTCGCGCTCTCCGTGGTGATCACTCGCCACCGGCGCGACATCTCGATGGCTCCCGCCATCTGCCTCTCGCAGGTGCTCGTGCTCGTCGTCGTCGGCCCCTTCGCCCACCCGGGCACGGTGGACCCGCGCGATCTGGCGTTGATGGTCGTGCTCGGCTTCGGCCAGATGGGGCTCGGACTCGCGTTCCTGACGATGGGCGCCCGCCTGATCCCGGCGGCCGAGCTGGCGCTGATCACGCTGCTCGAAGTCGTCCTCGGGCCCCTGTGGGTATGGCTCGTGCTGGCAGAGCAGCCGAGCACGGCCACCCTGCTCGGCGGCGCGGTCGTCGTCATCGCCGTCGTGCTGCAGGCCGGCGGCGAGACGGAAGAGCCCCAGCCCCCCGGGGGAGCACGGCGGCGGAGGGTTGCCGGACGGCGCGGCGGCGGCTACGCTCCCGGGCGATGACTCCCGCAACGCATGCACGGACCTGGTGGTGGCGCAACGAGCGAGGCGGGAGCGTGCACTAGCACGAGTCGAGACCCCGCTTCGCCCGAGACCTCCACGTGGAGGTCTTTTTCGTGTTCGAGACGAGAACGAGCTGACGAGATGACCGAGACGACGATCAACACCGACCTCCTCACCCCCCTCGGCGCGTACCTGCGCCTGCGTGACGCCGGGAAGGCGAGCTTCATCCTGGAGTCGGTCGAGCGAGGGCGCCTCGGCCGCTATTCGTGGATGGGCGCCGGCTCGCGGCTCGTCAGCTTCGCCGAGGCGGAGGAGCTGGCGCTCCCCGTCGTCGGCTACCTCGCCTACGACCACGTTGCCCGGCTCGAGCCGACCGTGCCGCTGCCAGACGAAGGGCGCGGGCTCCCGGAGAGCAGGCTGATCGTGGCCGAGACGCTCGTGCGCTTCGACCACGGCGGCGGCATCGCCGAGGTGCTCGCCGGCGACCGCGACGAGATTGCCGGGCGCCTGGAGGCAGGGATCCCGTGGCAGCGCGAGGCCCGCGGCACGCCCGGGCCGCTGCGCCGCTTCCCCTCGCGCGAGCGCTACGAGGAGATGGTGCGCTCCGTCAAGCAGCACATCGTCGCCGGCGACGTCTTCCAGTGCGTGCCGTCGCAGCGGGCCGAGCGGCCGACGTCCGCGACCCCCCTCGAGGTGTACCGGGCGCTTCGCCGGGTCAATCCGTCGCCCTACCTCTTCCTGCTCGAGCTCGACGGCGTCGCGCTCGTCGGCTCCTCGCCGGAACGGCTCGTCGCGTGCGAGGACGGGCGCGCCAGCCTCTGTCCGATCGCCGGCACCACCGAGCCGACCGAGGGCGACGTCGAGCGGCTGCTCTCCTCCGAGAAGGACCGGGCCGAGCACATCATGCTGGTCGATCTCGGCCGCAACGATCTCTCCCGCGTGTGCCGCGCCGGCACGGTGCACGTCTCCCGGTACATGGAGGTGGAGCGCTTCTCGCACGTCTCGCACCTCGTCTCCGAGGTCGTGGGCGACCTGCGCGAGGGCGTCTCCCCGTTCGACGTGCTGCGCGCGTGCTTCCCGGCCGGCACCGTCTCCGGAGCGCCGAAGGTGCGCGCCATGCAGCTGATCTCCGAGCTGGAGGGGTTCCGTCGCGGCCCGTACGCGGGCGCCGTCCTCTACGCGCTGCCCGGTGGCACGATGGACGCGTGCATCGCGCTGCGCACCATCGTGATGGCGGACGGCATCGCCCACCTGCAGGCGGGAGCAGGCGTCGTGGCCGACTCCGACCCGGCCGCCGAGCACGAGGAGTGTCTGAAGAAGCTGGCCGCACTCGAAGCGGCGATCGACCTGGCCGAGTCGGAGCTCGCATGAGAGCTCTCTCACGCTCCCGGGGCGTCGCTCGTGGTGCCGGGCCGGAGGAGACAGTATGGAACTACGGCTCCGGAGAGCCCGGTGCCGCGAGCGGCGTCAGCCTTTCGCGGAGCCCGGCCCCGCCGGGCGAGAGCGAAAGGCGGCCGGGAGGCATGAGAGCTCTCTCACGCTCCCGGGGCGTCGCTCGTGGTGCCGGGCCGGAGGAGACAGTATGGAAATACGGCTCCGGAGAGCCCGGTGCCGCGAGCGGCGTCAGCCTTTCGCGGAGCCCGGCTCCGCCGGGCGAGAGCGAAAGGCGGCCGGGGGCGTGAGAGTCCTGATGATCGACAACTACGATTCCTTCACGTACAACCTCGTGCACCTCTTCGAGGAGCTGGGCGCCGAGGTGCTGACCGTGCGCAACGACGCGATCACGGTGGACGAGGCGAGGGCGGGCGGCTTCGACCGGCTCGTTATCTCCCCCGGTCCAGGCCGTCCCGAGGGTGCCGGCGTCTCGATCGAGCTGATCCAGGCGCTCGGGCCGACGACACCGACGCTCGGCGTCTGCCTCGGCCACCAGGCGATCGTGGAGGCGTTCGGCGGCCACGTAGGGCAGGCGAAGGCGCTGCTCCACGGCAAGGCCAGCACCGTGCACCACGACGGCAAGGGCGTGTACGCGGGTCTGCCGGAGGAGATCGAGGCAGGCCGCTACCACTCGCTGGCGGCCCTCAGCGTGCCGGACGAGCTCGAGGTGACGGCACGCACCGACGACGGTGAGGTGATGGGCGTACGTCACCGCTCGCTCCCCATCGAGGGAGTGCAGTTCCACCCGGAGTCGGTGCTGACGCCGCTCGGAGCCGAGCTGGCGAGGAACTTCCTCCGGTGATCGTCGGCCCCGCGATCCAGCTGCTGCTCGACGGCAACCACCTCACGCGGGCCGACGCGCACGCCCTCATGGGCTCGATCATGGACGGGGAGGCGACACCGGCGCAGATCGCCGGCTTCCTCGTCGCCCTGCGCACCAAGGGCGAGACCGCGGAGGAGATCACCGGCTTCGCCGAGGCGATGCGCGAGCACGTGGTGCCGGTCACGCCCCAGCGCGCTCCTGTCGTCGACGTCGTGGGCACCGGGGGCGACGGCGCGCACACGTTCAACATCTCCACGGCGGCTGCGCTCGTCGCGGCAGCGGCCGGCGCGGCGGTGGCCAAGCACGGCAACCGGGCGGCGAGCTCGGCCGCGGGCTCGGCCGACGTGCTGGAGGCGCTCGGCGTCGCGATCGAACAGCCGCCGGAGCGCATCGCCCGCTCGATCGACGAGCTCGGCTTCGGCTTCATGTTCGCCCGCGCCCACCACCCGGCCATGCGCCACGTGGCCCCCGTCCGCCAGGAGCTCGGTGTCCGCACCGTGTTCAACGTGCTCGGGCCGCTCGCGAACCCTGCCGGCGCGCGAGACGGGGTCTTCGGCGTCTACGCCCCGGGGCTTGCGCGAACGTACGCCGAGGCACTGGCGGAGCTGGGGGCGCGGCGTGCCTTCGTGGTGCACGGGCACGGCGGCCTCGACGAGCTCTCTCCCTTCGGTACGAACCTCGTCGTGGAGGTCGCCGCCGGCGACGTGCGCGAGTGGGAGCTCGATCCGCGAGAGCTCGGCATCGCTCCCGTCGACCCGGGCGTCCTGCGAGGCGGCTCGGCGGCCGAGAATGCCGCCACCCTCAGCGCGGTGCTCGGGGGCGAGCCGGGCGGCCGACGCGACGCGGTCCTGCTGAACGCCGCCGCCGCGCTCGTGGCCGCCGGCCTCGCGGGCGACCTGGGCGAGGGCTTCGGCCTCGGTGCCGAGGCGATCGACTCCGGCACCGCCGCCGCGCGGCTCGAAGCGCTCGTCGCCTTCTCCGCCGGGGAGGAATCCGGCTAGTGGGAAGGTTCGAGAAGGCACTCCGCGCGCCCGGCCTCGGGGCGATCGCCGAGATCAAGCGCCGCTCGCCCTCCGCCGGCGACCTGCGCCCCGACGCCGACCCTGCCGCGATCGCTCGCGCCTACGCCGCGGCGGGCGCCGCAGCGATCTCGGTCCTGGTCGACGAGCGCTTCGGCGGCACGTGGGACGACCTGCGCGCAGCCCGCGCGTCGACGAACGCTCCTCTCCTGGCCAAGGGGTTCTTCTCCACGGAGGCGCATCTGCGCACGGCGAAGGAGGCGGGCGCCGACGCGGCACTCCTGCTGTTGCGCGACCTGGACGACGGTCGGGTCGCACTCCTGCTGGACGTCGCGGGCGCGCTCGGCCTCGACACCCTCGTGGAGGCGCACGACGCCGGGGAGCTCGAGCGGGGCATCGCGCTGGGCGCCCCCGTGCTCGGGGTCAACGCCCGCGACCTCTCCACGTTCGCGATCGACCGCCGCGCGCAGCTCGAGCTGGTCGCGCGGATCCCACGCGATCGGGTCGTGATCGCAGAGAGCGGCATCCGGACGCGGGCGCAGGGAGCGGCCGCCGAGCTGGCGGGCGCCGACGCCGTTCTCGTCGGCTCGGCGCTGATGCGCGCCCCCGATCCCGCTGCGAAGCTCGCCGAGCTGCTCTCCCGACCGCTCGTGAAGGTGTGCGGCCTGACGCGCGAGGAGGACGTCGCGGCGGCCGCCGAGGCCGGCGCGGACCTGGCGGGGTTCATCCTCGTGCCGGAGAGCCCGCGCGCCGCCGCCGGCGTGCTGCCCGTCCCGGACGAGCTGCTCTCCGTCGCCGTCTGGGTCGGCGAGGCCGGCGAGTCGGTCGCCGACCTCGACCAGGTGCACACGGTCGAGGCGGGCAAGGTGCGCGGCCGCGACGCGGCGCTCCTGCGCGACGGCGAGCAGGTGGCGCGGGTGCTCGACCTGCCCTGGAAGGGCACCGACCCCGCCCACTGGGAGCGCGCCGCCGCGGCCGAAGGGCGCATCGTGCTCGCCGGCCGGCTCGGGCCCGAGAACGTGCGGGAGGCGATCGCGGCCGTGCGGCCGTGGGCGGTCGACGCCGCCTCGTCGCTCGAGTCGGCACCGGGAATCAAGGATCACGACAAGGTCAAGGCCTACGTGGAGGCAGCCAGAGCATGACGACGACCGATCACATCGAGACCTACGGGCCCTACGGCGGACGGTACGTGCCGGAGACGCTGATCCCCGCGCTCGACGAGCTCACGGCCGCGTGGGCGGCTGCGAAAGCCGACCCCGCCTACCAGGCGGAGATCGACGAGCTCGGCCGCACGTACACGGGCCGTCCCTCCCCGATCACGCTCGCGTCGCGGTTCGCGCCCGGCAAGCGCCTCTACCTGAAACGCGAGGACCTGAACCACACGGGAGCGCACAAGATCAACAACGCACTCGGCCAGGTCGTGCTCGCGCGGCGGCTCGGCAAGACCCGGATCATCGCCGAGACGGGCGCGGGCCAGCACGGTGTCGCAACGGCGACGGCCTGCGCGCGCTTCGGGCTCGAGTGCGTCGTCTTCATGGGCTCCGAGGACATGCGCCGGCAGGCACCCAACGTCGAGCGCATGCACCTGATGGGCGCCACCGTCGTCCCGGTCGAGTTCGGCACGCGCACGCTCAAGGAGGCGACGAGCGAGGCGATCCGCGACTGGATCACGAACGTCGAGACGACGCACTACGTGATCGGGTCGTGCGTCGGCCCGGCGCCCTACCCGGAGATCGTGCGCGAGCTCCAGGCGGTGATCGGCCGCGAGGCACGCGAGCAGCTCCTCCAGGCGGAGGGTGCGCTGCCGGAGGCGGTGGTCGCCTGCGTCGGCGGCGGCTCCAACGCGATCGGCATGTTCGCCGGGTTCCTCGACGACGCCGAGGTGCGGCTGATCGGCGTCGAGGCGGCGGGTGCTGCGTCGCTCGGCGCCGGCCGCACAGGCGTCCTCCACGGGTCGCGCTCCTCGATCCTCGCCGACAGCGACGGCCAGATCGCGGACGCCCACTCGATCTCGGCGGGGCTCGACTACCCGGGCGTCGGCCCGGAGCATGCCTTCCTGCGCGACACGGGCAGGGCGGAGTACGTGCCCTGCACCGACGACCAGGCGCTCGACGCGTTCGAGCGCCTGGCCCGCACGGAGGGGATCATCCCGGCGCTCGAGTCGTCGCACGCGCTCGCCGTCGTCGCAGGGCTGGAGGCCGAGTACGTGGCCGTGTGCCTCTCGGGCCGCGGGGACAAGGACCTGGCCGAGGCGCTCGCCGCCCTGGGAGCACGGGCGTGAGCCGCAAGACGCTCGTCGTCTACCTGATGGCGGGAGCCGAGACGCCCGCGCTGGCGCAGGCCGCTGTCGAGGGCGGTGCCGACATCGTCGAGATCGGCTTCCCGTTCTCCGACCCGCTCGCCGACGGGCCCGTGATCCGGGCCGCCGCCGAGAAGGCGCTCGCGGCCGGGATGCGCACGAGTGAGTGCCTCGTATGCCTCGCCGCGACGCGGGCGCTCGTCGGCGACACGCCGCTGATCCCGATGACGTACGCCTCGCTGCTCGAGGCGTACGGCTGGCAGCGCTTCGAGGCAGACGCCCGTGCCGCCGGCGCCACGAGCTTCATCGTCGCCGACACCGCGGCGGGCTCGCGGCCGGAGCTGAGGCGCGTCCAGCTCGTCGCCCCGACCTCAACGGACGAGCGTATCGCGCTCGCCGCCCGCGAGACGGACGGGTGGCTCTACCTCGTCACGCTCACCGGCACGACCGGCGCCCGCACCGAGCTCTCGAACGCGCTCGCCGGCCTCGCCGCCCGCGCCCGGGCGCTCACGGACGTGCCGCTCTACGCCGGCTTCGGCATCTCGACGCCCGAGCAGGCACGGGCGGCGGCCGACCTGACCGACGGCGTCGTCGTCGGCTCGCGGGCGGTTCAGGTGGCCGAAGACGGGCCGGAGGCGCTGCTCGCGTACGTCGCCTCGCTGCGCGCGACGATCGACGCCTGAACGCGACGAGAACGACACGGGGGCCTGGCGCGAACGCCAGGCCCCCGTCGGTCCGGTGTCCGGAGGGAGAGCGCTCAGCTCTCGTCGGACCCATCCTCCCCCTCGTCGCCACTGCCGTAGAGATCCTTGTAGCTCTTGATCTCGAGCAGGAGCAGCTGGCCGTTCTCGACGAGCTCCGGGTCGCTCGACGCCTTGTGCACCTGGGCATCGAACAGCCAGGTCTTCTCACCGAAGAGCTTGTCCGTCGGGATGATCCCGCTCGACTCCTCGTCCTGGGTGATGAACAGGTTCCCGGCGGGAACCGTGGGGTTGAACTGCGCCGGGTTGAACTGCGCCACCAGAGCCAGCGCGCCGTCCTTGATCCGGTAGGCGACGATGCGAGAGAGGTTGACGCTCTCCCCGGTCGGAAGCGGGTCCTGAGAGCCCGGGTCCTCCTGGATCATGATGTTGCCGCGCCTGTCGATTCCGAGGTTGTCCGGCTTGTTCAGTCCCAGGGGCTCGGTGCCGATCTTCTCCGTGCCGTCGAGCAGGAGCTCGAGCGTGCCACCCTTGGCGGGGTTCTCGATGTCCTTGTAGGTGACCCGCCAGAGGCCGCCTCCCTTGCCTGCATTGCCGGTTCCCTCACCACCCTGCGTGGTCAGGAAGTAGAACATGTTCGGGTGCTTGGGGTCCCAGGCACCGTCCTCCATGCGGTCGAACCCGAGGCCACCGTCTGCGACGGCTTCGGCGTTCTGGACGTTGCCGGACGCCTCGTTCCAGTTCAGCTCGGTGAGCGTGAACGGCACCTTGTCGCCCTTGTCGTACGCCGCCCTGAACTTCGCGTCCGTGTTCACGGCGTCGGAGATCTTGAGCACGTAGTTCTTGCCGTTCGTAAGACCCGCCCTGTCGAACACGTTGCCCGCGTTCGTCTTCTTGCCGACGTAGATCCACAGCTCACCCGGGGTCGCGTCCTCGGTCCCGTGGACGAGCGTCGTCTCGCTCCTGTTCTGGGCTGCGAGCGTGTTCTCCCACGAGAAGAGCCCGAGCCGCGGCAGCTGCTGCGCCTCACCGGTCATCGAGACGCCGAACAGGCGGCCGGGGTTGCCGTTCTCCTCGTTCGCGAAGTAGATCCGCTCCTTGGTGCCAACGCCCTTGGCGAAGAACTGCCCCTCCTCGGTCAAGCTTCCCGAGCAGAAGCGGGCGAACGCGGACGCCGCGCCATCGTAGAGCCCCGAGGCGTAGTTGTAGTACTTCACGCTCTGGATCAGATCCTTGCCCTTCTTGACCTCGAGCGTCTTCGAGTCGATCACCCAGCGCGACACGAAGGCGCCCTTCTGGCCGTGTGCCCTCGCGATTCCGGAGGTCGCGCCCAGCTCGTGGTTCATGAGCACGACGACGCTGTTCTTGCCCTCGCTCTTGTCCTCGTAGGCGCCGAGGCCGTCCGGGATCGCGACCATGCGGTAGCCGTTGGCGGCCGGCAGGTCGCCGACCGTCAGGATCGACGTAACCGAGACGCCCGGTGCCTTCGGCAGCACGTACGGCGCGATCGTCGTGCTCGGGCCGATGTTCAGCGGTGCGGCGATCGCGACCGCCGTCGCCGCGGCCGTGACGACCGTGCCCGCGGCCAGCAGATGCAGTTTCCTCAAGGTTTCCCCCTGACTGGATTGCTCGTCGAATGACCTTGCGGTCTCGATGATCGGGGCCGCGACCCGTCGCGTGGGGGGAAAGGTCGTTACCGGGTTGGGAGGGTCCGGTTAGCGCTTCAGCTTGACGCGCTTGCCGCAGCGCTGGCACCGGCCGCGGCGCTCGGTGAGGAAGAACTTCCTCGCCTCCGGCACCTTGTGCCCGAGCAGCTTGCAACGCCAGTTCACGCGACAGGCCCCATCTGGACGCGCATCTTGCCGCCGTTGGCGTCCGACGGCTGCGGCACCCGGGAGGGACAGGGGGCCAGGCGGATCTCGCGGCTCCTCGTCATACGCGAGGATTGTAGGGGTGGGGCGCGCCCCGCCCGGCCATGCCGGGAGCCGGCAAGGCATCGGGCCACTATCGTTCGGCCGGTGCAGTCGCTGCGTGGCCACCTCCTCGTTGCAGGACCGGACCTCCTGGATCCGAACTTCCGGCGCACGGTCGTCCTGATCGGCGAGCACGGAGAGGAGGGCGCGATGGGAATCGTGCTCAATCGCCCGTCCCCCGTCTCGGTGAGCGACGCCGTGCCGCCGCTCGCGGAGCTGGTCGACGAGGGCGAGGTGGTGCACGTCGGGGGGCCTGTGCAACCGCAGGCGATCGTCGTGCTCGGCGACTTCCTGGACGCCGAGCAGGCGGCGTCGATCGTGATCGGCTCGATCGGCTTTCTGCCGGGGGAGATCGAGGGCGCCGACGACGTGCCGGGGCTCACCCGGGCGCGCGTGTACGCCGGGTACGCGGGCTGGGGCGCGGGGCAGCTGGAGAGCGAGCTCGAGGAGTCGTCGTGGATCGTGAGCCCGGCCCAGCCGGACGACGTCTTCACGTCGGACCCCGACGGCCTCTGGAGCGAGGTGCTCCGCCGCAAGGGCGGGCCGTTCGCGATCCTCGCGACGATGCCCGTCGATCCGAGCGCGAACTAGTGCGGCGTCTCACAACGTTCGACCGGGAATCGTACGTTGTGAGACGCCGCACCCGATGCTTGTTGCACGGTGGCCAGCTGCTGCGCAGCTGACCACCGTGATCCTGAAGGGGCGCGCTTCGCGCGCCCGGGGTTTCCGGCGCAACGGTACGAGACGCCGCACTAGGACCAACGACGCCCCGTACGATCTCGTGATGAGGGGTCTCGGAGTGGTCGGCGAGGGACTGGTCGAGCTCGGCCTCGAGCCCCAGCCCGACCTCACGGTCACGCTCGGCTTCGGCGGTGACGTCGCCAACACGGCCGTGATGGCGGCCGTGCTCGGCACGCCGGCACGCATCGCAGGGCGTGTCGGCGACGATGCGCTCGGCCGCCGCCTGGTCGCCTTCTGGGAGAGCAGAGGCGTCGACGTCTCGCATGTGGTCTCCGACGCGCACGCGCCGACCGGCATCTACGTCAACGAGCGCGGCGCAGAGGGGCTGCACCGCTTCGGCTACCACCGGCGGCAGTCGGCCGGCTCGCGACTCGAGCCCGGTGACGTCCGTGACGGGTTCTTCGAGGGCCTCGGTGCCCTGCACCTGAGCGGCATCACGCTGGCCGTCTCGCCGTCGGCGCGGAACGCGGCCATCAGTGCGGCCGAGCGGGCCCGCTCACGCGGGGCGGTCGTCTCGCTCGCGGTCAACCACCGCCCCGCCCTCGGCGCGAACGTCGCGGGCCTGCGCCGCGCGGCCGTGGAAGCCGACATCGTCTTCGTCTCGGCGGAAGAGACGGCCGCCGTGTTCGGGACGACGCCGGAGCGTGTGGCGGCCGCTCTTCCCGGCGCAGCGGAGATCGTGGTCACCGACGGCGAGCGGGGAGCCACCGTCTACCGCGGCGGCGAAGCCTGGGCGCTACCCGCGCTCGAGGTGGAGGTCGTCGACGCCGCTGGGGCCGGCGACGCGCTCGCTGGCGCCTATCTCGCGGCGCGGCTGGCGGGCGCCGAACCACCGGACGCGCTCCGCCGTGGCCTCGTGGCCGCATCTCTCTCGTG
>Ga0209797_10001897_pt1 | contig 10541 bp, 9 predicted proteins | sample DOMMetBare3Fresh_2_FD_187472 | JGI IMG/M metagenome (GOLD analysis project Ga0209797, IMG submission 187472) | Wetland sediment microbial communities from St. Louis River estuary, USA, under dissolved organic matter induced mercury methylation -... | ecosystem: Environmental > Aquatic >...
GCAGGGCGAATTCCTCGCCGCCATAGCGGGCCGGCAGGTCGCCCGGTCGGCAGGCGAAGCTTGTCAGAAGCTTGCCAACCCGACGCAGGCACGCGTCGCCTTCGACATGCCCGTAGCGATCATTGAACAGCTTGAAGTGGTCGACGTCGATCATCAGCAAGCCGACCGCGTGGCCATACCGGGTGGCCTCCCGCCAGGTCTTCATAAGCGCTTCATCGAAGCTGCGGCGGTTGGCGAGACCGGAGAGGGGGTCGATCAATGCGAGTCGTTCGAGGTGCTCGTTGGCGGAACGCAACTCGCCTTCGCGTTCGGCAAGTTTCTGCGCCATGTCGCTGAGCGCCGTCGCGAGCGGCTCGAACTCCTTGGCCCAGCGTTGCCGCTCAGGCCGCGCGGCAAGGTCGCCGCGCCCCAGGCTGGTTGCGGTGCGAGCGAGCGAGCGGATCGGGTCGACGATCAACCGCTCGCCGCCGATCCAGGCGATGATCAGCACCAGGACCCCGAAGAAGCCGACCTGCAGATAGGAGACCTGGACCTCGCGATCGATGTGGCGCAGCACTTCGGCCTCGGTCAGTCCGACCACGAGGCGCGCATCGCTCAGTGGCACGGCCACGAAGCCGAATATGCGGCGGACACCGTCGAGCCCGGCCGTTCTTGCCGTCCCCTCGGTGCGATCGTTGAATCCCCGCAGCAGGTCCGAATCGCGCACCGACCTGCCGATCCAACTGGCGGTCTGGCGGTCGCCGGCAAGCACGGTGCCGCCGGCATCGACCAGCATGACCGTGGCGCCCGGCCGCCGTTCGAGTGCGGCGACCAGTTGGCCGACCCATTGCAGATCGACGGACGCCACCATCACGGCATTGACGTTTGGATCGATCGCTTGCGCCGGATAGGCCGCGACGATCGCCGGCGATTGGTTGGCGCGGCCGACAAGATAGTCGCTGACCACAAAATCCTGGCTGCGGATGGCCTCCTCATAGTGCGGACGGTCCGACATATCGAGACCGACTGCTGAGGGCAGGGTGGAGCATTTGATCCGGCCGTCGGGCCCGATGATCGACATGCCCTTGATCCACGGCATGTTGCCCACGAGGTCCCGGAGGTACAAATTGCAGGTGTCGCCGCGTGCCAGCATCGCCACATAGGCGCGCGCCGTCACCTGCAGCATGGCGCGGACGGTGGTGATGATCTCACGTTGGCCCTCGGCGCCCCGCTTGGTCAGGCCGAGCACCTCGGTGGCGGCGGCCGCGATGCGCTCGCTGCGGCTTGCCTCGAGCAGCCGGACACGGTCGACCATGAGTGGGACGACGATGAGCAATGCCAGCAGGACCAGGCGACCCCGGATGCTCAGGAAGGGGGGCCCTGGTTTCTTTTGGCGGTCGCGGTGGAAGAGGGCGAGCATTGTTGTTTCGGAACCGATCCGTCATAGCGATTATGAATTGATCATAGCGAATGGAAATGAAGGGCCATTTGGCGGGATCGATAAAACTTGAAGCAATTTGTCCACGGTCAGCTACGAACTTCAGACGTGGTCACTGAAAATTCGGAACGCCTGATGGAAGCGATTGATTCACAAGCCCGGCTCGCGGCGGTGCGTCAGGAGATTGCGCAGGCCTGCCTGGCCGCTGGCCGTGATCCGGATTCGGTCACTCTGGTTGCGGTGTCGAAGACATTCGAAGCCGCTGCGATCGAGCCGGTCATTGCAGCCGGCCAGAGGGTATTCGGGGAGAACCGGGTGCAGGAGGCGAAGGCGAAATGGCCGGGCTTGCGCGACCGCCATCCCGGCCTCGAGCTTCACCTGATTGGCCCGCTGCAGTCGAACAAGGCCAAGGACGCGGTCGCGCTGTTCGACGCCATTCATTCGGTCGATCGGGCGAGCCTGTGCGAGGCGCTGGCCAAGGAGATCGCTCGGCAGGGCCAACGGCCGACCCTGTTCGTCGAGGTGAACACTGGCGGCGAGCCACAGAAGGCAGGGGTGTTGCCGGAGGCGGCCGACGACTTCCTCGCGGCCTGCCGCGATCGTTATGGCCTGTTGATCGCCGGTCTGATGTGCATTCCGCCGGCCAATGAACCACCGGCGCCACACTTTGCATTGACGGCGAAGATCGCGGCCCGTCACGATCTCAAGTTGCTGTCCATGGGCATGAGCGCGGATTTCGCGACTGCGATTGCGTTCGGGGCGACCCATGTAAGGGTCGGGACAGCGATTTTCGGCAGCCGGGACTGACGCAGCCTAAATATGAACGAGGATTCGTGTTTTCGGTCCGAGCCGTGTGATGAGGCGCCGGAGATCCCGAGGCGCCAACGCGATGCATCCGGCCGTCGGCGAGCGGTCCGGACGAGCGACATGCAGGAACACGGCACTGCCTCGTCCGGCAATCCGCGGACGGGTGTTGTGGTTAATCTCGATAATGAGGTCGTACAGCCGGTCGTCGCGCCACAGGCGGTCGCCTGGTTCATTGGCCGAGCGCTGGAACGGGCGATTATAGCGGCGGTCGCTGGCGTCCTCGCACCAGGCCACGAGGGGATCGATGCGGACTATGGGCAGCAGCGTTGGTGGCCTTGGTCCGCGGTCGGCGCGCCACCATAATCGCTGCAGGCGGAATTGCCCCCGCGGAGTGGCACCGTCACCCTCGCGCTTGTTGGCGCGGATGCCGGAGCGACCGAGCACGACCGGGATTGCGAGCTGTCCCGCCAGCAAGACTCCGTGGCTGCGTGCGCCCGGCTTTGCGCAGACCCGGAGAAGCGATAAAGCCATGTGACGCATGGGTTTTCCCTGGACTTGCCGGGTTCGGTCCGAGCCATGGCCGGGGTTATAAGGAGATGACAAGTGCCGCTTGCTCTTTTGGCCCCGAATGCTCTACTTCCCGCGGCGCCTGCCGGCGCTAGTTTTGGGGGGCAGCCGGTCGTACCCGATTTGGCCATCGTTGCGTATGGATCCTGGAGGCCACAACCACATTAGAACCATGGGTTTTCTTCTCTCTACCGAGGATCTTCGAAGTTCGCAGCGCAGGCCATTGCGACGATTTGCGAAAGTCGGAATCGAACCACCAGCCCCCTTCCAGAGCCCTCGATGACCAACGTCCGCAGAATACTGATTGTTGAAGACGACCCCGAATTGCGCGATGCGCTGGTGGAGCAGCTCGCGCTGCATGAGGAATTCGAAGCGCTGGCGGCCGAAAACGGAACCAAAGGCGTACAGGCTGCCAAGACGGGGCAGGTCGATCTCGTGATCATGGATGTGGGCCTCCCGGACATCGACGGGCGGGAGGCTGTTCGAATCCTGCGCAAGGGTGGCTTCAAGGCGCCAATCATCCTGTTGACTGGTCATGATACCGATTCCGACACAATTCTCGGGCTTGAATCCGGTGCCAATGACTATGTTACCAAGCCGTTCCGATTTGCAGTGCTGCTGGCGCGAATCCGAGCCCAGTTGCGCCAACACGAAGCGAGCGAGGACGCGGTCTTCACGATCGGGCCCTTCACGTTCCGGCCGAGCTCCAAGCTTCTGCTTAACGCCAAGGGGAACAAGGTCCGTCTGACCGAGAAGGAGACAGCGATCCTGCGTTTTCTCTACCGGGCCGGCCAGAAGCCGGTGTCGCGCGAGACGCTCCTGCAGGAGGTTTGGGGCTACAATTCAGGGGTCACGACCCATACGCTGGAGACTCATATCTACCGGTTGCGGCAGAAGGTCGAGCGTGATGCCACAACGCCAACGATCCTGGTGACCGAGACCGGCGGCTACAAACTGGTGCCGTGATTTCGTCGCTTCATGACGATCGAGGATGACATCTCTTTCTTTGAGCGGGTCCCGACCCTGAGCATGTTGGGGCGCGGAGCGCTTCGCATCCTGGCGATCGGCGCCGAGAGCCGCTATGTGCACAGCGGGGAGACGCTGTTTGCGGTCGGCGACGATGCCGACTCCGGCTACGTCGTGCAGGAGGGCTCCTTCCGCCTTTCGCCGCGGGGATCGGACACTGCCAAGAGCTTCAAGGTGGGCGTCGGCACGCTGCTCGGCGAGCTCGCCCTGTTCACCGAAACGACGCGCCCCGTGACTGCGACTGCGCTCGAGCCTTCGACCGTGCTCTGCATCCCGCGGCCGCTGTTTCTCAAGATGCTCGACGGCTACCCGGACGCGGCGGTCCGGCTGCGCGAGATTTTGGCCAAGCGGATCGACGAATCCGAGCGCGACATGCAGCGCATTCGCGCCGTGATCGATCCGAGCGAACGGACGTAATCCGAAAGCCTTATACCTCCAGCGTCGCGGTCACCGGCACGTGGTCGGAGGGGCGCTCAGCGCTGCGATACTGCTTTGCGATCGCGATGGTGGCGACGCGGTCGGCGAGCGCGGGCGAGGTCCAGATGTGATCGAGTCGGCGGCCTTTGTCGGCGGTGGCCCAGTCGGGCGAGCGGTAGCTCCACCACGTATAGAGCTTGGCCGGCTCGGGCGTGAGCGCGCGCATCGAGTCGACCCAGCGGCCGGCCTTTGCGACGGCGATGAGCTTGTCGCATTCGATCGGGGTGTGGGAGACGACGCGCAGCATCTGTTTATGGCTCCAGACGTCGTGCTCAAGCGGCGCCACGTTGAGGTCGCCAAGGAGAATCGCGCGCTCACTCGCGGCGGGTCGCAGCGCCGCATGGGCGCGCATTTCGTCCAGGAAGGAAAGCTTGTGGGCAAACTTCGGATTGAGATCGGGATCGGGAATGTCACCGCCCGCCGGCACGTAGAAATTATGCACTGTCACCGGGTCAGGCAGGCCGGCGCGCTCGCCGAACACCGCCGAGATGTGGCGGCAATCGCTCTTGCCGCAGAACGCCTGCACGTTGAAGCTCTCGAACGGCAGCCGCGAGAGCACCGCGACGCCGTGATAGCCCTTCTGCCCGTTGATCGCCGCGTGGATATAGCCGAGCCGGCGGAAGCGCTTGTGCGGAAAGCTGTCGTCCGGGCACTTGGTTTCCTGCAGACACAGGATGTCCGGACGCACCGCCTTGATGAACTTCGCCACCAAGTCGATGCGCAGCCGCACCGAGTTTATGTTCCAGGTGGTGACGGTCAGACGCATGGGATTGGCGAATAGCAAATGGCGAGTAGCGAATAGGGAACGAGAAAGGGTGTCTGCTTCGCCCCTATTCGCTACTCGCCGCTCGCCACTCGCCACTCGCTAATTGGGGTACTGCGTGTAGTCGATCTTGAACAGGTTTGGATCCGGCCGCTTGGCGGTGTCGAGATTGGAGAGCGCGATGGTGGTGTCGTAGCCCTGCGGATCGGTCACCACCCATTGCTTGAGCTGGAAATCCTTGGCGCCGAACATCATCATCAGCCGGCTGGTGCCGATGAGCGCGTGTTTTTCCTCGACCACCACGGTTACGTAGGTGTCGTCGGCCGACACGGCGGTCACGGTGGTGTCGCGCATGAGATCGATGCGATCGGCGAGCAGGAACCGCAGCGGCGTCTGCGACAGCGGATAGACGTCCTGGGTGGCAAGCTTGCGGTCGCGCACCACGACGGATGAGCCGTCCGCGATGATGTCGATGCGGCTCGGTGAGTCGTAGTCGAAGCGGACCTTGCCGGGCTTCTGGACGTAGAACTGGCCTTTCGACTGCCGCCCGTCCGGACCGATCTGGGCGAAGTCGCCCGACATGACCTGCACGCGCGTCAGATAGCCGCTGACCTTGTCGACCAGCGCGCGTTGGGCGGCTTCGAGATTCGAGCTCGGGCGCGCCTGCTGCTGCGGCGCCTGCTGCTGCGGCGCCTGCTTCTGCTCCGGCTGCTGCTCTCCGCCGCCGCCGAAAATCGGTGGCAGCCATTGCTGAAGCTGCTGCAGCGGACTGTTCTGCGCCTGAGTGGTGCCCTTCGGCGCTTGCGCGGTGCCTTGCGCCGCCGCCCCAGGGCGGCCAGCGGGTCCGGTCACCGCGGCTGGCGGTGGCGGCATGGCGCCGGTCTTGGGCAGCGGTGCGGGCGGCGGCAGCGGAACAGGCTCGGCCGCCACCACGGTTGCCGCGACCAAATGTGCTGCCGACACGACTGCAATCAGTGCTGCCTGGCTCTTGCCAGCCATGGTGACGCTCCGCTTTCGGCCCTCGCCAAGATTCGGTAGCCGCCTGGTGTGGCGACATCGCGGCTCGGTTGAACCCGATTCACAGATAGCCGGCAATGCCCTTATTCCTCAAGCCTGCTATTCATTCTCGCCGCCGATGAGGATTTCCCGCTTGCCGGCGTGGTTGGCTTGGCCGACCACCCCTTCCTGCTCCATCCGCTCCATCAGCGAGGCGGCTCGATTATAGCCGATTTGCAGCCGGCGCTGGATATAGCTGGTGGAAGCCTTGCGATCGCGCAGCACGATCTGGACCGCCTGCTGGTAGAGGTCGGTGGCGTCGCCCGCCTGCCCCATGCCGGTCGCGTCGAACACCGGATTGCCGTCCTCGTCCATTTCAGCTTCGTCGGCGGTGGTGACCGCTTCGAGGTACTGCGGCTGACCCTGCGACTTGAGGTGACGCACCACCTTCTCGACCTCGTCGTCGGAGACAAACGGGCCGTGCACGCGGCTGATGCGTCCGCCACCCTGCATGTAGAGCATGTCGCCCTGACCGAGGAGCTGCTCGGCGCCCTGCTCGCCCAGGATGGTGCGGCTGTCGATCTTGGAGGTGACCTGGAACGAGATGCGGGTCGGGAAATTGGCCTTGATGGTGCCGGTGATGACGTCGACGGACGGCCGTTGCGTCGCCAGGATCACATGCAGGCCGGCCGCGCGCGCCATCTGGGCGAGCCGCTGCACCGCGCCCTCGATGTCCTTGCCGGCCACCATCATCAGGTCGGCCATCTCGTCAACGATCACCACCACATAGGGCAGCGGCTCGAGGTCGAGCGCTTCTTCCTCATAGATCGCGTCGCCGGTCTCCTTGTCGTAGCCGGTGTGGACGGTCCGGGTGAGCTTCTCGCCCTTGGAGACAGCCTCGGCGATGCGGTCGTTGTAGCCGTCGATGTTGCGCACTCCGAGCTTCGACATCTTCTTGTAGCGTTGCTCCATCTCGCGCACCGCCCACTTGAGCGCGACCACCGCCTTCTTGGGATCGGTGACGACGGGAGTAAGCAGATGCGGGATGGAATCGTAGACCGACAGCTCCAGCATCTTCGGGTCCACCATGATCAGCCGGCACTGCTCCGGCTTGAGCCGGTAGAGCAGGCTGAGGATCATGGTGTTGATGGCGACCGACTTGCCGGAGCCGGTGGTGCCGGCGATCAAGAGGTGCGGCATGCGCGCGAGGTCGACGATGACGGGCTCGCCCCCGATGGTCTTGCCCAGGCAGAGCGGCAGCTTGGCGTTGGAATCGGCATAGGCGTCGGTGGCGAGCAGCTCGCGCAGCAGCACCTTCTCGCGGTGCGGGTTCGGCAGCTCGATGCCGATGGCGTTGCGGCCTGCCACCACGGCGACGCGGGCGGAGAGCGCGCTCATCGAGCGCGAGATGTCGTCGGCGAGCCCGATCACGCGCGAGGACTTGATGCCGGGCGCGGGCTCGAGCTCGTAGAGCGTCACCACCGGGCCCGGGCGCGCGTTGATGATCTCGCCGCGGACGCCGAAATCGCCGAGCACGCCTTCCAGCGCGGCGGAATTGTTCTGCAATGACTCGGCGCTGACCGTCGTGCGTCCGTTCGAGCGGGCCGCGGCCAGGAGGTCGAGCGCCGGCAACACGTAGCCGTCGCCCCGGCGGCGCGAAGACTTGGCCTTCTTCTTGGGCGCTTCTTCCTCTTCTTCTTCGACGTCGTCTTCGGCGTCCTCGTCGCCCGCGTCCTCCTCCCCGCTCGCAGCGGCACCGTCGCCGCCGAAACGCGGCTCGGTGCGCTCGCTCAGCGCGGCGCGCCGGCTCGTCTCGCCGTCCCCGCGGCTGAACAGCCGCGCGATCCGCGCCTTGAGGCTGAGGAAGCCGTGCACCAGGAAGCCGAGCGAGATCGCGGCGCGCCCTTCTTTCTCCTCGGGCTCCGCTTTGGCGTCTTCCTCGGGCTCTTCCTCCTCGTCGTCGTCGGCTGCGGCCGGCTCACCGTGCAGGCTGAACCCGCATGCGATCGCTATCGCCGCAAAGCCGAGTGCGGCGGTGGTCGTGCCGATCGCGAAGCGCGCGATGGCGCCGAGCGAACCGCCCGCCAGCCAGGACATGGCGCGCATGAGCGCATCGCCCACCACGCCGCCAAGCCCGACCGGCAGCGGCCAGGATGACGGCCGCGGCAGGCTTGCCGCGAACGCGGCGATGAGCGCGACGCCGAGGATCCAGGCCACGAGCCGGATGCGCTCGCGACAGAGCGCACGATGACTAGCCAGCCGCCAGCCCCAGATCGCGATCGGCAGCACCAGCGCGAGCGCGGCAAGGCCGAAGATCTGAGTCGAGAGGTCGGCGACGGTAGCGCCCGCTAGCCCCAAGAGGTTGCGGACCGGCGCATTGGTGGCGTGGCTGAGCGAGGGGTCGCGGACCGACCAGGTCGCAAGCGCGATCGCGAGCAGAAGCGCGAGCAGGATCAGCGCGACGCCGGCCAGCTCGCGCAGCCGCCGACGCAACGCATCGCGCGCCGCGTCGGTCAGGAAGGTGAGGTTGTCGAGGGTGCGGTCGATCGCCGACATGGTGTTCGTCCTCAGCCGAGCATGCCGACCAGGCGGTGCAATGCTTCCGCGGTCGTCTCCTGGTCCTGCACCAGCGCGACCCGGATGTAGCCCGCGCCCGGATTGCTGCCGTCGGCCTGGTCGCGGGCGAGATAGCGGCCCGGGATCACGCGCAGGCCCGCTTCGCGCCATAGCCGGAGCGTGACGTCTTCATCGCCGCCATGGGCGGAGACGTCGAGCCAGAGCAGGAAGCCGCCGGCCGGTCGGCGATAGCCATAGCGGCCGCCGAGAATCTGGTCGGCGAGATCGAACTTCAGCGCATAGAGCCTGCGGTTCTCGTCGACATGCGCCTCGTCCGCGTAGGCTGCGATTGCCACCCGCTGCGCCGGCAGCGGCACCTGCGGTGAGGCGACATTGCGCAGATCAAGGAACGCGTTGAGGAATCGACGGTCGCCGGCCACGAAGCCCACCCGTAGCCCGGGCAGGTTGGAACGCTTCGACAGCGATTGGAACGCGACGACGTTCTGAAAATCGGGCCCGGCCTGTTCGAGCGCGCTCGCCGGCGCACGCTGGGTGTAGATCTCCGAGTAGCACTCGTCGCTGAACAGCATGAAGCCATGACGGCGGGCAAGCGCGATGAGCTTGCCGAAATAATCCTTGTCGGCCACTGACCCTTGCGGGTTGGCGGGCGAGGCGAGGTAGAACGCGACCGTGCGCGCCAGCAGCTCCTCGGACAGCGCATCGAGGTCGGGGAGGAAGCCGGTCTCGGCGGTTGCCGGCAGATAGACCGGCTCGCAATTGGCCGCGATCGCGCCCGCCTCATAGGCGCCGTAGAACGGATTGGGCATCAGGATAGCGGGGCGGCCTGATCGGCCACCGACCCAGCGCTCGGCCGCGAGCGCCGCGAGGAACAGGCCCTCGCGCGAGCCATTGAGCACCAGCACCTCGCTGAAGGGATCGATTGGCCGCGGCAGCTTGAAGCGACGGCCCAGCCATTGCGCGACGGCGACGCAGAACTCGTCGAGGCCCTTGTTCATCGGATAGCGGCCGAACTCGGCCAGATGAGCGTCGAGCACCGGGCCAACGAACGAGGGCACCGCGTGCTGCGGCTCGCCGACCGCCAGGCTGATCGCCGGCTTGCCCGGCGGGAGGTCGCCCAAAAGCTCGCGCAGCCGCACGAACGGCGAGCGGCTGGAGGTCGGCCGGGCAGACGAGGGAGGCGATACGCGGTCTACGACTGTCATGTACATTGCTACAAGCGGCGCACTCCCCGCCGCACAAGACGCATCTCCTACCATAGGTTCGCCCGGGTTAAGGGCCGTTTAACCAATGGGGGGTGGGGCAGGCACCCCGGCAAGGGCGGGCGGTGTCGCAGGCTGGAAAGCGTGATATCCTTAATCATTATGGCCAAGGCGCTTCAATTGGCGATGACCAAGGCGGCCGCATCGATCGGCTCAACGCGCTGCGCGCGGCTATCGAGGTCGGCACCCGCGAGCTCGATGCCGGCCTGGGCGAGGAGCTCGATATCGAATCGCTGATCGGCGAGATGCACGACGAACATGCCGGCCGCGCCCGCCGCCAGGAATGACCTTCGTGACATCTGGCGCTATTTCGTCGGCGTTGCCTCACCCGAGATCGCGGATCGACTGCTACGAGATATTCATCGTGCGAGTGAGCGCGCGAGACGGCGGCCTCTGACATGGCGTGCGCGCGACGAGGTCATGCCGGGATTGCGATCGATCTTGGTGCATCCCTATGTCGTCTTCTATCGCATGACAGGCGAAACGGTGGAGATCGTGCGCGTGCTGCATCAGCGGAGGAATTTGGCCAAGGTTTTTTCGAAGTCGGGGCCTTATACCAACGTGCGTAATGACGAAACGCACTCTCCACGTCATGGCCGGGCTTGTCCCGGCCATCCACGTCTTTGATTCGACTCGTGAATTAGGACGTGGA
>Ga0209797_10001898_pt1 | contig 10539 bp, 8 predicted proteins | sample DOMMetBare3Fresh_2_FD_187472 | JGI IMG/M metagenome (GOLD analysis project Ga0209797, IMG submission 187472) | Wetland sediment microbial communities from St. Louis River estuary, USA, under dissolved organic matter induced mercury methylation -... | ecosystem: Environmental > Aquatic >...
TTCGACCACTACATCTGCCGTCGCGACGACGGCCTGCGCGGGCGCGCCTCCGACGAGGTGCCGAAGATGATCGCCGAGGTGCTGCGAGCCCAGGGCGTGCCCGACAGTGCGATCACGATCATCCCGGACGAGCAGGAAGCGATCGACCACGCTTTGCGCATGGGAGCGCCGGGCGACCTGCTGCTGATCTTCGCCGACGCGCTGACGCGTTCGTGGAAGCAGGTCACCAAGTTCAAGCCCGAGGCGTCGGCACCAGTCGCCGCGCCGGCGAGCCGACCGAAGCCATTGGCGGTGCCGAGCGAGGAGGAGGCCGCGATGCCGGCCGGCGCGGCGCCGATGGACCTGGAGGCCGCGGGCTTCGTGCGTGACGAACGCGGCCTGCGCTTCATCGGCGACCCAGCCGATTGACACCGCATCCGCGCCATGAGTGACGACGCAGGCGAGTTGCGCTGCGCTTTCGACGAGTCGCGCCGCCTGACCGGGCCGAACCGCTGGTACGACGGCACCGCTGTCGTGCTCAGTGCACTGGGCGACGGTACGCAGTTCGACGGCTGGGCCAGGCGCGTGCGCTCCATGTGCACAGCGCTGGGCTGGCCCGACCCGGCACCCGTCGTTCACCGCCACGCGAACGGCATCTTCCTCGCCTTTGCCGCGCCCGAAGACACGCTGTACACCGCCACCGAAGTCAACGAATGGGCCTGCGAGCAGGCCAGCCGCGGCTTCGACCTCACGCATGCGCTGTCCGACCCTGCCGCCACCTTTGCCGCGCGCGCTGCCGCCGAGCGCTCGCGTCCCTTGCAGCGCCTGCGCGATGCCGCCGCGACGCACGGCGTGCCGATCTGCCTCGACGACGACACGCTCACGCTCGGCGCAGGGCACGCGGGCGCCAGCTGGCCGCGCGCCGCGCTGCCGCTGCCGATGGACGTGCCATGGTCTGGCCTGCACGACATCCCCAAGGCGCTGGTCACGGGTTCCAACGGCAAGACCACCACCGTGCGTGCGCTCGCCGCGATGGCCGCTGCCGCAAGCCATCGGGTGGGGCTCACGAGCACCGAGGGCATCACGATCGGTGGCGAGGTGGTGGCTCGCGGCGACTACAGCGGCCCAGCCGGCGCGCGCCTCGTGCTGCGCGATCGGCGCACCACGCTCGCGGTGCTGGAGACGGCGCGCGGCGGCATCGCACGCCGTGGCCTTGCGCTGACCGAGGCCGACGTGGCGGTCGTCACCAACGTCAGCGCCGATCACTTCGGCGAGTACGGCATCGACAGCGAGGCCGACCTCGCGGAACTGAAACTCGTCGTCGCACGCACCGTGGCCGAGCGCGGCGTGCTGGTGCTCAACGCTGCAGATGCCGTGTTGATGGCCGCGGCCGATCGGCTGCCCCATGCAGCGCGCGCGCAGCGCGCGCTGTTTGCGCCCGACGCCGACCACCCTGCCCTCGTGACCTTGCGCGCTGCGGGCGGCGCCACCTGCGGCGCGCGCGACGGTCACCTGGCGCTGGAGTTTGGCCATGGTGCCAGCCATGACCTGGGCGCCATCGACACGCTTCCACTCACCCTGCAAGGCAGCGCGCTGTTCAACCTGATGAACATCGCCGCGGCCGCGCTGGCCGCCACGGCCGGCCTGCGCCTGCCCGTCGACGCGGTCCGTGCGACCGCGCAGCGCTTCGGCCAGCGCCACGACGACAACCCCGGCCGCCTGGAACGCCACCGCTGGCGCGGTGCCACCGTGCTGGTCGACTACGCCCACAACCCCGACGGCCTCGGGCGCCTGTTGGCGGTGGCCAATGCGCAGCCCGATCGCAAGCGCCTGTTGCTGTTGCTGGGCCAGGCCGGCAACCGCAGTGACGCCGCCATTGCCGAGCTGGCACGTGTCGCCGCGGCGGCGAATCCCAATGTCGTGCTCGTCAAGGAACTGAGCGCGATGCTGCGAGGCCGCGCGCCCGGCGAGGTCCCGGCACTGCTCGCGCGAGCGTTGCGAGACGCGGGCCTGGCAACGGGGCAGATCGAGAATCGAGGCGAGGACGAGGCGGTGGCGGCGCTGGCGTTGCTGGCGCGGTCGCAGCCGGGCGACGTGGTGGTGCTGCCATTGCACAGCGACGCGGGTCGCCGTGCGCTTCATGCCGTGGTTTGCGCTGATGACAATAGAGGCGATCCGCGCTGACCATCGATTGCTTGACCAGGGAATACCGCCGTGACACCTCGGACCGAGCCCATCGACTATCTCAACCCACGATTGCCACGGGGTCTGCGGCGCGTGGCGATGCCGGTCGTCGCTGCGACGCCGGCCACGCTGCAGGGGTATGGCAGTCTGGTGACCGACCCCGGAGCGAGACGGATCGAGATCGTTCGCTGGCCGGCCGCAGGTCGCCGGCCGATCGACGCCGGCACCGGTGACCAGGGCGGGACCACCGAAGGCATCTTCGTCAGCGAGTGGCGCGGTGACGTGCTCTACGGCAGCAATGAAGCGGTGGGCGGCCACTATGTCCTGGCCTATGGCTGCGACCCCGAGGCGGCGCGCGAGAACCATGCACGCCCGCCCGAGCGCATGCTGCTTTGGCACGCCAACTACCACCCCGACGGCGGGCAGCTGTTCTTTCCCCTCGACCACCGCCCGTTCTACGTGCCGTTGGCACTGCCGGGTGACGATGTCAAGCCGGAGCATTTCGTGTGCTTTCGCTTCGACGGGCGCTCGGGCCTGTACATCCATCCGAACATCTGGCACGAGGGTGTCTTCGCGCTCGCGGGCCGGCAACGCTTCTTCGACAAGCAGGGCGCCGTGCACGCCCGCGTGTCGGTCGAGTTCGCGCGCGAATTCGACTGCCTGCTCGAAGCGCCGATTCATGGTCCCGTCTGAGCCCGCGATGACGACGCTGCCCGCGCTGCTGGCCGACGCGCGGGCCTGCACCCTGTGCGACGCGCACCTGCCGCTCGGCCCGCGACCCGTGCTGCAGGTGCAAGTGTCGGCACGCATCCTGGTGGCCGGCCAGGCGCCTGGCCGCAGGGTGCATGCCACGGGTGTGCCTTTCGACGATGCGAGCGGCGAACGCCTACGCGCGTGGATGGGTGTCACGCGCGAGCAGTTCTACGACGCCGAGCAGGTCGCGATCCTGCCGATGGGTTTTTGCTACCCCGGCAGCGGCCGCTCGGGCGACTTGCCTCCGCGCACCGAATGCGCGCCGTCCTGGCGCGCTCCGCTGATCGCGCAACTGCGCAAGCTGCAACTCACCTTGGTGATCGGCCAATACGCGCAAGCCTGGCATCTGCCCGACGAGGCCGCAACGCTGACCGAGACCGTGGCCGGCTGGCACCGCCATTGGCCCTTCGTCCTGCCGCTGCCGCATCCGAGCCCGCGCAATAACGGCTGGCTCAAACGCAACCCGTGGTTCGACGCCGATCTCGTGCCGGCGCTGCGGCGGCGCGTGGCCGACGTGCTGGCCAGCGCGGCGTGAACCGCAGCTCGATGCATCGCCGATGATCGCCTTGTCGACGCCGCGCCTGCAGATCAGCGCCTTCACGCTCGACGATGCGGCGTTCATCGTCGAGCTGCTCAACGACCCGGGATGGCTCGCGCACATCGGCGACCGCAAGGTGCGCACGCTCGATGAAGCGCGGGCGTACCTGAGCAACGGCCCGCTGGCAGCGCAGGCGAAGCTGGGGTTTGCGTTATGGGCGGTGCGCCGCCGCGCCGCGCCGGCCGGTGCCGCGCCGATCGGCATGTGCGGCCTGATCCGACGCGAGGGTCTGGACGACGTGGACCTGGGCTACGCCTTCCTGCCCGCAGCGCGCGGCCAGGGCTTCGCCCGCGAGGCCGCCGCGGCGGTGCTGGCCCATGGCCTGGGGGCACTGGGCCTGCCGCGCATCGTGGCCATCACGGGCTTGGACAACACGGCCTCGCAGCGCGTGCTCGAAGCGATCGGCATGCGCTTGGACCGCCGCGTGCGCGTGCCGGGCCACGACGCCGATTCGCTGCTCTACGCGGCGTCGCGCTGACGCAGCCTCACCACGCCCGCAACTTGGCGCGCAGCCGCGCGATGCTCTGGCTGTGCAGCTGGCATACGCGCGACTCGGTGACCTTGAGCACCGCGGCGATCTCCTTCAAGTTCATGTCGTGCTCGTAGTACATGCTCATCACGTACTGCTCGCGCTCGGGCAAGAGTTTGATCGCGTCGACCAGCGCCTGGCGCATGCGGTGATCGTTGAGCACCGCCAACGGATCGGCACCGGCGTCGGCCACATGGCGGTCGAGGAAGTCGTGGTCGCCGTCGTCGCCGCTCATGTCTTCGAGGTACACGAGCTGCGTGCCGCGCACGCGGTTCAGCGCCTCCTGGTAGTCCGCGAGCGACAGGCCCATCTCCTGCGCGATCTCGCCTTCGGCGGGAGCGCGTCCGAACTGCTGCTCGAGCCGGTGCACCGCGGCTTCGATCTGGCGCTGCTGCTTGCGATCGCCGCGACTCATCCAGTCGCTGCCGCGCAGCTCGTCGAGCATGGCGCCGCGGATGCGTTGGGTCGCGAACGTCTCGAACTGCACGCCCTGCGCCGCGTCGAAGCGGCCGAGTGCGTCATGCAGACCGATCATGCCCGCCTGCACCAGGTCATCGATGTCCACGTTGGCGGGCAGCCTGGCGATCATCTGATGCGCGAGTCGTCGCACCAGCGGGCTGTATTGCTTGAGCAGGGTGTTGACGGCAGGCGTCGCGGCGCTCGTGTCGGGGCGTCCGGTGGCGGTGTACATGGCAGGTGCTCCGGGGGTCGGGCTCGGTACTTCGGAATCGTTGTTCAGCGCGGCGGGCTCATCGCGTTTCATGGCGCCCCCCGCAGGGTGGCCACGTCGTTCGCACGAGCAGCGGCTACCGGCGACCCTTCTCCCAGCAGGCCACGCGCCACGCGGCACAGCGCGTCGGGCAGCTCGCCTTGGGAGATCGGATCGATCGCGGCCCAGTCGTGCAGCACGGCGCCGGCAAAGCGGTCGGCCGTGAGTGCGAGCTGCTCGGCGATGCGCGGCGTTCGTGGCGAGTTCGCGGCGGCCAGCAAGAGCAGGTCGAAGGCCTTCAGGCCATGGCGCTGCGCCAGGTACTTCATGTTTGCGTAGGCGGCAGTCACGCTCGCGGGGTGATCGGCCGCCAGCAACAGAGGCCGCAACCCCAGACGCGCGAACATGCGGCCGATGTCGGCCGGGTCGGCGTGCACGATCACGACGCCGGCCCGCGGCGCCGCGTCGCCGAGCGCGCCGAGGAATCCTTCGCACGAGCCTCGCGCGTCGACATGCCGCAGCGGCAGCCCGCGTGCGGCCAGGTAGGACAGGTTCTCGGCCAGGGGCTCGACGCAGGCGGCCAGGTCGAGTGCGGCCATTTCGTGCGGCTCGGCGGCGGCCGCGTCGACCACCAGCACCTGTTGCTCGCGCGCGGCGCAGGCCGCGGCCAGGCGCTCGAGCGCGAGGCCGCTGAAAGTGACGTCCGGGTTCGCGGCCACCGCGATGTAGCGCGTGCGTGCACCGGCGAACAGGCGCCGCAGGCCGTCGGCCTGGTCGGGCACCGTCGTCGTGCGGTCGTCTTCGAGCAACGACATCGGTCTCAGGCGTGCAGGCCCGCCGAATGCGAAGTCGCGTGCCGGCCGGCGAACACCAGGTTGACCTCGTTGGCGTCGAGCTTCCAGCTGGAATTGGCAACGGCGCGCAGTGCGCGCTGCACCAGCGCCGACGCCGAAAGCCGGTGCCAGTCCTCGGGCACGCGCTGGCCGTTGGCGACCCCGACGACCCGCAGCCTGTGACGGATGATGGAGTCCAGCGCGGCGCCGATCTTGACCGCTTCGTCGATCTTGGACAGCACGACGCCGCGACAGGTCGCCGCGCGGTAGGAGACCATCACGTCCTCGATCGTCTCGCCCTGCGACGCGGCGTTGACGACCAGCAGCTTCTGGATCGAGCGGTGCGACACCATCTCCAGCAGCTCTCGCGTGCGCGCATCGCGCTGGCCCATGCCGGCGGTGTCGATCAGCACCATCTTCTTGGCCGAGAGCAGGTCGAGCAGGTCTTCGAGCGACGCCCGATCGTGCGCGGTGTGTACCGGCACGCCGAGGATGCGTCCATAGGTGCGCAACTGCTCCTGCGCGCCCACGCGGTAGGCGTCGAGCGTGACCAGTCCCAGGTTGCCGGAGCCGTGCTGGGTCGCGAACGCCGCGGCGATCTTGGCGGTGCTGGTGGTCTTGCCCACGCCGGTGGCACCGACGAGCGCGTACACGCCACCGCTGTCCTCGAGTGCAGATTCGCCTTCGGCGGCCTGCAGGTTGCGTTCGAGCACGCCGGCCGCCCACGCGTCGACGTCATCGCAGTCGTTGGCCAGGCCCTCGGCGAGCTTGCGGATCAGCACCGGCGAGAAACCGGCGTCGAGCAGGCGCTGCGTCAGTGCGGCGCGGCGCGGGCTGACCTGGAGTTTTTCCATGAAGGCCAGCGCGCCGAAGCGTTCCTCGATCAGGCCCTTCATCGAACGCAGCTCGCTCATCATGGCTTCGCCGCGGCGCTCGGCCTCGGGGTCGGTGGCCAGCACGGGGGTCTCGACGGTGCGCACCACTTCGCGAATCAGCGGCGGCTGGGGTTCGACGGCCGGCGGCGCGATGTCGGCGAGTTGAGGTGTCGGCACCACGACCGCCGGCGCCGGCCCGGGTGCGCGTTCGGCGGCGGGCTTGGCCTGCGGCGCCGCGGCCAGGTCGCGTTGGGCCTGGCGGCGTTTGAGCATGCGTTCGCGCACGTAGTCCTGGAACGACAGCGTGCTCATCGCGAGCTGCGCCACGTCACGACCGATTTCGGTGATCTGGCTGCTGGGCGGCTTCGGCGTCGCCGGGGCGCGCACGATCGGCGCACTGCTGGCCGCCTGCTCGATCTGGCCGATGCCCTCGGGGCCCATCGCGAGCACCTCCACCCCCCCATCGGCCGACGGCCGCGTGGACAGCACGACAGCCTCCTCGCCGAAGGCGCCGCGCACCATCTGCAGCGCCTCGCGCGACGTGCGGGCGGTGAATCGTTTGACGTTCTGGGTGTTCATGCTGGGCTTCCAATCACGGATGCAATGCGGATCGAATGGGTCTCGGGAATCTCGCTATGGCCGAGCACCTTCAGGCGTGGCGCGGCGCGCTTCAACAGGCGAGCGATCGGCGCGCGGATCATGTCGGGCACCAGCAGGCACGCCGGGATGCCGATGTCCTCCTGTGAGCGTGCGCTGTCGGCAGCACTCTTGGTCAGCGACTCGGCCACCCCGGGGTCCAGGGCCGCCCCGTGCGGGCTGGTCAGCGCCTGGGTCACCAGGCGTTCCAGGCCCGGGTCGAGCGCGATCACGTCGAGCTCCTTGGTGGGCCCGTAGATCTGCTGCACGATCATCGGCGCCAGGTGCGTTCGCACCAGGGCGGCGAGCTGATGCGGGTCGGTCGCGGTGGTGGCGTTCTCGGCCAGGCACTCGACGATGGAACGCATGTCGCGGATGTGCACGCCCTCGTCCAGCAGCAGCTGGAGCATGCGTTGCAGCGTTGCGATGCCGACCATCTTGGGAATCACGTCCTCGATCAACTTGGGTGCCAACTTCGTCACATGCTCGACCAGCGACTGGGTCTCGACACGACCCAGCAGCTTGGCGGCATTCACCTGCATCAAGTGTGAGAGGTGGGTGGCCACGACGGTCGAGCAATCAACCACCGTAAATCCGCTCATTTGGGCCAGCTCGCGCTGGCGTTCGTCGATCCAGACAGCCGCCAGGCCGAACGCAGGGTCGACCGTCTTGGTGCCGATCAGTTGCTGCGTCGCGCCACCGGGGTTGATCGCCAGGTACATGCCGGGGAAGGCTTCGCCCTCGCCGACGAATGCACCGCGCAACGACACGCGGTACACGCTGGGCTTCAAGTCGAGGTTGTCGCGGATGTGGACCGGCGGCGGCAGGAAGCCGACGTCCTGTGCGAACTTCTTGCGCACGCCCTTGATGCGGGCCAGCAGGTCGCCGCCGCGCTGGGCGTCCACCAGCGTGATCAGGCGGTAGCCGACCTCCAGGCCGAGCGTGTCCACCGGGATCAGGTCGTCCCAGGTGGCTTCGGGGTTGGCCTCGCGCTTTTCCTCGCGCGTCATCGTCTTGGCGGCCTCGGTCGCGATCTCGCGCTGGCGCAGCATCCATGCGCCATAACCGATCGCTGCGGCGATGACCAAGAACACGGCATTGGGCATGCCGGGAATCGCGCCCAGCAGGCCGACGATGCCGGCCACCACGGCCAGCGAGCGCGCCGAATTGAAGACCTGGCGGCCGATCTGGCTGCCGACGTTGTGCTCCTTGCCGACACGCGAGACCACCATCGCGGCCGACACCGAGATCAGCAGCGCCGGGATCTGCGCCACCAGCGCGTCGCCGACCGCCAGCAGGATGTAGCTGTTGGCCGCCTGGGTGGCCGTCAGGTCGTGCTGCGCCACGCCGATGATGAAGCCGCCGATGATGTTGATGAACAGGATCAGCAGGCCCGCGACCGCATCGCCGCGCACGTACTTCGAGGCACCGTCCATCGAACCGAAGAACTCGGCCTCCTCGGCCACCTCGACACGGCGGCGCTTGGCCTCCTTCTCGTCGATCAGACCGGCGTTGAGGTCGGCGTCGATCGCCATCTGCTTGCCGGGCATCGCGTCCAGGGTGAACCGGGCGCCCACTTCGGCGATGCGCTCGGCACCCTTGGTGACGACGATGAAGTTGATCACCACCAGCACGGCGAACACGATCAGGCCGACCGCGAAGTTGCCGCCGATCAGGAAGTGGCCGAAGGACTCGATGACCTGGCCCGCCGCACCCGGGCCGGTGTGGCCCTCGAGCAGCACCACACGCGTGGAGGCCACGTTGAGTGACAGGCGCATCAGTGTGGTGACCAGCAGCACGGCCGGGAAGGCCGCGAAGTCGAGCGGCCGGATCATGTTGGCCGCCACCATCATCACCAGCAGCGCGAGCGCGATGTTGATGGTGAAGAACATGTCGAGCAGCAGCGCCGGAATCGGCAGGACCATCATCGCCAGCACCATGACGATGAACACCGGCGCGGCCAGGTTCCTGATCACGCCGGCGCGCGGGCCGATGGCCGCGTTCAGGCGCAGCATCCAGCCTTCGTTCATGGCTCAGCTCCCGTGGTCTTGTGATGCGGATCGAGTTCGTCGGGCACCGGCAGCGCAGCCAGCTCGGCCGGCATGGCCCCCTGCCCGGCCATCGCGGCACGCAGCTGGTAGACCCAGGCCAGCACCTGCGCCACCGCAGCGAACAACGGCGCGGGCACTTCCTGATCGACCTCGGTGTGTGCGTACAGCGCGCGGGCCAATGGCGGCGCTTGCAGCACCGGCACCTTGGCTTCCTGGGCGATGTCGCGGATCTTCAGGGCCAGCAGATCGGCCCCCTTGGCCACCACGCGCGGTGCGGCCATCGCGGTGTCGTCGTACTTGAGCGCGACCGCGTAGTGCGTCGGGTTCATCACGACGATGTCGGCCTTGGGCACCGCAGCCAGCATGCGGCGATTGGCCATCTCGCGCATGCGCGCGCGCACCTTGCTCTTGATCTCGAGGTTGCCCTCGAGTTGCTTGAATTCTTCCTTGACCTCCTGGTGGCTCATCTTCAGCCGGTCCAGATGCAGCTTGCGTTGCAGCGGCACGTCGACGAGCGCGAAGGCCGCCAGCGCGATCACCAGCAACACCAGGCCCGACTGCAACGCGATAGCGCTGTGCGATATCGCCGCGGGCAGGGGCAGGGCCAGCGCCTCGGCAAAGTTGCCGGCATGTGCGCGCAGCCACAACGCGCCGATGCTGCCGAGCACCAGTGCGAGCAGGCAGGCCTTGAGCGTGTCGGTCAGCTGGTGCTTCGAGAACACGCGGCCCAGGCCGGACAAGGGGTCGAGCTTGCCGAAGTTCGGCGCGATCGGCTTCAAGGTCCAGTTCCATCCGCCCGCGAGCACGCCGACCGCCAGCGCCACCAGCAACAGGGTGCCGCCCAGCGGCAGCAGCGCTCCCCTGGGTTCGGCGAAGAGAACGGCGGGGTCGTTGGTCGCGGTGCCGTGGTGGTCGACGAGCCATGCGCCCGGCAGTTTCCTGCCGGCTTCCATTTCCTGCTTCGCGTAGCCCATGCTCGTGATCGAGCTCGACGTGTCGACGAGGATCGGGTCGCCGGAGGTCGGCAGTCCGGCCGCGATCGGGTTCGGCGTCACGACGGGCGTGATCCCGCCGTGCGGCACCACGGCGGCGACGATCGGATCGGAGCTCTCGACGATGGCGACGAGACCGCGCTCGGTCGCGCGCAGCAGGTAGGAGGCGAGGCACGCGATGTGGTGCGAGCGGCGGATGACGATCGTCCCTGTGCCGTATTCCGCCGCCATCGCCGCCGCGCGGTCGAGCGCGCGCAGCGCGAGCCACGGTCCCGGCAACCGCCGGCCATCCCAGGTCTCCGCGGCGGGGCGGGCGTTGACGATTTCCGGCTCGCCCGATTTAAGCATCGCGCCTTTCTCGATCTCGCCGAGATACGGAGCGAGCAGCGCGAGCCCGTGC
>Ga0209797_10001899_pt1 | contig 10538 bp, 6 predicted proteins | sample DOMMetBare3Fresh_2_FD_187472 | JGI IMG/M metagenome (GOLD analysis project Ga0209797, IMG submission 187472) | Wetland sediment microbial communities from St. Louis River estuary, USA, under dissolved organic matter induced mercury methylation -... | ecosystem: Environmental > Aquatic >...
TGCTGGGCGTGGTGTGGTTCGAAGGCATCAAGTGGGCACGGCGAAGGGCGTGGAAACCGAATGGGCCCTGCGGAGTCAGCAAAGCTGCGGCAACTCGAGGGCGAGCCTGAGGCGCTGCTGAGCCGACCTGCAGTGTGGGTTCGCCGCGGAACAGGAGCAGCAGGGCCGCGAAGACAGGAATGCTGACCGCCAGCTGCAAGGGTGGCGGTACGGGGCAGTTGCTCCTCGGGCCATGCGGCTCCGAGGGACACCGTGCCGCGCGACCTTCAAGGTCGAATGCGGTCAGTGCCACCCGAGCGAGACCTGCCACAAGAACAACGACCACCGCCGGTACACGTCCTGCGGGTGCCACGAGCATTCGCAGGCGAAGGCCCGGGCTGAGCACGTCGAGGAAGGCATCCAGAACTTCGAGAACTGCGTGGAGTGCCACCGTGATCCCCGCGTCGAGCCCGAGAAGCGTGGCGGACGGGAGCGGGGCTGACGGAGGCGGGAGTGAGGTCGGCGTGCGTCCTCGGCGCGCCACGATGAGAAGACGCGCTATTCCGTACGCTCAGCTTGATCGCCAGCCAGTCGGCGTCGAGTTCCGCCTGGCGGCAGTTCGCGGCCGATGGTGTTCCGGCTTTCATCGCCGCGAATTGGTCGACGCGAAGCAGCCGGGTGCGGCCGTGGCACTGGCGCAGCCAGCCGCCGCATGCTCTCCAGCGGCGACACCACCCGGTGCGTCGGGCGCCCTCGGCCGTTCACCGACCGCGGCAGGCGCTCACTGCGTTCGTCCGCGCATCGAAGCCGGCTTGCCCGGCAGCTTCAGCAAGGTGCCGGTGTTGACCACGGTGTCGCCATCCACGCGCAGCACCGAGATGTCCTCGTCGATGAAGTTGCCGACATACAGCCACCGTCCGTCGGGGCTGAACACGGCGCCTTCGGGCAGGCCGCGCACCTCGACCTCACCGACCTTGGTGACCTTCTTGCCGTCGATCCTGAGCACCACGACGCTGCCGTTGCGGTTGTAGAAGAACTCGGTCTTGGCGTTGTTGGAACCGCGCAGCAACACGGCCACCGCGAGCCGGCCGGTCGGGCTGATCGCGAAGCCCTCCGGCGCGTCGCCCACCACCACCTTGTCGATCACGCGTTCGGGCCTGGCCTCGAGGTCGATCACCGACACCGTGTCGACGTTGCCGTCGGAGCCGCCGTTGTTGCCGTTGTCGGCGGTCAGCGCCAGCCGGCCGTCGGGCGTGATGTCCAGGTTGTAGGGCCACAGGCCCACCGGCAGGTCGCGTTTGTTGTAGCTGACCCTCTGGCCGTCCACCTCGAGCATCGCCACCTTGTGACCCGGGAACTTGCCGGCGATCGCACGCCTGCCGTCGGGGGTGAAGGCCACGTGCGCCACGTGTTCGCCGATCACCACCGTATCGACCAAGCTGACCTGCTTGCCCTGGATCGCCAGCACGCTGATCGAGTTGTCGGCCCGGTTCGCGATCAGCGCCAGCGTGCCGGCGCGGTTGATCGACATGCCCGAGGGCTGCTTGCCCACGGCGACGGTGTCGATCCGCGTCGGCGGGCTGGTCGTGAGATCGATGACGTAGAGCTTGTTGTCGGGCGCGGCCTTCCAGTTCGCGCCGTCGGGCACCCAATCCATCGAGTTCGCCACCAGCGCCAGCTGGCCGTTGGGCGTGATGGCGAGGTTGGTTGGCGGGCCGAAGATCGAGTTCATCAGCGGCAGGCTGGCGACGATCTTCGGGTTCGCGGGATCGGATCCGATGTCGACGATCGTCACCGCGTCCTTGCCCGGCGGCAGGAACTGGACCTTGCCGTCCTCGCCCCAGGTGACCTTGTTGTCGATGCCCACGACCATGTACTCGGGCTTGCCGGACGACATGCCACCCGTGCTCGCGCAGGCCGCGAGCAGCGTCACGATCGATAGCAGCCCCATTGAGAGTCTTCGATTCATCCTGGTCTCCGGTGGCTTGAATTGGGTCTCGGCGCCCCGTTGCAGCGACGTCTGAGCCGAGGCACCGTAGCCGGCGCCTCGGCCACTGTCAATCGGTAGTCCCGCGCCGAGCTCACGCGCCGGTTCGCGAAGCCGCGACAATCGGCCCATGCCTGTCGACTCTCCGGTGGATCCCGCGGCCACGTTCGCTGGTCCGGGCACGCTGTTCCACCCCGCCGTGTCCGGCTGGCTGCAGGCGCGCTTCGGCCGGCCCACCGACGTTCAGGCCCGCGCCTGGCCCGTCACGTCGCAGCGCCGCCACGCCTTGATCGCCGCTCCGACGGGCTCCGGCAAGACCCTGGCGGCCTTCCTGTCGGCGATCAACGACCTGGTCATCGAGAGCCTGTCCCCAGGAGGCTTGAGCGACGAGGTCCATGTGCTGTACGTCTCGCCGCTCAAGGCCCTGTCCAACGACATCCGCAAGAACCTGCAGGAGCCCCTGGCCGGCATCCGTGCCGGTCTGCTGGCGATGGGCCTGCCCGACCCCGGCATACGCGACGCGGTGCGCACCGGCGACACGCCCGCGGCGGAGCGCGACCGCATGCGCCGCACGCCGCCGCACATCCTCGTGACCACGCCGGAGTCGCTGTACATCCTGCTCACGTCGGACTCCGGTCGCGCGATGCTCGGGTCGGTGAAGAGCGTGATCGTCGACGAGCTGCACGCGGTGGCCGGAGCCAAGCGCGGCTCGCACCTGACGCTGTCGCTGGAGCGACTCGAGGCCTTGTGCCGTCGCCCGCCGGTGCGCATCGGCCTGTCGGCGACGGTGAAACCGCTGGACGAGATGGCGCGGTTTCTCGTCGGGCAGCGCCCCGACGAGGTGACGATCATCGACGCCGGCCACGTGCGCGACCGCGACCTGGCGATCGAGGTGCCGCGCTCGCCGCTGGGCGCCGTGATGGCGACCGAGGTCTGGGACGAGATGTACGACCGGCTGGCCGAGCTCGTCCACCAGCATCGCACGACGCTGGTCTTCGTCAACCAGCGCCGCACCGCCGAACGGGTCGCGCGCCACCTGGCCGAGCGGCTCGGCGAGGAGCATGTGACCGCGCACCACGGCAGCCTCGCGCGCGAGCACCGGCTGAAGGCCGAGCAGCGGCTCAAGTCCGGAGAGCTGAAGGCGCTGGTGGCGACCAGCTCGCTCGAGCTGGGCATCGACATCGGCGACATCGACCTCGTCTGCCAGCTCGGCTCGCCGCGCGCGGTGAATGCCTTGCTGCAGCGCGTGGGTCGCGCCGGCCACGCCATCGGCGCCGTTCCGAAGGGGCGCCTGTTCCCGCTCGCGCTCGACGACCTGCTGGAATGCGCGGCGCTGCTCGATGCGGTGCAGCGCGGCGAGCTCGACTGCATCCGTGTGCCCCGCCAGCCGCTCGACGCACTCGCGCAGCAGATCGTGGCCGAAGTGGCGTGTCGCGAATGGCCGCTGCAGGCCTTGTACGAATGCTGTCGCCTCGCCCATCCGTACCGCGAGCTCAGCTTGGAGCAGTTCGAGCAGGTCGTGCAGATGCTCGCGGAGGGTTACAGCACGAGGCGCGGCCGCCGCGGCGCCTATGTCCATTACGACGCCGTCAACCGCGTGCTGCGTGCACGGCGCGGCGCGAAGCTGGCCGCCGTCACCAACGCCGGCGTGATTCCCGACCAGTTCGACGTCGACGTGGTGCTGCTGCCGGAGGAGCACCGCGTCGGCACGCTCAACGAGGACTTCGCCTTCGAGAGCATCCCGGGCGACATCTTCCAGCTCGGCAACACCTCGTACCGCATCGTCAAGGTGGAGACGGGCAGGGTGCTGGTCCACGACGCCAGGGGCCAGCCGCCGTCGATGCCGTTCTGGCTCGGCGAGAGCCTGGGCCGCACCGACGAGTTGTGCGGCGCGGTATCGCGCCTGTGCGAGACGGCCGACGCCAGGCTCGAGGCGGGCGTCGAGGCCTGCGAGCGCTGGCTGTGCGACGAGCTGCGCCTGCCGGCCGCCGCGGCGCGGCAGCTCGCGTTGTACCTCGCCGCATCGAAGGCCGCGCTGGGGGTGCTGCCCAGCGCGCGGCGCATCGTGCTCGAACGCTTCTTCGACGAAGTCGGCGACTCGCACCTGGTGATCCACTCGCCCTACGGTTCGCGCATCAACAAGGCCTGGGGCCTGGCGCTGCGCAAGCGCATGTGCCGCAAGTTCAACTTCGAGCTGCAGGCCAGCGCGCTGGAGGACAGCATCGTGCTGTCGCTGGGTCCGACGCACAGTTTCGCGCTGGAGGACGTGCAGCACTACCTGAAGTCCGCCAGCGCGCGCGAGCTGCTGGTCCAGGCATTGCTCGACGCGCCGATGTTCGGCACGCGCTGGCGCTGGAATGCCACCGCGTCGCTGGCCGTGCGCCGGATGAACGCCGGCCGCAAGGTGCCGCCACAGTTCCAGCGCGCCGATGCGCAGGACATGCTCAGCGTGATCTTCCCGGACCAGCTGGCCTGCGCCGAGAACATCGTCGGCGAGCGCCAGATCCCCGACCACCCGCTGGTTGAGCAGACGCTGGACGATTGCCTGCACGACACGATGGACGTCGATGGCTTCGTGCAACTGCTGGCACGCATCGAGCGCGGCGAGGTCGGCATCACGACGCGCGACCTGGCCGCGCCATCGCCGCTGTCGCACGCGATCCTCAACGCCCGGCCCTACGCGTTCCTGGACGACGGCGCCGCCGAGGAGCGGCGCACCCGGTCGGTCGGCACGAAGCCGCTGATGGACCTGCGCACCGCCGAAGACATCGGTCGCCTGGACCCGCAGGCGATCGCGCTGGTGCGCGAGCAGGCCCGGCCGCAGATCGACAGCGCCGACGAGCTCCACGATGCGCTGGTGGTGCACGGCTTCCTGGCTCGCACCGACCTGGACTTCCCGGACTTCGTCGCCTCGCTCGGAGAGCAGCGGCGCCTGACGCGGCTTTCGCTGGGCGCGCAGGATGTCTTCGTCGCCGCGGAGCGGCTGCACGAATTCCTCGCCGTCTTTCCAGCGGCCGCGATGTCGCCCCCGATCGAGGCGGTCTCGTCGCAGCGTCCGACGCCCGAAGAGGCCTTGCGCGAGATCCTGCGCGGCCGGCTCGACCTGCTCGGGCCAGTCAGTGCATCGGCGCTCGCCGCGCCGCTGGGCATGACCGGCGCCGATGTGGAGGCGGCCTTGCTGCAGCTCGAAGCCGAAGGCGCCGTGATGCGCGGCGCCTTCACCGCCGCGGGCGCAGCCGAGTGGTGTGACCGTCGGCTGCTGGCGCGCATCCACCGCCACACGCGCGACACCTTGCGCGCCGACATCCAGCCAGTGGCGCCGGCGCAGTTCATGCGCTTCCTGTTCCGCTGGCACCAGCTCGGCGGCGCCCAAGCCGAGGTGGCTGTGCCACTTGGCTTGAGCCCTTCGGGGGGCGGGCCGGACATGTCCCGGCCCCGGGGGCGCCCGGACGGTGACGAGCGCCGCGAGGGCGAGGCCGGGCTGGCCGATGTGCTGCACCAGCTCGAAGGCCATGCCGCACCGGCATCGGCCTGGGAAGACGACCTGCTGGCGGCCAGGGTCAAGGACTACCTGCCGCAGATGCTGGACAAGCTGTGCGCCGCCGGACGGGTGGTGTGGTGGCGACCCTTCGACAGGAGCGGCGGCGAGGCCACCTCGCGCAAGAACGGCCCGATTCGCGGCACGCCGGTCATGCTGTGCGAGCGCGACGCGCTGGCGCACTGGCAGCAGGTCGGCGGCGCCGGGACCGACGACGACGCTGCGCTGTCGGCCAAGGCGCGCCGGGTGCGGGAGGCGCTGCGCACGCACGGGGCGAGCTTCTGCGCCGACCTGCGGCGCGACGCCGGCCTGCTGGGCATCGAGGTCGAGCAGTCCCTGGCCGAACTGGTGGCGCAAGGCCTGGCCACCTGCGACTCGTTCGCCGGCCTGCGGGCCCTGGTGATGCCGGCCGCCCGCCGCGACCAGCTGCGCCGTCGCCGGCCCGGCCACGACCCCCTCGACGACGCCGGCCGGTGGTCGCTGACGCGACGCTCGCGCCCGCCGGCCGACTCGCCCAGCGCGCTGGCCGATCCCCATGTGGAGCACATCGCGCGCGTGCTGCTGCGCCGCTATGGGGTGGTGTTCCGCAAGCTGCTGGAGCGCGAAGAAGGCCTGCCGCCATGGCGCGACCTGCACTACGTCCTGCGGCGTCTCGAAGCCCGGGGCGAAGTGCGCGGCGGCCGCTTCGTGAGCGGATTTTCCGGCGAGCAGTTCGCGCTGCCGCAGGCGGCCGCGGCGCTGCGCAGGACCGCCAGGACGCCGGGCTGCGAACGCATCTCCATCGCCGCCGTCGATCCGCTGAACCTCGTCGGCATCCTCACACCCGGCGACAAGGTGCCGCGGCTGCCCGGCAACCGGCTGCTGTTCGAAAACGGGGTGCCGATCGCCGTGCACAGCGGCGGCGATGTGCACTACCTGGCGGTGCTGGACGAGGCCGCGCAGTGGCAGGCCAGGAATCTGCTGATCCGCAAACAGCGACCGGGCAGCTACCTCGACCCGGCGAGCCGGCATCCGTCGTAGCGGAGGTCGGTCGGATTGCCGATCGTCAGCGCGCGGGCGGCGAGCGCGGCCGCAGGCCGGCGGATGCGTCGACGCAGAACGCCGCCACCTGCGCCAGCGAGCGTGCGACGGCGGCGTTCGCCGCGGCGACGCCTCCCGGGGCGTCGTCCGAGGGCGCGCCCTCGACGACCTCGATGTACCGCGTCGCCAGCACGCGCCGGCCGGGGACGTCGACGAGCTGCGTGCGCAGCACGAGTTCGACGCGGCTGGGCTTCACCAGAAAGCTCTGCCGCAGATGCACGATCTCCGTGTCGAGCTGCAGGTCGGCTGGCAGGCCAGTGGGCCCCGGTACGACGGCACGGAAGCTGCCCGTGTCCTCGAGCGTGCGGGTCAGCAGTTCGCCGAACATGCGCGCGGGCGTGTCGGCCCACCGGTGGGTGGCGTACCGATCGAGCGCATGGGTCTTCTGCATGTACGCCATCGCGGTCGAGTCGAAGCCCGGCGCCGCGCGCGGCGGGCTCACCGACAGCACGAGGTCGCGCCTGGCCAGCGTCGCGACCGCGGGCCTGGCGTCGAGCAGGTGGCGGACGGTCTCGTCGGCCGGCGCCGGCGGCAACAGGCTGCAACCCATCACGAGCAGCGCCAGCGTCGCCGCGACGGAGGCGCGAAGCCTGCGGCACACCGGGGCCGGCCGGCTCGCGTGCAGCGCCGCCACGGCGCGCGGACCGGGGGAGGGCATGGAATGGATGTCACGCATCGTCGGTCACTCTCCAGGCCCGCGTCGCGCCGGCCGCGGTCCCTGCAGCAGCACGCCAGGATCACGCTCGACTTCCTCGACGACGCGGCGCATCGTCGCCGTCAGTCCGCGCAGCTCGGCGACCATCTCGCGCACTTCGGGCAGCGTGGTGCCGGTGAACTGCGCGAGATCCGCGCGCGAGGCGTCGAGCATGCCGCGGGCGCCATCGAGCGTGCTTCGGGCGCTGTCGAGCGTGCCGCGCGCGCCGCTGCCGGCCGCGGCGACCTCGCCCGCCATGCGCTCGAGCGCGTCCGAGGTGCGCTCGAACCGCTGGACGAGCCGCGGCAGCTCGGCGGTGACGCGCGCCGCGTGGTCCATCGTGCGGGCCGCATTGCCGAGCGTGGCGTCGATGGCCGACGAACGCTCGGCCAGCGTGCGCGTCAGAACGGCCAGGTTGGCGAGCGTCGCGCCCACCGCGCGTCGGTTGGGTTCGTCGAGCAATCCGTTCAGGTGGTCGATCATGCGGGTGAGGTTCGCCAGCAGCACGGGGGTCGCGGTCTCGAGGCGCTCCACCAGCGACGGCGCAGACGCGATCACCGGGTAGGGCTCGCCCGGGAGCGCGCGCACCGTCGGCGAGGCCTTGCGCCCGGCGGACAGCTCGACGAAGGCGATGCCGGTCAGGCCCTGCGTGCGCAGCGTGGCCAGCGTGTCCTGCTTGACCGGCGTGCCTCGCTCGATGTCCAGCGTCAGCTGGACCTGCTCGACATTGCCCGGCGCAAGCATGATCCTGCGCACGCGCCCGACGTCGACGCCGAGATAGCGCACCGGCGCGTTCAGATTGAGGCCCGACACCGACTCGGTCATGTAGGTCTCGTAGGTGTCGTAGGCCTTGCGATAGGCCTTGCCGCTGGACAGCCAGAGCGCGCCGCCGAGCATCGCGACGGCCAACACGATGACGAAGGCGCCGACGGCGGCGAAATTCACTTTCGATTCCATGCCTGCTCCAGCGCGGCACGACCGCGCGGCCCATGAAAGTACTGCCGGACGAGCGGGTCGTCCGAACGCGACAGCTCGGCCATCGTGCCGACGCCCACGATGGTGCCGTTGCCCAGCACCGCGACGCGATCGGCCACCCGCCACATGAGGTCGAGGTCGTGCGTCACCATCATGATGGTGAGGCCCAGGCCGTCGCGAAGGCCGCGCACGAGCTCGTCGATGCCGCTCGCGGAGAGCGGGTCCAGGCCGGCGGTCGGTTCGTCGAGAAACAGCAACTCGGGGTCGAGCGCCAGTGCACGGGCGAGCGACGCGCGCTTGCGCATGCCCCCGGACAGTTCGCTCGGGAACTTGGCGCCGGCGCCGGCGGGCAGCCCGGTCAGCGCGATCTTGACGGCGGCGACCTCGCGGATCAGGTGCGGCGGCAGGTCGGTGTGCTCGGCGAGCACCATGCCGACGTTCTCGGCGACCGTCAGCGCGGAGAACAGCGCCCCGCGCTCGAACATCACGCCCCAGCGGCGGCGCAACGGCAAGGCCTTCTCGTCCGACATGCCGACGACCTCGTGACCGAAGACACGGATGGAGCCCGACACCGGCTGCTGCAGCAGGATGATCTCGCGCAGCAGCGTGGACTTGCCGGACCCGCTGCCGCCCACGAGCGCGAAGATCTCTCCGGGGTTCACGCGGAGATCGACGTTGTCGTGCACGACCGCCTCGCCGAAGCGGGTGCAGATGCGGCGGACGTCGATCACGGCGTCCGCGGGCGGCGAGCGTGCTGCACTGTGCGTCACAGGTCGAGCCAGAGGAAGACGATGGAGAACAGCGCGTCGGCGACGATCACGAGGAAGATCGACTGCACGACGCTCAGCGTCGTCTGCGTGCCGACGCTTTCCGAGCTGCCGCCGACCTGGAATCCGCGATAGCAGCCGACCAGCGCGATGATCACCGCGAACACCGGTGCCTTGACCAGGCCGGTCCAGTAGGAAGACGGCTGGACCGCCTCGTCGAGGCGGTCGACGAAGACGTCGAAGCCGACGCCGAGCTTCGCGTTCGCCATCACCATGCCACCGAGCATCCCGGTGACGTCGGTGTAGACGGTCAGCAGCGGCATGACGATGACCAGCGCGACCACCTTCGGCAGCACGAGCAGCTCCTGCGCGCCGACGCCGATCGTGCGCAGCGCGTCGATCTCCTCGGTGACCTTCATCGTGCCGATCTGCGCCGCGTACGCGGATCCGGAGCGTCCGGCGATGATGATCGCCGTCAGCAGCGGCGACAGCTCGCGCAGCATCGCCAGCGCGACCAGATCGACGACGAAGATGTTGGCACCGAAGCGCTGCAGCTGATCGGCCCCCTGGTAGGCGATGACGATGCCGAGCAGGAACGACAGCAAGCCGGTGATTCCCAGCGCCTCGACACCGGCGGTCTGCACGTTGTGCAGGATGGGTCGCCACCGCAGGCGGCGCGGATGCCGCAGCGCGCCGAGCAGCGCGAGCGCGCTCTCGCCGACGAACGCCAGGTAGCCGTGGGTGCCGGCGACGGCCGACCACGCGCGTCGTCCCAGGCGCGCGGGCCATGGCGCTGGCTGGGCGATCGGCGTTTCCAGCGCGATCTCATGGGTGGCGAGCAGCTGCAGCAGGGCAGCGAATTCCGTTCGCAATCCCTGGACGCGGACGACGCAGCCGCGCGCTGCACGCTGGCGAACCGTGCGCTGCAGGAGCCACGCGCCGGCCGTATCGAGCACGGTGATGCCGGACCCGTCGACGATGGTCTCGCCGCTCTCCGGCCAGTGGACATCGGCCAGCCGCAGCTCCAGCTCCGCGATCGTGTGAATCGACCAGTTGCCGCCACAACGCAGCTCGCTGGCCTCCGCGCCGGGAGGGCGGGTCGGGCCGGTCAACTGCACGCTGAAGTCGGGGGACATTGCAGCAACCCATCGCCAGCGGCGCCGACTGCGAGCCGATCTACGCTCCTGCGCCGCTCGAGGGCCATCCTATGTCGTCGGCAGGTGGCCGAATTGATCGCCGCCAACGAACGGCGGGCGGGTGATGTGGCGGCACGGACCGGGTACCAAGGCGATCGCAGGGGACACTGTGGGTCGCCGACCGGCAGTTGCCGGGCACTCGAGCAGCGACCTCGGTACCGAGGGACCTCACGACAGCCGATGAACATCACCACCCCTCCCGACCATGCAGCTGCAGTGCTCCGCCGCGATGGACAGCCGCGCAGGCGGGTGCGAGGACTGTGGGCGCTGTTGCCTGCCCTGGCCTGCGCGTCGTCACTGACGCAGTCCGGCGGCCCATTGA
>Ga0209797_10001900_pt1 | contig 10538 bp, 9 predicted proteins | sample DOMMetBare3Fresh_2_FD_187472 | JGI IMG/M metagenome (GOLD analysis project Ga0209797, IMG submission 187472) | Wetland sediment microbial communities from St. Louis River estuary, USA, under dissolved organic matter induced mercury methylation -... | ecosystem: Environmental > Aquatic >...
CAGTTCCGACCCACCGACCCCCGGCACCTCTGGGCCGGCCGTTGGCGGCCCGACGCGTCGCCGACAACGAAGGATCCACATGAACAAGTCATTGATCGCTGCACCACTGGCCGCGCTGTTGCTGAGCGCCTGTGTAGTCGCACCCCCCGGCCGTGGCCACGGGGGGGCCATTGGCATAGGCCTCACTGTGCCGACGCTGCCGCTCGTCGTCGAGTTGGGCTCCGACCCCTACTACGTCTACGGCGGCTACACCTACTACTACGACAACAATCGCTGGCGCTACGCCGATTCCCGCGCCGGGCCATGGGTGGACCTGCCGCGCAGTCACTACCCTCGGGAAACCCGGTTCCGGGGGCGCCAGGACAGTCAGGATCGGGCCCGCGACGGCGGCCCCAACAGCCGCGACCGCGATGGCGACCGCGATGGCGACGGCGTTCCGAACCGCCGCGACAATGCGCCCGACAATCCGCGGCGCAACTGAGCGGGCCACCACCGCGGCGCGTCGGCCTGGGGACAACGTCGGCTTGGCGGCGTTGAAATCGTCGGTCGTTAGGACGGTTTTGGGTCGAGGGCGGGTCCTCGCTGGTTCGATCATGGTGCCCTGAACCTGTCGGTCACGCCGGACCGCCATGAAGCCGCCGGCCACCGACACCCCGTCCCGGCAAGTTCCGGTCGCTGACCACGGGCAGCTTCCGGGCATCTCACTCGGCTCTTCCGGGCTCGCTGAGTCACACCGCTCCGCGGGACGCGATCTCGGGCGGCGCGTTGCGTCTGCTCAATGGTCAGGCAATGGCCCAGGGTGCCCTCCAAGCGCCTTCCCATGTTGGAGTGGCGCGTATCCGGCCGGGGCATGAATGAGCGACGTCTTTTTGAGCTATGCACGAGACGACGCACCGGTCGCCGAGAAGCTGGCAAGGCTACTCGAAGACAGCACCTCGACGTCTGGTGGGATCGCCGCCTGCTCGCCGGCGATCACTTCAACGCCGAAATCGAGAAGGCCTTGACCGATGCACGTTGCGTGGTCGTGCTGTGGTCTCCGGTGTCGGTCGAATCGAAGTGGGTCAGGGGCGAGGCACAGCGAGCCTTGGATCTGGACAAACTGGTCACGATCATGATTGCGCCGTGCCGGCTGCCGATCAACTTCGGCCAGCTACATACGCCGCAGGTGCATCGATCCCGCGCGCAACTCACCGACCTGGCGCACCAGCTGACGAGCCGTTTGAGAGGCCGGTCCTCGGCAACACCCGGGGATTCGGGCACCTCGGTCAATCACCGGTCGACCGACATCGACGAGGTCGTCTTTGCGTCTTCAGCGGCGCACACGTTCTTCGAGGATCTCAAGGGCCCACAGAAGAACCCCGGCCGGACATTCCGGGAACGAATGGCGAACAACCTGGCGCTGTGGCGGAGGCATCCGATGAAGATGAGCCTGTACATCGCCGGCATCGGATTGCTCGGCGGTGCCGTGGGCGCGCTGTTCCAGGCCTACCAGTTCTACTACGGCGACTGACCGGCCAGCACGCGCAGATGGTCGGCATGATCCAGTTGTCCGTGGCGCAGGCCACCCGACAGTATGCCGTCGACGGGGATGCGGCAGCCTACCGTGCCAGGCTTCAGGATGCAGACGAAGCCTTGCGCTGGGCGCCACGCCAGTGCCTGCTATCGCTGCCGGGCGGCTTGCCAGATGCATCCCAGGCCAGTGCGTGTCCGCAGCGCTGGTCGGCTTACGAGCAATGCATCGAGCAGCGCAAGAAGGACATCGTCGCCGGCAGGCCGTTGCCGCTGTGCATCGAACCGGCCTGTCCGCTCAACTAGCCGGCTGCAGCGCGCGGCCGGCCAGGCGGTGGGCCTACCGTAGCGGTTCGCGATCAAGGCACGCCGCTCAGCGATGGTGCCAGCGACCCATCTGACAGCAAGTGCAGGCACCTAGTGGATGTGGGCTGACTGGGTAGCGGATCGCCCGACTGCTTTCGATCCACTTCTCTTGGGTCCGGCGAATGACCACATGGGATTGAGTTCCGAGCCAAGTCGGATGACTTCCTCCGGCCGCCAAATGTCTGCTTCGCGCCGTCGAAGGCAGCGAATCGATCGGGGCGGCATTGCGTCGGATGCGGGTCTTCCCTGATTCGATCAACTTGCCCGCAACCGCTCTCAAAGCCCCTGTCCCGTCCTGCAGGAAAGATCTCTGAAGCCCGGATCTGATGACTGACTGATCGCGCGAAGTCGACACCCGTCATCCCGATTGAAGATGCCGGTGAGCTGACGGTCAGCGTCGACGGTGCCGGACAGTTGCCGCTGCCGGCGGAGTCCCGACAGGTCGGCTTGATCGAGCGCATTCTCAGCCATCTGGGTGTGCTGGCCCTGCCGCCGCCGCGCGTGCGGCATGCACTGAGACTTCGCGTGCAACCTGAAGACCGGCCAAGTCTCGCCACGCCTGTAGGCGCCGTCGGGAACAAGGCAGAGCAGATGGTGGGTCAAGTTGGCGGCGGACCCGAAGCACTGGATCAGCGTGACTGCGCCGCCCTCGGCCTGGTCCGACTTCAGTCCAGCCTGCCTGAGCAGCAAGCCCGTGAGCAGCTACCGACCTGCACCGTCCAGCATGTCGGACTCGAGCGCCGGCACGACGCGCCGGCGCAAGGTTCGCAGCGCCTGCCACACCAAATAGGCCAGGCCCAATGCGGCCAACCCCGTCAGCGCCCAGTCATCACCCGACAGGGTTTCATAGCGACGGTAGCTGGCCCCGCTGAAGGACGACGGCCCGCGGCTGGCCAATGCGCCCGACAACATGGTGACCACCAGCACCGCCACACTGCCCAGCACGACCCAGGCCAGGTGCCGCACGAGCCACACCGTGGCAATCGCAAAGCACATCAGCAGCAGCGGCAGGAACAAGCCATGGCCGCACACCGGCGCCAGCAGGAACAGCGGCACGCAGGCCAGCACCGCCAGCACGGTGCGGCCCAGGTATGCGCCGACGGGCGATTGACCGCCGGCGGCGCGGTCTGCCGTGTGGTACGCGGCCATGCGCGCAACGACCAGCGTGCGCACAGCCTCGAAGTTCTGCGGCGTGCAATACACCACCATCAGCGTGCGCCAGCGGTTGCGCAGCGCGATGGTGCATCTGGCCGCATCGACTTCGGCCCGGAACGCCCCTCCCCATTGCAGCGCCTGCTGCTCCTGCGACATGGCCAGCAGCCCGGTGCCCGCGACGCCGGGCCGGCCCATCAACAGGCCGAGGACCAGCGCAGCGCGGTTGCCGGTCTTGGCCATGCGGTCGCGTGTTTCATAGCGCGCACCGTCCCCGTCCACGACAAAGCGGGTCCGGAAACGATTGCCGAGCACGACGAGCATGATCAGCAGCGACAGCACGAAGAAGCCAACGCCGGCGGCCGCAAACAAACCCAGCAATGAAGGGATGAGATCCCAGGCTCCCTGCGCCGCCAGCATCAACGACACCAGCGCGGCGACCAGCCCTGCCGAGCCCAGCGTGACCTTGAGCATGGCGCCAAAAATGCGCCGGTTGGTGACGAGCGGGATGTCGATGTCCCAGGTGATGGCGGTGTCAGCGGACGAAGTCATACCGGCGTTTCTTCAACGCTTGGCGGGCGCCAGTTCGTGCAGCACCTCGGCGAGTTCGAAGCCCGACAGCAACCGCACTTCGGTGACGGCTTGGCCGGGGTTGCTGGCGCCGCGCTCCAGCGCGCCTTTCAGCTGGGCGAGGTACGCCGCCCCGGCACTGCCGGCCCGCACAGCCGACAACTGCGTCGCCACTTGCGACGCTGCCGCGCGGCAGCGTTCACCCACACCCGGCATGTCCAGCGAGGGCATCGGCTGAGTCGCGTAGCGCGCCCGCGCTTGCCGGTCGCGCGCCATCTCCTCGATCAGCCAGCCGAAACCGCGCGTGCTGCTCGGTCCGGGGTCGGCCTTGGCCATCAGGGCCGCCACGGCAGCCGGGTCGCGGCGCGCCAAGGTTTGCAAGGCCACGTCGTTCGAGATGCGGTAGCGCGCCAGTTGAGCGCGAATGTCGTTGGCCGTGGCCTGGTCGCGCCGGCCTTCGGCTTCCACCAACTGACGTTTAAGCACCGCCGCCATCTTGTCGGACTGCTGACCGGCCGCCTCGATAGCGTTGGTAAACGCATCCTGGCTGCGCGACATGTAGCGCGCCTGATCACGCGCCTTCGCTTCGCTGGAAGCACCGAAGGTCGAGACATTGGCTTCTTCGTCGGTCAGGTGATTGCGCTTGGCTCGAGCCTGCGCCAGCAGTTGCGCGTCCACCGTTGTGCCCGAGATTTCAACCGCTTTGTCCAGGCTCTTCCCAACCACGTGGGTGTCGCCCTTGCCTGCGGCAAGGCCGGCCTCATGCGCCTTCTTGTAGTTGGCGATGATGGCGCCCTTTGGGTCGTAGGTGACGCCCGCTTGCATCGTGTATTCCAGCCCGCCCTGCGTCGGAAACTTGTCGCTGTTGAACAAGGCATCGTGGATCACCGCGGCTTCGTAGGACGAGTTGCCGGGCTTATCGGCGCTTTGGCCGCTCTTCCAGATCGTCATGTCCAGGCCCGGCACGACCCAGCGGTCCGGAAAGTCCTGCACCTCGTGACCTGCCGCGCGCAACGCGCGCACATACCGGCCCGCAACGGCGGTGCTGGCCGGCGCCACGTCCATGTCGCTGGCCAGCGACTTCGGTTCGCCGCCCGACAGCGGCACATCCTTGGCGCCGAGTGACGCCGCCTTCAACGCCGCATCGTGAACGGCCATGCGGTTTTCCAGCGGCTTGTATTTCTCGCGCACCGCAGCCATGTCGCTCAGCCAGACCGTCCGTGCTTTCTGATAGGCGGGGCTCTGGGTGTCGATACTGCCATCGGGCCCATACGCCGCGATTGGCAAGGCGCGCTCTTGGCGCCGGGTGACCTCGGCCAAGTCAGCATGCATTGCCTCCCGCTCGACGATGACGCGAAAGCGCTGCTTCACGGCCTGCTGTTCTGCCGGCGTCTTCGCGCCCTGCATGGCTTCACGATAACGCTCGTGGTTGTCCTTGAAGGCTTCCGGTCGCGGCGGCTCTTTACCGACGCTGGCGCCGGTTCGGCCCTTGTTGATGCCACCCTGGATCAGGCCGGTGGCCTTGCCGCCGCTGAAGTTCATGAGCTTGTTGGTCACGGCGGTGCTCAGGCCCGTCGTGATGCCGGCCACCAGGCCCTTGCGCTGGCCCGATTCATCAAGCTCCAAGCCGCCACGGATCGCGGCGATGGCCACATCCACCTTCTCGCTGTAGGCGCGCCAGGAGTTTTCGACTACCTGCAATACGCCGCCTTCGAAATAGCCTGTGCCGGCGCCATAGGCCATCGATACGGCCCCGCCCCCGGGCACCAGCCAGGTTGCGGCAAAGAACGCGGCGTCGGTGCCGGCCTTGATGCCTTCGACCGTGGCCAGGTCAGCATCGGCCTGCGCGGCCAAGGCTTCCTTCTGGGCCAGATCGGCCGCGCGCTGCGTGGTGGCCACGCGCTTGAGCTGCGCATACAACTGGTCGAGTTTGGCGCCTCGATCCGGCGCACTCAAAGCCTCGCGAATGCGCTGCGGTATCTCGGCCTGAAGGCGTGTGCCCTCGGGCCCGCCGATCAGCGCGGCCATCTTCGGAATCAGCTCCACACGTCGCTGTTCCTTGTTGAACTCGACCAGTTCGGCCTGCATGTTGACGATGAGTTTTCTGGCCTGCTCGTTCTGCCAATCGGTGCGGGTGTGCACGATGGCACCGGTCTGCAGGCTGCTGGCCAGGTCGCGTTCGGCCTGCGCCATGTCACGGTCGAATTCGGCACGGTCCTGCAACTCGCGCTGGCGTACCGGATCTTTCTCGCGTTGCGCATCGGCAGCCCAGCGGCGCGCGCTGCCGTCTCGCTGCTGGGCCAGCGCCAGGTGGTGCGCAATGGCCTCGCTGCGCGCCGCTGCGTCACTGGTGGCTGCGCCGGTGTCGGCTCCGGTGTCGGTGCCCGCACCCGATGCCGCGCCGTGAATCGTCGGCATGGTGATTCCACTGCGCACGACGGCGGTCGACTTCTCAGCCTCCTTCAACAGCGGATTGAAGGCCTTGGGCTGATTGCCGACATTGACGTGCTTGACATCGGACACACCGCAATCCCCGTAGGGGTTGGTGCAAGGGGCTGTTGGCGCCGGGGGCGGCGCCGGCGCCGGCGGTGGCGCTGGCGCAGCGGCCGGCGCCGGCTTGGCCAGCGCAGCGCGGTGCATCGTGCGCGCAGCCTGCAGCGCAGCCAGCGGGTTCTGCGGGTTGCCGAGCTGGCGAATGCGCTGCACGGCCGCCTGCATCTTGCGTTCGCTGGCTTCGAGCGCCGCTGCCTGGGCGGCGGACGCGTTCAGCGCAACACGGGTCATGCGGTCGTTTCCGGCCGCGGCGGTCACTGCCAGATCGACCACGCTGGCACGGTAGGACGGCGCCAACGCCTCCACCTCGCTGGCCGCGCCGATGTAGTCGTCCAGCGCGGGCGCCAGGCGGCTGAAGTAGGCCTGGTTCTGCGGCGTGGGGTGCTGGAAGAACGGCGCCCAGATCGCGTCGAAGTCCTTCAGCGGCTGGGTCGACGCCCGCCCCTGCAGCGCCTGCACCCGGTTCATGGCCAGCGTCAGGTTGCCGTTGTAGCTGGCCAGCGGGATTGCATCGGCTGCCCCACCCACCACGGCCTGCGTGCCCCAGGGGAAACGGGCATCGCCTTGCCTGGCCTCTTCGGCTAGGCGATCGAGGCGAAAGCCCGCAAACGGCGGCGGGCTTGCCGATGCGTTGGCGCTGATCGGAGCTGCCGGCGTGGCTGGCGCTGGCGGAGTCACCGGCACGGCCTGGACCGCCGGCGCAGCCTTGCCTCGCCGCGCCTCCACGGCCTTGAGCGCCTCGAAGGCCGCCTTGTACTCGGCCTGTGCCGCCGTCACACTGCCGGCGCCGCCCTGGGACATCAGGCGGATGTAGGTCTGGTACGCCTTGTCATAACGCGCTTTTGCAGTGGCATAGTCGTCAGGCTGGGCGTTGATCGACGAAGCCAGCAAGGCACAGGCCAATCCAAGTACTACGGCCGGCCGACCCAGCCGGTTCCGGCCGCACGTGTGGCTGAGGTGTTTCATGATGGTGGCATCCCAATCTTCAACTCATGCAAGGCGCGGATCACCGCCGTGCAACTGCGTCTGCCCATTGTTCTGGCCATGGACTTCGGCAGACCCCCTCTGATGCATCATCGTCGGTGGGCCATCTGGCGGCTTGCCCTTGGTCAAGAACCGGTCTGTCTGCTGGCGCGGGTGGGCCGGCTGCGCCACCCCCGGCATTCGCAAGGGCGGGTGCGCGCCGCGGCCCCGGGCGCCCGCACCAGTCGAGCTGGATCAACGCATCTCGTAGAACGTCACCCGTACTGGCCCTGACACCAAACCGAAGAACTTGGTGCTGGAGTTCAGCACTGACTTGGCCGAGCCGATGCTGGTGGCCTGCCTGCGGTCCAAGTGGACCGGGAAGGACGAGCCCGCTCTGCTGTTGTTCGCGGCAATCACTGACGACCCGCCAGCCGAGGTGCTGGCCGCTGGCCATGGACGCTGCATCGTCCCGATCAAGCGCGAGCACATCGATGCCTGGCTGAATCCCAATCCAAAGAATCTGCCGGCCGTGTACGCGAGGTTGCCAAGTCGGGCGCCCCATTGACACCGACATAGGCGTCCTGCGCGTTCATCGAAACGACCGAGCTGCCCAGGAGAGGGGGCGCGACGCATCCGAGATTCCAAAGACAGCTTCTTTGCGGCGCTCAACTCGGACTGCCGTCCGTCAACAACGGGTCGGATGCGCGAGTTCGACGCAGTGAACAGCAGTCACTGGCCGGGTGCCGGCGATGCCGGCCCAGCGAGGACATCGGCCGACACCTGTGGAGTCATCAACGCTGGCGCGTGCACCGGGCAGTCACAAGAGCTCGAGCAGAGTTCCCGCACCTGGCTCGGTCAGCACGAAGTCCTTGTCAGCGTTGGGGAGCCGACGCAACGACCTGGGCGCATCACGCGCACCTTGGCCCTGCCTGGCGCCGAGGATTGGCCTTGCGTTGGCCTGCACATGTCGTGGCCTCTGGCAGACTGTCCAGTCCCATCCAACCCAACGAGGAGACTTGCCGATGCGCCGAACCACCCTCCGGACCTTGCTCGCCTGCACCGCAGCGCTTGCCGCCCTTGCTGCCTGCGGCAGCCTGTCGATGGACAAGTCGGGCCTGAGCTTCTTCGTCACCAGTGCCGGACCCGGCAAAGGTGCCGATCTCGGCGGCCTGGCCGGCGCCGATCGGCATTGCCAGAGCCTGGCCGCTGCGGCCGGCGCCGGCCATCGCAGCTGGCGCGCCTACCTGAGCGCACAGCCCGCCGGCGGCCAGCCGGGGGTGAACGCCCGCGACCGCATCGGCAAGGGCCCGTGGCGCAACGCCAAGGGCGTGGTGGTGGCCACCGATGTGGCGCAGCTGCACGGCGCCAACAACCTGAGCAAGCAGACCTCGCTGACCGAGAAGGGCGAGGTGGTCAACGGCCGCGGCGACACGCCCAACATGCACGACGTGCTCACCGGATCGCAGCCCGACGGCACCGTCATCGTCGGCAGTGCCGATGCGACCTGCGGCAACTGGACCAAGAGCGGCGAAGGCTCGGCGATGGTCGGCCACCACGACCGCACCGGCCTCGACGACAGCGCGCCGGCCAAGTCCTGGAACTCGTCGCACCCGTCGCGCGGCTGCAGCCAGGACGCGCTCAAGGCCACCGGCGGCGCGGGCCTGTACTACTGCTTCGCGGCCGACTGATCCTGCGCGCTACTTCGCGGCTGCGCCGGCCGCGTACCAGCGCGCGATCAGCGCGCGCTCGGCATCAGCCATCCGGGTGGCGTTGTTCATCGGCATCGTCCGCTGCAGCACCACCTGCTGGTGGATCGCCGGCGCGTGCTGCAGGATCGCGTGGGCGCTGTCGAGGGTCAGCCCTTTCTGCGCCAGCTGCTCGTTGTGGCAAGGCACGCAGCGCTGCCCGATCACGCCGCGCACCTCGGCGAATGTGACCGGCGCCAGCTCGGCGCGCGGCGCACCCATCGAAGACCACGGCGCCAGCCAGACGATCACGACCAGCAGCGGCGCCACGCCCGCCGCCGCCCAGTGCCAGGGCTCGGGCCGGCCGGCCATGTGGGTGCGGTGGCGCGCGACGAAGTACTGCCGGATCAGCGCGCCCGAGAGCATCACCAGCACCAGGATCACCCAGTTCCAGCGGTGGCCGTGGAGCTGGCCGTGGTGGTTGCTGAGCATCGCGAACAGCACCGGCAAGGTGAAGTAGGTGTTGTGCGTGCTGCGCTGCTTGCCGCGCTTGCCGTGCAGCGGGTCGATCGGCGTGCGCTCGGCCATCGCCGCGACCACCTTGCGCTGGCCGGGGATGATCCAGAAGAACACGTTGGCGCTCATCGCGGTGGCCATCATCGCGCCCACCAGCAGGAAGGCCGCCCGCCCGGCATAGAGCTGGCAGGCCAGCCAGGACGCCAGGACGACGAAGGCGAACACCGCGGCGCCGACCTTGCGATCGGCCTCGGGTCCGGCACCAAAGGCGCGGCAGATGCCGTCGTAGACGAACCAGAAGACGACCAGGAGGGCCAGCGCGGTGGCCGCCGCGGCCGCAGGGCTCCAGGCGTAGACACTCCGATCGACCAGGTAGCTGCCCGCGTTCCACAGGTAGAGCACGGTGAACAGGGCGAAGCCCGACAGCCAGGTCGAGTAGCTCTCCCAGTAGAACCAGTGCAGCTCGGTGTGGATCTTCTTCGGCGCCACCATGTACTTCTGCGGGTTGTAGAAGCCCCCGCCATGCACCGCCCACAGCGCGCCGTCGACACCCTTCTCGAGCAGATCGGGCGACTTCGGTCGGACCAGGTGGTTGTCCAGCCAGACGAAGTAGAAGCTCGAGCCGACCCAGGCGATCGCGGTGATCACGTGCAGCCAGCGCAGCAGCAGGTTGGCCCAGTCGAGTAGGTACGCGTCCACCTGCGGCTCCTTTCCTGGCTCACCGCGACGGGCGTTGCGGGTCGCCGCCGCGCATCCGGTCGCGGCGGGCGAAGTGTATACACGGCTCGACCGGCGCAGGCTCGGGCGCGGATGCAATCCTGCCGGCCGTCCGCCGGCCGCGCCGACGAGCACCTGGTGCCGCAGGCCTCGCTGCGTGCCAAGAGCCGGTCGCGCGCGTGCCGGGCGAGGTGCTCAACCGAAGTCGCGCTGCCGGGTCACGCGGCGTCACTCCGGACCGACAAGGCCTGGTCGACCTCGGCCATCGCGGCCAGCCGTTGGCGGTGCGCCGAGCCCATCTTGGGCGTCCTCAGCGCACCGGAGCGGGCACCCCACTGACCTCGAAGCGCCTGGCCAGGCCCGACGCTGCCGCCCGCCCGTGGTCGGTCGCCGGCAACGTGCCGCACGGCGGTCCGGCGCCGCGACACGGATGGCGACGCGGGGATCGTCCCGATGGCCGGTCCCACGGTCATCGCCGACACTCCTGGGCGAGCGGCCGCCCGC
>Ga0209797_10001901_pt1 | contig 10534 bp, 11 predicted proteins | sample DOMMetBare3Fresh_2_FD_187472 | JGI IMG/M metagenome (GOLD analysis project Ga0209797, IMG submission 187472) | Wetland sediment microbial communities from St. Louis River estuary, USA, under dissolved organic matter induced mercury methylation -... | ecosystem: Environmental > Aquatic >...
CGTCTCGGGGCCACCCGTGACGGTGTCCCAGACGACGCGCGCGCCGACGTGGTCGCAGCGCTCGCCTCCGATGAAGATGCTGCCGAAGCCGTCGACCGTGCCGACGGCAAAGGTCTCGGCCTGCGCGCCGGTGCCGCCCGAGCCGAGCCCGCTGCCGCCACAGGCGCTGAGCAGCGACACGGCGGTGGCCGCGGCCAGCAGCCAGCGGTGGAGGTGAGTGGTGGATGTCATCGTGGGCTCCCTGAGGTGGTCTTGGTCGTGGAACGTGGCCGTGCCGTGGGGCGCGGCTGCGCCGCCGGCGTGTCCTGCGGCTCGGCGTAGTAATAGACACCGAAGCGCATGCGCATCGAGGTCTCGTGTTTCTTGGCGTCCTGCTTCAGGCGTGGCGCGGCTTCGTTGGCCATCTGCTGGAAGGCGCTCTTCCACAGGCGGCGTGCCACGGCACCGAGTTGCTCGGTCGACTGCGGCGACAGGCCGCTGCCGAAGATGCTCTGCTCGAGGAACTTGTCCGGTGCGCCGCGCAGGTTGTGTGCCGCGGCGGCCAGGTGGTCGCCCACGTTGGCTGCGAAGAGATCGGTCATTTCCTCGAATCCCTGCTGCGGCACGAACGCCTGCGCCTGCAATCGCACGAGGTCGCCGTCGACCTGCACCAGCCCCAGCCGCTGCATCTCGGCCAGCAGGGTGCGCGGGTGCACGTCCGACGAGATCTGGCGGGCCAGGCCGTCGAACGATAGCGCGTCGCCGCTCTTCGGCATCGCCGCCGGCTGATCGTGCGCATCGCGCAGCTGAGGGTCGGTGAGCCAGCGCGTGAACACCTGCGATGCCACCGAGGGGGTCTTGGGCTGTGCGTCGGTCGGAGAGGATTCGCCCAGCGCGCGAATGTCGCGCCGGTGCACGCCCGACAGCACGCTGAGCGCCGAGTCGGTGAGCTTGCCGTCGTGCTCGGCCAGCTCGCGCCGGGCCGCCTCGACGAACACGGTCTTCAGCGCCGGGGCGAAGCTGGCGTAGTGCACGCCGTTGCGCACCAGCCAGCGCGCCAGCGGCACCAGCATCGCCAGCGCCGACCGCAGTGCGATGCGGGCACGGGCGTCGGTCGGCTCCACGCTGGAAAGGGGTTGGGCGGTGTCGTTCATGGAATTTCTGTCCATTTGTTGAAATGGAATATATGTCCATCCGGTTGACCGTGGCAAGTCCCATTCGCTCGCTCTTCGGTAAAGAAGCGTGAACAACGCCGCATTCGGCGGCACCGCCGCCTGCCTTGCCCGATCGGGCACACTGCGCAGCCTTGAAGCAACGGAAGTCGCGATGGACCACGTGAATCTCGGGCGCAGCGGCCTGCGCGTCAGCCGCGTCTGCCTCGGCACGATGACCTTCGGCGAGCAGGTCGACGAGCCCACCACGCACGCCATCCTGGACCGCGCGCTCGAGCGCGGCATCAACTTCGTCGACACCGCCGAGATGTACGCCTTCCCGCCGCGCCGCGAGACCTATGGCGCCACCGAGGCGATCATCGGGCGCTGGTTCGCGGCGCGCCCCGGCGTGCGCCAGCGCGTGGTGCTCGCCACCAAGGCCGCTGGCCCGTCGCGCGGCATGGACTGGGTGCACGGCGGCAGTCTGGACCTTACGCCGGCTCAGATCGCGCGGGCCTGCGACGGGAGTCTGCGGCGCCTGCGCACCGACGTGATCGACCTGTACCAGATCCATTGGCCCAACCGCAACGTGCCGAGCTTCGGCGCGCTCTTCTACGATCCCAAGCTCGAACGCCCGCAAACCAGCATCCACGACCAGTTGCAGGCGCTGACCGCGCTGGTGCGCGCCGGCAAGGTGCGGCAGATCGGGCTGTCCAACGAAACGCCGTGGGGCGTCGCGCAATTCGTCCAGGCGGCCGAGGTGCACGGCCTGGCGCGCATCGTCTCGGTGCAGAACCCGTACGCGCTGGTCAACCGCACGGTGGACAACGGGCTGGACGAGGCGCTGTATCGCGAAGGCGTGTCGCTGCTGGCCTACTCGCCGCTGGGCATGGGCACGCTCACCGGCAAGTACGACGCGCGCGGCGTCGACGTTTCGCGCCCGGAGTCGGGCCGCCTCGCACGCTTCGAGCGCGTGCGCACGCAGCGCTGGGGCCGGCCCGAGACGCTGGCCGCGGCGCGCCGCTACAACGCGCTGGCGCGAGAGCACGGCATGACGCCCACGCGCATGGCGCTGGCCTTCGTCTACGGCAACTGGCGTGTGACCAGCACGATCCTCGGCGTCGTCAGCGTGGCGCAGCTCGACGAATGCCTCGATGCCTGGGGCACGACGCTGTCGCCCGACGTGCTGAGCGCGATCGACCGCATCCGCTGGGAGATTCGGGATCCGGGGCAATAGCCCCGGGTGCCGCGACCCGGTTCAGCGAACCTCGAAATGGCGAAGAAGGACAAGCACGTCAGCGCCACGCCTGCCACCGAGTGGCTGCGCGCGCGCGGCGTCGCCTTCACCGAGCATGTCTACGACTACGTCGACCATGGCGGCACCGACGAGTCGGCGCGCCAGCTCGGCGTCGACGAACACCAGGTGGTCAAGACGTTGGTGATGCAGGACGAGCGCGGCGAACCCTTGATCGTGCTGATGCACGGCGACGCCAGCGTCAGCACCAAGAACCTGGCACGCGCCATCGGCGCCAAGAGCGTCGAGCCGTGCAAGCCCGACGCGGCGCAGCGCCACAGCGGCTATCTCGTCGGCGGCACCTCGCCGTTCGGCACGCGCAAGGCGATGCCGGTGTACGTGCAGATCAGCGTGCTCGCGCTGCCGCAGGTGCTGATCAACGGCGGGCGGCGTGGCTACCTGGTGGGCATCGAACCGCGGATCCTGGTGGATGCGCTGCTCGCGACCCCGGTGCATTGCGCGATCCAATAATCCCCTGGCAGCTGCCAAGTTTCCTTCAAGTCACGGATCACACCATGATCGACCACACCATCACCGGCCGCCTGCGCAATCTGGTTGCCGCCACCGCGCTGGGCTTGTCGCTGGCCGGCGCGCAGGCCCAGGATCTGGCGCTGCAACTCGTCGCGCAGGGCCTCGTGTCGCCGATTCAGCTCGACGAACTGCCCGACGGCAGCGGCCGCAAACTCATCGTGCAACAGGACGGCGTCGTGCGCGTGCTGCTGCCCGACGGCCATGTTGCCGCCGAGCCGCTGCTGGACCTGCGGCCGCACATGCTGCCGGTGGCCAACGATTTCGAGGAGCGCGGATTGCTCGGCCTGGCGCTGCATCCGCAGTTCGCACGCAACGGGCGCCTGTTCGTCACCTACAGTGCGCCGCTGCGCCCCAGCGCGCCGCGCAACTGGAACTACACGCGCCGAGTGTCCGAGCTGAGTCTCAAGCCCGGCACGCTGGGTCCGGTGGACCTCGCCACCGAGCGCGTGCTGCTCGAGCAGGACTGGCCGAGCCGCAAACACAACGGCGGCGCGCTGGCCTTCGGACCCGACGGCCTGCTCTACATCGGATTCGGCGACAGCGGGGCATCGCACGGCATCGGGCCCAAGGTGCTCCACGAAGCGTTCGACGTCCCGGCCGAACTGCTGATCTGGGACCATCTCGCCCAGGACCTGCACTCGCTGTACGGCAAGGTGCTGCGCATCGACGTCGACCGGGGCTTCCCCGGCTATGCGATACCGCCCGGGAACCCGCTGGTCGGCAAGGCCGGGCGGCCCGAGGTGTATGCGTGGGGATTCCGCAATCCGTACCGCATCGCATTCGACAGCGGCGGCAGCGGCGACTTCTACATCACCGCCACGGCAGAGACGCTGTGGGAGGCGGCCTACCGAGTCCGCAAGCCCGGCAACTTCGGCTGGCCGCTGCTGGAAGGCGCGCATTGCATCGACCGCTTGAAGCCCCGCGAGCCGCCGACGAGCTGCGCGCGGACGGACGCCGCGGGCCTGCCGCTGGAGTTGCCGGTGGTGGAGTATCCGAACATGCAAGTGCAGCATCCGGCATCGAAGCTCGGCCTCAAGGGCATCGGCACCGCGATCACCGGCGCGCGCGTCTACCGTGGCAAGGCGATCGCCCGCCTGCAGGGGCGCCTGCTGTTCAGTGACTGGAGCGCCGCCTTCCGCCAGCCCTCGGGGCAGCTCTTCGCCGCTCAGTCGGCCGACCAGGCCGGTGCGCCCTGGCCCTACGAACGCCTGCTGCAGATCGACAGCCGCATCATCGGCCTGGCCGAGGACCGTGCCGGCGAAATCTACGTGCTGACGCACGAAGGTCTGGGGCCTTTTGGCGAGACCGGCAAGGTCTTCAAGCTGGTCGTGGCGCCGTGACGGTCTAGGGTCCGAACGGGTGCTCCACGTACAGCACGATGTAGTTGGATCCGCCGATCACTCTGCCCAGCAGGCGCGAGTTGGCGAACATGCCGGAGCGGTGGGTGACGCCAAGCCCGACGAAGGTCTGCTTCCACTGCGGCCTGCCGATCGCATCGCCGAGGCTCAGATCGATCGAAGGATCGATGTAGTTCAGCACCCGTGATGTGCGGCGGCCGCGTGAGGCCTGCTCGAGCACTTCGGCGTAGGGCACCGGATCGGCGATGGTGATGCCCCAGCCCAGACCGATGCGCGTCAGCACGCGGTCGGTCCAGGGCAGTCCGCGGAAGTAGGCCTTCATGAACAGGTTCACCTCGCCGCCGTCGCGCTGGAACGGCCGGTCGTGGTGATGAATGAATCCCGCATAGCCGACGAGGTCCAGCGGCCAGCCACGAAAGCCCTCCACCAGCGTCTTGCCCACCGTCAGCCCGACCACCTCGGTTGGCGTCGCGTTGTTGATCGCCGTGCAACGCAGCATCACGATCATCGCGATGTTGCAGCGGTCCTCGGCCGCGCGGCCGTAGAGCACGCGCACCCAGGTGGCTGATTGCTCGGCCTGCCAGTGGATTTTCTCCTGCGCCAGGCTGTAGACGGCGCCGAAGACGGCACCTCCATGGGTGCCGGGCTCGACGATCGGGCTTGCGCGCACGGTGCGTGAATACCGCGTCGCGCCGACGCCGCCAATCAGACGCCAACCCTCCGTGAGCCGATAGCTGCCGTAGAGTCCGGCCGATAGGTCGATGCCGGCGCCGGGCTGGTATGCAGGGCGATCGGGGGTGGCCTCGTCGGCAGACACGCCGTAGTAGAAGCCGTTGGAGCGGCGGCTGCGCCACGTGACACTCGCAGCGGGCCGCAGCGTCCAGCGGCCGAGCTGCCAATCGGTGAATGCGCCCACGCCAAGCTCCAGGCCGCGTGCGTCGTGGCCGACGTTCTGCGTCACGCTCGCGTGGATCTGGCGCTCGCCCAGGTGGCGTCGCCAGGTGAGCCCCAGGTCCACGCCGCCGTTGCGCGTGGTCAGGCCCTGCAATTGCAGCGGCAGGCGATCCAACGGGAGTCCTTCCACCCTGCGGCGCAGGTACACATCGATCGCCTGCTGCGCGCCCGGCTCGAACTTCAACCCGAAGCGGTCCGAGCGCAGGAAGAAGCGCTCGCCTTCGTACAGATATGCCGGCGCAATGTCGCGCTGCTGAACGTCGCCGCGGTAGGGTGAGCGCTCCGCGCTGATCAGCCAGCCCAGGCCCACACCCGCGGGCTTGGAGACGAGATCCACCACGGCCTCGCCGTTGCCGATCTGTGCGCTGGCCGACAGCGGCAGCACCAACCAGGCCGCCGCGCGCAAGGTGAGGAGCGCCAGGCGACGTGAGCGCTGCGTGGCCTCGACGAAGGCCGACCGCGCTGTGCCGGCCCGCGAAGGCCATGGCCTCGCGCCCGGCGCGTCGGTGATCGTCTGGACAGCCATGTCGTCGTCCGCGGGCGATCATGGCCCTTCTGCGCCGGGGTCGCCTCAAGACGTGGCGGGTTCATTGACGCCGAGCAACGTGCACAGGGTCGACGATGACGAGCATCGCGTGGCGCGGCGATCAGCTGCGACAGTCGCCGACCGCGCCCGCGATGCGGGCCGGAGTCGCTGGTCTTGCCTGTCAGTGCTTCATGTCGTGGCCGGGCGTGGCCAGCGGTTTGACCGGCGCCTTGATCACGACGGTCTCGCGCTTGCCGTCCTTGCCTTCGACCACCAGGGACAGCGGCACGGTGTCGCCGTTCCTGAGCTGCTGCTTCAGGTCGAGCAGCATCAAGTGATAGCCGCCGGGCTTGAGCTCCACCGCCTTGCCGGCGGGCAGTTCGAGCATCGGCACCGCGCGCATTCTCATCACGTTGCCGTCCATCGCCATTTCGTGGATCTCCGCCACGCCGGCCACGGGCGAGCTGACCGAGACCAGTTTGCCGCCCGAAGCGGAGGTGATGTGCATGAAGGCGCCGCTGGCCTTTTGCTGCGCCACGGTGCCGCGCACCCAGGCGTCCTTGACGGTGGTCTGGGCAGACGCGGTGGCGGTGGCAGCGAGCGACAGAACGGCGGCGCAGGCCACCAGGGTGCATCGGGTCGACATGGCGAATTCCTTGGCGTGGGTCTTCAGAATAACTGGGTGTAGCCGATGGCGAGGCTGCTTTGCGGCACCAGTTGAATGCCGTTGACTTTCTGGTAGACGGGCACTTGCAGGTAGGCGTACACGATGGATTGCGGTGCGACGCTCACCGTCGCACCCGGCGACAGCGACAGCGTCGTCGAGCCGCTATTGTCCGGCTCCGACTGGCTGCCGCTGTCGCGCGCCCTGTTCGACAGGTTGATCTGCAGCGCCGCGCTCCATTGTGTGGAGATCGCGTGCGACCAGCCAGCCGACACGTCGAGGCGGCGGCCGGGCTTGTAGTCCTCCCGCGCGGCCAGCGCTTGAGCCAGTGTCGCCTGCAGGCTCAACGCATCGGCGCCGCCGAAGGCCATGCGCGCCGACAGGCCGAGCACCAGGTCCGTCGTGCCGCTGCCCGGTTGCAGTGACCGCTCGGCGCGGGTGCCATCGGAGTTGACGACCTGCCTGTCGCCGGTGGGCAGTTGGAGCCCGCCGGTCAAGGCCCAACTGAAGTCCGGCGCATCGGCGACGCTCTGCCAGCGGCCGAGCACTTGCGCATCCCCGACCTTCGTGAACGTCCAGCGCTCGGCCGGTCCGATGGCGCCGGTGGTGGCGTCGACCAGATCGTGCAGATGGTCGCGGCGCACCAGCGGCAGACGCAGCGCGACCGACCACTGGCGGTCGAACGACCGCTCCACGGTACTCACCATATTGAGGTTGCGCGTACGGCGTTCGATGGCTTCTTCGCCGGACACCTCGGCCGCCGAAAGCGTCCGGGTGCCCGAGCGCAGGCGGTTCTGCGCCACGCTCTCGAGCCGGAAGTCGGCACTCCAGCCGATGTGATCCCAGGTGCCCAGTGCAAACCGGTCGTTGAGCAGGGTGCAGTAGGTGGCGCCGCACGACGCGTGGGCGGCGCCGGTGGCTGCGCCAAGCACGGCGCACAGGGCAAGTCTCCTCAATGTCGTCATATCACGCTCCTGATCGGGCGTTCTCGCGCAAGCAAGGATTCGCCGCAACGGTATGGATTGCCGGGGCTGCGTGCCGCGGCAAGACGGTGTGTCGCGTCGCCACGTGACCACGCGGCAATGCGCGGGCCGTCAACCGGCGAGCGGTGTCAGGCGTGCCAAGGCGGCGCGCGGGGCTGCGCGCCGCGCCACGCGAGCGGCAGCCTCGGCGCGTGCAACGCGCGGGGCGGCGGCTGGCTGGCCGTTGCCTGCGCGATGGGCGAGACAGCCGCCGCGGGCGGTGCGACGCCATCGTGGTGCAATGCGCAGTAGGCGCACGGCTCGAGCGGGTGCAGACCCGGTTCGACCGGATTGCCATCTTGGTCGAGCGCGGTGATGACACGCATCGACCCGGTGGCACTGCACAACAGCGACCACGGCAGCATCTCGCCGTGCGCATGGCGCAGCGCATGCGCCACACTGGGAGCCAGCGTCGCCAGCGCAAACGCCAGCAGCGCGGCCCAGCGTGCGCTGCGGTGGAGCCAGCTCGTGCGCGACATGGCCGGCAGTGTAGCCGTGGCGCAGCAGCCCGATCCTGAAGGCTCATCGAGCCGATCCCCGCGATCCGGGGGCGCGTAAACTCGCGCCCGGTCTCCGGCCGCCTCCATCACGATGCCCGTCCTCTACAGCCTCGCCGCAATCGTCGCCGCCTACCTGATCGGCTCGCTGTCGTTTGCGGTGATCGTCAGCCGTCTGTTCGGGCTGGCCGACCCGCGCAGCTATGGCTCGAAGAACCCGGGCGCCACCAACGTGCTGCGCTCGGGCCATCGGCAGGCGGCGGTCCTCACGCTGGCGCTCGACGCGCTGAAGGGCTACGTGCCGGTGTGGCTCGCGCTGTGGCTGTCGCCGCAATTCCAGTGGGGCGCGACGACCATCGCCTTCGTCGGCCTGGCTGCGTTTCTCGGGCACCTGTGGCCGGTGTTCTTCCGCTTCGAGGGCGGCAAGGGCGTGGCCACTGCGGCCGGCGTGTTGATGGCCTTCAATCCGTGGCTGGGGCTGGCCACGCTGGCCACCTGGGTCGTGATCGCGGCGTTCTTCCGCTATGCGTCGCTGGCCTCGATCGTCGCGGCGCTGTTCGCGCCGTTCTATCAGCTGCTGATCTGGGAGCCGTCGCCACTGGCGCTGGCCATCGCGGTGATGAGTCTGCTGCTGGTCTGGCGCCACAGCGGCAACATCCGCAAGCTGCTGGCGGGCACCGAGTCGCGGCTGGGCCAGAAGGCTGCGTCAGCGGCGACGCCGGCCGCGCACCAAGGCCACGGACACGGGCACGGCCAAAGTCACGGGCATGGTCACGGCAAGAAGAAAGGGCACACCTGATGGTTCAACGATTCGACGTCGGCTCGCGCATGAGCGAGATGGCCGTGCACAACGGCGTGTGTTATCTGGCCGGGCAGGTGGCCCTCGGTGGCGCCAAGGATGTCGGTGGCCAGACGCGCGAGGTGCTCGCAGCCGTCGATGCCCTGCTGGCCAAGGCCGGTACCGACAAGTCCAAGATCCTGCGCGCGCAGATCTTCCTGGCCAACATCGCCGACTTCCCGGCAATGAACGCGGTGTGGGACCAGTGGGTCGTGGCCGGTCACACGCCGCCGCGCGCGACGGTGCAGGCCGCGCTGGCCAAGCCGGAGTGGAAGATCGAGATCGTCGTCACCGCCGCGCTCTAGGAGGCTGTCGGGCTTGGGGTCGGGCCCTAGACCGTGCCGGACACGGCCAAGCCCAGTCGAGCCGGGTCGCCGCGGCCCAGCCGCAGCACCTGGGGCTCTTCTCCCGTGAGGTCGATCACCGTGGTCGGTTGCGCCGGGCACGCTCCGGCATCGACCACGGCCTGCAGCGCCTTCTGCAGGCGCTTGCGGATCTCACGCGGATCGTTCAGCGGTTCGTGTTCGCCCGGCGCGATCAGCGTGGTGGCCAGCAGAGGCTGACCCAGTACGGCCAGCAACGCCTGTGTGACGCGGTGCTCGGGCACACGCAGCCCGATCGTGCGCCGCGACGGGTGCGACAGGCGTCGCGGCACCTCCTTGGTGGCCTCGAGGATAAAGGTGAACGGCCCCGGCGTTGCATGCTTGAGCAGCCGGTATTGCTTGTTGTCCACCCGCGCGTAGCTGGCCAGCTCCGACAGGTCGCGGCACAGCAGCGTGAGGTGATGCTTGTCGTCGACCTGGCGGATGCGTCGCAGGGCCTGTGCGGCGTCCTTGTCGTCGAGGTGGCAGACCAGCGCATAGCTCGAGTCGGTGGGCACCGCGCACACGCCGCCGGCGTCGAGAATCTGCGCCGCCTGCTTCAGCAGGCGCGGCTGCGGATTGTCCGGATGAACCTCGAAGTACTGAGACATGGCCGCATTGTTCCAGGGCGCGGCGGTCGGCGCCGGGCGCGAGCCGTCAGGGGTGCCGGATGCGGTGCTGCAACTCGCTCCACACCGGCACCACGGTTGCGGGCAGGTCGGGCAGCCCGCCGAGGTCGATCCGGCTTTCCTGCGGCGAGTGGAAGTCGCTGCCGCGCGAGGCGAGCAGGCCGAATTCCAGCGCCAGCTTCACATAGCGGACGGCGTCGCTGGGGTGGTGGCTGCTGGTCAGCACCTCGACGCCGCGGCCGCCATGGGCCTTGAACTCGGAGAACAGCGCGTACTCCTCGTTGGCGGTGAACTTGTAGCGCGCGGGGTGCGCCACGACGGCCAGTCCACCGGCATTGGTGATCCAGCGAACGGCGTCTCCGAGCGCCGCCCATCGATGCGGCACGAATCCCGGCTTGCCTTCGGTGAGGTAGCGGCGAAAGACCTCGTGCGCGTCGGAACAGACGCCGGTCTGCACCATCCAGCGCGCGAAGTGCGTGCGCGCGATGAGCGCCGGATTGCCCGCATGATCGAGTGCGCCGTCGAACGCTCCTTCGATGCCCACCCGGCCAAGGCTGTCCGCCATTTCGCGCGCGCGCTGTTCGCGGCCGTCGCGCGTGGCCGCCAGACCGGCCTGGAGCGCACCGTCTTCGGGATCGATGCCCAACCCGACGATGTGAACGGTCCGCCCCGCAAAACTGACCGAGATCTCGACGCCCGCCAGGTAGGGCAGGCCAATGTCGCGCGCCG
>Ga0209797_10001902_pt1 | contig 10533 bp, 8 predicted proteins | sample DOMMetBare3Fresh_2_FD_187472 | JGI IMG/M metagenome (GOLD analysis project Ga0209797, IMG submission 187472) | Wetland sediment microbial communities from St. Louis River estuary, USA, under dissolved organic matter induced mercury methylation -... | ecosystem: Environmental > Aquatic >...
GTGTCCTCAGCCCCGTGCCAGATCGCGACGGGCGCGGTGATGTCGCCCAGCTCGAAGCCCCACGGGGCACTGAGCGCCAGGTCGTCGTCCACCCACCCCGCCGGGCCGGGGCGCAAGCCCTCCGCGACGCTGCGGGCCAGCACCTGTTCGACGTCCGGTCGGCGCAGCTGATCCGCGTCGGCGCCCGGCAGATCGGCGGCCAGCGCCGCGAGGAAGGCGTAGACGTCCTCGACCGCGATCGCGGCTGCCGGCTCGAGCAGGGCGGTCAGCGTGTCTCGGCCGGCCATGGCTGCCTCGAATTCCTCGACGTTGCCAGGGGACATGCCGGCGAAGAAGTCCAGCCCATGGGCATCGAGGGGTGCGATGGACGCCACGGTCGCGCACCGGGTCACCCGGTCGGGCAGCAGGGCCGCGAGGGCCAAGGCGTGCGGACCACCGCCGGAGTACCCGATCACCGCGAAGTGGTGGATGCCAAGCGCGTCGGCGACCAGGGCCCCGTCGGCCGCCGCGTCCGCGACCCGACGCCCGGGTTGCGACGGGCTGGCACCGTAACCCGGCCGGTCGTAGGTCAGCAGCCGGATGCCAACCCGTTCGAGCAACGCTGGGTCCGGTGGCGGCTGGAGCCGCGACCCTGGCGTCCCGTGCATGGACAGCACGGGCGTCCCGTCGTGCGGGCCGAACGCAGCGGCGGTGACGGACCGACCCCGGGGAAGAGGGACAGGCAGGCCCGTCTCGTCCATAGCCGCATTCTACTCTCCGTCAGGAGAATGTCAGGTACTGGACATCGCCATGTACCCGACCATACCCTCCGGCCATGGCCGGCCACGACCCGCAGATGCTCAAGGGGGTGCTCTCCTTGCTGATCCTGCAGCTGCTCGGCGAGCACGAGGACTACGGGTACGCGCTCGTCGTCCGGCTACGGAGCCTGGGGTTCGACGGTCTCGCGGAGGGGACCGTCTACCCGGCCCTGACCCGGTTGGAGGCGGCTGGCTGGCTGGAGTCCCGGCTGGTCGCCTCGTCCTCGGGACCTGCCCGCAAGTACTACCGACCGACGGTCGCCGGGCGAACCGAAGCCCAGCGGGCGCTCGCGTCATGGCGAGCCCTAGCGGCGTCGGTCGACCGGGCCGTGCCAACGAGCGGGGGCGTCTCGCGGTGATTCTTATCGACGATGCCTCGTGGCCCGGCCACGGCCGGATGTGGTGCCACCTGGTCAGCGACACCTCGGTCGAGGAGCTGCATGCGTTCGCCGCGTCGGCTGGCCTACCGGCGCGCGCGTTCGACGGCGACCACTACGACGTGCCTTCCGAACGCCGGGATGCGGTGATCGCCGCCGGTGCGCGGGCCGTGACCAGCAAGGAACTGGTCGCCCGCCTCACCGCTGCCGGCCTGCGGCGCCCGAAGCACCGGCCCCCGGCTCAGCCGTCGTAGCTCTGCAGCGTGGCCAGCTCGCGGGTCAGGTTGCGGCGGGCGGCCTCCTCCCACCGACGCTGACCCTCCGTCGTCCCGTACAGCGTCGGACGGGCCAACAGCCTGCGCAGGACGTCGGCTCGCCCCGCCCTGAACGCCGCGTCGTCGAGGTGGCCGTACTCAGCCCGGATCGCCTGCGCGTAGGCGAGGTACCCGCTCTCGTCGCGCCCGAGCACCGCCAGGTCGGCGTCGCAGAGCACCGACCCGTTGCGGTCGTCCGGCCCGGGGTCGTGCGTGACGGTGAGGCGGACGAGTCGAGCGACCTCGGTGACGACGGCGGGGTCAACCCGCAGGGTGCGCAGCTCGCGCTCCGCCAGCGCGGCGCTGCGGGTCTCGTTGTCCGCTCGGACCGGGTCGTAGACGGCGTCGTGGAACCAGGCGGCGAGCCGGACGACGTCCGGGTCAAGGCTGACATCGGCCAGCCGGTCGACCTGGATGAGCACGTCGACGAGATGGTCGAGCCCATGGTAGGCGCGAGCGGGTTCGGCGTAGCTCGCGATCAGCCGCGCTCCGACGCCGGCGACGTCGTCGCGCGCCCGGACGCGCCGACAACAGCCCAGCCAGGCGTCCACGAGCCCTTGACGGGTCAGGTCAGGCCGGGCTGGGCTCACGGTCGGCGAGTCTAGGCTGGGCGAGTGGACGAGGCCTCAGGCACGGGCGAGGGCATGACGATCGTCGCGTGGAGCGGCGAGCTGGACCGGCTGTGGCCCACGCTGATCCTCAGCTCGACCGGTGCGGCAGCCGGGCTCGAGGTGACCGTCTTCTTCACCTTCTGGGGGCTGTTCCCCCTCGTGCGTGACGACGTGCGCGTCACCGGTGACGACGCGCTGTCGCGGCTGCTCTCGGTCGCCAACCCGCCGGGGATGAAGCGGGCCCGGCTCTCCCGCCTCGACGTCCGGGGTTCGGGTGCCCGGCTGCTGCGCCGCGCGGCTGCCCGGCATCGGGTCCCGCAGCCGGAGGAGCTGCTCACCGCCTGCCAGGACCTCGGCGTTGGCCTGTGGCCGTGCCAGATGACCATGGACCTGCTGGGGATCGACCGCGACGAGCTGATCGACGGGGTGGGTGCGCCGGTCGGCGCGACCACCGTGCTCGACCGGATGCAGCAGTCCAGGATCAACCTGTTCATCTGAGCCGGCCTCAGGAGTCGGCGTCCAGCACGCCGTCGAGGACGTCCTGCGCATCGACGATCCGGTAGGCGTAGCCCTGCTCCGCGAGGAATCGCTGCCGGTGCGCGGCGAAGTCCTGGTCCGCGGTGTCGCGGGCGACCACCGCGTAGAAGCGGGCGGCGCGACCGTCGGCCTTGGGACGCAGCAGCCGCCCCAGGCGCTGGGCCTCCTCCTGCCGGGAGCCGAAGGACCCGGACACCTGGACGGCGACGGCCGCCTCGGGAAGGTCGATGGAGAAGTTCGCGACCTTGGACACGACCAGGCACGGCTCCTCGCCGGCTCGAAACGCCGCGAACAGCCGCTGCCGCTCCCGGACGGTGGTCTCGCCGGTGATGACCGGGACGCCGAGCCGCTCACCGAGCTCGTGCAGCTGGTCGAGGTACTGACCGATGACCAGCGTCGGGTCCCCGGCGTGCCGGGCGACCAGCGCTTCGACGAGCGCGGTCTTGGACGCCGCGGTCGAACACAGCCGGTAGCGCTCCTCCGGCTCCGCCGTGGCGTAGGCCAGCCGTTCGCGGTCGGTCAGGGTCACCCTGACCTCGACGCAGTCGGCTGGGGCGATGTAGCCCTGCGCCTCGATGTCCTTCCACGGCGCGTCGTAGCGCTTCGGCCCGATCAGCGAGAAGACGTCACCCTCGCGGCCGTCCTCACGCACCAGGGTGGCGGTGAGCCCCAGCCGTCGACGGGACTGGATGTCGGCCGTGAACCGGAAGATCGGGGCCGGCAGCAGGTGGACCTCGTCGTAGACGATCAGCCCCCAGTCCCGCTCGTCGAACAGCTCGAGGTGCGCGTAGACGCCCTTCCGCTTCGTCGTCATCACCTGGTAGGTGGCGATGGTGACCGGCCTGATCTCCTTGCGCGCGCCGGAGTACTCGCCGATCTCGTCCTCGGTCAGCGTGGTGCGGATGAGCAGCTCGGACTTCCACTGCCGGGCGGCCACCGTGTTGGTCACCAGGATCAGCGTGGTGGCGCCGGCGCGGGCCATCGCCGCCGCCCCCACGATGGTCTTACCGGCCCCGCAGGGCAGCACGACCACCCCCGAGCCTCCCGCGTGGAAGCTGTCGGCGGCCTCGCGCTGGTACGTCCGCAGCGACCAGCCGTCCTCGACCAGGCCGATCGGGTGGGCCTCCCCGTCGACGTAGCCGGCCAGGTCCTCGGCCGGCCAGCCCAGGCGCAGCAGCACCTGCTTGACGTGCCCGCGCTCGGACGGGTGCACCTGCACGGTGTCGTCGTCGAGCCGGGCACCGACGAGCGGGCGGATCTTCGCCGACCTCAGCACCTCCTCCAGGACCGCGCGGTCGCTGGACTCGAGGACCAGGCCGTGGGCCGGGTGGTTGAGCAGCCGCAGCCGGCCGTAGCGCCCCATGGTGTCGGCGATGTCGACCAGCAGGGCGTGGGGGACGGCGTAGCGGCTGTAGCGCAGCAGGGTGTCGATGACCTGCTCGGCGTCGTGCCCGGCGGCGCGCGCGTTCCACAAGCCGAGTGGCGTGAGCCGATACGTGTGCACGTGCTCGGGCGCGCGTTCGAGCTCGGCGAACGGCGCGATCGCCAGCCGGCAGTCACCGGCCAGCGCGTGGTCGATCTCGAGCAGCAGGGTCTTGTCGGACTGGACGATCAACGGGCCGTCGGTCACCCGCCCAGTGTCTCCCAGGTCAGCCGGTCCGGCGTCACCGAGCGGCTGCGCCGAGCACTTCGGGCAGAGGGGTGATCCGTGGGCGGATCTCGTGCGAGACTCCCACGCCATGACGAACGGTCGAATCTCCTGGGCAGCTCTGGCCATCGCCACGGTCCTCGTGACCTCCGCCTGCGGCGGCTCCGACGATGGCGGCACGGTCAACGCGGGCGGGAGCAAACCCGCGGCGAGCAGCACCGGGTCGTCCGGCAGCCCGTCGGCCAGCCCCTCACCGACGGCGTCGTCCTCGTCGTCGGGCGGAGGCAGCGCGTCGGCCAAGGCGTTCTGTGACATCTTCGACAACCTGGACGAGCGGGTCGGACCGGTCGCCGACGGTGAACTGCCGACGAAGGAGCAGGTCAACGCGATCAAGGCGGCGGCCGACGACATCGATCGGTTGGCCCCGGCCGAGATCCGGGACGCGGCGAAGGGAATCGCCGAGTACTTCCGGCTGATGGCGGACGCAGCCAGCCAGGGGTCGCTGGGTGCGGGCGACGCCGAGCGCATCCAGGAGGCGCTGGGGAAGTTCGGCACGAACTTCGGTGTCGTCGGCACGTGGGCTGCCACGAACTGCCCGAACTGAGGCTCCTCAGTCGGTGGCACCCACAGAGAGCTCGGCGGCCCCGGTGATCCGGTGCACGGCGAAGGAGTGCACCTCGGCGTACCGGTGGTCGTAGGCCGTGAGATAGCCACCCGCCAGGCGCACGGGGTCGATGACCCGCTCGACGACCCCACCCTGCGTGTCGGCGTAGCCGATCCACACCGAGCGCCCGTTGTCCAGGGCCGAGCGCAGGAGCGCGAGGATCTCCGCAGTCCCTGTCCGCCGGGGCGCAGCCGAAGAGGCCGTCCCGACGACCAGGGGGCCGCGAAGGGCGCGGGTCGCCCGCTCGCCCGCCCGCAGCGCACGGACCGCCGCCGCGACCAGGGTGCGGGTCGGGACGGCAGGCTCGGTGACCAGCCTGGGGGCGCGGTGCCCGGCCGGACTGCGGCGGGCGTCCGGTCGGCGCACGAGCACGTCCCCCTCGGGGGTCTCGGCGGCCGGGGCGTACCCCATCGCGCGCAGCCGTTCCAGGACCAGGTCGACCGGCGCCTGCGCCGCGAGGACGGTGGGCGCCAGCCGACGCAGCCGCAGGTCGGCGGCCCGTCGTTCGGCCAGCAGCTGGCCGAGCACCTCCTCGTCGTCGGCGCGGACATACGCCGAGGCCACGCCCACCCGGATCCGGCCGTGCCGGCGGGCCATGTCGTCGACCAGGTACGCCAGCGGCTGGGGAACGGGGGTCCGTGACCGAGCCGCCAGCAGGGCCTGGAGGTCCGCGGCGGACCGGCCGGCGTCCAGCGCTCGGCGTACCGACGCCGGGCTGAACCGGAAGACGGTGGCGCCGCCGGTGGACTCCACGTCGGCCATCAACGCCAGCTCCCGAGCGAGACCGGTCTCGAGCGGACCGGGGGCCACCGCGGTGAGGTCGGCCTGCAGCAGCACGTGGTCCAGCGGCCGGGGGAGCAGCGGGAGCAGGGCGTCGGCCGCGGCCTCGACCCCGTCCTCGATCAGCGCCCGGCCGGGTGCGGCGAGTGCGCCCAACCCGGTGATGCCGAGGTGCTCGGCCTCACGCACGGTCCAGCCCACGATGTCCGACCGCAGTCGGTGGGGTCGGCGCGGGCGGTGCCAGGCGAGGTTCTCGATGATCGCTTCAGGGTCGGGGACCGTCCCCGGCGCAAGCTCGTTCAGGGCGTCGAGGGTGCCGCGGCGCACCTCGGGGGCGAGCACCCGGTCGAGCTCCGGGCCGAGCGCGGCGAGGGCCTTGTCCCGGTCCCGGTGGCCGACGAGCCCAGCCACCCGGGTGGTCCGCAGCCAGGCGTCGGCCAGCCCGGCCCAGCGCAGGTCGGTGTCACGCCCCCGCCAGAGGTCGTAGGCGGGGGTCGGCAGCCACCTGGCGTCCATCTCCCCACCGACCGCGAGCAGCCCGGCGGCGTGGGCCGTCTCGATGACCAGGGCGGCGGCCCACTCCTCCACGTCGAGCAGCGCCGCCGCTCGCCGCAGCTCGCGCACACCGAGCCCGCCCGCCCGGAGGACCGGCGGCGGCTCGACCGACCAGGCCTCCAGCAGGTCCTCGACCGCCCGTGCGAAGGTGAAGGCCTGCTGCCCGGCGGTGCCGTCGACCCGGGCGGGCTCCCGGCTGTGCACGGCAGGGATCACGGGTGGTCGGGGCTGCGGGTGGGCGAGGGCGCGCCCGCCGCGCAGGGCCAGGGCGACCTCGCGGGGCAGCACGACCGTGCTCGCGCCGGTAGGCACGAGCAGCCCGTGGGCGAGCAGCCAGTCGACGGGGGACTCGGCGGTGTCGACGTCCACGATCCGGTCGGCTCGCTCGACGGTTCCGGTCGGGGGGCCCCACATCAGCCGGTCGAGCAGGTCGACAACGCCTGCCGGCGCCCGGCTCACCAGGTCGAGGACCTGACGAGCGTCCGGCACCGACGCCGCCGAGGCGGCAGGCAGCTGCGCCCGGGGTGGCCCGAGCCCGCACGGCTGGGGTCCGAACAGCTCGCGCGCCGCGACCACCACCCGCAGGCCGGCGCCGTCGGTCCAGAGCAATGCCAAAGCGAGCAGGCGGTCCGTCGCCGTCTCGACGTCGCCGACGGTCCCGGTGTCGGCTGCCATCAGCTGGTGCAGGACCGGCGGCGGAACCGGTTCGGGGTGCACGCAGGCCGCTTCGAGCACCTGGAGGGTCCAGCGGTCGAGCCGGTCCATCGCCCGGGCGACGGACGACGAGGTGGTGGCCCTGGCGGCGAGCTGGGCGAGGTCGGTCGGGACCGGATGGGTGAGGTCCGGCCGGGCCAGCAGCAGTGCCTCGAGCACCTCGTCGGGTGCCGCGCGGAGTGCGTCGGCCAGGCTGCTGGTGCTCATCCGACCGAGCCTAGGTGAGCGGGGCCGAGGGTGCACCCACGCAGAACCCCCGCCGGTCCGATCGGCCGACGGGGGTCCTGCGTGTGGTGCTCGGTGGTGCTGGTTGTGGTGCTAGTTGACGGAGACGATCGTCACGCCGACATCGCCGGCGCCGTCGTCCCAGCCGATCCAGCCGAGGTAGCGCTTCGCGGGGTCGAGCCCGCTCCACGCTGCCGTGAAGGACTCCGGAGTCCCGCCCACGACCGCCGCGGAGGCCGGCGTGACCGTGAGGTTGCCCTCGTCGGCCGACCCGACGACGAACGGCGTGAAGGCGAAGTCCGCCAGGCCGTCCGTGTCGTGCACCGTGAACCCGTTGACGTAGACGTCGTAGGTCCCCGACTCGGGGCCGACGATCGTCACCTGCTCGTCCGCCGCTCCGCTGGCCGACAGGTCGACCAGGGCGCCGTCCTTGTAGACGTAGAGGTCGAGGTCATCGGTGTCGTCCGCCGCGTTCACGTCGAACCGGGTCAGCGTGCTGCCCGCCGGTACGGCCACGCTGTACTTGACCGTACCCGGCTGGACGACCGGGTTGCTCGCGTCGAACGGACCGACCCCGACCTCACCCGCCTGGGGCGTGGCGCCGGCCAGGCCGACCACCCGCGCGTTCAGCGTTCCCGTGTAGCCGGGCATCACCGTGACGTCGGTCGAGCCGGCTGTCCCCGTCCCGCCGACCTCGGCCGGCGCAGCCAGCGCCACCGGCTGGACCGCCACCGGGATGCGGACGCTGTGCCGGGCGCTGGCGAGGCGCAGGAACCCGGTGGAGTACTCACCGAGCGGTGCGCTGGTGCGGGTGAGCGTGATCGTCAGCGTCTTGGTGGCGTTGCGGGCCAACGAGAACGAGGACGGGCTCACCGTCACCTTGACACCCGGTAGGCCGACCTTCGACGCCGTGTAGCGCTCCGGCCCACCGACGTTGGTCACCGTGCGGGTGACCGTCTGCGAGCCGGCCAGATCGCCGATCGCGATAGACGGAACATTGAGGTCGGATGCGTCGATCGGCGTGGTGCCGATGCAGGCGCACTGTCCCTCGAGGAACTGCAGCCAGTCATCCCAACCCGCGTCGAAGACCAGGCCAGGGTCGACGGCCTTGTTCGGAGCGACGAAGCCGGCGCCCTGGGCGAACGGGTCACGGGTGCTCTTGTGGTCCCGTGCGGTCGTCATCAGCGCAGACTTGATCATCATGGGCGACCATCTCGGGTGGGCGTCGCGTAGCAGGGCGGCGAGCCCGGCGATGTGCGGTGAGGACATCGACGTACCCGAGTAGTAGTCCCACATCCGGTCGTAGTTCGACGGCGGCGCGACTGCGGCCACGACGTCGACGCCGGGGGCGGAGATGTCGGGCTTGAGCAGGTCGCCACCGGCGCCGTTCGAGGGGCCGCGCGAGGAGAACTCGGCGACCTCGGGCCGCTGCGTGGTCGAGCCCACGTTGACACCCGCGAGGATGCGCGAGGTGGCCCCGGCCGTGCCGGACACGTAGGCCTTGACGGCCGCACCCTTCACGTCGTCCAGGTGGACGGTCGGGATCGGGTGGTAGTCCGCGTTCAGGGAGTTCGGGGACGTGTTGACGAGGATCATGCCCACGCCACCGGCCCGCTTGACCTCGAACGACTTGTCGATCCGCGCAACGACGCCACGGTCGCAGACGACCACCTTGCCGGCCGCCTTCGCCGGGTCGAGCGTGTCGGGGAAGCACAGCGAGGCCTCGCGCGGGTCGGCGCCCGACAAGGCCACGGCCGACGACAGCACGGTCGGCGTCAGCGCCGGAAGGCCCGGGGTGATCGAGGCGCCGATGTACTTCGCCCCGTTGCCGAGCTCGACCGTCGACTCGTTGACGGCGAACGTGCTGGCCGCGACGGTGGTGATCCACGGCGACGGGTGGTTGACCGTCGAGGCGCCCGGACCGGAGTTGCCGGCCGACGCCGCCACGAACACGCCGGCGCGGGCGGCGAACAGGAAGGAGACCTCGACCGGGTCCAGGAAGTTCGCGGAGGTGCCGCTGATCGAGAAGTTGATCACGTCGACGCCGTCCTCGACCGCCTGGTCGATGGCGGCCACGCTGTCGGAGTTGAAGCAGCCGGCGGGAATCCCGGGCTTGCCCTCCCAGCAGACCTTGTAGACGGCGATTCTGGCCGCCGGCGCCATGCCGGAGGCGGTGCCGATCCGCTTGCCGTCGATGACCACGCGCTGGCCATCGTTGCCGGCGGCGGTGCCCGCGGTGTGCGAGCCGTGGCCCGAGCCGTCACGCGGGGAGAGGAACTCCTCGTCGGCGACATTGCCCGAGCCGAACCCGTCGACGTAGTAGCGGGCGCCGATCAGCTTCTTGTTGCAGTCGGCGGCGGTGAACTCGTCGCCGGTCTCACAGACACCGGTCCAGCCGGGGACGCCTCGGACCGAGCCGTCAGCGCCGACCGAGACCCGAGGGCCAGCGAACGCAGGGTTCTCCGGCCAGATGCCGGAGTCGACGACCCCGACGACGACGCCGGATCCGGCGCCCGTCCGAGGGTTGGTGCCGCCGAGCTGCTCCCACAACCCGCCCGGCTCCTTGAGCCCGAGGTATCCGGGTGACTTGACCGTGTCCAGCTGGCGCCGAGCGTCCTTGGTGACCGCAAGGACACCCCTCGTCGCGGCGAGCTTCTGCGCCTGTGCCCCCGAGAGAGTGGCGACGAATCCGTTGAAGGCAGTCGTGAAGACGCGCTGCGGCTTGACCTTGGCCGAGCGGGCTACGGCGTCGACCTTGCGCGTGAGGTAGGTGCGGTACGCCTGAGCGGCTGCCGACTGGACGTCGAGCTTGGTGCCGGCCGCCGGGCGGGTGGCACGCAGCCCGCTCACGCCGCCGTCGTACCCCGCGAGCGGAGCGTCGGCCAGCTGGACGATGTAGCGGCCCGCGGAGTAGCTGGTGCCGGCCGCCGCCGGGGTTGCCGGTGACGCGGCCTGGGCGGCACCCGGGCCGCCGGTGATCAGCAGGGCACCGGATGCGGCGGCGGCCAGGATGCCGGCCAGCCGACGTCGGGTCCTCATGGGGACAGTGGACACGCGAGAGGGTCCTCTCTTGCGACAGGGGGCGGCTCGGAGGAACGCCGCTGGCGCCAACCTGTCGGTGACCGACCCGGCAGTCAAGCGGTTCGAGCGGACTCGTCCCCTTCGGCGACGTCCCGCGACGGATCGTGTTGGATGCGCTACTTCCCGTCACCTGCTCGCCGGCCGTACCCCGCGTCGTAGGCTGACGGACGTGACCCTGGTGACCGTCGGGACCAATGGACCCCGACCGGAGCCCGCGGCCCTCTCAGCCC
>Ga0209797_10001903_pt1 | contig 10526 bp, 11 predicted proteins | sample DOMMetBare3Fresh_2_FD_187472 | JGI IMG/M metagenome (GOLD analysis project Ga0209797, IMG submission 187472) | Wetland sediment microbial communities from St. Louis River estuary, USA, under dissolved organic matter induced mercury methylation -... | ecosystem: Environmental > Aquatic >...
GAGCTGACGAATCCTTTTCCGGCTAACTTCGTGGCCGAAGTCGCCGGCACTTGCAGTTACTTTATTTACGGTTTTAATTTTTTAGAAAAGAGGCCTGTTTATGAAACATCCGGCACCGGTTGCGACACCTCTTAAACGCACCGCGATTTTTGTACGCAGCCTCAAGCGTTCGCTGGATTTTTACCAGGGCGTGCTTGGCATGAATATCTGGGTGCAGGGCAGGGCGGGCGGCGAATTGCCGGCGATCTTCAAGCTGCTGGGCGTGCGGCCGGGGCTGCTGCGCTGGGTGATCCTGCAATCCGAGGACGTTGCCTGGGGCATGGTGGGATTGTTCGAATTGTCGCGGACCAAACAGGGCAGCAGTCGCCTGTCGCAGCCGGCGCGCGCCAATGCCGGCGAGGCCTGCCTGGTATTCCACACTCCCGACATCGACAAGGTGCACCGGGGAGCGCGGCGCCTCAGGCTGAAGGTCCTGTGTCCGCCGACGACGCTGGCGCTGGCTCAGCACGGCGTCGAGTCGCGCGAAATGACGCTGCGCGACCCTAACGGCGTCATGGTCAATTTCATCCAGAATATGAAGGGTGGTTCGATCGGCTTGTCGAACCGTTTCCCCGGGATCAAGGGAGCGGTCAGGAAGCGCCGGGCCGCCTAGCAATTCCAGGCTACTTGGCAACTCCGAACTACTTGGCAAATCCGAACTGGGGCAACGGCGGCGGGTCGATCGGAATGATCGTCGCCTTGAGCTCCGTAAAGAAGTCGAGGCTGGAGTAGGGGCCGTCGCGCCCGATGCCGGATTCCTTGAAGCCGCCGAACGGCGCGCGCAATTCGCGCATCAGCGGTGTGTTGATCCACACAGTGCCGGCGCGGATTTCGCGCGAGCAGCGCATTGCGGCCGTGAGGTCGTCGGACCAGACATAGCTAACAAGGCCGAAATTCGAGCGATTCGCGATCGCGATCGCATCATCGAGCGTGTCAAACTCGAGGAAGGTCGCGAAAGGCCCGAAGATTTCCTCCTGGCACACGCGCGCATCGTTGTTCGCGGCCAGCACCGCGGTCGGTTCCATGAAGAAACCGCGGGCAAAATTTGGCGCCCGGCGTCCGCCCGTCAGCAGCTTGCCGCCATCGGCCCTGGCGACATCGACATAGGACAGCACGCGATCCAGGTGGGCCTTGAACGCCAGCGGCCCGACTTCCGTGTTGGGATCGAGCGGATCGCCAATCCGGATGTTACGCGCGCGTTCGACGAATTTTTCGATGAACCGGGCCGAGATGCTGCGCTGGACCAGGATCCGCGAGCCGGCAAGGCATTGTTGCCCGTTATTGCCAAAGATACTCGCGAGCGCGCCGTCGAGCGCGCGATCCAGGTTCGCAGTCTCGAGGATGATGTTGGCCGATTTGCCGCCGAGCTCGAGTGCAATCGGCTTGAGGTTGCGTCCGGCGGTTGCCGCGATCGCGCGGCCGGTGACGGTACCGCCGGTGAAGCCGACCATGTCGATGCCCGGATGGCTAACAAGTGCATTGCCGGTGACGGCGCCGCGACCATTGACCAGGTTGACCACGCCCGGCGGCAGCCCCGCTTCATGGAAGATCTCGACCATGCGGCGCATCGACAGCGGCGTGTATTCGGACGGCTTGAGAACGCAGGTATTGCCCCAGGGAATGCAGGTGGCGACGCGCATCGAGGCGAGGGCCAGCGGCGCGTTCCACGGCGCGATGACGCCCGCAACGCCTTTTGGCTCGCGGGTGACGTAAGTGAGGTAACCCTTGGTCTGCGTGTAGGTTTCGCCATGAACCGTGCTGGCCACTTCGGCGAAAAACTCGAAGTTGCGCGCCATCCGTCCGACCTGCATGCGCACGCTGGCGTTCGGCAGGCCGACATTCAGGGACTCGAGATACATGAGTTCTTCGGCGTTCTTGCGCAGGTGATCGCGGATCGAATAGAGAATGTCCTTGCGATCGTTGATGTCCATCCGCGGCCAGGGACCCTGGTCGAACGCGCGGCGCGCCGACAGCACCGCGGCATCGACCTCCGAGGCGTCCGCCTCGCGCAGCTTGGTCAGCGGCTCTTCGGTGGTCGGATTGAGCACCACGAAGTCTTCGCCGCCCGACCGGGGCGCCACGGCCTTGCCGTCGATAATGCTGGTGACGTGCGGATTGACCGCGAAGCCGCGGGACTGGGTAACAGCGTTCATGCAGTGGGTTCCGGGTTATTTCCAGGCGGTCGCGACAAACCAGGGCAGGGAGCCTTCTTTCCTGGGCAGGCTGCCGACGTGGCTGTGGTCGGCAGGGATGCCGGCGCCTGCCATGTCCGCGGCGAGATCGGCGGTCGCGTAGACCTCCCAGTACGGCTCATTGTTGTTAAGCGTGTCCCAGGAGAAATCAAACTGCTGGACGGGATTCAGGTTGGCAAAGCGCAGCGGCACATCCTGATGCACCATCACGCCGCCCGGAGCTAACAGGCGCCACGATTCGCGCACCATGCCGCGGCGCGTGGCATCCGAGCTTTCGTGCATCAGGTTATGCGAGACGATCAGGTCGAAATGACCGTCCGGGAAGCGCGTGGCGGCGCAATCCATCTGGTGAAAATGCACCCGTGCGCCGAGGGCTTCCGCGCGGGCATGGGCGTAACGCAACATGCCTGAACCGACATCGATCGCATGCACTTCGGCGTCCGGGAAGGCCAGCGCGTACGGCACACTGGCGGATCCGGCGCTGCAACCCATGTCGAGGATGCGGCGCGGCTTGAGCTGCGGGAAGCGCTCGCGAATATAAGCCTGGACGTGGTCGGCCTTGCTGTCGGTGCGGCTGATGCCGTTACCGAAGGCGTAGATGTTGCCGCCCATTTCGTACAACGCGCCGGCGCAGACGTCGCCACCGCCGAGATCCATCAGGTAGCCACCGGTTTGCAGGTGGACATCGACGGCCGCCATGCCGCGCGGCGGTGTTAGATCGGGATCGAGTTCCAGCGTGCCGCCGCACCTGGGTTTGGCGGTCAGTGCAGCCGCGGTCTCAGCCAGGCGCTGGCGCTCGCGGAAGATGCTTTCGCCCACGGCCTGCCACATATGCTCCTGCGCACTGCGCGCCAGCGACGACCAGCTGCGCCAGGCCGGGTGCCGGACCATCGCATCGTGAATTTCGTTACGGGTCTCGGGGCGGTGGCCGGTGCGATGTTCGACTTCCGGCGCAACGACTTCGTTGAAGAGCCGCTGTTGGGAGGAGCGCAGGTTGCGCGTCAGCGACTGCTTGAACGCCACATTGAACTGCTGCCGCGAGGCCTCATCGTGCGACACCTCGGCCAATAGGGGGTGCTGAACGCTGCGTACCATAGTGGGCCTAGAATCAGCGACGTCTGCTGCCGCTGTCAAGCTTGCAACCGGTGAATTTGTGTCGGATCAGTCATCATGCGAACATAACGACATGCCGTTACGGGATTTACGCAGTTTTCTGGCCGATCATCGCGCGGCCGTCTGGGAGATTGACCAGCCGGTCGGGCTGCGCCACACCCTGACTGCTTTGCAGCATGAACTCGACAATTCCGGCCGCTTTCCCGTCATCCTGGCGAAACGGCCCCAGGCAGCGGATGGCAGCCCGCTGGGCAACCGGGTCGTGACCAATCTGACCGCCAGCCGCGAGCTGACGGCCGCCGCACTCGGGATCCCGGACCACCGCCAGACCGCGTTCTGGTTTGCCAGGCGCTCGGCGAGCGGCATCGATCCGCTGGTCGTGAAGGCGGTTGACGCTCCGGTGCAGCAGATCGTCTGGGAGGGTGAGCAGGCGAGCCTGCAGCGCTTGCCGGTGCTGACCCAGCACCAGCTGGAGCCCGGGCCATACCTGACGGCCGCGCACGCGACCACCTACGACCCGGACACCGGCGTCGACAATACCGCCATCCAGCGCTGCTGGGTGTTAGGCGAGCGGCGCATGACCTGGTTTCCGTATCCGACCACGCACAACATGCGCAACCTGCGCAAGTTCTGGGCGCGCGGCGAACCCTGTCCGGTCGCGTTCTGGATCGGCCACCATCCGGCGGTGCTGTTAGGCAGCCAGTCAAAGCTGAAGTACCCGGAAAGTCACTGGCGAGCCGCCGGCGGCGTCCTGGGCGAGCCGCTGCGCCTGACACCCTCGCGCCTGCATGGCGACAAGATCATGGTGCCGGCCGATGCCGAGATCGTCATCGAAGGCTTCTCGCCGGTCGACAGCTTCCATGCCGATGGCCCTTTCGGCGAGTACACCGGCTATCTCGGCCCGCAGGTGCAGGCGCCGTTGTTCGAGGTCGGGTGCATCACGCTGCGGCGCGACGCGATCTACCACGACTACGGCTCCGGTCTCACCGACATGCTGGTGCCGGACAACATGGCGATGGAAGGCAAGCTCTACCAGATGGTGAAGGCCGTGGCGCCCTCGCTGATCAACGTGCATGTGCCGACCGAGGGCCGGCGCTTCCATGCCTACCTTCAATTCCAGAATCCGGCCCGTGGCGAGGCGCGCGACGCGCTGGCCGCAGCGCTGGCTTATCGGCGCGTCAAAACCGTGGTTGCGGTCGATGAAGATGTGGATATCTTCGCGCCGCAGTCGTTGCTGTGGGCGATTGCCACCCGCGTGCAGTGGTCGCGGGACGGCATGATCATCGACGGCCTGTCGGGCTCCAACCTGGATCCGTCACTGCCCGAGGGAGCTAACACGGCTTCGAAGATGGGCATCGATGCGACCCTGCCGCCGGCGCCGCGGCCCGGAGCGCCGCGCGCGGTGCCGCCGGTGGCTACGGTGCCGCCCGACAGCATCCAGCGCGCGCGCGAATTGTTAGCGTCTGCGGGGGGCGAGTCATGGCCCAGGGCATGAAGACCGCGGCGCCTGCTGCCGCGAAACCCGGGCTGCTGCGCGATACGCCGGGCGCTGCCTGGGAGAAGCGCGGCAATACGCTGTGGCTGTCATGCAGCCACTGCCAGACCTGGTTTCCCGTGAGCGTGGCGCTGACCCGGCCCGGCGCGACGCCCGCCTGTTGTCCCCAATGTCATACCAAACTGCCTCTGGCCTGAACGAGGCCGCATTGCCTGCAAGGAGATACCCATGAAGTTGTTGCCGTCAAAAGAGTTTCATGCCGCACTGGAGGCCGCGCGCCAGCCCAAACATGGTGGCGGCCATCCGTTCAGTCGCGCCTGGGCTGCCGGTGAGTTGAGCCGCGCGCAGCTTGGCGACTGGGCGGTACAGCACTTCTATTACATCGATCCGATACCGCAGCAGTTTGCGCTGCTGTATTCGCGCCTGCCGGATCTCGATGCGCGCCAGCACCTGATGGAGAACCTGTTAGGCGAGGAAATGCCGCAGATGCCGGAGAAGCGTCATCCCGACCTGCTGCGCAAATTTGCCCGCGCCTGCGGCGTGTCGGACGATCGCATCATTCGTGCCGAGCAGAATGGCGAGGTGCTGCCGACCACGCGCGCCATGCGTTCGTGGATCTGGGAACTGGCGGGCATCCGCCATATCGCCGAGAGCTGCGCCGGAATCATGGTGGCCCTGGAAGGCCAGTTGCCGACCCTGTACCCGAAGTATGTCGATGCGATGCGCAAGATGGGATTCTCGGAAGATGACATGGAGTTCTTCCATGTGCACATCGAGGGCGATACCGAGCATGCGCATGTCGGCCTGGAGCTGACCGATCGATATGCCATCACGGCAGAACTGCAGGCTCGCGCGCTCGCGGCCGTGCACGGTTCCGCGGAATTGCGCTACTCGATGCTGGATGGCATCTACCACCGCGTGGTGCAGAAGAACGCCGCCTGATGTCCGAGGTTGCACTCGTCACCGGTGCCGCCGGCGGCATCGGCAAGGCCACGGTCAGCATGTTGCGCGCGCGGGGCATGCGCGTGGCTGCCGCGGACCTGCGGCTTGCGGAATTGCCGTGCACCGATCCTGGCTTCCTCAGTTGCACGCTGGACGTGGTCGATGAGGCCGCGATCGCGCGTACCGTGGAGCGCGTGCTGCGCGAATTCGGCCAGCTCGATCACGTCGTGCATCTCGCGGGCCAGACCGGCGATGGGCCGCTGACCGCCGTGAGCCGCAGCGACTGGGACCGGCTGCTCGCGGTCAATCTCACCTCGGCATTCCTGTTAGCCAAGGCGGTGGCCGCGCCGCTGGCCGCGGCGCGCGGCAGCCTGACGCTGACTGCCTCCACCAATGCAATCAACGGTGGCAATGCGCTGTCGGGCCCTGCGTATGCAGTTGCCAAGGCCGGCATCATCAACCTGATGCGTTACCTTGCCAGGGAATGGGCGCCGCAGGGCGTGCGGGTAAATGCGCTGGCGCCGGGCCCGATCGCGACGCCGATGATCACTGACAAGTTCACGGCTGAACAGCAGCAGGCGGTCAAGGCCAACGTATTGCTGAAGCGGTTCGGGCGGGCGGAGGAAGTCGCCAACGCCGTGGGTTACCTTGTTAGCCGCGACGCGCAGTATGTCACCGGAACGGTGATGAACGTTTCCGGTGGCGTGGTGCTCGATTGAGAGCGCGCAGCGCGACGCCGCCGGCGACTGATCGAATCGCGGCCGCGTCCAGGATTCAGTCGCCGCGTTACCACCAGGTGTACGTCAAGCTGCGCAGCTGGGTACGCGACGGCAGTTACGCGCCGGGCTCGCAGATACCGACCGAGCCGGAATTGTGCAAATTATTCGGTGTTTCCCGGATCACCATCCGCAAGGCCATCTCCGAACTGGTCAGCGAAAGTTGGCTGGTCAGGCACCAGGGCAAGGGCACGTTTGTCAGCCTGGGTGCTGCGGAACCGGCCGCGACACTTGACTTGAGTGAGGCGCGGCATCGGGTGGCCGATATTGCGGCTTCGACCCAGGTTCGTAACCTGGTAGTGGCCGAGGTCTTGCCGGATGAAGAGACCCAGGCCACGCTGGATCTGGCCCCGGGTGAGCGGGTGCAGCGCGCCAGCCACGTGCGTGTGCACCGCGGCGTGCCGCTCGGTCTCATTACCACCTATGTGCCGCTCGATATCGCCTGCCGCATAGGGCGTCGCGACATGACCCGTCAGCCCATGTTCGAGCTGTTAGGCCGGGCGGGTGTCCAGGTCGATTCGGCGGAACAATGGATCGGCGCAGCGCTTGCCGGCGTGGAAGCCGCCGGTGCGCTGGGAATCGACGTCGGCGCGCCGCTGCTGCGCCTGACGCGCGTGGTCCGCGATGTCCGCGGCAAGCCGGTCGAGCGGGTCGTGGCCCTGTACCGCGCTGATGCCTATCAGTACCAGATGCGCCTGCGCGCAGCGCGGGGGCGCAAGTGAAACAATCCTGGTGGTCGCAGAAGCGCTGGATGATCGGCATCCTGCTGCTGTTAGTCACCGCAGTGGGCAGCATCGACCGGCAGGCGTTGTCGGTCACGGCCAAGATCCTGATGGATGAGTTTGGCCTGACCAAGACCGAGTACGGCGCCCTGGGATTCGCCTTCCTGTTCGCCTACGCGATCGGGCAACTGTTAGCCGGGGTGTTCGTCGACAAACTGGGAACACGGCGCTCGCTGTCGCTGGCGGTGATCTGGTGGAGCATTGCGGCGGTCACGCATGTGTTCGCGGCGAGTTTCGGCGGGTTTTTCCTGGCGCGCGCGTTCCTCGGCATTACCGAAGGCGCGAACCTGCCCGGCGCGATGAAAGCGATCGCCGAGTGGTTTCCTCGCGCCGAGCGCAGCATGGCGACCGGACTGGTCACCGCGGGTACCAGCCTGGGACTCATCCTGGCGCCGCCGGTCGCCGGCACGCTGGCCTATAATTTTGGCTGGCAGGCGGCCTTCATCGTGCCCGGCGTCGCCGGATTGATCTGGGTCTGGTTCTGGAATCGCAATTACTTCCTGCCCGAAGAGCACCCGACGGTTTCGGATGAAGAGCGCAAGCTGGCCATGTCCGATCGTGTCGCGGTCAGCGGGGCGCCGTTAGGTTTTGCAGAGCGGGTCAGGTTGTGGGGTTTTTACCTCAGGTTCCGCGAGACCTGGGGCCTGGTGCTGGCGCGCTTCATCGGCGACGGCTGCTTCTATTTCTTTGCCATCTGGCTGCCGCTGTACCTGCAGAGCGAGCGCGGCATGTCTATTCTCAAGACCGCCTTTATCGCGGCGATACCTTTTGTATTTGCCGACTTCGGGGCGCTCGGTGGCGGCTGGGCCGGCCAGAAGCTCATCAAGAACGGCTGGTCGGTGGATCGTTCGCGCAAGACCCTGATCTGGATCGGCTGCGTAGGCTCGCTGGTGGCCTGGCCGGTCGCGACGGTCGACTCGGCGTGGCTGGCCGTCTTGTTAGCATCGCTGGCGGTGTTTTTCATCCAGGTCAAGACCGCGTCACTGTTTCCGCTGGCAACAGATATTTTTCCGGCACGCGACGTCGCGACGGTCTGGGGCATGTCGGGCGCCGCGGGGTCTTTTGGCGCCGCCCTGTTTCAGCTTGGCATCGGCGCGCTGATCCAGAGCCAGGGCTATGAAATCGCCTTCATCCTGGCTTCGCTGCTATGCATAGGGCAGGCGCTGATGATCTCGCTGTTCATCCGCAAGGTCGAGCCATTGCGCTTCGAAGCAGCCGTATGAGCAAGCGCGCAGGCTTCGCCGGCTGGCTGGTTTGCGCCACGCTGCTGGCGATGCGCGCCGATCTGGCGAACGCCGCCAACCTGCAGACTCTGGTGGATTGCGCCGACTGCAGTCCGCTGGTGGTCGTGCCGCCGGGGCGATTCCTCATGGGTTCGGACGATGGCGAGAAGAACCGCCCGGAAGGTCCGATCCACGAAGTCCGCTTCGTGAAGCCGTTCGCGCTCGGCCAGTTCGAAATCACGCTGGCGGAGTTCCGGCGTTTCGCCGCTGCCACTGGTCATGTTGTCAGTCCGGGCTGCCGCGTCCTGGCCCGCGAACTTTCCGCCGCGAGCGGGCGCGTCGAATGGTTTAGCGACAAGTCGGCGGGCTGGCTGGCGCCGGCATTCAGGAACGCGCAACCCGAGGGCTCGCCGGTGGTCTGCGTAGGGCGGGTCGATGCGCTGGCTTATGTGGCCTGGCTGGCGCAGAAGACCGGCAAACCGTACCGCCTGCCGTCGGAATCCGAGTGGGAATACTCCGCGGCCGCCGGGGCGCGCAGCGCCTACAGCTGGGGCAATAACCAGGACCTGGGCTGCGAGTACGGCAATCTCTACGATCGTGCCGGCCGCAAGGCCAACGATTTCGGCTGGGGCTATGTGGATTGCGATGACGGGTTTGCGGAAATTGCGCCAGTCGGGAAATTCAAACCTAACAAATATGGCCTGCATGACATGATCGGCAATGTCTGGGAGTGGACCGCCGATTGTTATCGCACAACCTACGATAAGACGCCGACCGACGGCAGCCCGGAGCCTGCGGCGCCTGACTGCGACAACTGGTCGGTGCGCGGCGGTGGCTGGATGACCCGGCCGAGCCGCCAGCGCGTGAGTTTTCGCGGCCGCGATCCGAATGACGCGCATTACAGCTATTTCGGCTTCCGGGTCGCGCGCGACCTGTCGGCGTCTGAAATCAAAGCCTGGCGCCGCCGCAAGTAACCGGAGGCCCCGTGAATATCGCTGCTGCCGCGTGGGCCCGGACTTGTCTGCAGAAGTTGCTGGCGCTGGAATCCGCCATCCTGCTGGCAGCGTTCGCGATCCTGATCCTGGTGACATTTGCCGATGTGGCACTGCGCACCATTACCGGCAGCGGCCTCATGTGGTCACGCGATGTCGGCATCTACGCCAACATCTGGCTGTCGATGTTAGGCATCGGCATCGCGTCCAGCCAGGGCTCGCATCTGCGGCCGCGATTCATGGACTCCTGGGTCCGTGCGGACTGGCAGGCATGGCTGCCGCGAGTGCAGGAGCTGCTGGCTGCGGCCGGATTTCTGGTACTGGCGGTAATCGCGGCGCAGGTAGTCGCCGACACGCGTGAACTGGGCGACAGCAACAGTATGCTGCGCTGGCCGATCTGGATCTGCCAGCTGTGCATGCCGCTCGCGCTGGGCTTTGCGGCGTTCAAGCACAGTCTGTTCGCGTTGTATCCGGCGCTGCGGCCCGAGGAGCGCGACGAGACCAGCGAGGCGCCGCGCGCATGATGGCCCTCGGTCTGATCGCGCTGGTGTTTCTGCTGCTGTGGCTGCGGCAGTACCTGGTCATCGTGCTGGCTGCGGTCGCGATCTACCTGTACCTCACGGTCGGTGGCGGCCAGGTCAGTAACGTCATACTGGATGGCTGGGACGAGCTGCAGAAGGACGTGCTGATCGCGATACCGCTGTACATGCTCGCCGGGCAACTGATGGCGGAGGGCGCCATGGCGCGCCGCCTGGTGCGCATCATGCGCGCACTGACAGCGCCGGTGCCCGCGGGCCTCGCGGTCGCGACCTGCCTGTCGTGCGGCGTATTTGCCGCGATCGTCGGCTCGAGCTCGGTCACGCTGTTAGCCGTCGGCACCATCATGTATCCGGCGCTGCTGGCGGGCGGCTACAGCAAGTCATTCTCGTTAGGCCTGCTGTGCGCGGGCGCGACACTCGGGATCATCATTCC
>Ga0209797_10001904_pt1 | contig 10521 bp, 5 predicted proteins | sample DOMMetBare3Fresh_2_FD_187472 | JGI IMG/M metagenome (GOLD analysis project Ga0209797, IMG submission 187472) | Wetland sediment microbial communities from St. Louis River estuary, USA, under dissolved organic matter induced mercury methylation -... | ecosystem: Environmental > Aquatic >...
ACGCCAGCGCCGCGGCCGAAGCCGAATTCGCGGTTGGCGCGCTGCTGCAGTTGTTGCGGCGGGTGCCGGTGGTCAACGCCGAAGGCCTGCGGGTCGGCCGCGAACTGGGCGGCGCCACGGTGGCCATGGTCGGCATGACGCCGGCGGCGCGCCACCTGGCGCGCCTGCTGGCCGCGTTCGGCGCGCGGGTGGTCGGCTACGACCCCGCGCTGCATGCGTCGGATCCGATCTGGAGCGGCTGGAAGGTCGAGCCGCTGGGCCTGCGCGAGCTGATGGAGGAGGCCGACGCGGTGTGCGTGATGCTCACCTACTTCTCGCGTTATCGCGGCCTGCTCGGTGAACGCTTCCTGCCCTTCTGCCGGCTCCACCAGGTGCTGGTCAGCCTGGCGCCGTCGGGCCTGTTCGAGGAGACCACGCTGGCCGAGGTGCTGGGCAGCGGCCGCATGGCCGCGGCGTGGTTCGACAGCATGGAGCCCGGCATGCTCGAGCCCGGCCGTCCGTTGCACGAGATTGGCACCCTGCAGGTCACGCCCAGGGTGGCCAGCACGACGCTGGAGTCGCGGGTGCGCAGCGCCTGGGCTGTGGCGCGCCGGATCGACGAGCTGCTGCGGCGGCCCGAGGCGCTGCCCGCGCTCAGCCCGCTGCTGGAGCAGCCAGTCGCGCCGCTTGATCTTGCAACCGGCGAAGCGTCTGCCTGAAGTCGTCCAGGCGCGCACGTTCCTGCGCCACCACCGCCGCCGGGGCACGGGCGACGAAACCCTCGTTGCCGAGCTTGGCCTGCGCCTTGGCGATCTCGACCTCGAGGCGGGCGAGTTCCTTGGCCAGCCGGGCCTGTTCGGCGGCGACGTCGATCTGCACCTGCAGCGCGAGGTGCAGATCGCCCTGGACCGCCACCGGTGAACTGGCGCTGGCGCGCGTGAACGAGGCCTCGTCGGCGAACACCTTCACCTCCGACAGCCTGGCCAGCGCCTTCAGCAGCGGCGTCGCCTGCGACACGAGGTCGGCGTCGCCGATCGCCAGCAGCGGCACCCGCTCGGCCGGCGAGAGGTTCATCTCGCCGCGCAGGCTGCGGCAGGCCAGCACCAGCGATTTCAGCCGGCCCATCCAGGCCTGAGCCACGGGATCGATCTTCTCCGCCTGGGCCTGTGGGTAGGGGGCGGTGGCGATGGTGTCGCTGGTCTTGCGTCCGGCCGCCGGCGCGACCACGTGCCACAGCTCGGCGGTGATGAAGGGCGTCAGCGGGTGCAGCAGCCGCAGCACCGCCTCGAGCACGCGGATCAGCGTTCGCCGCGTGGCCCGCTGCTCGGCGCTCGCGCCGCTGCGGGCCGCTTCGGCGAGCTGTACCTTGGCGATCTCGAGGTACCAATCGCAGTACTCGTCCCAGACGAACTGGTAGATCGTGTGGGCGACGTTGTCGAGCCGGTAGTCGGCAAAGCCCTGGGCGGCTGTGGCCTCGACGCGCTGCAGCTCGCTGGTGATCCAGCGGTCGGCCGCCGAGAATCGAAGGTAGGTTTCGGCGGCTCCTCCCGGCGCGGTGTCGGCCGCGGCGATATCGTCGAGCCCGCAGTCCTGCCCCTCGCAGTTCATCAGCACGAAGCGGGTGGCGTTCCACAGCTTGTTGCAGAAATTGCGGTAGCCCTCGCAGCGCTTGGCTTCGAAATTGACGCTGCGACCCAGCGTGGCCATCGCCGCGAAGGTGAAGCGCAGCGCATCCGCGCCATAGCCGGGGATGCCGTCGGGGAAGTCCTTCTCGGTGGTCTTGCGCACCTTCGGCGCGGTCTCGGGCTTGCGCAGCCCGGTGGTGCGCTTGTCGATCAGCGGCGCCAACGCGATGCCGTCGATCAGGTCGACCGGATCGAGCACGTTGCCCTCGCTCTTGCTCATCTTCTGGCCATGGGCATCGAGCACCAGGCCGTGGATGTAGACGTCGCGAAACGGCACCTTGCCGGTGAAGTGCCTGGTCATCATGATCATCCGGGCGACCCAGAAGAAGATGATGTCGTAGCCGGTGACCAGCACCGACGAGGGCAGGAAGAGCTCCTGCAGGCTCGTCTTCTGGGGCCAGCCCAGCGTCGAGAACGGCACCAGCGCCGACGAGTACCAGGTGTCCAGCACATCCTCGTCGCGCCGCAGCGCTCCGTGGTAGCCGCTGGCCTCGGCCTTGGCCCGCGCCTGCGTCTCGTCGCGGGCGACGAACAGTTCGCCGCCGCTGCCGTACCAGGCGGGGATCTGGTGGCCCCACCAGAGCTGGCGGCTGATGCACCAGTCCTGGATGTTCTTCATCCACTGGTTGTAGGTGTTGACCCACTGCTCGGGCACGAAGCGCACCTCGCCCGAGGCCACGGCCTCGATCGCCTTGCCCGCGATGCTCTTGCCGTCGGCGCCGGGCTTGCTCATGGCGACGAACCACTGGTCGGTGAGCATGGGCTCGATCACCTGCCCGGTGCGTGCGCAGCGCGGCACCATCAGCTTGTGCGCCTTGGTCCCGACCAGCAGGCCGTCGGCCTGCAGCTGCTCGACGATGCGCTTGCGCGCCACGAAGCGATCCAGCCCCCGGTAGGGCGGCGGCGCCTCGTCGTTGACCCTGGCGTCGAGGCTGAAGATGGTGATCATCGGCAGCCGATGCCGCAGGCCGACCTGGTAATCGTTCGGGTCGTGCGCCGGCGTGACCTTGACCACCCCGGTGCCGAAGGCGCGGTCGACGAACTCGTCGGCGATCACCGGCACCAGCCGGCCGGTGATCGGCAGCCGCACCTGCCTGCCGATGAGCGCCGAGTAACGCTCATCCTCGGGATGGACCATCACCGCCGTGTCGCCGAGCATGGTCTCGGGACGGGTGGTGGCCACTTCGAGCGCGCCGCTGCCATCGGCCAGGGGATAGCGGATGTGCCAGAGGAAGCCATCCTCCTCCTCGCTCTCGACCTCGAGGTCGGACACCGCCGACTTGAGCACCGGGTCCCAGCTCACCAGGCGCTTGCCGCGGTAGATCAGGCCCTCCTCGTGCAGGCGCACGAAGGTCTCGGTGACGATCGCCGACAGCCCTTCGTCCATCGTGAAGTACTCGTGCGCCCAGCTGACGCTGGCGCCCATCCGTCGCATCTGCCGGGTGATGGTCTCGCCGGAGGTCTTCTTCCACTTCCAGACCTGCTCGAGGAAGGCCGCGCGCCCCATCGCGTGGCGGTCCAGCCCGGCCTCCTGCAGCTGCCGCTCGACGACGATCTGGGTGGCGATGCCGGCATGGTCGGTGCCCGGGATCCACAGCGTGTTGAAGCCGCGCATGCGGTGGTAGCGCGCCAGCGAGTCCATGATCGTCTGGTTGAACGCATGACCCATGTGCAGCGTGCCGGTCACGTTCGGTGGCGGCAGCTGCATGCAGAACGAGGGCCTGGCGGCATCCAGCGTCGGCGCGTAGGTGCCGCTGCGTTCCCACAATGGGCCCCAATGGGCCTCGATGGCGGCGGGCTCGAAGGACTTGGCGAGATCGGTCATGGCGTCAACGCGGGCCTCGCGCGATTCAGGCGATGACCTGCGGACGCGCACGGGTGCAAAGGGGGTGTCGGGATTGTAGGTGGCGGCTTCGCGCCGACAGCTCACGGCGGCGGATCGGCCGCCACCGCTTCGAGCGCCAGCAGTTCCTGCACCGTCTGTCGGCGGCGGATCAGCCGCGCGCGGCCGCCGTCGACCATGACCTCGGCGGCCAGCGGCCGCGTGTTGTAGTTCGAGGACATCGATGCACCGTAGGCGCCGGCATCGTGGAACACCAGCAGGTCGCCGACCCGGGCCTCGGGCAGCTCGCGGGTCAGCACGATGCCGCCTTCGCCCTGCGTGAAGACGTCGCCCGACTCGCACAACGGGCCGGCCACCACCGCCGGCTGCAGCGCCCGCGGCTGGAGGTCGGCCGGCAGCAGCTCGATCGCATGGTGGCTGCCGTACATCGCCGGGCGCATCAGGTCGTTGAAGCCGGCGTCGACGAGCACGAAGCGGTTCGCGCCCATGGTCTTGGTGGCACGCACTTCGGCGACCAGCACGCCGGCTTCGGCGACCAGGTAGCGGCCGGGCTCGATCTCCAGCTGGATCGGGTGGCCGCGCGCGGCTGCGATCCGTCGCCGGGCGTCGTCCCAAAGCGCGAAGTAGTGGGCGGTGTCGATCGCGCGCTCGCCTTCGCGATAGGGGATCGACAGGCCGCCGCCGGCCGAGATGGCCTCGACCGGCATCGCCACCCGCGAGACGAGGTCGACCATCGCCCGGCACACGCGCTGCAGGTGCCGGTAGTCGACCCCCGAGCCGATGTGCATGTGCAGGCCGACCAGCCGCAGACCGTGTCGCGCCACCGCGGCCAGCGCGAGGTCGAGTTCGGCGTGCCAGATGCCATGCTTGCTGTGCTCGCCGCCGGTGTTGGTCTTGTGGCTGTGGCCGTGGCCGAAGCCGGGGTTGATGCGCAGCCACACCGGGTGGCCGGGCGCGCGCTCGCCCAGCTGGTGCAGCATGTCGATCGAGCCGGCGTTGACCGGGATGCCTTCGCGCGCCACGCATTCGAGCGTCGCCGCGTCGAGCACGTCGGCGGTGAAGACGATCTCGCTCGGGCCCTCGGTGCGGGGGCGAAAGCCCGCCGCCAGCGCGCGTTCGATCTCGCCCAGCGACACCGCGTCGACGAGCACGCGCTCCTCGCGCATCAGCCGCAGCAGGTGGAGGTTGGAGTTGGCCTTCTGCGCGTAGCGGATGACGTCGAAGGGCCGCAGCCGCGCGATGCGCTCGCGCACCGTGGCCGCGTCGAGCACCCACAGCGGGGTGCCGTGCTGCCGGGCCAGGTCGCGCAGCAGGGAGGCATCGAAGGGATTCATGCGGCGATGATGGCCGCGACCGGCGATTCACGCAATGACTGCAATCGATGACAGTCATGCAAAATGGATATGCATGAGGCTCACCCACCGCCAGCTCGAGGTCTTCCGCGCCGTGATGGTCGCCGGTCAGGTCACGCGGGCGGCGGAAGCGCTCGGCAGCTCGCAGCCCACGGTCAGCCGCGAACTGGCCCGGCTGGAACAGGTGCTGGGCATGGCGCTGTTCGACCGCGTGCGCGGCCGTCTGCGGCCAACGGTGCGCGCGATCGCGCTGCTCGACGAGGTCGAGCGCTCCTACATCGGGCTCGATCGCATCGCGGCGACCGCGGTCGGGCTGCGTGGCTTCGCCGGCGGTCGGCTGGCGCTGGCCTGCCTGCCGGCGCTGGCCCATGCGCTGCTGCCCGATGCCGCGCGTCGGTTCGTCGGCGGCCATCCGCAGGCCTCGCTGTCGATCACACCGCTGGAGTCGCCACTGCTCGAACAATGGCTCACCGAGCAACGCTTCGACCTCGGCCTGATCGAGGCTGGCCAGGCGCCTGCGGCGACGCGGGCCAGGCCGCTGCTCGAGGTCGACGAGGTCGCCGTGCTGCCCGACGGCCATCCGCTGCTCGCGCGGCGCGTCCTGCGGCCCCAGGACTTCGCGTCGCAGCGCTTCGTCAGCCTGGCGCCGACCGATCCCTACCGGCAGGCGGTGGACGCGCTGTTCGAGCGCCAGCGGGTGAGTCGCCAGCTGGCCGTCGAGGCGGCCAGCGCGGTGGCGGTGTGCGCGCTGGTCCGCCAAGGCCTGGGGCTGGCGATCGTCAATCCGCTGACCGCGCTCGAGCTGGCCGGCGCGGGGCTGAACATCCGGCCGCTGAGCATGTCGATCGTCTTCCAGGTTTCGGTGGTCACACCCGAGCTGCGCCCGCCCAGCCCCTTGGCAGAACACTTCGAGCGCTGCCTGTTCGAGGCCGCCGCGGCCCTGCAGCTGCGGCTCAAGGCCCTGGCACGGCGCCATCGATGATCGCCCGAGGCTTCAACGGCGATGAACCGTCTCTTCACCCGGTTTGAACCGCGGCCATCGCGGCTCAGGCCCTAATCGCGGCTGTTCTCAAGCGGCGTGGCCCTGCCCGCCGCGCCACCGATCGAACCTCCGACACCGACCCCACGATGCAGGCCCTACTCGACGATCCGATGGTGCAGGCCGGCGTTGCGCCCTTCCTGGTGGCGCTCGTCCTCGGTCGCACGCTGGCCTCGACGCGCCTGGCCTGGCTGGCCATCGGCGCGGCCGTCGCGGTGGCCTTCGCGATGAGCACGGGCATCGGCTTCACGCCCCTTTCGGCGTCACGCAAGATCATGCTGCTGGTGCTGCTGGCGCCGCTGCTGGGTGTGGCGATCGATCTGTCCAGCCTGACCCACCGCCTGCTGGCGCCGGCACTGGCGCTGCTGTCGGGCCTGGCCACGCTGTGGGTGTTCCAGAGCGTGCTCGCGCAACGCGAGGCGGCCGACGCGTGGATCCTGGGCGGCGGGGTGGCGCTGTTCGTGGCCGTGCTGGTGCACCTGTGCCTGCGCCTGCGCGACGACGGCGTGGCGGCCGGCGCGGCCACCGTTGGCCTCGGGCTGGCGGTGGGCGTGGCCGCGATCCTGTCGGCCTCACTGGGCAACATGATGAACGGCATCGCTCTGGCGGTGGCCGGCGCGGCGCTGATGCTCCTGCAGCTGCTGCGCGGCAGCGCGCTGGTGCCCGGATTCACCGGCATGCTGACGGTGGGTGTGGCCGCCGCACTGTTCGCCGCCGCCACCTTCGTGCTGGCCGAGCTGCGCTGGCATGCACTGCTCGCGCTGCTGCCGGTGCCGCTGGTGGCCGCTGCGCCGCTGTACGCCAATCGCAGCCCACGCGTTCGGGTCGTGCTTCTGGGCTTGACCTGTGTCCTGGTGGCCGTGCCCACCATCCTCGCTGCGTGGCTGGCCACGCGCTTTCCTGCCTCTTGAAACTCACCCGTAGACAAGGAGTTGTCCGATGAAAAGACGTCTTGCGCTGACCTTGGCCGCCCTGCCACTGATCGCTGCCGCGGCCCCCGAGAACTTCACCCTCGACCCGACCCACACCTACCCGTCCTTCACGGTCGAGCACTGGGGCCTGTCGATGATGCACGGCCGCTTCGACAAGTCCTCGGGCAAATTCAGTTTCGACCGCGCCGCCAAGACCGGCTCGACCGAGCTCACGATCGACACCGCCTCGATCACCACCGGCGACAACGTCAAGGGCAACCGTCCGCAATCGCGCGACGACCACTTGCGCTCGGGCGACTTCTTCAACGTGAAGGAGTTTCCGACCATGAGCTTCAAGTCGACCAAGGTCAACTTCGGCGCCGAGCTGCCGGCATCGGTCGAAGGCAACCTCACACTGCTGGGCGTGACCAAGCCGATGACACTGACCTTCGAGCGCTTCAAGTGCGGCCAGAACCCCTTCAACAAGAAGGACCGCTGCGGCGGCAATGCAGTCGGAAAGTTCAAGCGCTCGGACTTCGGGATGAAGTACGCGATCCCCGGCGTCGGCGACGAGATCGCCCTCAACATCGAGTTCGAAGGCGACAAAGACTGAGTCCGGACACGCGACAGGCCCTGCGGCCTGTCGCGTGCCTGACGAAGGCCCGAGCGCGTCTCGCGCGCGAGGGCTCCAAGCCCGGACGCACGGCGGCGCGCCGCCCTACAACTCCGCCACGCCCTTGATGCGACGTGGCATCGCCACCGGCTGCGGCTGCGCGTCGACCGCGCGGCCGTGGAAGCGGTCCAGCAGATCCTTCCACTGGGCGCGCGCGGTGGCCACGCTGGCCAGCTTGACGTGGCCGAAGCCGCGGATGGCTTCGGGCAATCGCGCAAGCCTGACCGCCAGCTCGAGATTGCCGGCGCTCAGCGAGGCGAGCAACCCGTCGATGAGCGCCTCGTAGTCGGCGATCAGGCGGCGCTCCAGGCGCCGTTCGGCGGTGTGGCCGAAGATGTCGAGCCAGCCGCCGCGCAGGCCGCGCGCGCGGGCCAGCCACTTCATCGCCGTCAACACCCAGGCGCCGAACTCGATCTTGCGCACCCGGCCATCGCTACCCGGGCGCGCCAGCAGCGGTGGGGCCAGGTGCACGCCGAGGCGGTCCCAACGCTCGAACTGAGCGCGCAGTGCGGCGTCGAAGCTGCCGTCGGTGTACAGGCGGGCGACTTCGTACTCGTCCTTGATGGCCAGCAGCCGGGCGTGGTTGCGCGCCACTGCGCGGGTCAGCGGCCAGGCGGCCGCGGCCGCGCCGAGCGTGCGCTCGGCGGCGCGCACGCGTTCGACCAGCGATCGATAGCGCCTGGCATACGCCGCGTCCTGGTAGGCGGTGAGGAAGGCCTCGCGGCGGGCGATCAGGCCGTCCACGCCCCCTGGCGATCCATCGTCGGGCGGCGCCGCGGACAGCGGCGTGCCGCCCAGCCGGACCAGGGCCTGCGGCGAGGCGATCGCCAGCCGGCCGAGCGCGAAAGCGGCCTTGTTGCTCGCCACCGCGACGGCATTGAGCTCGATCGCCCGCAGCAGCGCGGCTTCCGTCAGCGGCACCAGGCCGCGCTGCCAGCAGGCGCCCAGCATCACGATGTTGGACGGCAGCGTGTCGCCGAGCAGCGAGCCCGCGATGTCCTGCGCGTCGAGCGTCGCGAGCAGACGATCGTCGCCGACCGCGAAGCGCATCTTGGCCAGAAGCGCACCGGCGTGCAGGTCGGCGTCGGGGGCGCGCACGAAGGCCGCGGTGGGCAGCTCGTGGGTGTTGGCCAGGATCACCGTGCGGCCGGGCTTGACGGTGCCCAGTGCATCAGGCGAGGCGCCGACCACCAGGTCGCAGGCCAGCAGCACGTCGGCCTGCTGGGTGTCGATGCGCACCTGGTTGAGCCAGTCGGCCGTGGGCGCCAGGCGCACGAAGCTCAGCACCGAGCCGCCCTTCTGCGCGAAGCCCATGAAATCCAGCACCGAGGCTTGCTTGCCTTCGAGGTGAGCGGCCATCGCGACCAGCGCGCCGACGGTGACCACCCCGGTGCCGCCGACGCCGGTGACCAGCAGGTCGAAGGGACCGGTCCAGTCCCAGGCGGGCGGGGCGGGGAGGGCGGCCAGTTCGCGTGCCAGGTCGTCGCCGACCAGGCCGGGGCCGGCGGCCTTCTTCAGCTGCGCGCCATGCACCGAGACGAAGCTCGGGCAGAAGCCGTCGACGCAGGAGAAATCCTTGTTGCACGAACTCTGCTCGATGCTGCGCTTGCGGCCCCAGTCGGTCTCGACCGGGATCACCGACAGGCAGTTGCTGGCCTGGCCGCAGTCGCCACAGCCCTCGCACACTGCCTGGTTGATGAACACCCGGCGCGGCGGATCGACAAGCTCGCCCTTCTTGCGCCGGCGGCGCTTCTCGGCGGCGCAGGTCTGGTCGTAGACCAGCAGCGTCACGCCGTCGGTCGCGCGCAGCGCGCGCTGCACCGCATCGAGCTCGCTGCGGTCGTGGAAGGTCGTCCCCGGCGGGAACTGCGCGTGCTCGCCGCGGTACTTGTCGATCTCGTCGGAGACGATCGCCAGCCGCTTGACGCCCTCGGCCTCGACCTGGCGGGCGATCTGCGGCACGCTGATCGAGCCGTCCACCGCCTGACCACCGGTCATCGCGACGGCATCGTTGTACAGCAGCTTGTAGGTCAGCGTCGCGCCGGCGGCCACCGCCTGGCGGATGGCGAGCAGGCCGGAATGGAAGTAGGTGCCGTCGCCGAGGTTCTGGAACACATGGCGCTCGTCGGTGAAGCGTGAATGTGCGGCCCAGTCGACGCCCTCGGCGCCCATCTGGATCAGCCCCGAGGTGCCGCGCTCCATCCAGCTGGCCATGAAGTGGCAGCCGATGCCGGCCAGCGCCCGCGATCCTTCCGGCAGCCGGGTGCTGGTGTTGTGCGGGCAGCCCGAACAGAAGTAGGGCTGGCGACGCACCGCGTCGGCATCGTTGTGCAGCAGCTCGGGGGTGACGAAGTCGACCACCAGGTGGCGGCGGTCCAGCGCCGGGTTGAGCCGCGCCAGCCAGTCGGCCACCGTCGGCATGATGCGCGAGGGGCGCATCTCACCCAATGCGGAAAGTACGCGCTGCCCATGCTCGTCGGCCTTGCCCACCACCCGCGGCCGCTGCGAGTCCGGCAGGTGATAAAGCAGCTCCTTGACCTGGCGTTCGACCACCGGGGCCTTCTCCTCGATCACCAGCAGGTCGGTGAGGCCCTGGGCGAACTCGGCGACGCGGGTGGGCTCGAGTGGGTAGACCAGCCCCACCTTGTAGACCCGCACGCCGGCGGCGGCGAGCGCGTTGGGGTCGAGGTCGAGCCGGCGCAGCACCTCCATGAAGTCGAAGTGGGCCTTGCCGACGGTGACGATGCCCAGCGTCGCGCGGGGGCTGACGACGATGTGCTTGTCGACGCTGTTCAGGCGCGCGAAGGCGCGCACCGCGTCGAGCTTGTGCGCCAGGCGCTGTTCGAGCTCGAGCGAGGGCAGGTCGATCGCCCGCACGTGCAGCGGGGTCGGCGGCCGATGGTCGACCGGCAGTTCGAAATCCAGCGGCACCGCGTCCAGGTCGACCGTCATCGCCGACTCGACCACCTCGCTGATCGCCTTGAAGCCGACCCAGGCGCCCGAGAAGCGCGACAGCGCCCAGCCGTAGAGGCCGAACTC
>Ga0209797_10001905_pt1 | contig 10519 bp, 8 predicted proteins | sample DOMMetBare3Fresh_2_FD_187472 | JGI IMG/M metagenome (GOLD analysis project Ga0209797, IMG submission 187472) | Wetland sediment microbial communities from St. Louis River estuary, USA, under dissolved organic matter induced mercury methylation -... | ecosystem: Environmental > Aquatic >...
AGGAGCTGGGTTAGTTATTTATTGCAGTGATGAATGGCTTGCTGAAAAAGCAATTGTATTAAAATATGAGACCTCTTTTCATAAAACCGGTAAATACCCGTTTCGTATTTTTTCATGGGGCAGGATGCAGAAATCTACATTACAGATTCTGGAGATAGAAAAAAGACAATCAGAAACGCAGGTAATTGCTTTTTATAAAAATGCAGAAATCAGTATTATTATTCCCTTTACGGATGATGCATCTGTTCACAATGCCATTACTTGCTGGTGTGTGTTACTTCATTTGGGAATTAAGAATGAATTGATTTCAAAAAGAATGAACCTGCTGCAGCCGGTAAATATGCGGCTCGAATTAAAAAAAGGAATTAATCATTGTACAATTATTAATGATAGTTACAGTGCAGACCTCAGTTCATTGCATATTGCATTAAATTTTTTAAAACATCAAAGCGGCGCAGCAAAGAAAACAGTTATACTTTCAGATTTTTTTCAAACCGGCTTAAATGATGAAGAGCTGTACAGGCAGATTGCTTCGGACCTGGCTCATCATCAAATTGACAGGGTGATTGGTATTGGACTGAATATTTCGGGACATTTAAAAATTGAACAGCCTTCAGTATTACATCCAGTCATTTGTGAATTTTTTCAATCAACGGAAGATTTTCTAAACCGTTTTCGTTTTTCAGATTTCAGGGATGAAACCATACTTGTTAAAGGTGCAAGGGTATTTCATTTTGAGCAGATCATACAGGCATTAGAACAAAAAGTGCATCAGACGGAACTGGAAATTAACCTGGATGCTATTGCTCATAATCTGAAACAATACCAGCAGCATCTTTTACCAACCACAAAAATAATGGCCATGGTAAAGGCTTTTGCTTATGGCAGTGGTGGCGCAGAAATTGCCAATAAATTACAATTTCTTAAAACAGATTATCTCGGCGTTGCTTATGCTGATGAAGGAGTAGAGTTGCGAAAAGCCGGCATCACATTACCTATGATGGTGATGAATGCAGAAGAAATAAGTTTTGATACTTTGGTAAATTACAATCTCGAGCCGGTTATTTTTTCTTTTGCTATATTGAAGAAACTGGATTTATATTTAAAAAAAGAATGTATAAAAAATTACCCGGTTCATCTTGAAATAGAAACCGGTATGAACCGGCTTGGGTTTTCAACAGAAGACATTTTTAATTTATCAACTGAAATAAAAAATACTTCATCTTTCAGAATTCAATCGGTATTCACACATCTTGCTGCTAGCGAAGATGCCGGGCAGGATGAATTTACCAATCAACAGTTTGAACTTTTTAGGAAAGCCTGCGAAGAGTTAAAAAACTTTATCGGGTATTTTTTTCTCCGGCATATCGCAAATTCAGCTGCTATTCTTCGTCATGCTCATATGCATTTAGATATAGTAAGACTTGGTATTGGTTTGTATGGTGTAGATAGTGCATCAACAGGGAAAACAGATTTGATGCCTGCTGCTACTTTAAAATCTACAGTTGCTCTAGTAAAAAAACTAAAGAAAGGAGAAACAGTTGGCTATAACAGGAAGGCAGTTTTAGAAAGAGATTCTATCATTGCCACAGTTAGCATTGGTTATGCCGACGGCTATAGCAGGCGCCTTGGCAATGGCAAAGGATATATGTTTATAAAAGGTCAACTGGCTCCTGTAGCAGGAACTGTATGTATGGATATGACGATGATTGATGTAACAGATATACCCGGGGTAAAACAAGGCGATGAAGTAATAATTTTTGGTAAAGAACTTCCGGTTCAAAAGCTTGCTGATTGGGCCGGCACTATTCCTTACGAAATAATGACTGGAATTTCACAAAGAGTGAAGAGGGTGTATTATGAAGAATAGCTGCTCGCTTTTCGCTTTACGCTGCAAGACTTATTTTACGGGTAAACTATATCGGAGGTTAATGAGGAACAAAAAATGATTTTAGGTTTTGTTAATAAACTTAAATCATAGCCTGAATACTCTTCTTCGCTGGTAGCGGGAGGCTTGCAGCGAGTAGCTTTCTGCCTATATTTGTCTCTTAATAAAAATTGAGTGAAACTTAGAAAAGTAGCCATATTAATTGCCCTCATAATCATTATTGACCAGGTATTGAAAATATGGATTAAAACAAGCTATCCTACCGGGAAAGTAACGGAGATATTGCCCTGGTTTCATTTACATTTTATTGAAAATCCCGGCATGGCCTGGGGTTGGAAATTTGGTAATGAAACCGGTAAAGTAGTACTCACTCTTTTTCGTATGGCTGCAGTTATATTTGGTACCTGGTACCTGGGTAAAATTGTAAGGCAACATTATCACAAAGGATTTATTGTTTGTGCCTCGCTCATCTATGCCGGTGCATTAGGCAATCTTATTGACAGTATGTTTTACGGTATGATTTTCGACAAAGGGCTTCATTTTGATCCCCTTGCTAAAGACTATTTTCCTTATATAGGTATTGCCAATTTTTCTACTCATGGTTATTCATCTTTTTTACATGGCAGCGTGGTGGACATGCTTTATTTCCCGATTTTTAATACCACTTTTCCCTCATGGATTCCTTTTTGGGGCGGCCAGGATTTTGAATTTTTCAGTCCCATCTTCAATATTGCTGATGCATCAATAAGTGTTGGTGTCATTACACTGGTATTATTTCAGAAGCGATTCTTCAGAAGGCATCATAAAGATGAAACATTTGCCACCGTAGAAACCAGTGCAGAAATAAGTGATAAAGCGCAGGTACAGTAATTCTCCGTTCGGCCTGTTTTTTGCTTTATCCTGTGACAAAAATGGCTTACTTTCATATTTCCAAAATACTCGAATGAAGACAATACTTAAGATATCATTTTTACTGACTGTATTATCAGTCCTTTTTTTTGCATGCCAGAAAGAAGTGAGTTATGAATTAGGAAATACAAAGAAATCAGTTGGTTCTTTACAGACCGATGGCAGTGGCGGATGTTTGGGAGCTATAGTTTTCGGAACTTTTTATAAAGACACTGCATTAAATGCATCTCATTATGCTAATATCTCTGTAAATGTTGATACAGCAGGCAGCTACTCAATTACTACAGATACAGTGCAGGGTTATTATTTTTCCGCAAAAGGAAATTTTACAGCTACAGGCACCCAGGTTGTAAAACTTGTGGGCAATGGAAAACCATTATCAGCCGGCACACATATTTTTATAGTAAGTTATAATGGTACTATCTGCGAGTTTTCTGTTAATGTAGCAGTTGGTACAGGAGGTTCTTCTGTTTTTACAGTTAACTGTGCTTCGGCAGTACCAAGTGGTACTTATGCAAAAGGTATAGCATTAACGTCAGCCAATACAGTTGTATTAAATGTAACAGTAACAAATATTGGTACCTGGAGTATTTCAACTGCTCCGGCAGTAAATGGAATTATATTCAGCGGTTCAGGAACTTTTGCCGCAACCGGTGCTCAAACAATAACACTTACAGCAAGCGGTACTCCGGCTGCAGCTGGCCTGTTTAGTTTCCCTGTTAATGTTAGTGGCACTATTTGTAATTTCTCTATTACGTGTACCACTATTCCTGATTATTTTCCAAGAACAACAAACAGTAACTGGAGTTATGAATTTGATTCAAACCCTAACGACTCCTTACTAATAAAAGTTATTCCGCAGACATTATCTGCAAACGGGAATACCTATAATATTTTCATGTACACGGATAATGCAGCACTGGGTTTTGATACATCCGGTTATTATAGAAAATCAGGTTCTGATTATTATGAGTTTCTTGACATGGGTTCCTACATTGGGCTTAATGAGGTAAAGTGGATGGACTTTTTATTTTTAAAAGATAATCAAACCGTAGGTGCTACCTGGGTTACACCAAATATAGATGGAACATTTACACCACCGGGCGGTGGCACACCGGTTCCCGTCACGCTACGCTGGGAGTTTTCCATTATACAGCAGAATGCATCAGTACCTGTTAAGGGTATATCGTATCCAAATACCATTGAAGTAAAACAGGAACTAAGGCAATTGGTGGCCGGCAGCTGGATTTTAGCCGGGTATTTCAAAAATTTTTACAGCAGGGATAAAGGGTTAATTAAACAGGATCTTTATGATGACCTGGATGCATTACAGGTTCAACTTGATGTAAGAAGGATGGTTATTTATTAAGCTAAAATATATTTTATAAAAGAAGTCCCCTGGTATTACCAAGGGACTTTGTTATTGTAAGAGGACAAGGTTTATTCGTAACTGGCAAACCACTCAATATCTCTTTCTTCAATATTATCCGGTTGTATTTTTTCTTCTGACTTTTTAACTGCCTGTTCGTGGGCAGCAAGTGTCATCGGTAAAATTTTAGAATGAACTAAAGCCCGGTTGTTTTTATTTTCTCTTTTATAAATATGTAAATAAGCTTTTTTTTCTTCGGGCAGGTTCAATGCCTTTAACGGGTAAGCAGAAAAATAAAAATTGGGCGGGTGGCTATCTTTCATAGTATTTGGATTTTTGGATGGGCTTTTCATAGGATTAAATTGGAAACGTTAAAGTAGAAACTTTATGTTGCAGCACATAAGTAATTTTTATAACAAAGGCTGGGAAAAATACCCTGTCTTGCATCGTATATTTTCTATTTCATTATTGATTCAAATTTCCCACCATATTTTCCAGCTTTACCCAAACATCAAATTGAAGAAAATATATTCCAGCACTGATTTCTGCAGTATTCCATTTAAATTCATATTGCCCATTTTCAAACACAGCTTCAACCAGAATTTTTATCATTTTCCCGTTGGCATCAAAAATTCATTGCCTGTATTCTTACCCTCCTTAGCGTAAAATATAATCAGATAGTGTTACGTAATGATTTTGTTTTTCATCCTTGTAAATATTATACTTAGTAGGGTAATAACCATGCTCAGCAAATAATTGTGGTTGTGCATAAGATATCGAAAAGCTTTGGCCGCTTACCAAATCCGTCCGTACAACAATAGGTGAAACAAATGTAAATGCACCATCAAACGAGCCTAAAATCATTGTATGATTTACAGGTACTCCGGCTGTAAAACTATTGTCTGTCCAATGTCTCCCTATCTGTGGCGCAGGTGCATCCGGCAAATAGTTAGCAGGCATAAAACCAGCTGGTGGAAGATTAGTAAATCCAGGTGATGGAGGAGCAGGAATGGCAAGTCTTTGGGCAAGGCTCATCATAAAAAAGCGTACATCAAAATGTGATCCGATGAATGAATTTGGGAGTGGATGTCCATTGGCGCTCCATCCCAATGCAATGTGCTTAAATGGAGTAGTCGCAAGGGCTTTATTATGTAATTCCAATACATAAGGTGCATTAACAACAGGCAATCCTGAAAGTGCTTCATCAGTAAAACTCACTCCTATTTCCTGTGGTACTCCAGTATGGCTGATTGTAACAAAGGAACGTGCATATCCGTTTCCCACTTCCACCTCGGGGCCTTTAAAAGTATTGTACTTGCTATCGGCATCAGCCTTTGATGCCAACGCAAAACTTGTATTTTCTTCCTGTGCAGGAAAAGATTTTATTTCTTTTTTACATGAAATAAAAAGGGAAAGGCTTAGTGCTAAAAGCAATTTCGAAGCAATGTTGTTGGTTAATAATTTCATTTTTTTTAGTTTTAATATTGATTATTTAATTACAGAAAGTTTTTTTGTGTCTGAATAAGTGCCCGCATCAAATTGAAGAATATATATTCCGGCACTGATTCCCGCAGTATTCCATTTAAAATCATATTGCCCTTTTTCAAATTTTGTATCAGCCAGAACGATTATCATTTTTCCATTGGCATCAAAAATTTTTAAAGAAACATTTTGCGACTGAAGAATTGTAAATGAAATTGAAGTCGAATTAGAGAAGGGGTTTGGATAAATCTTTAAACCTGAATTCAATTTTTCTGTTTGAATATTCTTAGAAACAATGGTCTGTTCCTCACAGTTAGCCGGGTTCTTTAATTTTGCAATCCAATTAATGTTTGGAAATGTTGTACTTCCAAATTGGCCTTCAAACCAAACTTCACCGGGATGATTGTATCTTCTGCAAATTCCTGAGTAATCACCCCACAGCCCGTTAATAGTATCAGTGCCAGCTTTTACGGTAGTTAATGGACTTATATCAAAATTGCTGTTTACATATACGGCAGAAAGCCCGGGATAAGTATTAGTGCCTGAATGCTCAATCCCTAAAATCAAACTATTGTCAGTGGAAGAATTTCCTGCATAAGCAATGCAGGGATAGCTTAAATAAAAATTAGGATCGCTGATTGTTTTTGCAGTGCAGACAAGGTTATTCGGAATCCCGGTGATCCTTCCAAGGCAAACTGCTGCCTTGCCATTTAAATTTGTATGCTGGCAGAACTGTAGCACACCATTTTCAAAAAATGCATCTTGCATATATACATCATGGGCTGCATTTATATTCACTATGGGAATACCGCCTGGTTGATATGAGGTTTCCTGGGCAGAATAAGAAATATTTGATGTAACCGGTCCATACCTTTTTAAAACTGCCTGACCAGAAGCAATCGTGTTGCTAACTTCATACACATAATATTTATTTTTGGAAGAATTGCCGCTTTCATTTGCCATGATAAAATACATGTTGGGGCCATAAGTAGTGGAGCCGCCCTGAGCAGGTACCAGGGTTCCCTTTGTGTTTCCGGTTAAAGTAGCATCATATTTTTGCGAGGTAAGAGATGCGGAACCTGCATAACCATCTCCTTTATTTATTTGTATTATTTCTATATGCTTATACCTGTCTCCGGCGTTATAATAATCAAGGGTGATGAAAATTTCGGTGTCACTTATAGCTAAGAGGGGATAATCTCCTTCCGAGTTATCATGGAAGTCAGTAAAGGGTAACTGATATAAATTCCAACCGTCCATCGGGTCATTGGATTTAGAAAATCCTATTAAAGTTCCGTGAGTACTTAAAATAAACGGGTCAGCATTGTAGTAACCATAACTGGAAATAAAAACAAACCGGTCTGCTTTCGGGTCATATAAAACATGACAATCAATTATGCTGTTGCCAAAGTGATACAGGCTATCAGAAAAAACCAAACTGCCGTTTTCATTATAATACCGAATCCAGCCGATTGAAATGCTGACAATCTTGCCTGCATTAGAAATGGCGATGTCACATTCAGACGGACCATAACCCACCGGAAGCAGGTATAAAGGTGTCAGAGGATTTCCTTCAAAACCTGTTTGTACAATGGGTGGGCAAATGCCTGGTTTTTTTTGGGCTGGAGCAATTGAATTGACTTCAGAATTATTTTTTGCTGATAGTGAACTGCCCGGTGTTTTCCTGCTATTTTTTCTGAAATTTTCATTCAGTTCATTTTCGTGACTGCTCAATGCCTGCAACGATAATTTTTTCATCATATCCGGGTTTGCTTTTTTTATCTGGATAATGGCAGATGGATAAATATCCTGTGCACTGGCAATTGAAAAAAGAAACATTGCAAGTATTCCTGGTAGGAGTGCTAAAAGTTTTTTTAAAGATTGCTTTTTCATTTTCGTTAAGTTTATTTCATGACAAATAATTTCTTTGTTTCAGATTTACTGTTTGCGACAATCTGTAAAACATAAATGCCGGCAGGTACTGCTTTTCCACTCATATCTTTGTTATCCCACTCAACTTCATGATAATTTTCTGACATCTTACCATTGGCAATTGTTTTTACCAATCTTCCGGTTACATCATAAATTTTAATTGAGATAAGCCCTTTACCAGATTCGTTAGGATTCTTTACTAAAAACTCTGAAACCGGGACAGAAAGAGTTTCATCAGGGGAAAGCGTAACTGACCACATACAACAACTCCTGCACGGAACGCAATTTCCTTTATACCATCTATAACAAGGTGGGCAATAGTGGGTGGGTTTTCCTGAGTTTTGTGCATTTGAAATTTGAGGCATAACAAAAAACATCATTATCCCAATGATGAAAGCAAAAAACTTTTTTGTTTTTGAAAATTTCATTTGTTTTTAATTTTGCGATGCAAAAAAATAATGCTGTAAATTTATTTTCGTAAAAATTCGCTATAGGTGTTTTTTATTCTTTGCGATTTTGGCTATCTACTACCCGCTTTCTTTGAAACAATAGCACTATCAACAGGAGTTTTTTCTAATGGGTTATTCAGATTTTTTTTACCTGTTGTTTTAGCAAATCCATAGCCTCCGTTAGTACAAAAATAGAACCAGCCGTTACTTACATATCTATCTACCTGGTTTGGCGAAACGCACCTGGAAATGCAGCCTGTCCTTCCCGATGGTTTATACATCTGTACTTTGTTACCCGGGCATTGTGCATTTAAATAAGAAATAGAAAACATCATGATGATGATGAAAGCAAAAAGCTTTTTTGTTGTTGGAGGTTTCATTTTATTTTGGTTTTATTGTTTGATAAAATTTGCCGGAGTAAAGTTCATAGTCTCACCATTCCATTACAACTGCATAAACATGCGGGTAACACAGGCCAAAACCTGTTTATTGCACCTGTACCTGCATATTTATGCAGGTGTATTACATGTAGGGTAAGGGCTATCTTTGATTTGAAAAATCAGGCTTTGAAAGTTTCAATATTTATAAAAAAAAATTTTACTACAGTCCGGATAATGAAGTGGACTTGCATTTTTTTATTTTCGTTTCTGCCATCAATTTGCCTTACACAACTCACGAAAAATATTCAGTTCAATCATTTCAGCGCTGATCATGGATTATCTCAAACTCATTTCGGGCCCATCCTCCAGGATAAAAAAGGATATATGTGGTTTGGTACATGGAACGGCCTTTTAAAATATGACGGGTATTCTTTCACTACTTTTCAGACTGATACCAGGATCAAAAACTCATTACCAGATACTGATGTAGACAATTTATGTGAGGACGGTGAAGGCAATATCTGGAGTTCAACTAATAATAATCCCTGGCTGAGTAAATACAATCCGCATACTGGCAGTTTTACCCTTTACAAGCATGATAAAAAAAATAAATTCTCCGGGCCACCTGGTATTGTAACCAGTTTGATTACTGATAAGCGTGGGCAATTATGGATAGGTACAGATGCAGGCGTTTGTTTTTATGAGACTGCTACTGATAAATTTATTAACCTGTCCGAAATTATTTATCCTGATACTTTATGCAGCCAAAGCATCAGGTGCCTGATGATTGATCATAGTGGCTTATTGTGGATAGGAACCGCAAACGGAATAAATATTTATGATGTTGCGAATAAAAAAATAAAACTATTTGCCCCCGCTGATAAAAATTATTCTGCCATGAACAAGGAAGTCATTTCCATGCTGGAAGATCAATCAGGCAATATTTGGATCAGTATATGGGCCAAAGGGCTTTATCGTTATAATCCTTTGAAGGGGACATCTGAGGCTTACCGGCATTCAAACAGCGATCCCAATTCATTAGGCGCGGATGACGTAACTAAATTAATTGAAGACAGTCATAAAAATATTTGGGCAGCAATGTGGGGTGGGATAAGTGTTTATCAGCAGCAAACAAATAATTTTAAAAACTTCCATGCAGAGCCGAATGACATTCACTCCCTGAGTACAAATCAAATCATAAATCTTTTTGAAGATAAAACTGGTGTAATGTGGATTGGAACAGGTGGCGGGGGTTTGTATAATTGTTACCCATCAAATAATAAATTCAAAGTGTATCAGAATTATGATAAGGACTTTATCTCTCATTCCCCGTTAAGCCTGTATAAAGATCGTATGGGAAGGATATTTATGACAACATTCGGAGCAGGGGTACAGGAATTTAATCCTGTATCCGGAACTTTTAAATCCTATAAAGTCATTTTACCTGACAACAAAAAAACAGGTGCTAATTTTTCTTATGGTACACTTGAAGCTTCAGATGGAAATTTTTGGGTAGTGAGTTTTGATGATGGATTGCATAAACTCGACCGCAAAAGCGGGAAGTTTTCGACCATTCATTCAATAAGTAATAACCGGGATACAACATTTCATTTTGCATCCAATTGTATAGTGGAAGATCTTAATAAAAGATTATGGATAGGCACTAATAACGGTTTAAAATATTATGATCCTGATACAAAAACATTTTCAGGATTTGAAAATCTTCAGCGGGATACCAATCAACTAAGCAACGATGCAATTGTCAGTTTGTATTCCGATAACAAAGGAATATTATGGATAGCAGGAACAAAAGGTTTGACATTATTTAATACAAAAACCAGCCAGGTAAAAATCTTCAAACATGATGATAGCAACCCATCGTCTATCAGTAGTAATCTTGTAGATATTGCCTCTAATCTAGAAGTAAATGACGTAGTTAGCAATATCAGAAAATACAGTAGAGAAAGCTATGCTAAACTAATGGAGGAGCAAACTACTGTCTCTAACCAAATATCCGTTTATGAGAATCAACAAAATCAATACCTAGCTAAAAAGAAAGAGCTAGAACACTTTAAAGAACATGGTGAAATTGAATGTCCGCAATGTAAAC
>Ga0209797_10001906_pt1 | contig 10518 bp, 9 predicted proteins | sample DOMMetBare3Fresh_2_FD_187472 | JGI IMG/M metagenome (GOLD analysis project Ga0209797, IMG submission 187472) | Wetland sediment microbial communities from St. Louis River estuary, USA, under dissolved organic matter induced mercury methylation -... | ecosystem: Environmental > Aquatic >...
TCCGCGCTCGCTGACCGAACTCAAGACCACAGCGCGCAGCAAGCTGCGCAGCGGTCAGCGCCGGCAATCGATCATCACCGCGTGCTGGAAACAAGCCGAACTGTGGTGATGTCATGGCTTACGTAAACCTCAATAGTCAGGTCAGGTCCGCGCGGGTGGGGCGATTGCCGGGTTTGGCTCCCGCCGATCCAGGGCAGACCGCCACTTGGTGTTGATACGGCGCGCCCTTGTCCTTCGGGCGGTCGCGGCAGCCGTGAATGCGCACTGACGTTCTTTCGGAAGCCGGACAGTCTTGAACCAGAGGCTGGCCGCTTCCCTGGGTTGGCCTGACTGGATTGTGGCGACTCGCTCGGGGGCAGGTCACGAGGCGCAACGTGCCCTGAGCGCAATTCACACCGCCGCCGTACGCATCTTCACCCCCGTGCCGCGTGCACCCCGCCGCAGGGGTGTGTGCACCGCGCGCGGGCCGGCGCCCACGACGCAGGTGCTCCAAATTGCTCATTGCGCAAGGCGATGCGAGCGCCTACGTTGGGAGGATCGGCGACGCCCCCGCCGCCGCTGCCGAGGAGGCCCCATGTCCACCACCACCACCGCCACCGCCGTCCCCGCTGCCGCCAGCCCGATCGCCGCCACGCAGGTCACCTGCATGCTGCCGGTCAAGGATCTCGATCGTGCACGCCGTTTCTACGAGCAACAGCTCGGCCTGATACCGGTGGGGCTCAAGCCCGACGGGAAGTTCGTCTACCACTGCGGCGGCACCGAGCTGGCGCTGTTCCCTAAACCGGAAGGCACGAAGGCCGAGCACACCGCGATCAGCTTCAAGGTCGGGCACATCAGCGCCGCGGTGGCCGAACTCAAGAGGCGCGGCGTGCGTTTCGCCGACTACGACCTGCCGGGCCTGAAGACGGTCGAGCATGTCTGCGTGCTCGGCTCCGAGAAGGCCGCCTGGTTCGAGGACACCGAGGGCAACATCCTGTGCCTGCACGAGGACCTCTGAGATCCGCGCCGGTCAGACCCAGGGCTGGGGCAGATTCTCGCGCTCGATCACGGCCCGCGTTGCCGGACGCGCGAGCATGCGCTCGAGGAAGGGCGCGATGTGCGGCAGCGTGCGCGCGGGCCGCTTCATCATGCGCGTCCAGCGGCACAGCATGAAGGCGTAGGGGTCCACCGCCGAGAAGCGCTCGCCCAGCAGCCAGGGCTTGCCGTGCGACGCGAGCTGCGCGTCGATCTGGTCGATCAGCCCGGCGATCCGCGACTCGGCCGCCGCCTTGACCTGCGCCACGCCGTCACTGTGGCCCGCAGCCACGTAGCGGTCGCTGTAGAAGTAGATCGGCATCTGCGACTGCAGCGATGCCGCCATCCACACCAGCCACTTGTAGAAGTGAGCGCGCTCGGCCGTGCCCACGGCCGGCGCAAGGCCGGCCTGCGGATGCGTGTCGACCAGGTGCAGCGCGATCGCCGCCGTTTCGTACAGCACCAGGTCGCCGTCGACCAGCACCGGGATCAGGCCGTTCGGGTTGAGTTTCAGGTACTCGGGCGACTTGTGCGCGTTGGCCGCGCGGTCGACGAGCCTGAGCTCGAACGGCACGCCCAGCTCCTCGAGCAGCAGGTGCGGCGTCAGGCTGGCGTTGCTGGGGAAGTAGTGCAGCTGGATCATCGGTGGTCGTCCCAGGCGGGCGTGCGTTGGCCGCAACGGCCGCACCATAGCGCACCGGCGTGCCATGCGTGCGGCGAACCGTGCCAGACTGTGGGCATGAGCGAGGGCCGGCGCCGCGGCATCCACATCGAGTACGACTTTGTCGCGCCCGATGCGCGCGCGCAGCGCGGTGCCGAGCTGGCCAATCCGCTGATCGACCTGCTGCGTGCGTTGCGCGACACCGGCTCGATCAGTGCGGCCGCGCGATCGATCGGCGGTTCGTACCGCCACACCTGGGGCCAGTTGAAGCATTGGGAACAGGTGCTCGGCGCCGAGCTCGTCGTGTGGGTCAAGGGCCAGCCCGCGCGCCTGACGCCGCTGGCCGAAAGGCTGCTCTGGGCCGAGACGCGCGCGCGCAACCGGCTCGCGCCGCACATCGAAGCACTGCGCAGCGAACTCGAGCGCACGCTCGCGCTGGCCTTCGATGCGGCGCACGAGGCAATCACGCTGTACGCCAGCCACGACCTGGCCCTGCCTTTGCTGCGCGACGCGGCCGACGCACTGCACGACCTGCACATCGACTTGCGCTTTGCCGGCAGCACCGACGCGCTGATGGCGCTGGCGCACGGCCGTTGCGAGGTCGCGGGTTTTCACGTGCCGGTGGTCGAGGGCGGTGCGTTGCCGAGCTTCGCGCGTGCGCTCAAGGGCCTGCTCAAGCCCGGGCGCCACAAGCTGATCGCGAGCCATCGCCGCACGCAGGGGCTGATCGCAGCGCAGGGCAACCCCCACGAGGTGCTGGGGGTGGCCGATCTCGCGCGTCCCGGCCTGCGTTTCGTCAATCGACAGCCCGGCTCCGGCACGCGCCTGTTCACCGAGCACATGCTGGCCGCGGCGGGCATCGCGCCCGAGCGCGTGCACGGCTTCCACGGGCCTTGCGAAGACACCCATGTGGCGGTGGCCGCGGCGGTGGCCAGCGGCGCAGCCGACATCGGTGTGGGCATCGAGACGGCGGCCGCGCAGTTCGGCCTGCACTTCGTACCGCTGGCCGACGAGGCCTACTACCTCGTGTGCCTAAAGGACACGCTCGAGCGCGAAGGCGTGCGGCGGTTGCGCCGCATGCTGGCCGGCGCGGCGTGGCAAGAGGCGCTGGCGGCGCTGCCCGGCTGCGCCCCGCACACGCAGGCCGGCAGCGTGCTGTCGCTGACCCATGCGCTGCCGTGGTGGCGCTACCGGCAGCCCAAGGCGGCGCGCGTGAACGCCTCCTGAGCGATCGGCTCCATGTGGCCGCGCGTCCTCGGCGCGGCGCATCGGCCTCGCTCGCGCCGCGCTATTCGCCGTCCCAGTAATCGACCGCGCTGCTGGAGCGCGTCAGGTGCATCAGGCCGGTCTTCAAGTCGTCGCCTGCGTATGCGCCCACCTTGCCCGAGTCCGGGTACTCGCAGATGTCGGGGTCGATCTGGGTGCTGATCGCGAGGTAGCGCAACGGCGCGTTGCCGTTGTTGGTCAACTGGTGCGCGGTCTCGGGCCCACCGGCCGGGCAGCCGATCAGGTCGCCCTCCTGGACCCAGAGGTGCGCGGCGCCGAAGCGCAGCTCGCCGCGGCCGGAGAGCACGTAGAGCAGCTCCTCGTTGGCGCGGTGGCTGTGGAACGGGTACGCCGTCGCGCCGGGTCCGACCTCATGCAGCGTGCAGCCGAGCATGGACAGGCCCATCAACGGCGCCACGCGTGCCCGCTTGACGTCGAAGCGGCGCTTGGTGGTGGCCGGTGGGCGCCAGGCCTCGGTGCGCGGCTCCAGCCGCAGGCTGCCGATCGAGACGACTGGCGTGATCGTGCTCATGGGGTCTCTCCTGTGCGGTAGGGCGCGATGCTACGCGCCCGCTGTCGGGTCAGCGCGGCAGCACGATCGCGTCGCCCGGCGCGAAGGCGACGCCGAGCGCCGCGCCCGGGGGCGGCGCGCTCGCGTCGGCGTCGGCGAACAGCAGCAGTTCGCCCCACGGCGTCGCGACCAGCACCTCGAGATGGCTGCCGAGGTAGTCGGCGCGCCTGCAGGTGCCCTGCAGCGACGCGCCCTGCGGCGCCACCAGACGCAGCCGGTGCGGCCGCAGCGCCAGCGTCGCCGCGCCGGGGCCGAAGCCCTCGGCGGCCACCGGCGCCGACAGGCCGGCGGCCGCAAAACACAGGCCGCCGCCGGCCTCGCGCACCAGCTCGCCGTCCACCAGATTGGCATCGCCGATGAAGTCGGCCATGAAGCGGCCGGCCGGCTGGCGGTACAACTGGTGCGGCGTGCCCTGCTGCGCGATGCGCCCGGCGTCCATCACGATGATCTGGTCGCTCACCGCGAGCGCCTCGGTCTGGTCGTGCGTCACGTACAGCACGGTCAGCGAGAGCGACTGCTGCAGCTCGCGGATCTCCTGGCGCACGCGGCGGCGCAACTTGGCATCGAGGTTGGACAACGGCTCGTCGAACAGCAGCACCGCGGGTTCGAGCACGAGCGAGCGCGCGACCGCGACGCGCTGCTGCTGGCCGCCCGACAGCTCCGAGGGCAGGCGCTTGTCCAGCCCCGTCAGCCCCAGCATCTTCAACTTGTCCATCGCGAGCGCCTCGGCCTTCTGGCGCGACACACCCATCGACTGCGGGCCGTAGCTCACGTTGTCGAGCACGCTCATGTGCGGGAACAGGGCGTACGACTGGAACACCATGCTGACATCGCGCTCGGCCGCCGAGCGGTGGGTGACGTCGACGCCACCGATCAGGATGCGCCCGCTGGACACCGGCTCCAGCCCCGCGACCATGCGCAGCGTCGTCGTCTTGCCGCAACCCGACGGCCCGAGCAGCGTGACCAGCGTGGCCGGCTCGATCGTGAAGGACACCGCGTCGACCGCGGCAAAGTTGCCGTAGCGCTTGCTGACCGCGTCGAACACGACGCCGCCGGCCTTCTTGTTCTGTTCGCTCATTGGCCTGCCCTCAATGCCCAGTCACCAGATCGGCCTGCGAACGCCGGCCGAGCTTCACGCTGCCGGTGAGCCACTGCACGATGAGCAGCAGCGACAGCATGAACACGATCAGCACCGTCGAGTACGCGATCGCCAGCGGGTATTCGCCCGCCTCGACGCGGCCGATGATGTAGACGGTGGCAAGGTTGTACTTCGCGGTGGCCAGGAAGATCACCGCGCTGACCGCCGTCATCGCATGCGTGAAGCTGAACACCAGGGTGGCCACGATCGCGGGCTTGAGCAGCGGCATCACCACCTTGTGCAGCGTGCGCAGGGTCGAGGCGCGCAGCGTGGCCGACGCCTCGTCCAGGCTCTTGTCGATCTGCGCCAGCGCGGCGATGCCCGCGCGCACGCCCACCGGCATGTTGCGGAACACGAAGCACAGCACCAGGATCGCCAGCCCGCCGGTCAGTTCGAGCGGTGGCACGTTGAAGGCCACGATGTAGGCCACGCCGATCACGGTGCCCGGCACCGCGAAGCTGACCATCGTCAGGAACTCGAAAGTGCGCCGGCCGGCGAAGCGCTGGCGCGTGATGACATAGGCCGAGAGCAGCCCGATCACCGCGGTCAGCGGCGCGGCGATCGCGGCGACCTCCACGGTGGTGAAGAAGCTGTCCCAGGCCGACCCGACGAAGGCGAGCCGGCCGCCCTGCCACTCGATCGCGAAGCCGGCGCCGAAGTGCGCGAGCATCGGCGTCATGTCGCCACGGCCGATGTCCTTGACGAAGCCGCCTACCGCGATGACCGCGTAGCAGGCCAGCGTGAAAGCGATCCAGGCCATCGCGAAGCCGACGCAGCCTCTTCTCAACCCGGTGGGCAGCGCTGCCGGCAGGCCGGCGTCGCCCTTGCCGCTGACCGTGACATAGCTGGCCTTGCCGAGCCAGCGCTGCTGAAGCCAGAACGCGACCAGCGTGAAGCCGAGGAGCACCGTGGCCAGCGCCGCGGCGCGCCCGGGCTCGTGCTGCGCGCCGGCCACCGCGAAGAAGATCTTGGTCGACAGCACCTCGTAGTTGCCGGCCAGCACCACCGGGTTGCCGAAGTCCGCGAGGCTCTCGACGAAGGCGAGCAGGAAGCTGTTCGCCAGGGCCGGACGCAACAGCGGCCAGGTGACAGTGCGGAACACGCGTGTGCGCGACGCGCGCAGCGTCTGCGCGGCCTCCTCGAGCGAGGGGCTGATTGCCGCCAGCGCGCCGTGCAGGATCATGAAGGCGATGGGCGTGAAGGTCAGCAGCTGCGCCAGCGTCACGCCCGTGAGGCCGTAGATCCAGCGCGTGCGCGGGATGTCGAACAGCGTGCTCATCCAGCCGGTGACCAGTCCGGTTCGGCCGAACAGCACAACCAGCGCGAGCGCGATCACGAAGGGCGGCGTGACGATCGGCAGCACCGCCATCACGCTGTAGAGGCTCGAGAAACGCTGGCCGCCGCGCTGCGCCGCCAGCGCCATCACCAGGCCGAGCAGCGTGGTGCCGAACCCCACGATCGTGGCGAGCATCACCGAGTTGACCGCAACGCCGCAGTGCGTGCCGCCGCCGAAGCAGCCCAGACCCCAGATGTCCGGCGACAGCAGCCGCTCGATCGCCAGCGCCGGCGCGAAGCGGCCCTGGTTGTCGAGCACCGCGGCCAGCAGCGCCTTGCCGACCGGGAAGAAGATGAACAGGCCGAGCAGCGCCGCGATCACGATCACGATCGTGGCCACCGTCACGTCGCCGATGAAGAATCCGCAGCGCGCGAGCGAGCGCGCGAACAGGAAGGTCAGGGCGAGCAGCGCGGCGTAGTGCCACCACGCGAAGGCCGTGCCCGAGGCACCTTGCGCAAAGCCCAGGCCGAGCCAGCCAAGCACCAGCGCCGCACTGGCCCAGGCCAGCAACTTGTGCGGCAGCACCCGGCTGCTGTCGGCCAGCGCAACGGCCTGGATCACGCGTTGCGGCCAGTCCAGCGGACGCCGCGGATCCGGCTTGGCCGGTCCGCTGGCGTCGCCCCCCCTGGGGGGGTGCGGCGCGAGCCGCTCCGGGGGGATCTCATTTCGCCAGCTTGCCGACCTCGTCGTCCCACTTCTTCAGCAATCGAGTGCGCTCGGCCGAAGAGCCGTACTTGGCGAAGTCGTAGTCGATCAGCTTGATGTCGCCCAGCTTGGGCGCCTGTGCCGGCACCGGCGCCTTCTTGTTCGAAGGCACCTGGTAGCTGACCTTGTTGGCCGCACCGATCGCCTGGCCGCCGTCGGCCGACAGCGCCCAGTCGTACCACTTGCGCGCATTGGCCAGGTTCTTCGCACCCTTGATGATGCTCATCGAGCCGATCTCGTAGCCGGTGCCTTCGCACGGGCTGACGATCTTCACCGGGGCGCCGCTCACGGCCTGGATCACCGCATCGTGCTGGAAGGTGATGCCGATCAGGCTCTCGCCGGTGGCCACCGCGCGCGCCGGTGCGGCGCCGCTCTTGGTGTACTGGTTGATGTTCTTGTGCATCGACTTCATCAGGTCGAAGGCCTTGGCCTCGCCGAAGAGCTGCACCAGCGTGGCCAGCATCGTGTAGGAGGTGCCCGACGAGTTCGGGTTGGCCACCTGCACGTCGTCCTTGTAGATCGGCTTGGCCAGATCGGCCCAGCACTTGGGCTCGGGCAGCTTGCGCTTGGCCAACTCCTGCGTGTTGAAGCTGTAGCCCAGCGCGCCCGCATAGATGCCCACGGTGCGGAACTTGGCCGCGCGCGCCTGGCGCACCGCCCAGTCCTGCAGTTCGTCGAGCTTGGGCGAAACATAGGGGTCGGTCAGCGCTTCTTCGGCGGCCTGCAGGTGCGGGTCGCCGGTGCCGCCCCACCAGACATCGCCCTTGGGATTGGCCGCCTCGGCCTTGATCTGCGCGTAGAACTCGCCCGAGCTCTTGCGCGTCATCAGCACCTTGATGCCGGTGGCCTTCTCGAAGGCGGCCACCATCGGGCGGCACCATTCTTCCTGCACGCTGCAGTACAGCACCAGCTCGCCTTGCTGCGCGAACGCAGGGGTGGCGCTTGCTGCGGCCAGGCCGGCGGCAGCCAGCCACCGTGTCGCTCGGGAGGGTTTCAGGGCGCTCATCGTGGTGTCTCCTTGGGTGTCGAAAGGGTCATGCATCGTGCCGCAGCGGCACGCACGCCAGGGCGGCCAGCGGATCGGCCAGTGCGGCGTTGGTGGCCAGGATCGGGTTGCCGGCGAGCAGCCCGCCGCCGGCAAAGAAGTCGTTGATGCGCCCGCCGGCCTCGGTCACCAGCAGCAGTCCGGCCGCGCAGTCCCAGCTGTTGATGTGAAGCTCGGCATAACCTTCGGTGCGGCCCGCGGCCACATCGGCCAGGCCGAGCGCGCCCGAGCCGGCGCGGCGGATTGCGCAGCCGGCCGTGAGCATCCGGTCCACCAGCGCCACGTAGTCGGCCTGGGGTCGGCGCAGCGACCAGCCGCATTCCACCGTCGCGGCGGTCAGCGCATCGATCGGACTCACCGCGAGCCGCCGCGTCGTGCCGCGCTCCGCGAGCCAGGCGCCCGCGCCGCGCGCGGCCCAGTAAAGGCGGTCGTGGCTCGGATCGTGCAGCGCGCCGACGACCGGCTCGGCGTCGCGCACCACGCCGATGGACACGCAGTAGTGGGCGATGCCGCGCGCGTAGTTCGCGGTGCCGTCGATCGGGTCGATGATCCACACAAACTCGGCACAACCGACATCGGCGCTCGCGCCGTCCTCCTCGCCGAGGATCGCATCGGCCGGGAACGCGCGCGAGATCGCCTCGCGCACGGTGCGCTCGACCTCGCGATCCATCGCCGTGACCTCATCGTGGCGGCCCTTGGCCGGCAGCATGGCTGCGCGTCCGAACGCGCCATGCGCGAGCCGACCCGCATCGGCGGCGAGGCGGCGGCAGAAGTCGAGGCGGGCGTCGTCACTCATCGGCGCGCCCATGCTAGGCCGCGGGGACCCTCGAACGATCGGGGTCAACCCGAGCCGGACCCGGAGCGCCCCGAGGCCGGCTGCCGTGCGTCGGCGCGGTCCGCGCAGGAACTCAGACCGCCTCGACCTGCCCGCTCCTCAGCGCGCGCGTGATCGCCACGCCGATGCGCGTGGCCTCGGCGGCGTCGGCGAGCGTGAGCGGCGCCGGGATCTCGCCGCGGCAGGTGGCGACGAAGGCATCCATCTCGTGCTGGAACGCCTCGGCGAAGCGCTCGATGAAGTCCACCAGCGTGCGGTGGTGCACGCCCTGGGCGTCGCGCAGCTGGACGCGGTCGCGGTGCGCGCCCATGCCCACCTGCACGGTGCCGGCGGTGCCGATCACCTCGCAGGTGGTCTCGTGGCCGTGCGGCAGCGTGCGCGTGGCGTACAGCACCGCGCGGGCGCCGCCCTCGAACTCAATCACCGCCAGCCCGTTGTCGATGTCGCCGCAGGCCGCCAGCCCCTCGTGCAGGACGATGCTGCCGGTCGCGTACACGCGCAGTGCGCGCGGCGAGCCGAGCATCCAGCGCGCGAGGTCGATGTCGTGCACGCTGCAGTCCAGGAAGATGCCCCCCGAGGTCGGCGCGAACTTGACGAAGAAGCCGCTCGGGTCGTTCATGTCGCCGGTCTGCGAGCGCACGAGGAAAGGACGGCCCAGCCGGCCGGCGTCGATGTCGGCCTTGGCCTGCACGAAGCTCGGGTCGAAGCGGCGCACGAAGCCCACCATCGCCACCTGCCTGGGGCGCTTCGACGCGACGGCGAGCACACGCTCGCAGGCCGCGACGTCCAGCGCGAGCGGCTTTTCGCAGAAGACGTGACGCCCGGCCTCGAGCGCGCCGATCGTCTGGTCGGCGTGCAGCGTGGTGGGCGTGGCGATCGCGATCGCGTCCAGCCCCGCATCGGCGAGCAGGTCCTCGTAGCGCTCGTACACGCGCGGCACGCCGAGCTCGCCCTGCGCCCAGGCGCGCTCGTCGGCCACGGGACTGCACGCGGCCAGCAGCGCCGCGCCGCGCGTGCGGCGCGCGAGCTGCTCGGCATGGCGCTTGCCCATGCGGCCGAGGCCGGCGATGCCGATGCGCAGCGGCGCCGCAGCGGTGCTCACAGCGTCACCACCTGGCCGCTCGCGAGCGACTGGGCGGCCGCGTCGGCGAGCTTCTGTGCCGCCACGCCGTCGTCGATCGTGGTGCGGAACGGCGCGCCCGACTGCAGGCACTCGAAGAAGTGCGCGAGCTCCAGCCGGTAGGCCTCGCGGTAGCGCTGCAGGAAGAAATGCTCGGGCTTGTCGGCGCGCACGCTGGACGCATCGGACTGCACGACTTCGGTGGGTCGCAGGTTGCCGCATTGCAGCAGCCCCTCCGATCCGAGCACCTCGAAGCGCTGGTCGTAGCCGTAGGCGGCGCGGCGGCTGGTGTTGATCTGGGCGAGCCGCCCCTTCCTCGTGCGGATGGTGACCGCGCTCGAGTCGATGTCGGGCACCTTCGCGATCTCCGGGTCGACGAGCACCGAGCCGGTGGCGTACAGCGTGGCGGGGGCGTCGCCGCCGTCGCCGTAGTCGCTGCACAGGATCCAGCGGAAGATGTCGAAGTCGTGGATCAGCATGTCGCGGAAGATGCCGCCCGAACCCCTGAGGTAAGGCGCGGGCGGCGCACCGGGATCGCGGCTGGTCACCACCAGCATCTCAGGAGCGCCGACCTCGCCGCGCGCCAGCCGCGCCTGCGCCTCGGCGAACGTCGGATCGAAGCGGCGCTGGAAGCCGATCATGCAGGCCACGCCGGCGGCCTGGACCGCGGCGGCGCATTCCACCGCACGCGCCACCGACAGGTCGACCGGCTTCTCGCAGAAGATGTGCTTGCCCGCTGCCGCGGCGTGGTGGATCAGCTCGCTGTGGGTGTCGGTGGGCGACGCGATCGCCACCACGTCGATCGACTTGTCGGCCAGCACTGCCTC
>Ga0209797_10001908_pt1 | contig 10517 bp, 9 predicted proteins | sample DOMMetBare3Fresh_2_FD_187472 | JGI IMG/M metagenome (GOLD analysis project Ga0209797, IMG submission 187472) | Wetland sediment microbial communities from St. Louis River estuary, USA, under dissolved organic matter induced mercury methylation -... | ecosystem: Environmental > Aquatic >...
CGACGCAACACTGGCGAGTGACACGGCATCCGCAATTGATGTAGTCGCCGACGCCGTGCAGCGCGTGCCGGGGTATGACATCGTCGTCCTACTACAGCCGACTTCGCCTTTGCGCACCGCAATTGACATCGATAATGCGCTTCAGCGCATGGTGACCATGGACGCACCCGCCTGCGTGACGGTGCGTCCCGCCGAAGTCCACCCCTACTGGACCTTCCGCATCGGTGGCACTGGCCGTCTTGCACGCTTCGTTGATCCGTCTGAACACACGTCGCTGCGACGGCAGGACCTGCCTGACGCGTGGTCCTTGAATGGCGCCGTCTATGCCGCGCGCGTTAGCTGGTTTCTGCGCGAGCGCACGTTCCTGTCTCCCCAGACCGTGGGTCAGCCCATGCCGGCCGACCGCTCTCTCGACATCGATACTCGGGAAGACGTCGAGCGCTTTCGAGTAATCGTGCGGCACATGCGTTCTGACTTTAACGAGTCTATATCTACACCGAGGTGAGTATATGAAGAAGCGCGATGTAGTTGGCCAGTACAGATTGCCGACCACAGTGCAGTTCTGCAAACTCTGCACCGTATCTAATCAGCGTCCGCGTATTTCGTTGGACGAAAACGGCGTTTGCTCCGCGTGCAACTTCGCCTCCTACAAACGGCGAGCCATCGACTGGTCAGCGCGCGAGCGCGAGTTGGTGGAGTTGTGTAACCGTCAACGCAAAAACAACGGTGAATACGATGTGATCGTGCCGTGCAGCGGCGGCAAGGATGGCGGATACGTCGCCCATCAACTTAAGTACAAGTACGGCATGAACCCGCTTACGGTGACCTGGGCGCCGCTCAGGGCTACCGAAGTCGGGCGTCGCAACCTCGATGCCTTTATTCAATCGGGCTTTGACAATGTGCTCGGCACGCCCAACGGCAAGGTCACTCGAAAGCTAACGCGGCTCGCACTGCAATACTTGGGCGATCCGTTCCAACCATTTATCTACGGGCAAACAAATTTTCCGCTGCACATGGCCGTCAAGCATGATGTTCAAGTCATTATGTACGGTGAGAATGGCGAGGTTGAATATGGTGGCGACATGAAGAACGCGTTCCGGCCGACGCGCGAGATACGAGATCACGACAAGCACTACTTCTCTGGTCTACCGCCGGAGTTCTGGGTCGAGCACGGTGTCAGCGAGATCGATCTCAAGCCCTTCATGGCACCCAGCTACGCTGCAATCATGGAAAACCGAACAGAGATTCACTTCTTGAGTTACTACAAATTTTGGGATCCACAGGAGAACTTCTACTACTGTCGCGAGAACACCGGTTTCCAGCCAAACCCCGAGCGATCCGAAGGCACTTACTCGAAGTACGCGAGCCTGGACGACCGTATCGACGGATTTCACTATTACCTCGGATATATCAAATTCGGCATCGGCCGTGCGACGTCAGACGCGGCGCACGAGATCCGCGACGGCAAGATAACGCGCGAAGAAGGTGTGGCATTGGTGAAGCGATACGACGGAGAGTTTCCTAAGAAGTACTACCATGAGTTCCTTGAGTACTGCGGGATTAGCGACGAGGAGTTTCATGAAATTGTCGACAGTTGGCGATCTGAGCATTTGTGGCGGAGAACGAACGAAGGCTGGGAACTCAGAAACGCAATCTGGCACGCTGAGGCAACGCTAGCGGTATGAGAGCGTGGCGAAAGTCCGTTTAGTTCCGCGCCTCGACATAAAGGGGCCTAACCTAATAAAAGGAATCCATCTGGAGGGCCTGCGGGTTATTGGCGACCCGCAGGTTTTTGCGCGTCGCTATTACGAACAAGGTGCTGACGAACTGCTGTACGTGGATGTCGTCGCATCTCTGTATGGGCGAAACAGCTTGCATGAGATTGTCAGACGTGCAGCACAGGATGTGTTTGTGCCGCTGACGGTGACCGGTGGCCTAAGGTCCGTCGATGACGTTCGAGAGGTGTTGCGTGCGGGCGCCGACAAAGTCGGCATCAACACCGCCGCCACCAAGCGGCCTGAGCTGCTGCGTGAGGTGGCGCGCAAGTTTGGTTCCCAGAGCGTCGTTCTTTCGATCGAGGCAAAGCGAATTGCCGATGACCGGTGGGAGGTCTATACGGATAACGGACGCGAGCGTACAGGCCTAGACGTGGTCGAATGGGCGCAACGCGGCGTCGAACTCGGCGCCGGTGAAATCCTATTGACATCAATCGACCGCGAAGGTACGCGCGAGGGATTTGAATGTGACCTTGTCGCCGCTGTCGCATCGCGTGTGCCGGTGCCGGTCATTGCCAGCGGCGGCATGGGCCGTCCGGAGGATCTGAGCAAGGTTGTCTTCGAAGGCCTAGCGGACGCAGTCGCCATGGCCGACATCCTCCACTACGGACGCAGTAGTTTGCACACGATCCGTACAGCGGCAAGAGCAGCTGGCGTTGATGTAAGACCGCTATGAACAAGCGTGCCACGATCATCGACTATGGCAGCGGCAACCTTCTGAGCGTGAAGCGATCTGTCGAGTACTGCGGTGCCGTGGCGAAGCTCTCGGCTGACCCATTTGAGATCGAGGATGCGGAGCGCCTGGTGCTGCCCGGGGTGGGCGCGTTTGCTGACGGAGTTCAAGGTCTACGGGATCGCGGTCTGGTCGAGCCCATTCTTCGTTTTGCCGCATCCGGACGTCCTCTCTTGGGGATCTGTCTCGGCATGCAGATGCTGGCTTCGTTCAGCGATGAGTTTGGCAGGCACGAGGGGCTGGGACTTATTCCCGGCGGTGTGAAAGCAATCCCGCGGACAGATGTCGATGGCAGACCCCTCCGAGTACCTCATATCGGATGGAGCGCGCTGCATCGGTCGATCAAAGCAAGTTGGGATGACACTCCGCTCGCGACAACGATGGAGGGCACCTATGTCTACCTCGTGCATTCGTACGCTGTGATACCTGACGCCGCCCAAGATCGTCTTACCGAATGCGTTTACGGCGGTCACCGAATCTGTACGGCGATCGGCCGTGGCCGCGTCTGGGGCTTTCAGTTTCACCCGGAAAAGAGTGGTCCCGCCGGGCTTGAAATCTTGGGGCAGTTTCTCGAAATCTGACCGTTTGATATGGAAGTGCGCCGATACGATATGCGCTGCACGATCGCCTTGTATTCTGTGGTCGCGAAGCGAGCTACGCACGTGCATTGGGACGGACGTTATTTCTATTTCGAATGGCCGGCTTGGGTTCTCGCTATGCAACTCTCACGGTTGCGCTCGGTGAACCTGTGAGCATGCTTCGAAGACTCGGGACAAATAGCGCGATCTATGCGGCGACCAACCTGCTGCAGAAGGGCGCGACGTTTCTGCTGCTCCCTCTGTACACGCTGTACCTGGATCCCGGAGCGTTCGGCGTGCTGGCGGTGGTCACGTCAATCAACGGGCTGCTCGGCATCGCCTTTACGCTTGCGCTGAACAGCGCCGTCACGCGGTTCTATTTCGATTACCAGAACGATCCGACGAAACTGGCCGAGTTCTGGGGCTCGATCTTCTCGTTCGTCCTGCTGCTATCACTTGCCGTGGGCGGTACGCTGCTTGTCATCGGCGACAGACTGCTCGCACCGCTGATCGGTCACGTGGCGTTCTGGCCGTACGTTGCACTCGGCGTGCTCGCGACGTTCTTCCAGCCGTTCTTCAGCACATTCCTGGCCTTGCTTCAGACGCGCAACGAAGCCGGCCGCTACGCGCTGGTGTCAGTCGGACACTTCTTGCTCCTCACGGCACTGACAATCGCCTTTGTAGTCTTTCTTGGGTGGGGCGCACGCGGCGCACTCATCGCCACGCTGGTCGCCGCCGCAAGCTTCTTTGCGCTTTCGCTTTGGCTCCTGCGGCGCGACATGCGTCTTTGCCTAAAGTGGCAGCATTTGCGGACCGCGCTCGGCTACAGCTTGCCGCATGTCCCGCACCTCGTCGCAAGCCAGGTGACCGCGGTGACCGATCGGCTGGTGATAAACGCCTCACTGGGTACCGCGACAGCCGGTGTCTACTACGTCGGCGCCATGATCGCGATGGTGGTCGAGGTTGCCGCACAAAGCGTCAACCGTGCCTACGTTCCGCTGAGCATGGAAGCGCTGAAGCGTCGCTCGGCGCGCGATTTCGAGCAGATGCACGGGGTCGGCGCCCTGATCGTCGCCGGGTTCTGCCTGCTCGGTGCGAGCATCGCGGCGTTTGGGCGCGAATTGCTGTGGTTGTTGGCCAGTCCCGCGTTTGCCGGCGCGGTCGATGTCGTTCCCATCCTGGTCTTCGCTGGTGTGGCCAACGCGATGTACTACCTGTTTGTCAGCGTGCTTTTCTTCGATCTCAGGGGCAACCGGCTGATCCCCTTGTGCACGCTCACGGCGGCCGCACTCAACGTGGCGCTGGTACTCACGTTGGTACCGCGCTTCGGTCTCGCCGGCGCGGCCTGGGGCACCCTCGCAGCACAACTTGTCGCAACCGTGCTCGTGGCAATAGTCGGGCGCCGCTACGACCCGGTGCGGTGGGACTACGGTCGCTACGCGCTCGCATTCGTACTTGGAATGGGATCGGCGATCGGACTCGCTCATCTGGCGGCGCAGGACGGCGCAGTCAACGCGTTCATCCGGGTGTTCGCGTTACTTGCGCTCGCCGCCGCATACGGGATTCTGTTCTGGGGTCGGCCGCTGATCCTGGGGCAGGCTGTGCTGCGCCTCGTGCATCGTCGATCAGGCGATGCGGCAGCGCTGTTCTTCGACACCAAAGCCGTCGCGTGAAGCGCTCTTCCGATGTCCTGGATGCAATCAACGCGCTGGAGCGCCGCTTTCCGGTGCACGCGTGGCGTGCGCATGACATCGACCTCTGGCCCGTGTACCGCATCGGTCTTTACATGAGTGCCTCGATGGGCCTGCTCTCGGGTGAAGCGCAGTCCAGCCGGCTGGAGCGATTGCGGCAGCGTGCGAAGCGCGCCACGCGCACGCTGTGGCGTGTGCCGCTGGCGTCGTGGCGCGACCGTCCGATGAACGCCCGGGTGAAACCGGGTACGGCGGCGATCGCGTTCACTGACGGAGTCTCCTTCACCCTGCTCGACGGCAAGTGGTTCGATCGCATCGTTGACCCGCTGACTCTGGCGCTGCAGAGCCGCGGTCTGCGCACGCTCAAGCTCACGCCACTGGATGAGCTGCACGTTCCGCGCGCCATGCCATCACGCTTCATTCAGCCGGAGATCGACCGAATCAAACTGCTCGCGAGTTCTTGCACGCTGAATGCGACGTTGCCCGAGTTCGACGCCTTCCTCGCTGCCGCGGGCAAGGTCTTCGGTGTCCATGCGCCCGCGCGCGACTGGCTGACGCTGCGGGCCAGGTGGCTTGATCGGCTTGCTGACTGGTTCGCATCCATGATGCGCCAGACCGGCGCCTCCCACGCATTCGTCAACACCTACTATTCGCTCGAAGGGATGGCGTTCATCCAGGCGGCGCGACGCGCTGGAGCGTGTTCGGTGGACCTGCAGCACGGAATGCAGGGGCCGCAGCACGGTGCGTACGGTCGCTGGGTGCAGGCTCCTGCGGCCGGCTACTCGACGCTGCCCGACGAGTTCTGGGTCTGGAGCGAGGAGGATGCGGCAGCCATCGACGCATGGCGTGGCGAGCGATCGGCGCATCGGCCGCACGTGATCGGCAACCTCTGGCGCGACCAATGGCTGGATGACAACGATTCATTGGTCGGCCGCTACGTGGCGCAGGCACGTGCGCGGCGCAGTTCGCCGCCCGCAACCATTCAGGCGCTCGTTTGCCTTTCATGGGGGCTGGCGGCCGAGGAATCCGACAAGCTGATCCGCGCCGCGAAGTTGTGCGGACCATCGGTTGGCTGGTGGTGGCGGCTCCATCCAGTCGAGGCGGGTCGTCGGGACCAGTTTGCGGCCACATTGGCCCGTCACGGTCTTGCAACCGACACGGTCGGGCCGGCCACCGACCTCCCGTTGTACGCATTGCTGCGCGTCGCGGATGTCTTGCTGGCGCACTCCTCGACGGTGATTCAGGAAGCTGCCTTGTTCGGTGTGCCGTCCGTGGTGACCAGCGACTACGGCGCCGAGTTGCATGCCGGATCGATCCGCGATGGGATGGCGACCCTTGCTACCACCGAGCAGGCGATCGCGCAGGCGGTGCTGGCGCTGGGACAACGTCAGCGGCCCGCGGCGACGGCCCGCACCGGATCGACGGCGCGGCTGAATGCACTGGTCGACACGGTCTTTGCGCGCCCCGGTTCCGTTGCGATCGGATCAGAGGTGGCACGCGCATGATCGTCATCGTCGACTACAACATGGGCAATCTGGGCTCGATCCGCAACCTGCTCAAGAAGATTGGCGTCAACTCGCTCATTTCGTCCGATTCGGACCAGATCGCATCGGCGGAGAGACTGATACTGCCAGGCGTCGGCGCGTTTGATGCCGGCATGGAGAACCTGGAGCGCAGCGGCCTCATTCCGGTCCTGTCTCGGCGGGTGATTCAGGATCAAGTTCCGACGCTCGGCATCTGTCTTGGCATGCAGTTGATGACGCGAGGCAGTGCCGAGGGGCAGCGCGCCGGGCTGGGCTGGATCGACGCGGAGGCGCTGCGCTTCGAACCGACCGAGACGGCACCGAAGGTTCCGCACATGGGGTGGAACCGCGTGGCGCCGGTGCGTCCATCGCCACTGGTCGACGAACTGCCGGACGAGCCGCGCTTCTACTTCGTGCACTCTTATTACGTGCGGTGTCATCAGCCCGATGACGTGCTGCTGACAACCAGCTACGGGATGGCATTTCATTCCGCCTTCCAGCGTGGCAACGTCGCGGGAGTTCAGTTCCACCCTGAGAAGAGCCACAAATTCGGCATGCGCCTGTTGCACAACTTCGCCCGGTGGAGCGGGACATGCTCAGAACGCGCGTGATTCCCTGCCTGCTGCTGCGCGGTGCCGGTCTGGTCAAGACCACCCGCTTCAAGGATCCGAAGTACGTCGGCGATCCGATCAACGCCATCCGCATCTTCAACGACAAGGAAGTCGACGAGCTGATGCTGCTCGAAATCACGGCCTCGCGCGATGGACGAGGCCCTTCCTTCTCGATCATTGAAGAGGTCGCAAGCGAGTGCTTCATGCCGCTTGCTTACGGCGGAGGCATACGCAACCTCGAAGACGCGCGCCGCGTGCTGAAGCTCGGGGTCGAGAAAGTGATCTTCAACACGGCGGCGCTGCGCCAACCCGAAGTGCTGCGCACGGCAGCGCGCGAGTTCGGAGCGCAGGCAGTGGTCGTGTCGATCGATGTGCGGCGCAAGCTCTTCGGTCGCTATGAGGTTTACGGCGAAGGCGGATCGAAGGCCACCGGCCTCGATCCGGTCGAATGCGCAAAGCGGATGCAGGATTGCGGCGCCGGTGAGATCTTCCTCACCGCCATCGATCGGGACGGGACCATGCAGGGCTATGACATCGAACTCATCGCCAGTGTGGCGCGCAGCGTCAGTGTCCCGGTGATCGCATCAGGCGGCGCGGGGTCGGTCAGCGACTTTGTTGCAGCCGTCAAAAGCGGCGCCGATGCGGTGGCCGCGGGTGCGATGTTTGTCTTCCACGGGCCGCATCGCGCTGTCCTGATCACCTATCCATCGCGTGTCCAGCTTGAGCGAGAACTGCATGCCGCTTGAAACGCCGATCAGTGCACAACTACCTGCGGGTCACACTCGAGGATCGGCTGCCTTGCAGTGTCGTGCCTGCATCATGGACACCACCGATCCGGACATCTCGTTCGATACGGCCGGCGTGTGCAGCCATTGCCGGCGCTATGAAAGGTTGGCGCAGCAGCGATTGATTCCCGTGGGCGAGCGCAAGGCCCGGCTCGACGCGCTGTTGTCCGAAATTCGAACGGCAGGTCAGGGCAAGGCGTATGACTGCGTCATCGGCGTCAGCGGTGGCGTGGACAGTACGTATGTGGCCTGGGTCGTAAAGGAGCACGGCCTGCGCCCGCTCGCAGTCCACCTCGATAACGGCTGGAACTCGGAACTGGCCGTTGCCAACATCGAGAAGACGCTGAAGACACTGGGCATCGATCTGCATACCCACGTGATTGACTGGGAGGAGTTCAGGGACCTGCAGTTATCGTTTCTGAAAGCGAGCACGCCCGACGGCGAAGTGCCGACAGATCACGCCATCCTCGCGCTGCTTTATCAGATGGCTGACCGGCACGGCCTGCATCACGTGATCACGGGCACCAATGTCGTCTCCGAGGCGATCCTGCCCGAGAAGTGGGGCTACGGATATTTCGACTGGCGTTACATCAAGGACGTCCATCGACGCTTTGGCACGGCCAGAATCTCGACCTACCCGCACCTTCCGCTGGCGCGTCTGTTCTACTACGTGTTCGTCCGCCGGATTCGCATGGTGTCGATCCTCAACTACATCGAGTACGACAAGCAACAGGCGATGGACCTGCTGCAGAACAGGCTCGGCTGGATCTACTACGGCGGCAAGCACTATGAATCCATCTATACGCGGTTCTATCAGGCGTACGTGCTGCCGCAGAAGTTCAACATCGACAAGCGCAAGGCGCATTACTCGAACCTGATCTGCTCCGGGCAGATGACGCGCGCGCAGGCTCTGGAAAAAATGCGGGAGCCGATCTACCCGGAACGCCTGCTGCAGGAGGATCGGGAGTACGCCATCAAGAAACTCGGACTGACGCCGGCACAGTTTGACGCGATCATGGCGGCGCCGTGCAGGACCTTCCTCGATTACCGCACCAGCCACGCACTTTTCGAATTCGCCAAGAGATTCGTCAACGTGACGCGCAAGTACATCGGATGAGGCCGCTGCGCGTCCTGTACCTGCACGTCACCGGTGCGTTCGGCGGCTCTTCGCGCAGCCTGTTTGAAGTGATTCGTGCGTTTCCTCCGGGGGCGGTTGAGGCGTCCTTCGTCACGCAGCGCGGCACGGTACGTGAGTTCTTCGCACGCCTCGGGACCGTGATCGAGGCGCGCGGACTCAGCAAGTTCGATCACACTTCCTACAGTTACTACCGCGGCATGCGCTGGCTGGTGCTGTTGCGGGAGATCGCGTTTCTTCCATCGACCGTTCTCGCGCTCCGGCGCGCGCGTCGCCTGCTGCGGCAGGTCGACGTCATCCACCTCAACGAGATCACCGGTCTCGTCACCCTGTGGCTGGCGCGCCGCTGGTTTGCCGCTCCAACCGTCGTTCACGTGCGCGCGGTTGCGCACACGGATCAGCGCTCTTGGCGCACCCGATGGGTGCACCGGATGCTGAGGCAAGCAGGCGCCGTGGTCGCGATTGACGAAACCGTGCGCGCCAGTTTGCCGGCGGACCTGCCGGTCGATGTCATTCACAATGCATTCGCGCCGAACAGGGCGGCCGCTGCCGATGACGTGTTTGAGGCACGTCTTACTGCTCTGCGTCCCACATCTTTTAAGGTCGGATTTGTCGGCAATCTTCTCCGCGCGAAGGGCATTTACGAACTGATCGAGGCGGCACGCCTTACGCGTGAGGCGGGACTAGACGTTGAATTCATTGTCGTTGGAGACGACGCGCGGTCGTCGCGCGGGCTAAGGGCATACGTACTAAAGGCACTAGGCCTGGCGCAGGATATGCGCGCGGAGGTCGATTCGGCGGTCCAGCGTTACGGTCTGCGCGGGTCCGTTCATCTGCTCGGCTTCACCGCGGACATTGCGCGCGCTTACCGTCAAATGGATGTGCTCGCATTTCCATCCTATTTTGATGCGCCGGGCCGTCCGATCTTCGAAGCCGCGTTTTTCGGCGTACCCAGCATCGTCGCGATCCGCGATCCGAAACCGGACACGCTGATCGATGGCGAGACCGGTGTTGCGATTGAGCAGCATTCTGCTGTGCAACTAGCCCGTGCGATTGAGCGCATGGCGACTGACCGTGTGTCGACGCGTCGTATGGGTGCTGCAGCGCGTGCTTTAGCGCAACGACAATTCGATCCACAACGCAGTGGGGTGAAGTTGCTGGAGTTATACGAGCGAGTTCTCAGCGGCCACGTCGTAAGGCCCGATTGATCGTCGGTTCGCTGCCGCCAACAGAATGAGGTTGAAGCAACTCAAACTTCGGGCCATCAAGGTGACCGGAGCGTTTCCTGACCTGGATTCGCGTCGCTATAACTTCTTCAATATGTAGCTGGTTCTGGGTTGGTGACCGTACGAACAGCACATGCTGAATGAAACAAGACTCAAACCGCAATCCATGGCACAAGTGGCAACCTGAGTAGGGGTATGTCGCACCGGATAAATTTCAGTCAGGGGAATAGGTGTAAACCCACCATCAAACGGCAGCCTGTAATCGGCGACGGCGTCAGTCAGTTCAACAATGAAGAGGCCACCGCGATGGAGATGTGGAGCGTACTTGGAGAGAAAATCACGCAGCAGGCGCTCCCTTGTCGTCGGCGATCTCGCGTCTTCCAGTGGGCGCGCATCGTTGCCGTAGTTGCCCATCCAGGCCGAAAAGACCCAATGCATCGCAGTGATCAAGTGGTACTTC
>Ga0209797_10001910_pt1 | contig 10515 bp, 12 predicted proteins | sample DOMMetBare3Fresh_2_FD_187472 | JGI IMG/M metagenome (GOLD analysis project Ga0209797, IMG submission 187472) | Wetland sediment microbial communities from St. Louis River estuary, USA, under dissolved organic matter induced mercury methylation -... | ecosystem: Environmental > Aquatic >...
GAGGTCCGCGTCTGGAGGAAAGCGTCCGGCAAGCTCCAGCGTCACCATGCCGTGCGCGAAGGCGAACGCAGCGCGCGCGAGGTCACCGTCTCCTGTCGCCTCGACGAGTGGGCGTGCAGCGCGTGCTTCCAGCCCTTCCGGCAGCAGGTCGCGCCGCAGCGGGGCATCAGTCATCAGCCGGTAGAGGTCGGGCTCTGCCCGGGCGAACGTGCGATAGGCACGGGCCAGGGCGGCGAGCCGACGTTCCGGCGGCACGGCGGTGGCCGCGCGCTCGAAGCTGAGCGCCTGTTCGGCGAAGCCCTCGGCGATGAGCGCTGTCTCGAGCGCCTGCTTGTCCTCGAAGTGCTTGTACAGCGAGGGGGCCCGGATGCCGATGCGCTCGGCCACTGCTCTCATCGTCAACGCGTCCCGACCCTGCTCCGTGAGCAGTGCCCGTGCCGCAGCCACGATCTCCAGGGCGCGCGGGGTGAGCTCACGCGGCACGCTGGAAGCCCTCGCGCGTGCGCGGCCCGTAGCCGAGGGCGCGGTCGAGCGCGATGTGCCCCAGCCAGGCCAGGGCGCCGACCAGCCAGCCGGAGGGAAGGGAGAGTGCAACCGCAAGGCCGACGAGAGCGACGGGGCCTGGGAGGCTGTGGAAGGCGTTGTAGAGCCGGACCGCGCGAGGGTGCAGCTGGCCGGCGGCGAGGCCGCCGCTTGCACCGACGAGCAGGGCGGCATCGGGGCCGAGGGCGAAGGCGGGCAGCTGCCACGCGAAGCCGTGTCGGATCGTCAAGAGCGCCACGGTGGCGATCAGCGAAGCGGCGACGACGGCGGTGCCGAGGCGGAGGACGGGGCGGGCTGCGAGGACGTGCATGGAGGCTCCTGACGTTGGCTAACAGTGATAGCCAATCTAGGCTAACAACGTTAGCTTGTCAAGGGCCACCTCTCCGTGCGTCGGCGAACACTGTGTATGCGGGTCGTAGCACGTCGACGAGCTCGTCGGTGTCGACGCGGATGCCGCTGTGGCCGAGGCGCTTCAGCACCGCGCCGACCGGCAGCGCGCGCACGGGGCCGAGCTCCGGCAGCCTGCCGGCCTGCCACCGCTCGGGCTTCATGACGGCCGCGGGGCCCGGCTCCGGCTCCGGTGCCGGGGCCGGCGACCCGGCGGGGGCCGGCGTGCAGCCACGCCAGCGGAGCAGCAGCGACGGGTCGCGGTCGATCGCGTCGGCGACCACGTAGGCGAGGGCGACGACGTGCTTGCAGGCGCCGCTGAAGTCGGCGTCGGGGCAGGTACACGTGCGACGGATCGCGCGGGCGGGCGGCACGAGAGGCTCGTCCCAGTCCACGAGCATCTCGTGTTGCAGGTGCATGGACTGCTCGAGGCCCTCCATCGCAGCCTTGATCAGCGGCCTGGCGCGCGGCGAGCCCGACACGGCAGCCCACGTGCGAGGAGGGATGGTGTCCGCGGCGAGCGTCACGTCGTACTCGCTGTCGCCGCTGCCGATCACGCGGGCCGAGATCCGGCCGGGCGCGACCGTGACGGTGTGCACGTGCCCGCTGCGCGCGAGCATGCGGCCGCGCTCGGCGCGCGCAGATCCCTCGTCGGGGACGACCGCGGTCGCGAGGAGGCGCGCCCACGACCCTCGGCCGATGCGCTCGTGCTCGCTCGAGACGAGCACGGGGCGGCCGTCCGCGAGGGTGACCGTGCTCATGCCGCCTCCTCCACCGCTTCGGGGGAGAGTGCGACCGCCGCACGGATCGCGTTGAGGTCGAGCTCGCCGAGCCAGTCCTCGGCCCGCCCGGCGATCACCTGCTCCGCGAGCTCGCGCTTGGAGTCGAGCAGCTGGTCGATCCGCTCCTCGAGCGTGGCGGTGCAGATGAAGCTGTGCACGAAGACGTCCTTGTGCTGGCCGAAGCGGTACGCGCGGTCGGTCGCCTGCTGCTCGACGGCGGGGTTCCACCAGCGGTCGAAATGGAAGACGTGATTCGCGACCGGCAGGTTGAGCCCACGGCCGCCGGCCTTGATCGAGATGACGAGCGTGGACGGCCCGTCGTCCCGGCCGAAGGAGTCCACGAGCTCCTCCCGGCGGCGGGCTCCGAGCCCGCCGTGGAAGAAGCCCACCTCGTGGCCGAGGCGCTCGGCCAGGTGCGGCACGAGCCGGTCGAAGCCCGGGTACTGGGTGAAGACGAGCGACTTGTCGCCCACGGGCACCTGCTCGAGGAGCTCAACCAGCCGCTCCAGCTTCCCGGACCGTCCGTCGAGCGGCTGGCCGGTGGCGAGCACCATCTCCGGGTGGTTGCACACCTGCTTCAGCTGGCCGAGCATGGCGAGCACGGCGCCGCGGCGGCCGAAGCTGCGCTCGTGTGCCTCGATGCGCGGCATCCAGCGGTCGACGGTCGCCTGGTAGAGGCTCGCCTGCTCGACCGTGAGACGGCAGTACTCCTTCTCGATCGTGATCTGCGGCAGCGACAGCTCGACCTCGGACGCGTTCTTCGGGCGCCGTAGGACGAACGGCTGCACGAGCGCCTTGAGCTGCGCGAGCGCGTGCTCGTCGTGGTGCTCCTCGATCGGCCTCGCGAACGTGCGCTCGAACCGCTCCCGCGAGCCCAGCAGGCCGGGGTTGACGATGTCCATCAGCGCCCACAGGTCGCCGAGCCGGTTCTCGATCGGCGTGCCCGTCATTGCGAGGCGGCGCCGCGCCGGCAGGCGCCGCAGCGCCCGCGCCCGCTTGGTCAGCGGGTTCTTCACGTCCTGGGCCTCGTCGAGCAGGAGCCGGTCCCACTCGACCGTGGAGAGCGCCTCCGCATCCCGGGTGGCGATGTCGTACGAGGTGACGACGACGTCGCTCTCGCGGGCCATCTCCGCGAGCGGCACCCCCTCGAGCCGGTCGCCGCCGTGGTGCACGTGAACGCGCAGCGAAGGGGCGAAGCGCGCGATCTCCTTCGCCCACTGCCGGGTGACGCTCATCGGGCACACGACGAGCGTCGGCCCGAACGCCGTCGCGCCGAACTGCTCGCGCTCCGACTGCAGCATCGCGATCGCCTGCACCGTCTTGCCGAGGCCCATGTCGTCGGCCAGGATGGCGCCGACTCCGAGGTCGCCGAGCAGGCGCAGCCAGCCGTGGCCGCGCTCCTGGAACGGGAACAGGTCGTGGCGCATCCCGGCCGGCGTGGGGAGCGGGTGGAAGCGGCGCTCGTCGCCTCCCTGCAGCAGCTCCTCCAGTGCGGAATCGAGGGTGACCTCGCCGAGCTCGAGCCCGGCCTCGTCCGTCTCGACACCGGAGACGGCGCGAACCAGGTCGATCACGCCGGCGGCGCCACGGCGGCGCTCGAGGAAGCGGAGGGCCCGCTCCACCTCCGAGTGGCGGAGGGCGTGCCAGCGGCCCGCGATGCGGATCAGCGGCTCCTTGGCGGCGGCGAGCTCGGCGAGCTCTTGCTCGGTGAGCACGACGTCGCCGATCGCGAGCTGCCAGTCGAACGAGGCGAGATCGGTGGTCGACAGGAGGCCGCTCGAGCGGGCCGCCGGGTTGCCGGCTGCTTTGAGGTTGACCCGCAGCTTGCTGGACGAGCTGATCCAGTCGCCGGGCAGGAGGACGGGAACGCCGAGCTCGGCGAGGCGCGGCATCGCCTCGCGCAGGAAGAAGGGAACGATCTGGGGGTCGAGCTCGGCCTCGGCAGGGTGCGTGAGGTCGAAGACGATGCCGCTCTCGGCGAGCACGGGCTCGATCGCCGTCACCTGCTGCTGGAGCGCCCGGCGCGGGTCGCTGGCGCGGAGAAAGCCGAAGATGTCGTCTCCGCCGCTCCACAGGAGCGAGGCGGGCAGGCTGAGCGTCGGGTCGTCGGCCGCCTGCAGCCACAACTCGAGCACGAGCGCGGGTGGCGGGACGGCCTCCTCGCCGGCAGCTACGGTTGTGACCGGCCGCTCGTCGAGGCGGAGGCTCAGCAGCCACGGGGCGACGGAGCGGCGGCCGAGGCCCGCGTCGACCCACTCGGAGAGCCGGCGCTCGAGCGCCGGGTAGCCGGAGTGCCGGGGCAGCAGCGGCTCGGACGCCGTGAGGCCCTCGAGGAAGTGCGTGAGCGCGGTCGGGTTCCCCCGCCGCACCCGCCGGCCGAGCTGGAGGCCGGCCGAGCGGAGCCGGTCGCGCGCGATCTGGTCGACAGCGCACGTGTAGAGATCGTGCACGGCCGCGTCGCGGTCGCCGTCGAACGGGTCTGCGCAAACCGGGGGCAGTGCGGTCGCGATCTCGGCGAGCGTCGCCTGCACCGACCCGTCGAGGGTCGCCCCCCAGAACGCGAGCCAGTGCCCGTGGTCGTACTGGAGCTGCGGGTGGACGAGCCCCTCGGCGACGGAGCGCCGTGCCAGGTCGACGACGGTGAACGTGGCGCGCGCGCTGTCACCGAGCGTGATCCCCGCCGGCGGGCGCTCGGCGAGGACGATCAGCTCGCGCAGGGCGACACGTCGTGCCGTGGCGCCGCGGCCGAGGTGTGCCAGATCGGCGACGGCCGGCATGCCGACGTGGAGATGGCCTGCGGAGAGGGTGCCGTCGTCGTCGCGCAGGAGCGCGTAGGCGGTGGCGTCCTGCTGCCAGAGGAGCTCGAGCATCGACGCCGCCGGCGCCGCGTTCGGGGTGATGGGCTCGGGTGCGGACACGAACCTTTCAGGATAGGCGCAGCGCCTGACGCCGCGCCGGGTTGTCCCCCTCTTTGGGGACGTGCGGCCCTGTTGTCACCGTCGATGTCAGTTGTCGAGATGAGCCCGGTGACCCTCGTTGCGATGATCGTGGCCGCGCTCAGCGGCTGGGCCCTGATCCATCACTCGCGTGCGATGCTGCACAACGGCATCACCGCCGCCGAGGGCGGCGGTTGGACGGCCTTGATCCTCGTCGAGTTCATGGTGCACGGCATCGCCGTCAGCTGTGCGCTCTACCTGTAGGAGCCGGTGCGCGGCTCCGCGAGCGGGCGTCTCCTCGCGTCTGACCGCCGCAGTTACAGGGGCGTGATCGCGAGGTAGGCGGGCGTACCGCTCGCCTGCTCCTTGCCGCGCAGCCGCTGGACGACGCGATAGAGCGGTAGGAAGAGGACCCTGTCGACACGGTACTTCCGTGCCATCAGCTGCTCGACGTGCGGTCCCTCGCTTTCGGGCAGCAGCTCGGCTCGGGCCTCGACCGGCTCGCCTCGCAGTCTGCCCGTGGCGGTGCACGCGGCGATGCTGACGGCGGGATTGCGGCGGATCCGCTTCACCTTGTAGGAGCCGGCGTCCGTCGAGACGAGCAGCCGCCCGTTCTCCGTGGCGAACCAGACCGGTGTGGCGACAGGGGTGCCGTCACGCTTGTAGCTCGTCAGGCTCAGGTACTTGCCCTGGCCGGGGCGTTCATGGTGCTGCATCGTTCCTCCTTTCCGCTCACTGTGCGCTGTCACACGGCGGTGCGCATCGGGATCGCCCACGGGCTGGATGTGCCGAAATACGGATCGCTCCCCGGGACGCTCTCGCCCACCCGACGCTGGCATGATGGGGCGATGCCGGTCGTGCACTGGGACGAGGTGGAGCCGCAGCGCAGGGCGAACGGCGAGATGGACGCCACCTGGCAGCGGCTCGGCGACGCGGCCGGCGCCCGCGGCGTCGGCCTGAGCCGCGTGCGCGTCGCCGCGGGGAAGCTGCCGACGCCACCTCACTCGCACGGCGCCTCGGAGGAGGTCTACTTCGTGCTCGGGGGCTCCGGGCTTGCGTGGCAGGACGGCGAGGTGCACCAGGTGCGCCCGCAGGACTGCATTGTCCACCGGGCGGACGAGCACGAGCACACGTTCGTCGCCGGCTCCGACGGCCTCGACTTCCTCGTCTACGGGACGCGGCACGCGACGGAGATCGGCTGGTTGCCGCGCTCGCGGGCGATCCGGATCGGCTGGCCGTGGGTGGAGGGGCGCGACGACGACCCGTGGGACATCGAGGCCCAGGCCCCGCCGCTCGCCTACGCAGACCCGGCGCCGAGACCCGCCAACATCGTCAACGTCGACGAGGCCGAGCTCGAACAGCTCGAATCGGGAACGGTCGCGCCGCTCGCGACGAGAGAGCGCTCGCTGCAGGCGGGACTGCACTGGGAGCAGCTCGCGCCGGGACGGCGCGCTGCGCCACCGCATTGCCATTCCGAGGAGGAAGAGGTGTTCGTCGTGCTCGCCGGCGAGGGGATGCTCGAGCTATGGCCGTCGCCCGTCCGGGAGGCGCGAGGCGCGCAGAGGGAAGACATTCCGGTCCGGCCCGGACACGTTGTCGCCCGCCCTCCGGGCACCGGCATCGCGCATTCGTTTCTCGCAGGCCCGCACGGGCTGACGATGCTCGTCTACGGCACGCGCCGCCCGAACGACATGTGCTGGTACCCCCGCTCCAGCAAGATCTACTGGCGCGGCCTCGGCGTGATCGGGCGCATCGAGTCGCTCGACTACGGCGACGGCGAGCCAAGCCTCTAGCTGTGGCAGAGCACAGCCCGGAGTGGGACGAGCGGCTGGCGGCCCTGTGGGCATCCATCGACGACCTCGCGGAGGACGAGTTCCTGGCCCGGATGGATCGCCTTGCCGCCGAGCTGCCGGCCGACAGCGCGGTGGCTGTGTTCGAGCGCGCGGCCTCGTTCGACTCGACCGGCCATTCCGACGTGGCGGTGCCCTTGTATCGGCAGGCGCTCGAACTGGGGCTGTCAGGCGAGCGTCGCCGTCGGGCCGTGATCCAGCTGGCGAGCTCGTTGCGGAACCTCGGACGGGCACCTGAGAGCGTCGCGTTGCTGACCGCCGAGCAGAGCGCGGGTTCCGACGACCTGGACGACGCGGTCAGTGCCTTCCTCGCGCTCGCTCTCGTAGACACGGGGCGGGAGCGCGAGGCAGTGTCGATCGCTCTGACGGCGTTGGCTCATCATCTGCCCAGGTATCAGCGGTCGCTCGCCAACTACGCGCAGCAGATCGCAGACGGCCCATCCACCTGACCTCGGCTGTACCAGGCTGGCGGCGGCTGCAACACCCGCTCGCCGGCCGCGTGCCTCAATCCACGGACAGCAGGTCGACCACGAAGACGAGCGGCTCGTGCGGCTTGATCACGCCGCCGGCGCCGCGGGCGCCGTAGGCCATGGCGGACGGGATCGTCAGCTTGCGGCGGCCGCCGACCTTCATGCCCTGCACACCGGCGTCCCAGCCCGGGATCACCTGCCCCTTGCCGAGCTTGAACTGGAACGGCTGGCCGCGGTTCCAGGAGGCGTCGAACTCCTCGCCGGTGGAGAAGGCGACCCCGGCGTAGTGGACGGAGACCTTCTTGCCCGTCGTGGCCTCGTCACCCTCGCCGACGACGAGGTCCTCGACGCCGAGCTCGAAGGGGATGTCGCCCTCGGGCTTCTCGATCAGCGGACGTTCCAGTGACACAGCCATCGCTCCCGTGCTCGCAGTTGGCGGCCGGGCGTCGGCCGCTCGTCGCCTGACAGCCTACGTCGTGTGCCGCCCACGGCCGGCTCTGCTCGCGCGGCACCACGCCACATCGCGGCAGGCGCGGTCCGCGAGGATGCGGGATTCGAGCGAGGGATTCAGCGACCTCCCCGATGTCGGTCGACAAGGGTGTCACGAGCCTGTAGGGGAAAGGAGGTGGGGAAATGACACTCACCCGCAAGGATGGGCTGGCGACCCTGCTGACGGCTCTGGCCGTCCTCGCGTTCGTCGCGACCCACGAGGCCTGGAACGTGTGGCTCGTCGGGTCGAGCCATCGCTGGGCTGCCGTCGCGATCACGCTGCTCGGAGCGGTGACCTGCGGGCTCGGATCGGCCGCGCAGGAGATGAGCAAGGGCGCGAAGATGGATTCGGTCACGATGCTGCTCGCCGGCGTCGGCGCCGCTGCGGCGGTGTTTGCGATCTGGGCGGTCTGGACCGGGTCGCTGACGCCGCTGTCGCTGCTCGTTCTGTGCGTCGTCGTGCTCTGGGCCGGCTCGACCCTGCGCCACGGCTGGCATCCGGCCCGCGGGCCGATCACCTCCTAGCGCGCGCACGCGTCAGGCTCTGCTCGCCCGTGCCCGGTCGTCGACCGGGACAGCCCGTCGTGCGAGCTCCGCCCGCACGACCGGGGCGACCTCGGTGCCGTAGAGCTCGATCGCGCGCATGATCTTCGCGTGGGGGATGCTGCCCACGGTGAGCTGCAGCAGGAAGCGCTCGTGCCCGAAGATCTCGTGCTGGAAGAGGATCTTCTCGGCCACCTCCTGCGGGCTGCCGACGAAGTTCGCACCGCGGAGGGTGCGTGACGCGTCGTACTGCTCCCTCGTCAGCGGCGGCCAGCCGCGCTCCCGGCCGATCCGGTTCATCATCGTGGCAAACGGCGCGTACGAGGCCTCGACCGCCCCTTGCGACGTCTCGGCGATGAAGCCGTGCGAGTTGATGCTGAGCGGCGGCGCCTCGTGGCCCGCCTCGCGCGCGGCGCGCCGGTGCAGCTCCGCGAACGGCGCGAAGCGCTCCGGCAGGCCGCCGATGATGGCGAGCGCCATCGGCAGGCCAAGCGAGCCGGCGCGGACGGCCGAGCCGGGGTTCCCACCGACGGCGAGCCAGACGGGCAGCTGCTCCTGCAGCGGGCGTGGGTAGACACCGAGGCCGTCGAGTGGCGTGCGGTGCCTGCCGGCCCAGGTGACGTGCTCGGAGGCGCGGAGCTGCAGCAGCAGCCCGAGCTTCTCGGCAAAGAGCTCGTCGTAGTCGTGCAGGTCGTAGCCGAAGAGGGGGAACGACTCGATGAACGAGCCTCGTCCGGCCATGATCTCGGCGCGGCCGCCCGAGAGCAGGTCGAGCGTGGCGAACTGCTGGAAGATCCGCACGGGGTCGTCGGAGCTGAGCACGCTGACCGCGCTCGTGAGCCTGATCCTCTCCGTCCGCTCGGCCACTGCCGCGAGCGCGACGGCAGGCGCGGAAACGGCGAAGTCGGGGCGGTGATGCTCGCCGATGCCGAACACGTCGAGGCCGACCTGGTCGGCGAGCGCAGCCTCCTCGACCAGGTTGCGCAGCCGCTGCGCAGGGCCGATCGTCCGGCCCGTGCCGGGGTCGGGGGTGAGCTCCGCGAAGGTGTAGAGGCCGAGTTCCATCAGCAGATAATTGAGTCCGCAACAAGATAGCGGAGGGCGGTCGCTCGCGCAGGGGTGAGTACGGATGCGGCCCGCCTCGGATTACCGATGCCCGAGCGGCGCGGCCGGTCGACACTGACCGTGGAATTGCTTCGACCAGAGGAGGCTCAAGACATGTCGACGCTGTTTCATCCTCACGCGCAACGGGTGGCGGGTGTGTACGCCGTGCGCCGGTCCGCTGCCGGGACGAGGGCGCCGTGGCTCCTGCTCTCCGTGCCGCTGGCGCTCCTCGCGATCGCCGGCAGCATTGCCGGCCTCGTCGTCGACTCGGTGACCGTGAAGGAGACGGACAACTGGGCCGCCCAGGTGACCGGGCAGGACATCGCGAACCTGGTCGTCTTCCCGGCGCTGCTCGCCGCGGCCTGGCTCGCCTGGCGCGGCTCGCTCCGTGCGTTCCTCGTCTGGTCGGGGCTCGTCGCGGCCAGCGCCTACACGTATGCGATCTACGCCTTCGACGTGCACTGGGGGCGCCTCTTCCTGCTCGACGTCGCCGTGCTCGGGCTGTCTCTGTGGTCGCTCCTGGGAGGGCTGACCGCACTCGACGCCGACGATGTGAAGCGGCGCTTCGATCCCGCGTCGCCGACCCGGGCGGCGGGGATCCTGCTGCTCCTGATCGGAGCGGGCTTCATGCTGCTCTGGCTCTCGATCGAGCTGCCGGCGGCGGTCTCCGGCACGCCGCCCGACGAGCTCGCCGACAACGGGCTGGTCACGAACCCGGTGCACGTGCTCGACCTGGCGCTCTTCCTGCCGGCCGCGATCGTGGCGGGCGTCCTGCTCCTGCGCCGGCAGGCGCTCGGCTACTGCCTTGCACCGCTCGTCCTCACCGCGATGATCGCGATCAGCATCGGGATCGCCGCCCTCACGATCGTGGCAGCCGAGCGCGGCCTCGACTGGTCGGCTCCTGTGGCCGTCCTCGGCGTCGGGCTCGCGGTCGTCGAGGCGGTGGCACTCGCCCGATTCCTGCGCGCACTCCGCGAAGAAAGGAGCCTGTCGTGATCGACCACATCATCCTCGGCGTCGACGACGTAGAGGCCAGCAAGGCGTTCTACGAGTAGGCGCTTGCCCCGCTCGGTTTGGAGGTGGTGATGGCGTTCCCGTCCGGCGTCGGCTTCGGGAAGGACGGCAAGCCGACGTTCTGGATCGCCGACCGCGAGGTCTCCGGCCCGGTGCACGTCGCGTTCGTCAGCTTCGACCGCTCCACGGTGGACGCCTTCCACGCGGCGGCCCTCGCGGCCGGCGGGCACGACAACGGGAAGCCGGGTCTACGCCCTCAGTACCACCCGTCGTACTACGGGGCCTTCGTCTACGACCCCGACGGCAACAACATCGAGGCGGTCTGTCACCGGCCCGAGTAGGCCGCGACGCCGCCCTGCGCGCGGGTAGCCTCGCGGGTGTGATCGACCACGTCACG